>Ga0302325_10000251_pt1 | contig 153411 bp, 154 predicted proteins | sample Palsa_T0_2_FD_201948 | JGI IMG/M metagenome (GOLD analysis project Ga0302325, IMG submission 201948) | Peat permafrost microbial communities from Stordalen Mire near Abisko, Sweden - Palsa_T0_2 | ecosystem: Environmental > Terrestrial > Soil > Palsa > Peat permafrost | place: Sweden: Abisko...
CTCACCTCGAAAGCGTCCCGCTCGCCGACGACGCCTAGCTCGGCGGGTGCCGACCCACGCCGAGCGCGAGCGGTTCCTGCGGGAGTACTCCCGTCTCACGCGCGAGCAGCGCGAAGCGTTTCTGGCTGCGGTTGGACTGTTTGTCGCCGGTCTTGGCACCCAGAGGTTCGACCAGAGGCTCCGCATCAAGCGAGTGCAAGGTCAGCGCGGTGTGTGGGAGCTGGCCTGGGCGCCTAACGGCCGCGCGACCTTTGAGTACGGCGACCCGGTCCGCGCGGGCGACCCGCACATCATCTGGCGGCGTGTCGGGACGCATGAAATCTTTCGCCAGCCGTAAACGAGGAACCGTCGCGCCACAAGCGCCGACCGGCTACTTGGACGCTCGCGATGCTCGTCGCGGTGCCTGTTGCATAACTCCCCGCCGACCTCGCTGGAAGGCAATTCGTTAAGGCCAACGGCGGGCCCCGTTGGCCTTAATAGCGCCTAATTCAGCCTAAATCAGCCGAAAGTCAGTGTTTGCGCACGACCAGGAACCCTTGGCTTTGCAGGTAAAACGGGCGCTTTCTGACAATCCGAAGCATCGCCTTGTAAGCGATAGGTCAGGGGTTCGACTCCCCTCTCCGGCTCTCGAAATGCCTGCGAATGAAGACTATTGTGGCGAATGCGGCGTGACAAACCCACTCGCCGCCCCGCCCCAGCCACGCACGCCTGAGGCCGACTACCCGTCCGTCTCTCCAGACCTCCCCGGTCGCACAGCCACCGAAGATGAATTCCGCGAATACTTCGGCGAGCTCGAGCCCGACGACGAGCCCTAGGCGGACGCCCCAGCTCTGAGCGCCGCCGCGACAATCGCGCGCGACCCAGCGTTACCGTTCGTTGGGTGGTTGCGGTAACGGGCTGACGATCTTCGCCGGCTCCTCCTTTTGGCGAGAAGCGAGACCCCCCCAAGCGGACGACTGTGACCTGCTTTGCCGGCGCGACCCGCACGTCTTGTGCGTGCGCGGCGAGCAGCACCCGGCCGACTTGTTGGACTGGGCGCTCCCTCCTCGTCCCGAGCAGGCGCAGAGCTGCCTATGGGAGTACAGGACATAGAGTAGGAAGGCGGCGGGAAGACAGGCAGCCGTTGTGCTTTACGTGCTCGCGCTGGTAGCCGTCGCGGTCGGCGTGGACGTCCTTTGAGGTTCCTAAAGCGTCCATGACGGCAGCCGCCACAACACGCGACCGGGAGCTGACCACGTAGGCGGCTCAATGAGACGGTGACTCACGCTTGGGCGTTGGTGCGCCGATATTCGCACGAGGACCGTTCCCCGGCTTTATGCGTTCCCCGGCTTTATGCGTGCTCGTTCTCTGATCGGCTTGAGGTGGTTCCGTCGGCCGTCGCGGCCGATGATGTTAGTGCTGGGTGTCGTGGTGTTTTCGCTGGTCGTCGGGCTGATGTCGATGTGGGGTGGGGTTTGGACGGGACTGGAGAAGGGGTCGATTGATCTGCGGTTTGCGCTCCGTCCGACGTTCAAGGCGAACGACGTGGTGGTCGTGGGGGTTGACGATCAGACGTTCGATCGTTTGGGATTGCAGTGGCCGTTTCCGCGGCGGCTGGATGGCGAAGCTGTTGATCGGCTGCGAGCGTACGGGGCGCGGACGATCGTGTATGACGTGCAGTTCACCGAGCCAACGGATCCTCGGGACGACCTGGCGCTCTACGACGCGGTGGCGCGCGCTGGGAACGTCGTGCTTGCGACGAGCGAGACCGATGCGGCGGGAAACACAGACGTGTTCGGCGGCAACGCGAATGTCGCGGCGGCGCATGCAAGCGTCGGCGCGGCGAACCTGATCGACGACGGGACCGGTGTCATACGCCAGTACCCGTACGAGCTCAACCATCTTGAGTCGCTGGCCGTGGTTGCCACGGCGCGCAGCGGCAGACCGATCGCGCCGCGAGCGTTCTCGAGTGGCGCGGCGTGGATCGACTTCCCAGGGCCGCCGGGGACCGTGAGGGAGGTGCCGTTTTGGAAGTTGCTGGCCGGGCGTGTTCCGCGCGCGTGGATTGCAGGGAAGATCGTCGTGGTCGGGGCGACCTCGCCGACCTTGGGGGATGTCCATCCCACCCCGGTCGGCGATGGCGTGCTGATGTCGGGCCCGGAGATCCAGGCGGACGCGATCTGGACCGCGCTGCACGACAACCCGCTGCGATCCGCTTCGTGGTGGGTCGGCGTCCTAGCCGTGATATTGGCGGCGGCGCTGGTGCCGCTGCTGTCGCTGCGCGTACGCCTGGCAGTCTGGGGCGTCGCAATTCTGGCGCTGGCCGGGCTGTACACGGTCGCGGCACAGCTCGCGTTCGATCACGGCGTGATCGTGCCGGTGGTCGCGCCGTTGTTCGCGTGGGGTGTGGCCGCGGTGGGCAGCCTCGTCGCAAGCTATCTGGCCGCGTACTTCTATGGCACGGTTCTCGAGCGCGAGGTTCAGCGGCGCACCGAGGAGCTACGCGCGACGCAGCGCGAGGTCGTACACGCGCGTGATGAGGCGATCGAGGCGTCGCGGCTGAAGTCGGCGTTTCTAGCGAACATGAGTCACGAGATTCGCACGCCGATGAACGGTGTGATCGGGATGAACGATCTGCTGCTGACGACCGACCTCACAAGCGAGCAGCGCGCCTTTGCGGAGCAGGTCGCTCGCTCCAGCGAGCAGATGATGGTGATCATCAATGACGTGCTCGACATCGCCAAGATCCGGCAGGGCACGATCAAACTCAGCCTCGCCGACTTCGACCTACGCGACGCGATCGAACAAGCCTGCGTCGCCTCACGTCTCGACGCGGAGAAGAAGGGCCTCAAGATGGATGTCGAGGTTGCGGAGGATCTGCCGAGGTGGGTGCACGGCGACGGCGATCGAGTACGGCAGATCCTGCTGAACATGGTCCACAACGCGGTCAAGTTCACCGCGCGCGGCGTGGTCCTCGTCGGCGCCGCGCGCGGCAGCGCCGACGACTTGACTGCGATCCGCTTCGAGGTCGGCGATACCGGGATAGGAATCGATCCCGCGAGCCTTGACCGGATGTTCGAGCCGTTCATCCAGGCTGATCTCTCGATGACGCGCGAATACGGCGGCAACGGCCTCGGCCTCGCGATCGCCAAGGAACTGGTCGAGCGAATGGGCGGCACAATCGGCGCCCACAGCCAACTGGGCCAGGGCAGCAGCTTCTGGTTCGAGCTGAACCTCCCCGAGGCCACCGAGCCCGCCCCCACCCCGCCTCCCGCTCCGGACATACACGCGCTCCCCGCCATCGCCCCAACCGGAACAACAGCAGGGCCCCGAGGGACGCCCGATCCAGCGCGACCGTCGATCCTGGTTGCCGAGGACAATCCAGTCAACCGTGAGTTCACGCTCATGCTGCTCGCACGCGCCGGGTTCGACGCCCACAGCGTCAGCGACGGCCGCGCGGCCCTCGACGCCATTGCGGCTGCCCGTTATGCCGCGGTCCTACTCGACTGTCAGCTCCCGAACCTCGACGGCTACCAAGTCGCCCGCGAGATCCGGCGGCGCGAAGGCGATGGGCCGCGCCTTCCGATCATCGCCATGACCGCGCACGCCATGGACGGCGACCGTGAGCGCTGCCTGGAGGCAGGAATGGACGACTATCTGCCGAAGCCGATCCGCGCCCAGGCGCTCGCTGACACGCTGCAACGCTGGACCGGACACCCTGAGCCGATCGCTCAGCCGGGAAGCGTCGGACGTGCGCCCGTTGGGGTAGCTACGTAACCGCTTCGGTGCGGCCTGCAAGACTTCGTGTAGCGGGCCGACGGCCTTGCGTCGGTCGTGGCGACGACCGATAGAGCTGGCATGCAGCGTTCGGGGTCCCGCTTTCGGGCCGGCCGTGACGGAGCCGCTCCGGTTTCGCCACGGTTCCGTCGACTGGACGCAGCGCTCGTTCGGGGTCGCTGCGCGCGGCTGCTGCTGGCCGCGAGCTGCGCCGCTGGGTGTCTGGTAGGGGTATCGAGCGCAATAGCGGGGTCACCCGTCGCCTACACGGCGTGGGTCGACAACAACGGCTCGAACACGGTGACGCCGATCAATACCGCAACGAACGCGACGGGTACGTCTGTCTCGCTCACGAGCCCCACAGCGATCGCGATCACCCCCAACGGCCAGACCGCCCTGATCGCCAGCTGGACAGGCGGCACTGTGACGCCGGTCACGTTGTCGACCGGCGCGAAGGGCACACCGATCGCGGTCGGAACCAACCCGACGGCGATCGCGATCACCCCCGACGGCACCAAGGCATACGTCGCCAACTACAACGGCGACGCGGCCGGCACGGTCACCGAAATCACGCTCTCCGACGACGCGACGACCACGATCCCCGTCGGCAACGGACCCGGTGGCATCGTCATCACCCCCAATGGCGCCACAGCCTATGTCGCGAACAACTATGACGGCACCGTCACGCCGATCAACACCGCGACCAACACCGCCGGAACGCCGATCACGGTCGGGAGCGGCCTGAATCTCTCGCGAACCGACGCGATCGCGATCACTCCCAACGGCAGCACGGTCTACGCCGGCAACTACAGCTCCGACGACATCGTGCCAATCACGGTCGCCACGAACACCGCGGGCACGCCGATCACCGGCGTCACCAACCCGCTGGCGATCGCGATCACCCCCGACGGCAGCACCGCGTACATCACCGAGGACGGCACACCGGGCCACGTCGTCGCGCTGACGCTCGCAACCGGCAGCCTCGGGACCCCGATCACGGTCGGCAACAACCCGCAGGGGATCGCGATCACCCCCGACCAGGCGACCGCCTACATCGCCAACTACAACAACCTCGGCGTCAGCGTCGTCACCCCGATCAACCTCGCCAACAACACAGCCGAGACAGCGATCACGGTCGGCGACGGCCCCCAGTCCGTCGCGATCACGCCTGACCAGCCGCCCGCCGCATCGTTCACGGCGACACCCGCGCCATCCGACTCCACCACCTCCTTCGACGCGTCAGCCTCCACCGTAGCCTACGGCTCGATTACCGACTACCACTGGAACTTCGGCGACGGCACCACCGCCGACACAACCACGCCCACCACCACGCACACGTACGCCACGGCCGGAAGCTACACCGTCACGCTGAGCGAAACTGACACCGCCGGCACGTCCACCAGCCAGCTCTTCGACGGCCAGACGATGATCCGCGACGGCGGCCCGAGCGCACAGACCAGCCAGACACTCACCATCAACACCGCCCCGCAGGTCACCGACCAGCCTGCCGCGACGACCGTCACCGCGCCCAACCAGGCGGCGTTCACGGTCGCCTGCGCCGGCAGTCCCACGCCGACCTTGCAGTGGCAAGCCTCGACCGATGCCGGAGCCACGTGGACCGATGTCCTAGGCGAGACAGCGACGGCGATGACGGTTCCAACCACCACCGCGTCGCTGAGCGGAAGCCAGTACCGCGCAGTCTGCACCAATATCGCCGGGACGGCGACGAGCGACGCCGCGAAACTGACCGTGGCGATCGCGCCGCCCGTGCTCGGCGTCAGCTTCGAAGTAAAACCGCACGGCGTCGTCTTCGCCAGGACCACGAAGCACGGCCCCCTCGTACAGCTCACCGGACCTCTTGATCTCCACGTCGGATCGCTCATCGACGCTCGCTCCGGCAACGTCACGCTCGTCATGGCAATGCCGGCGCACCGCACGCAATCGGCATCCGTGTGGGACGGGAGCTTCGTCGTCACGCAGCCCCAATCCAAACACGGGCTCACGCACATCACGCTCGCGGGCGCGAGCTTCGCCGTCTGCCCAGCCCCTCCGCAGGCAGCGCACACGAGCGCAGCCAGCACGTCGCACAAGGCAGCCAAGCCAAGCCACATCGTACGCCAGCTCTGGTCCAAGGACGACCACGGCCAATTCCAGACCTACGGCCACAACAGCGTCGCCACCGTCCGAGGCACCGAATGGCTGACCCAGGACCGCTGCGACGGCACCCTCACCCACGTGCTCCACGGCATCGTCACCGTTCGCCCGCGCGGCAAGCATCAAAGCATCACCGTCACCGCCGGACACAGCTACCTCGCACGGCCGTGACCTGACGCGCGAGCATTGAGCACAATGCGCCACCGGACAAGCCCGCGCGGACTGAGGCGACGTGGAGTTCCCCCGGTTTCAACCTTCATAGACTCCCTGCGGTTCGCGGCCCCTCGACCTCGGCGGACTGCGCAACGCGGAACGTTTCATGCAGACCGGAGCGCGGACAACCTACAGGTTTGCACAAAGGCGTGGCGAGACAAAAAAGGGGGCGTAAAGCCTCTGCATCCGGTAAGGCCTGCAGCGACAGACCCGCGGCGCCATCACCCCGAGCCCTGCTTTCGTTCGAGAACAAGCGCAACCCGCGACTGAGCGAGCGACCTCCCTCGCGCGGAAAGCGAGTGTTTGGACCGACGCCGGGTCGCGACCCCCTTGGACGATTTGCAAGCGCGCGACGGGAGCGTCAGATCACGCCCGCTTGTGTAGGCGATGCGGAAGCGCTCGCGTCGCCGTCGGTCTGGCCTGCAGTTCGTCCATTGCGCAAGCGACACGCGTCACTTTGAGACGCTAGTTAACACGCCCGGTTGCGGTCGGGTCTGTCAGTTTCTTTGTGTAAATGGCGGTGATCAGTTGCCAGCGGTCAGCTGGTCTTGAGGTACTGGTGGAGGGCTTTGCGGATTACTGATGATGTGGTTTCGTGGTCATGCGTGGCGCGTGTGATGAGCGCTTCGCGAAGCTCCGGTTCGAGGCGGACTGATTCGACGCTGGCGGCGGCAGAGCCGATTGGCGGCCGGCCGCCGCGTCGGCGCAGCATTTCCTCGACGTCGTAGCCCTGTTCGGCGTTTGCGGCGAGCTTCTCAACGAGTTCGTCGGTGATCGTCACGCCGCCCGGGGTTGTCCCGTAGGTCTTCTTTGCCATAGTCAGTCTCCAGCCAGTAGCGGCTCGTATTTCGGGCGCATCTTCATTGCGTGGATCGCCAGCTCCGCTTCGCCTTCACGTCTGACCGTCACGACCTCGAGCAGATCGGCGCTGCGCGCCGGGCCGAGATACAGCGTCGTGTCGTCCTGTTGAGCTTCGATCACCATCGCGTACGTCACTGCGTGTTCGATGTCCTCGTCGGCGATCTCGTGTCTCCGCGCCGCCGGATGAATCTCCACCATAGAATTGTAATACGAAACCACTCGTACGGCCAGACCTGGATCAGCCCCTAGGCCAGGGTTCGCGCTTGGTGGTCGCGACTGACCCACAGATCGACCGTGACAGTCCCGGTGGACCAAGCCATAAACCCTCCCCGACGCCACGGGGAACACGATTCCGAGGCGCCGCGCGTTAAGGCCAACGACAGGCCGCATTGGCCTTAATACAGCCGAATTCAGCCTAAATCAGCCGAAACCCGACATTCGCCAGGGCCCAGAGAAGCCGTCAATTTCCAGGCAAAACAGGCATATCCGGCCGACCCAAAGTATCGCCTTGTAAGCGATAGGTCAGGGGTTCGAGTCCCCTCTCCGGCTCTGAAATAGCCTGCAAAATCGCATGTTCTGGTGCGCCGGTGGTCCGGCGAGCCGGGGTCCGTCGTCGGCCGTTGGCCTATTCATTGGCCTTAACGAGGACCTCCCTACCTCACAATTCGGCCGATTAGCAGGGCGAACCTGCGGCCTCAATGCGGGGTATATCGCTTCAATCGTTGTTTCCCTGAGCACGTCCGATACACGCAATTCCCCATCACCAAGCCCACCGGACGGTGCGCTGGCGACTGCTGTTCGCGCAAGGGAGCCGTGTCCGGCGCGTCGGCCTTGACGCTCGCTTTGTCGCGGAGCGATCGCGCCAAGCGCGGTCCGAGAATGCTGGCCCGTCCCCGGTTCGGTCGTCTGGACGCTCTCGTCGATAGTGTCGTCCCCGGCATGCTCTTCATGGTCATCGAGACATACAAGCATGGTGCGCAGAGTGTTTACGCGCGAGCTGCCGAGCGCGGCCGCATGCTCCCACTCGGCCTCGCGTATCTCGATAGCTGGGTCGATGAGCGTCGCCTGGACAGGTGCTTTCAACTCATGGAGACAGAGAACTCGGCCCTGTTCGACGACCGGTTCGATGAGGACCCCTTTCAGCCGCGTGCGAGCGACCTGCTGCGACCGCGCGCGTTGGCGCGTGCCGAGGACCGAGAGCCCCCCGCCAGGTAACTGTTGAGTTGATCGACCACGTCGCGTGCGTCGTCCTCGATGCCGTGGATGAACGTCGACTTGCGCCGCCGAAGCACGGGCAGGCCCAAGGCGTAGAGGCCGGGGCTATCGACGGTGCCGCCGTCGTGGCGAAGCTGGCCCCTCGCATCGATGACCGGCACGTCGAGCCAGCGGTAGTCGGGCCGAAAGCCGGTCGCCCAGACGATCGTCCGGATCTCGCCGCCACGCAGGTCGAGCTGCCACCGCGGCGACCGGGGCGCCACGGTCGGGGCAAAGCGCGCGGGACGGTCGAGCTCCGCATCCAACCCGTTGGTTCGAGCCCATTCATCGAACCCGCTGAGCAGCCGGTCCATCTTCAGGTCCGCAAGCGAGAAGACATTGCGTAAACCACCGGAGAACAGCGCGCGGCCATCGCGGACTGACGCCCAGCGACCGACCAGCTCGACACCCATCGCCGTGAGCACGTTTAGGTCGAGCGTCTTCCGCTTGGCGGTCCCGACGAGCTGCGGCGACGGCAGGCGCCGTGCTCGCGTGAGGTCCTCGACCTCGTCATAACGCTGGTCCCACACGCCGGAAGCGTCCATCCACCACAGCACGTCACGGCCGCGATACGTGCGCGGCAGCCGCACGTGCTCGCCGACTGACATTGTGACCGGACGACCCGACTGTCTCAGCTCGGCCGCGAGCTGCACACCGGTCGCCGACGCCCCCACGACGAGCACGCCGCCGTCCGGCAGCTGATCGGGATTGCGGTAGTCGAACGGCGTCAGTTGCTCGACCTCCGCAGGCACCGCGGCCGCAAAGGCCGGCACCGTCGGCAGATTGCAGGCTCCGCTTGCGATCAGCACCGCGCGTCCACGGAACTCACCCTCGCTGGTCGTTAGTCGATAGCCGTCGTCGACACGGCGCACCGAGGTCACGTTCGTCGCCGTGCGCACCGGAGCACGCACGCTCGCCGCGAACCGCCCGATGAGCTCCGCGACTTCAGCCGCGGTCATGTAGCCGTCGGAATCGTCGCCTTCATAGGGAAGGCCCGGCAGCCCGCTTTGCCAGTTGGGGGTCAGCAGCCGCAGGGAGTCCCAGCGCTCGCGCCGCCAGGAGTTCGCCAACTCGCCGCGCTCGAGCACGACGTGGTCGATCGACCGCTCGCTGAGGAAGTGGCTGGCGGCCAGACCGGCGTGCCCGGCGCCGATGACTACAGTAGTGAAGCGCTCGATCGTGCTGTTCTCAGGCCACGGAGACCGTGACCTCGGTCGGGTTCGTGAGCGCGTCGAAGACGGCCGAGCGCTTCTGCGACTGGGCGACCAGCGCTTCGATCTCCTCCTCGGAGGCGTCAGCGTCGATGTTGAAGGTCACATTGATGTCGTTGTAGCCGTTGCGAACGTCGGTATCACCGAGAATCCCGCGGATGTCATGGTTTCCCTCGACCGTCGACTCGACTGAACGCAGCTGTATACCGCGGTTCTGTGCGACCGCCGCAACGCCCGCGGTCAGGCAGCTCGCCAGCGCCACGAGGATGTACTCGATCGGGGTGATCCCCCTATCCTCGGCGGCGAAGACCTCCGGGTGATCGGCATTGAACACGGTCTCCGTCTTGTGGCTCTGCTCCTCGCCGAGGCCGAAATACTTCTGGATCGTCGTCGTGCTGTACACGCCGTTTTGCCACTTCGAGGACGCCCGCCAGGTGAACTGGGCGGCCTCCGGCGCGCCGGCGAGGACTTCGCGCGCGTCAAGCAGCGCCTGGACGTTGACTCCGTTATCGATCGTGGTGGCCATCGGTCGTCATGCTCCTCTCTGGGTCATAAGCTAGTTTCTCAGTCGGAAATCGGGAGAATACATCGGTGACGCCCACGATGGAAAAATTACTGTGACCGCCGCGCCCGCCGCCGGCTCGGTCGGAGTCGTCGAGACGCGCTATCTCGACCTACCGCACGCAGTAGCGCTCGACTGCGGACGCGAGCTGCACCCGATCCGTGTCGCCTACGAGACCTACGGCGTGCTCTCCCCCCAGCGCGACAACGCGATCCTGGTCTGCCACGCGCTCAGCGGCGACGCCCATGCCGCGGGCTTCTCGACCGAGGCGGCACAGCGGAGCACTCGTGACGGGTTCGCTGCCGACGACCGTGACGGCGAGGTAGGCAAGGGACTCGGCTGGTGGGACGGGATGATCGGTCCAGGCAAGGCCTTCGACACGGACTGCTATTTCGTCATCTCCACGAACCTCCTCGGCGGCTGTCGTGGGACGACGGGACCGGAGTCACCCGATCCGGCGACGGGACGGCCCTACGGCCCGGACTTCCCGGTGATCACCGTCGCGGACATGGTAAGGACCGAGCGTGCGTTGCTGGACGAGCTCGGTATCGAGCGGCTCGCGGCTGTGGCCGGCGGCTCGCTCGGCGGGATGCAGGCTTTTGCGTGGGCGATCATGTTCCCCGACCAGGTCGACGCCGTCGTGGCGGTCGCCAGCACGCACGCGCTGAGCCCGCAGGGCGTGGCGTGGAACGCGATCGCCCGCGAGGCGATCATGCGCGACCCGGCGTGGCAGGGGGGCCGCTATTACGGCACGGCGGACGCGCCGACCGCCGGTTTGGGCGTGGCGCGGATGATCGGCCACATCACCTACCTCTCGGCCGCGTCGCTCGACGAGAAATTCGGCCGGCGACTCCAGTTCGCGCAGGACGTTCGCTATACGATCACCGAGCCCGAGTTCGCGGTCGAGAGCTATCTCCGACACCAGGCGGACTCGTTCGTCAGCCGTTTCGACGCTAACACCTACCTTTACACGTCGCGAGCATTGACCTATTTCGACCTCGCGCGGGAGCATGGCCGCGGCTCGCTCGCGCGCGCGCTCGAAGGCGTTAGGGCACGAACGCTGCTGATCTCGTTCAGCTCCGACTGGCTCTACCCGCCGTCCGGGGCGCGCGACATCGAGCAGGCGCTTCGCGGGCTCGGCAAGCCCGGCGAGCTCCACGTGATCGATGCGCCTTATGGCCACGACTGCTTCCTGCTCGAGGAGGCACAGCAGACGCCGATCATCCGCCGCTTCCTCGGGGAGCTCGCATGACGGACGAGCGCAACCGACCCGAGGAGGCGCGCGCGTTTGGATTCGAGACCCGCCAGCTCCATGCCGGGCAGCGGCCGGATCCCAACACGGGCGCCCGCGCGACGCCGATCTTCCAGACGGCCAGCTACGTGTTCGAAGACCCCGAGTCGGCTGCCGCCTACTTCAATCTGCAGGAGTACGGGAACACGTACTCCCGGATCATGAACCCGACCGTCGCCGTCTTCGAGGAGCGAGTGGCGAACCTCGAGGGCGGAGCCGGAGCGGTGGCGTTCGCCAGCGGGCTCGCCGCGCAGGCGGCGGCGCTGTTCACGCTGCTTGAGCCAGGCGACCACGTCGTCTCGTCTTCCGCGCTTTACGGCGGGACGGTCAACCAGTTCAAGCACCTCCTGCGCAAGATGAACATCGAGCTGACGTGGGTCGATCCCGACGACCAGGCCGCATGGCGGGGTGCGGTGCAGCCGAACACCAAGGCGTTCTTCGGCGAGACGATCGGCAACCCGGCCGGCAACGTCCTTGACATCGAGGCTCTGGCGTCGGTCGCCCACGACCACGAACTGCCGCTGGTCGTCGACAACACGTTCGCGACGCCGTATCTCTGCCGCCCGATCGAGTGGGGGGCCGACATCGTGATCCACTCGGCGACCAAGTTCATCGGCGGACACGGGACCAGCATCGGTGGCGTCGTCGTCGAGTCCGGCGCGTTCGACTGGTCGAACGGGCGGTTCCCGGTGATCGCGGACCCTTCGCCCGCCTACCATGGTCTCCAGTTTCACGAGACGTTCGGAACCTACGGCTACCTGATGAAGCTCCGGGCGGAGACGCTGCGCGATCTCGGGGCCACGCTGTCGCCGTTCAACGCGTTCCTGTTCCTGCAGGGCCTCGAGACGCTGTCGTTGCGCATGGAGCGCCACGTCGCCAACGCGCAGGCGGTCGCAGCCTTCCTCGAATCGTACGAGCTGGCCTCGAATGTCACCTACCCCGGCCTACCAGGTAGCAGATACGAGCCGCTCGTCGCCAAGTACCTGCCGCGCGGCGCGGGCGCGGTGTTCTCGTTCGACTGCGCCGGTGGCCGAGAAGGCGGCCAAGAGCTGATCCGCGGTCTGACGCTCTGGTCTCACCTCGCGAACGTCGGCGACGCGAAGAGCCTGGTCATCCATCCCGCCAGCACGACGCACCGTCAGCTGAGCGATGCGGAGCTGGAGGCGTCGGGCGTCCGACCGGGAACGATCCGCTTGTCGGTGGGAACCGAGTCCGTCGACGACCTGATCTGGGATCTCGAGCAAGGGCTCGCGCGCCTGCGATGACCGATCTCGAGCGGTATCAGGACCCGCTGACGATCCAGCGCTTGCTCCGCAGTGCGCACACGATCGCGATCGTCGGCCTGTCCCCAAACGAACTGCGCGCCAGCAACTTCGTCGGCCTCTACCTCAAACGCCACGGCTACCGGGTGATCCCGGTCAATCCCAGGGAGACCGAGATCCTCGGAGAGGTGAGCTACCCGAGCCTGTCGGACGTGCCCGTGCCGGTGGACATCGTCAACGTCTTCCGCGCTCCCGACGCCCTGCCGGCGATCGCCCGAGAGGCCGTCGCAATCCACGCCGGCGCCCTCTGGTGCCAGTTCGGGGTGATCAACGAGGAGGGTGCGCGCATCGCCGAGGAAGGCGGCCTCCAAGTCGTCATGGACCGCTGCCTCAAGGTCGAGCATGCCCGCTACCTCGGCCGAATGCACTGGCTCGGCTTCAACACGCAGCGAATCACCTCCGTCCGCAACGGACTTCAGTAACGAGCACGGAGAGCCTTGGTTTGGACCCTCCTCCGACCCTCGACGCCGCAATCTAGTTTTTGTTGATCGACATACTTGTCAATATGACATCTCGGTGATACGGTGGCCGGATCGTGACGGTCTCTGCTCGTAAGCGGGTCTCACCATCGGTCGATTCGGCCCGTGCCGGCTCGGCTGCGATCACGCGCGGGCGAGTGTACGCACGATGTTGTGCTCAGCGGCGGCCGATGGAAGCCGTCCACTCCTCCTAGGTCGGAGCGCCTGGGTCCGAGATCGGCTGACGCCATTGCGTCGGTCGCAGCTCACAACCGCTCCGCATTGACGTGGTGGGTCGCCCGGGGTCTTCCTCTCTCCTCCCTCCTCCGGGCGGCCCGCGGCGTCGCCGCACAGGTAACCATCACTCACGAAAGACGAGAAACCTCCATGGCTACAGCAACCCACAACGAAACCCACGACCATCCGGTCATCGACGTTGCCCTAGCGCCACGACGAGAGCCGTCCGGCGATCCGCTCGTCCTCGGCTTGCCACTCATCGCAGTCGGCGCGTTTGCGCTCGGGCTGCAGCTCGTTGGCTACGTCAGCGTCACCTCGAACGGCACCCCGCTTGCAATCTTGATCGCCGCCAGCGGACTCGGACTGCTGCTAAGCACCGCGTGGGCCGCAACCCTCCATAGCATCCCAGCCTCGAGCCCATGGGCCGCAGGTAGCTCACTGCCAACAACCGTCCTCGGCATCCTTGCGGCGTTCTTCCTCAGCTACGCGACACTGGTCCTCGGCCTCACGCACAGCTGGTTCGGTGTCGCGCCGAGTGACATCCAGCACACGGTCGCACTGTTCCAGATCAGCTGGCTCGCCGCGTTCGTAGTCCTATCGCTCGCGAGCGTGCGACTCCCTGCCGCGTTCACAATCCTGTTCGTCGCGTTCGCCGGCGCGCTCGTGCTGCTGCTCATCAACACGCTCGGACCATCCGTAACCGCGGGCAAGATCGCCGGAGTCGTAGTGCTCGTCATCGGCGCCGCAGCCAGCTACGTGTTCCTCGCGATCGCATCACGCGCGAGCAACGGCCCCGAATACCCGATCGGACGACCGATCGCCCACTGATCCTGAGCCAACGAGTGTCCCCCGGGCAGCGCGCCGGGGGACACCATCAGCGCCCGGTGGCCGACTGGCGAGCCGGCGGCCTGCAAAGCCGCTCACGCGGGTTCGACTCCCGCCCGGGCGTCTTCACCGAGACACGAACCTGTGAGGCAGCCTCACTCCGATGCAAAGTCGACCAGCGCATGGACCGGATGGGGCACGAGCGCCGCGCGTCCGCCCAGGTAGCTGAGCTCGACTAAGAATGCACAGCCCGCCACCACCCCGCCGCGGCCGCTGACGAGATCACACAGTGCGCGCGCGGTCCCGCCCGTCGCGAGCAGGTCGTCATGGACGAGCACGCGGGCGGCTTCGCCAATCGCGTCGCTATGTATCTGGAGCTCATCGTGGCCGTATTCGAGCGCGTAGCGCGCGCTGACCGTCGCGTGCGGCAGCTTGCCGGGTTTGCGCGCGGGCACGAACCCGACTCCGAGCGCTCGCGCCAGCGCTGCACCGAGAATGAACCCGCGGGCCTCGGCCGCCAAGACGCAGTCGACTTCGAGTGACGCAGCGTACGCCGCTAGCCCGTCGACCGCCGCACAGAGCGCGAGCGGGTCGAGCAGGACGGGAGTGATGTCACGGTAGGTGATGCCGGGTTTCGGAAAGTTCGGGATCGCCCGTATGTGCGAGCGCAGGTCGGCGCTTTCCCAGTTGCGATCAACGGCAGGAGCATTACGAGTCACACTGTGGAACTAAACCACGCCGGGGTTGCTGTTCCGTGCAAACAGGGTCGCGTGTCGCGGATCAGCCGCGAAGTTGCGGCGCCCTGCGGCGCTGACGCGACCGTCAGGCGGCTTCGCGCATCGCCCGCACAGCCTGGCGCGGGGAACGGCTAGTCGCGAAGACCGCCGAGGGCTCGTAGCCGCAGTGCGCCATGCAGTTCTCGCAGCGCGGGTCGCGTCCGCGACCGTAAGCCTCCCAATCGGTCTGCTCGACCAGCTCACGGTACGTCTTGAGGTAGCCGTCAGACATCAGGTAGCAGGGGCGTTGCCAACCGAGTAGTGAGTAGCTGGGAATCGCCCAAGCGGTGCAACTGAAGTCCGCCTTGCCCTCGAGAAAGTCCAGGAACAGTGGCGTGTGGTTGAGTCGCCAGCGTCGTCTACGTCCGTCGGCAAACGCCTCGCGGAAGAGCTCTCGGGTCTGCGTGACTCCGAGGAAGTGCTCCTGGTCGGGCGCCTTCTCGTACGCGTAGGCCGGCGAGATCATCATCGCGTCTACCTTGAGCTCGTCGTTGAGGTAGTCGAGCACGCTGCGCACCGTCTCGGGGGAGTCCTGCGTGAAGAACGTCGTGTTCGTGGTCACGCGGAAGCCGCGCCGCTTGGCCTCGGCGATCGCTGCAATTGCCTTCTCGAAGACACCGTCGCGGCAGACAGACTCGTCGTGGCGTTCGCGTAGTCCGTCGATGTGGACAGTCCACGCGAAGTAGGGGGACGGCTTGAACAGGTCGAGCTTCTTCTCCATCAAGATCGCGTTGGTGCACAAATAGACGAACTTGCGGCGCCGGATGAACTCGGCAGCCATACGGTCGATTTCGGGATGGATCAATGGCTCGCCGCCGGCAATCGAGACCATCGGCGCACCGCTCTCCTCGACCGCGCCGATCGCTCGCTCGACGGACATGCGCTGCCGAAGTAGGGCCTCGGGATGTTGGATCTTGCCGCAACCGGCACATTCCAGATTGCACTGGAACAGGGGCTCGAGCTCGACGATCAACGGAAAACGCTGGCGGCGAGCGAGGCGCTGACGGAGGATGTAGCTACCGACGCGGTAGCTTTGGCGGACTGGGACCGGCATTTGACTAGCAGCCTACTCGCAGTGGCTTGGGGAGCTTGAACTGAACTTCCTCTTCGGCGACCACGCGCTCGCTCACGCGGATGGCACCGAGGCCGGCCAGCGCGCGAATCGCGTCCTGGACGAGCGACTCGGGAGCGGAAGCCCCCGCCGTGATGCCGACGCTATTAACGCCGATCAGCATCGCCGGATCGATTTCCTCTCCGCGCTCGATGAGCTCGGCTCGTACACCAGCGCGCCGCGCGACCTCAACCAGGCGCCGTGAGTTCGACGAGTTCTGCGAGCCGATGACCAGCACCAACTCGCAGTCAGCAGCGAGCGCTCGAACCGCGTCCTGGCGGTTTTGCGTCGCGTAGCAGATGTCCGCCGAGGGCGGGACGCGCAGATCGGGAAAACGCTCGCGCAGGGTATCGACGACCGCCCCGGTCTCGTCAACCGCAAGCGTGGTCTGGGTCAGCACAGCGACGCGAGCCGGATCCTCCACAGCGATCATGCGAGCCTCTTCGATGCTGGCAATGACGCGCGTGCGTTCCGGCGCCTCGCCGACGGTGCCCTCGACTTCTTCGTGACCGTCGTGTCCGACGAGCACGATCTCGAAGCCCTCTGCGGCATAGCGCCGCGCCTCGGCGTGAACCTTTGCAACCAGCGGGCACGTGGCGTCGATAACCGCGAGCTGGCGTTCAGCGGCAGCGGCACGGACCGCAGGCGACACGCCGTGAGCTGAGAAGACGACCGTCGCTCCCGCTGGCACCTCGTCGAGTTCATCGACAAAAACCGCGCCGTCAGCCTCCAGGCGCTTGACCACGACCGCGTTGTGGACGATCTGCTTGCGTACGAAAATCGGCGCGCCGTACTGCTCGAGTGCTCGCTCAACGATCTCGATCGCGCGCAGTACGCCGGCGCACGAGGCCCGCGGCGCGGCGAGGATGACTTCACGCGACATCAGCGTCTGCGCCCAGTCGTCGATCAACCCGCAGGCCGCTCGGAGCGACCGGTAGGCGCGAAGCGAGGCCTGTGCAAGGCGAAGTGGACGGTGAACCTCGTGGTGGGGCGTGTCGAGTGCGACGCGCAGGATCACGAGCGGGCTTGCCACGGCTGTCTCGGCCAGCCACGCCGACTCCATGTCCACAGCGAGGGCGCCCGCCTGGGCGAGCTCCTGGCGTCCCTTGCCCGCAACGATCCGCTCGCTCGAGACGAGCGGACCGACGTGGACCCGCAGCCCGCCACGGCGAAGCACACCGGCCAGAATCGTCGGATCCGGACAGGGAAGCGTTTGCGCCGCACCACGCAATTCGCTCGCCAGAACGACGTCGCCCGGTTCGATACCTGTGTCGAGCGCACCACAGAATCCGACGAGCAACGCGGGGCGCGCGCTGGTGCACGCTACCCGGCGGGCGCGGCGCGGGCCAATGCCAATGCGCTCAACGTGAGCCCACGGAGCACCGGCGCGGGCGGCACGCGCTTCGATCCGCATCGGCGCGAGTACCCGTAGATCACTCATCGGGCGCACCGGGCGAGCGCCATGATCGGGAACAAGAGTCTATAGAGGTGGTAGTTGATGTAGAAGTCGCCGGGGAAGCCCGTCCCCGTGTAGTACGGCTCGTCCCAACTGCCGTCGTCTCGCTGGGACTCAACCAAGTAGCGCACGCCACGGCGCACAGCGAGCGAGCGCTCACCGGCCGCGTCAAGTGCAAGCAAAGCCCAGGCGGTCTGCGACGCGGTGCTCGCACCGCGACCGATCCACTTTGGGTCACGGTAGGAGCGCGCATCCTCACCCCATCCGCCATCAGGGTTCTGGTGATCCTCGAGCCAGCGCACCGCCTCACGCAACGCCGGCTCGTCAGGCTCGGCGCCGGCGGCGACGAGCGCGGGCAAAGCGGCACCAGTGCCATAGACGTGGTTGATCCCCCACCGACCGAACCACGAACCGTCGGCCTCCTGCGCCGTGCGAAGCCATTCCAGCCCGCGACGCGCGCTCGTCCGCTCACCGCGCCCCGCCGTCGCAAGCATCTCGACAGCGTGAGCGGTGACGTCGGCGCTCGGCGGGTCAATGACCTCCCCGAAGTCGCAGAACGGCAGCTTTCGCAGGATGCGCTTGGTATTCGCGGCGTCGAATGCCCCCCAGCCACCGCTTGTGTCCTGCATGCCCTCCACCCATTGGATCGCGAGTTCGATCGCCCGCTCCATGCGCTCGCGATCGGGGTGCGCTACGCGCAAGAGCGCCAGCACGACCTCAGCTGTGTCATCGACGTCGGGGTAGTAGTCGTTGGCGAACTCGAACGCCCAGCCACCGGGCTCGAGTCCCTCTCGGCGCACGTCCCAGTCGCCGCCTACGAGCACTTGCTCGTCGAGCAGCCAGTCCGCCGCGGCAACGAGCGCTGGGTCATCGTCGGCGACGCCGGCATCGCTCAGCGCGACGATCGCCAGCGCCGTATCCCACACCGGCGACTGGCACGCCTCGAGGCGCCGCACTCCATCGTCGATCGTGAAGCGCTCGAGGCCGTCGAGGCCGGCGCGCATCACCGGATGGTCGAGTGCGTAGCCCCGAAGGTGCAAGGCGATCAAGGAGTAGACCCACGGCGGCTGAATGCCGCCCCACGACCCATCCGCTTCCTGGCGTTCGACGATCCAGCGCTCGGAGCGGGCGAGCGCGGCGCGCCGAACGAAACCCACCGGGCGCCGCTCGTAAAGCCGCAGCGCGTGGCCAGCGAGCCACAGGCCCCAACCCAGCGCCGACGTCGGGCGCGGGGCGCGCCAGCGGAGCTTGCCGTGCAGTTCGTCGAGCGTGAACGGCAACGCTCCACAGGGGCGTTCGGCAAGCACGATCGTGAGTGCTACGACGGTCTGGCGAGCCCAGCACGCGAAGTCGTAGATCGAGAGTGGCCCGCGCACGGGCGCGAGCATCAGCTCGGGCGGCAGGGCCGGAACCTGCTCCCAGGGCCAAGCGCTGAACATGGCGAGCCAGATGTGGGTAAACACGCGCGCCCGTTCGATACCGCCGGCGTCGCGAACGAACGCGGCTGCTGTGCTCATGTGCGGAGCGTCGATGGCGTCGCCGGCAAGGCGTAACGCGACATAGGCCTCGATCGTCGTTGAGAGATCGCCCGGGCCGCCAAAGAAGTTGCTCCAGGAACCGTCCTCGCGTTGCTGGGAGCGGATCCAAGCCGCCGAACGCTCCGTCGCTGCAGCGCCGCGGATGCCAAGGAACTCGCGCAGCAGCAAATCCTCGGCGTCCATCGTCACGTTCGTCTCCAACTCCCCCTTCCACCAACCGCGCCGGTCCTGGAGCGAGCGCAGATGCTCGCAAGCGTGCGCAAGCGCGCCCGACACACTTGCACCAGCGTGCGGAAGGCTCTCGGCCAGCCGAGTCTCGACGACCCCCACAGTCTCAGAGTCCTGGGCCACACCGTAGGTATATCCGACTGCGTCGATTAACAACATGTAAGCGGCGGCCTCCTCCGGACGTCTAGGTCACTCGAACCCCTTCGTGCGTGGTTCTACATCACCGCCAAGGGGTGTATCCGGCCACCACTGACGCGCCGCGCGCCGGCCCGCGAGATCCATAGACACCGCGGCGTTGGCGCGGGACCGAGCCGCCGCTCTAGGTCACCGCGTGCCCGTTGGCCGTCAGCCCGACGTCGACGTTGCCGCGGACCGAGTTGGAATAGGGGCACACCTGGTGCGCCGCGGCGACGATGCGAACGGCCTGCTCGCGATCCTCGACCTGCGGCAGGCTCACATCGAGCACCACGGCGAGTTTGTACGTGCGTTCTTCGCCGGGCAGCAGACTGACGCGGGCAACGATCGACACGTCGCCAACCTCCGCATGTTCACGACGTCCGGCGGCGCCAATCGCGCTCTCGAAACAGGCCGCGTAGCCGACCGCAAAGAGCTGCTCGGGGTTGGTGCCACCGCCCTCGCCCCCCATCTGCACCGGGCTGCGCAGTTCGACGTCAAGCTCGCCGTCGGTCGTGCGGCCGTGGCCTCCGGCCCGCCCGCCGGTAACCGTAGCTTCGGCGGTGTACAGCACGTTCGCCATTTCGCCTCCGATCGTTTGATGTGCACCCGGACGGACCGGATTGTTCAGGTGTTCACGTTTCACGACAGCCTTGCTCGCGTGCATCTAGGCAGTCTGCGACCCCGCCGCCGGCGCCGCCTGCGATGCGGCGGCATGCGGGGCGAGATCGGCAAGCTCGAGCGGGTAGCGCGGCGGATGTTCGATCGCGATCGTCGATGAAACGCGCAGTTCCCCGTCAACGTGTAGCAACTCCCCGGATGCGAGTGGGCGCCAGCCTGGATCCTCGTCCATCTGCTCGCTGGCTAGAACGACGGCTCGCCTATCGTCGAGGTCCGCACTGTGGACGTGCATCGTGCCGCTGGCGCTGCGCTGCTCAAGCGTGCCAGCAGGCTGGCGTTCGAGCACATACAGCGGGTGCGTCTGCGGATAGCGAAGCGCCCAAAGCTCGTTGCTCGTGGTGAGAATCACGTTCAGCGCGAACACCGGCAACTCCTCGGCAACCCAGCGGGCAGCGGCGACCAGGCCCGCGCTCACGTCGCCACCATGGGAGTCTGTCTCCTTTGTGACGAGCGCAAAGAAGCGCTCCGAGTCGGTGTCGCCATGCACGAGACCGCGGTCGCTCGCGAGCCGCGCCTCGAGCTTGGGGAGGTTCTGTATCACGCCGTTGTGGGCCAGGAGGCGACCCTCCTGCTCGAACGGGTGCGTGTTCTCGGGCGTGAGCCCGCCGGTCGTGGCATAGCGGATGTGCGCAACGAAGGTCTTCGAGTGGACCGCTCGCCCCTCGCGCGCAAATGCGCGGTCATCAAAGGCAGCGATCGGCCGCTTGTCAACCCGCGGCGTCCCATCTGTGCCGAAATAGCCGAGGCCTGTGCCATCGGGTTCACGATGGCTTTGCGCCAGCAGGCTGTCTTCCGCCTCCAACAGCCAGAACGTCGCCCGCACCCGGTGCGGTGCCCCGGACATTCCGAAGAGCCGGCACATGCTGCAGAACGATAACCAGCGCAGCGCCCTCCCGAGGCTCGACGTCGAAGTTACCCTCCGCTCGCGACGTCGTTTCGCCAGTTGCTCGACCGTCGTCGGCGCGCGAGCTGTGCGTCTCAGGAGATGCCGCTGCGGACCGCCTGGACCGCCGCCTGTATGCGGTTGTCGAGGTGAAGCTTGGCGAGAATGCTCGCGATGTGGTTGCGGACCGTGTTGGTGCTGAGCTCCAGCTCCTCACCGATCTGCTGGTTGTTCTTGCCGCTCGCCAGGTGCGTAAAGATCTCGAGCTCGCGGCGTGTGAGTACGGCCCGGATCGCGTTCGCAGCGTTGTCGCTGCCGCTGGTGATGGGAATGTCGCGTTCGCGGACGCGTTGGAGGAGCCTCGTGGCGATCGGCGGCGAAATTGCGGTTTCGCCGGCGGCGGTCGCTTTGACTGCGGCCACGATCTGCTCGGCGGTGGCGCTTTTGAGAATGTAGCCGCTCGCGCCGGCGAGGATCGCTTCGACGACCTGGTTGTGTTCGCTACGAGTGAGGATGAGGATGCGCGTGGCTGGCGCGAGGTGCGCGAGTTGCTCGATCGCCTTAACGCCAGTGCTATCGGGGAGTTTGAGGTCGATGAGCACAACGTCGGGACGCGTGCCAACCACTAGGTCGACACCAGCCCTGGCGTTCGTCGCCTCGCCGACACACACGACGCCGCTCGCGGCGAGGGCCTGCGTGACCGCGCGACGGATAAGTTCCTCGTCGTCGACAAGAGCGACCGTAACAGCCTCCTGGTTGTCGGCGACTGCGTAATGTTGTGGGCACATCGGTCGCCGTTGCTCTTTGACCCCGTCTAACTAAAGCCGAGGCCGCAAACCTCCCGTAGCGCTAACGAAAATCGTTGTAGGTAGAAACCTACCACTTGACGACGTTGACCCAGGCAAACCGCCGCGGCGCATTTGGTTCAGTTGGACTGTTCTTAGTCCGAACGGACCGCCCAACACTGGCATATCGACCACGCAAATAAGTACGACAGGGCTATTTACATAAGCCCGGCGGCTACCTATGTTTGGGTAGACCTAATACAACCTTAACCAAGTGTGGGATACGTGGCATCGTCTCCTCAAGACCGAAGGGTCGCGTCGCACCGGTTCCCGGGGTGGCCGGCTCAAGGCAACAGGCGTGTCGCATTGGCCGCTGCCAGCGCGACACATAGTGCTGGAGAGGCAACTCCGGGCCGTGCCGTCGCTCCGAGCCCGTGCTCGATCCGTGCCTTTCGCGGATTTGCGTCGTCCGACGATCGGCTGAGCCAGTGACGAACGCAGACACCGAGCGCGGTAACGGGGCTAGCGCCACTTCGGGACGTACAACTGGCGGGCGCACCCCGCTGCTCCGAGAGAAGGCCAACCGCCAGGTGCGCGTGATGGTCGCCGACGTACATCCAGTTGTGATCGAGGGAATTCAAGCGCGTATCGCTTCCGAGACTGACCTGATGGTGGTTCACGGCGTGACCGATCTCGGCGCGCTCGCCAACGAGATCACGCTGCAAGAACCGGCGGTTACGCTAGTCGGCTTCAACATCTGGCAGACCGCGGACCCCGAGACCGCGCTCGGCCTGGTCCGAACGGTCGCAGTTCTAACCCGCGTCATCCTCATCTATGACCAGATCGATCCGCATCAGGCGTGGCGGGCGCTGCACGCTGGCGTCGTCGGGCTCATCAGCCGGACCGCCCCGGCCGACCAGTTCGTCTTCGCCATCCGCCAGACACTCCGCGACGGGACCTTTCTCGACCCTGCGATCCAAGAGGAGATTGCCGCTCTGGCCAGACACGAGGGAACCACAACGTCGATCTTGCTTACAAGGCGCGAGCAGCTCATCCTCAGATATAGCGCCGACGGGTTAGGCACCCAGGAAATCGCGGTACAGCTAGCCCTCAGCCCGTCCAGCATCAAGGCCGCGCTGCACCGGATCTACGAAAAACTTGGAGTGCACGACCGGCCAGCGGCGGTGGCCCAGGCACTGCGGCTGGGGCTCATCACATAAGCGGCAGGAAGACCCGGAGCCATGCTCCGACCATCCGGGGCTTGGTGGTTGCTCTCCCTCACATAGCGGCGGCCGTTTGCCGATACGAAAGTGATGGCGAAAGACATCCTCGCCGAGACGAACCTGGATCGTTGACGCCATGCCGGCATTTTCCGACGCCCGTCGCCACCGACTGCTGATTGCGGACGACGACTCGCTGGTCCGCTCCACGATGAGCATGTTCGCAATGGCCGCCGGCTTCGAGGTGGTCGGCGTGGCGGAAGACGGCGAGCAAGCAGTGGAGCTAGCGCCGGTGACACAGCCCGATGTTGCGCTGCTCGACGTTGACATGCCCAGCGGTGGGTTAAGCGCAGCCCAAGGAATCCTCGAGGTGGCAACCGCGACCGCCATCGTCCTGCCTTCAAACGACGAGCTCGAAGCCGAGGTTCGCTCGCTGCTGTTGGCCGGCGCGAGCGCGTACTGCCGCAAAGGTGTCTCACCGGAGGTCCTCGCCGACATGTTGAAGCGCTCGATCCATGCGCGAGCTGGCGATCCCCAACAACAACTCCAGTGTTGAACCAGTGTCGCCGCGACAGGCACGGCGCGCCGGACCCGCGCACCGCGAGGTAGCGCCTCCTCTAGGCGACGGCGACGCCGGTGCGGCCGCGGTGACGCTGCTCAGTCCAACGATGATCGCTCAGCTGCGGAAAACGCTGAGCGATGACATGCGCGAGCATCTCAGCAGCGGCTTTGCGACGGTGCTGCCGGGCCGCCTGACGGCGATCGAGAACGCGATACGTAGCGGCGATCGGGAAGCGCTTCGACACGCGGCGCATCTGCTGCGCGGCACGAGCGCGACTCTCGGCGCCAGCCGCTTGAGCGAGATGTGCCGGACGCTTGAACACGCAAACAGCGAAAACGATCCGGTCGTTGCAGAGAGCCAGATCACTCGCTTGGCGGCGGTAGCCGCTGAAACCCAGCGGGCGCTTCAAGACGAGCTGGTCTGAGAGCAAGGGCCGCCCGCCCCGGCGCACCGCTGGCTAGAGGATGGATGTCCCGGTTCATCCTCGCCAGCGCTAATCGACGACGTCTACGCAGCCCGGGCTAGTAGTGCTTCGACCCGCGAGCGCAGCTGCTCGGGGCTGAAAGGCTTCGCCAGGTATTCGTCCGCTCCCGCGTCAAGAGCCCGCTCACTGTCTGCGTCTTCGGCGCGAGCTGTTAACAGGATGATCGGCAAGGCCCGCGTCGCGTCGTAACTGCGTAGTAGCCGCGTGACCTCGTATCCATTTAGCCCGGGCATCATCACGTCGAGCACCGCGAGCGCGGGACGCCGCGCGAGGGCAAGCGTCAAAGCCTCTTCGCCGTCGTGCGCTGCAATGACGCGGTACCCGGAATGTTCGAGGCGGTAGACGACCAAGCCGAGCACGATCTCGTCATCGTCCGCCGCGAGCACTAGCAGGCCCTGGTCCCCCGCAACGGCCTCCATCAGGTTCGCCGCGTGTTCATCCGGCCACTGCCACCGGCAGCGCAACGCGAATCGATGTTCCCGAGCCTTCCTCTGTCTTGAGCGAGATCCTTCCGCCGTGGGCGTCGATGATCTCCTTGGCGATGCTGAGTCCGAGGCCCACGCCGGGAATCGCCTCGCGCGTGGCAGTACTGGCACGGAAGAACGGCATGAAGAGGTGGTCCACCTCACCCGCCGGCACGCCCACACCGGTATCAGCAATCTCCACAACGGCCCACTCGAGCTCGGCATGCAGCCGGACGTCGACGTGACCGACTTCGGTGAACTTGATCGCGTTGGAGATGATGTTGGCGACAGCCTGGCTCAGGCGTCCGTAGTCGCCCGCTATCGGCCCAACCGCGCGTTCGCCGGCCAGCCTGAGGTCAATCAGCTTTGCGTCCGCCGAGGGCTTTGCGGCGGCGATGCACTCGGCCAAGAGAGCACTGAGATCGACCTCGGCGATCTCGAGGGCGAGCTGCCCCGCCTCGGACTTACCGATCAGCAGCAGGTCACTCACCACGCGCAGCAGTTGCTTACAACTCGCGTCGACAATCTCGAGGCAACGCTGCTGCTCCGCGGTGACAGGTCCGGGCTCTCCTCCGAGCACGATCTCGAGGTATCCGCGAATCGCTGTCAGCGGTGTACGCAGCTCGTGCGAAACCACCGACACGAACTGATCCTTTAGCTCGTCAATCGCGCGAAGCCGCTCATTTTGGCCCATCAGCTCGACGGCCAGTTGCTCTGCCAGCGCCATCCGCTCGGCCTCAGCCCGGTTTCGCTCGGTGATGTCGGTCACGGCCCAAACCCGGCACGACACGCCGGCGACCGTCAGGCTGTCGCCGGCGACCTCGACGTCGATCACCGTCCCGTCCTTGTGCTGGTGGCGTCGAGTGCGGTCGGCAAAGCCATCACTCCCACCGATCCACGGTCCCGTCGGAGCCGCCGTGAGAAAGAAAGCGGTGAGCAACTCCACGTCCTCGGCAGGCACGAGGTCAACGATCCTCATTGAGAGCAGCTCCTGCTTCGTGTAGCCGTAGCTCTCGGCCAGCACGTAGTTGGCGGCGACGATCTGCAGCGTCGCCTGTTCGTAGACCAACATGGGTTGGGGGTTTTGCTCGAACAGCAGGCGAAACTGGCGCTCGCTAGCACGCAGAGCGTGGTGCATCCGCTCTAAGCGGGCGTTGAGCTTCTCGAGCTTGGCGATTTTCGCGGTCAGCCGGTTGTTGACCACCTGCAGGCGATCGCGATCAGAAGTCGCGGGAGCCGCCCAAGCGTGAGGCTTTTCTTCAGCACTCATTGGCGCGCTCAACGGCCTCGAAAATCTGCTCTCGCTCACACGGTTTGACCAGGAAGCGAGCACCCCCGACCACCATGTCGACCACCTCGCAGCGCGCGTCCGGCGCCTCCGGAAGTCCGTCGATCAGGCCATCCGAAGCCACAGTCGCATACGCACCTGCCGGATGAAAGATGCCTCCAACAAACGAGGCTGCTTCCTCTGCCCTGGCGAACGTGTTCACGTCTCTCGGCCCAGCACTCATGTCCTCGCCTCCTCATGATCGCAACGGACTGCTCTCACGGGGTGTCGTGGTTTCGGTAACTCCATCGTTTTCGGAAAAACGCGGGCATTCCTGCGCCAATCGACTGCTCGAACGGTCAGAAGTCCATTAGCCAAACGGCCAGGCGTTGATTGTCATAATAAATGTCGAGATGGCTGCCGCAACTCCACCAAGCGGCGCGTATAGCTGTCCTGAATGGTGTCCGATCGGACAGGTGGTCCCCGAGTTGGGGCTGAGCGCAACTGTCTTCAGACGTCGCGAGCACCTGCCGATTAGGTGGCCAGGCACAACGCAAAGCAACACTTTTGCGCGGCAGTAGTTGTCCGCTGAATGCCACCACCTACGCAAGGAGCAGCACGAGCAATGGACGACAACGCAGTCGAAATTCAGCAGAAGCAGCCTACGGGCCGCCCACGGCTCGTCATCGCCGACGACGACGAGATTGTGCGCTCGATGCTGGCCGCCCAGCTGCGCGACCTGTACGAATGCGTCGGCGCAGCAGCCGACGCGACGGAAGCAATCGCCCTCGTCACGGCCCTGCACCCCGACGTCGTCATTCTCGACGTCAAGATGCCCGGCGGTGGCGCGATTCGCGCGACCCACAAGATCCGCGACTGCTCGCCCGAAACCGCCATCGTGATCCTCTCGGTCGACGAGACCTGGGGCGATCTGATCGATCTCTTGAACGCCGGCGCCATGACATACCTGCGCAAAGGCATGGACGAGGCCACCATCGCCCAGGATCTCGAGGCCGCAATCGCAGCACATCGTGGCTACGCGCCTAGCGTGGCCGGGGCATTGAGCGAGACAAGCGCCGACGGCCCGAGCGCCCGCCGCAGCTTCACATCGGCCTGAGCGATCCTCCGTCACTGCCCAGCCCACGTCGACGGCGCATATCCGAGCGCCGCGAGTGCTCAGCAACGGTCGGCAGCGCTCATACTCGCTCGTTAGCGCCTTGTCCCCGCCGCTGGGCGCGAGGCGCTGCGCGAGCGCCACTAGACTGGCTCGCAGTGCCGAGGTTCTGCCGACACGGGACGGCCATCGAGTCCTGTCCGATCTGCCGCGTCAACATCGAGACCGCGGAGCGCTCGGCCGCACAGCGGGCCAAACGGCCAACCGTCTCGCGGCGAGCCTCGAATCCGGGGCGCCAGCGAACGCCAGCACGAACGCGTGGCGGCCTCACAATCCGCCATGAGAGCCGCGCCGAGGACGACGGCTTTCGCTCGACGCTCGCCCCTGGATTGCGTTCAACACCCGACGCGGAGCGCTTAGCCGAAGCCCTGGCGCGCGCGAGCGCGCGTTTGGGAGTGCTCAGTACCGATCCCCCGGGCCTATATGCCGAGGTCCGCAACGAGCCCGATCTGGAGGAGGCGAGTTGGCTCGCGTTGCTGATCACCTACCTCGGACCGCTCGACGGCGCCGACGATCCGTTCGCGTCGGTGCAGGCCGTTCGCACGACATGGCACGGCGAGGCCCTACCGCTGCTTCGCGAGGTCGCACTCGGATCGCGCACGTCCCATGACCCAGCGCGTGGGGATGCCACACTCCGCGCCTACCGCCGCTGGGCGCAACGCGCCGGATCGCAGGCCGCGGCGTTCACCGCCGACTCGACATGGACACCGCAGCGGCGATTCGAGCGCGTGTTTGAGCGCCTCGCTCTACCGGGATTGCAGCGTCGAGCTCGCTATGACCTGCTAGTTACGCTCGGAGCGCTCGACCGCTATCCGCTAAGCGCCCCGAGCCTGCTGCTGAGTGAGGACGATCCCGTCAGTCGTGCAGCCAAGCGCGTGTTCGGCATTGGCGACCGCTTGACGCTCGAGCACCGCGCTCAGGATCTGGCCAGCGCCGCCGCGGTACCGATCGAAGCGTTTGACCTCGCACTCGAGTGCTGGGCGCGCAACGAGTGGATCTCACTCGGCGTCGACGCGCGCGACGACGCCGTTCTGGTGCGCGTGCTCGCGGCGCTCGGCCGCTGAAACACGGGCACGCGAGCTAGATCAGAATCGCCCGCTCGTCGAGGTGGGCACCGACCTTGCGCTTGACGCGCTGCAACGCGTTGTCGACGGTCTTTGTGTCGCAGCTCAGCCGCCCACCGATCTCCTCGTAGGAGCGGCCATCGAGATAAAGCGAGAGGACCCTCGACTCGAGCGCGGAGAGCGCCGTTGAGAGGCAGCCGACGAGCGATCGGAGTTCCTCGGTCGAGACCACCCGACTTGCCGGATCGTTCACCGACGGGCCAGCGATCTGCTCGTCGAGGGTCGGCGCGTCCTCGTCAGCGCCACCGCCGACCGGCGCCGTGAATGAGACGTAGTGATTGAGCGGCAGGTGCTTGTTGCGCGTCGCGGTCTTCACAGCGGTGATGATCTGGCGCGTGATGCACAGCTCAGCGAAGTTGCGGAAGCTCGACTCTCGATCGGTGCGGTAGTCGCGCACGGCCTTGTAGAGGCCGATCATCCCTTCCTGGATCAGGTCGTCGGCGTCGCCGCCGGCAAGGAAGTAGGACGACGCCTTGAGCCGCACGAACCCGTAGTAGCGCGTGACGATCCGGTGGTAGGCCGTGGGGTCGCCCTGCTTTGCCAGAGCGATCAGATAACCGTCCTCAACCTTCGGCTGAGAATGAGAATGGCGGGAGATCAGAGTCACGAGCGTTCCTTTGTTATGCCTTCTCAGGCAGGATGGCTCAGTGACGCGCTCCTCCCCTGGCGTCAGCTGCGAATATGAATCAACCTAAACCTCAGGTTAAGGCTGATCTGTGGAGGAGATTAGCCGTTGTTATGGAGTGCTGTCAAGAGCTGGCGCGTTTTTGCAACACGGCGTACAGCAGCGCCGCAGCGGCGGCGCTCACGTTGAGCGAGCCAACGCGTCCCCGCAACGGCAGCTCGACAAGCACGTCACAACTCGCCATGACGCGTGGGCGCAAACCGCGACCCTCGGCGCCGAGCACAACCACGACGCCGCCCGAGTAGTCGGGGCGGTCGTAGGGCACCGCGCCCTCGGCGATCGCCGCGCCGTAACACCAGCAGCCACCGTCCTTCGCCGCGGCAAGGAAATCGGCGAGGTTGCGCGCCCGAGCGATTCGCAAATGCTCAACCGCACCGGCCGACGCACGACAGACGGCGGGCGTGACTTCCGCCGCGCGGCGCTCACAGATGACCATGCCGCTGACACCAACGCACTCCGCCGTGCGACAAATCGCGCCGAGGTTCTGCGGATCCTGGACCTCGTCGAGCGCGACCACAAAAGAGTCCTCGCCGCGCAGCAACTCCTCGACGCCGACGTAGGGAAAGCCGCCGAACTCGGCGCACACGCCCTGGTGCTCGGCCGACCCGCCGACACGCTCGATCTCGGCTGCACTGGCTCTGCGAACCGTGGTTGCCGCAAGCCAAGGCTCGCGCGCAAGGGTGTCGGTCGCGAGAATCTCGCCCACGGTCGAGGACCGCCGTCCGCGAAGCGCCTCGCGGACGGCGTTGCGGCCGTAGACGATCACGATACGTCCGGCCGGAGCCGGTCACTCATCGGCGGGCAGTAGTTCAAAGCCCGACGCGCTGTCGCGCACCGTCCAGCCGGCCTGCGCGATCTCGGCCCGTAGCTCGTCGGCACGCGCGAAATCGCCCTCAGCGCGGGCCCGTTCCCGCTCTTCGGCGAGCGCGACAACCTCGGCCGACGGCGCGGAACGCGGCCCATCGAACAGATTGACGAGACCCAGCACCTCGAGCATTGCGCGCAGGTCATCTTCCCCGACGCCCAGTTCGCGGCGGTTGGCCTCACGCACCCACTCCCACATCGAGGCAAGCGCACTCGGCGTGTTGAAGTCCTCGGCAAGGCAGGCGAAGAAACGTTCGCGCAGCGGCGCGAGCTCGGGTGGCGACTCGCCCGGCACGAGCTTGCGGGTGAGCTCACGCAAGCGAGCGACACCGCTGCGCGCCTGCTCGAGCGGCTCCTCGCCGTAGTCGATCGGCTGGCGGTAGTGGGCGGAGCAGAAATACAAGATCACCGCGTCCCGGCCATAGCGATCGAGTACGTCGTGGAGCGACGCGATATTGCCAACCGACTTCGCCATTTTTGCCGCCCCAAGCTCGAGCATGCCGTTGTGCACCCAGAAGCGGGCAAGCTCCGTACCGCGCGCGCAACGCGTTTGAGCAGCCTCGTTCTCGTGGTGGGGAAACAGCAGGTCGAGGCCGCCGCCGTGGATGTCGAAACCGTCGCCGAGCACGTTCTCAGCCATCGCCGAGCACTCGACGTGCCAGCCTGGGCGGCCGCGCCCCCAAGGCGCGTCCCAGGCGCTGTCCTCGCCGGCCTTATGCGCTTTCCACAGCGCGAAGTCGAGCGGATCTTCCTTGAGCGCGGCGCCTTCAAGGCCTTCGCCTTGGTCCATGCTGTCGGGATCGCGCCGCGACAGCGCGCCGTACTGCGAGTCGCTGCGCACGCGAAAGTAGACATCGCCATTCACCGCGTAAGCGTGGCCGCGGTCGACCAGCGCGTGGATGTATTCGATGATCGCCCCGATGGCCTCGCTGGCCAGCGGCTCGTGGTCCGGCCGGCCGAGGGCTAGTCGATCGGTGTCCTCGAAATAAGCAGCGGTCATCTCAGCCGCCAGCGCAACGCTCGGGACACCAGCCGCCGCGGCCGCTGCATAGATCTTGTCGTTGACGTCTGTGACGTTCACGACGAGCGTCACGACAAAGCCGCGGTACTCGAAGAAGCGCTTGAGCAGGCTGAAAACGACAAACGGCCGGGCGTTGCCGACGTGAATCCGCGCGTACACGGTCGGCCCACAGGCGTAGATGCCCACGCGCCCCGCCTCGCGGGGCTCAAACGCACGCACCTCGCGCGTGCGCGTGTCGTACAGGCGAAGCTCAGCCAACCTCGCCGGCCCGTCCACCTCGCAGCGTCGCGATTGCGATTACGGCGACGCCCTCCTCACGCCCAACGAAGCCGATCCCTTCGCCGGTGCTCGCCTTGATGTTGACGTCGGCGAGCGCAATACCGAGCACCTCGGCGAGTCGCGCCCTCATCGCCAAACGCGCGTCACCAAGCTTGGGCCGCTCCATCACGACCGTAGCATCAACGTTGACGGGCTCAAATCCGGCGGCTCGGACGAGCCCGACAGCATCGGCCAAGAGCACCAGCGAATCGGCCGCGCGGTAGCGCTCGTCGCTGTCCGGAAAGTGCTGGCCGATGTCGCCAAGCCCGGCGGCTCCGAGCAGCGCGTCGATCAGCGCATGGGCGAGGGCATCGGCGTCTGAATGACCGTCGAGCCCGCGCTCGGACGAAAGCTCGATCCCCCCGAGCACGAGCCGGCGCCCTGTGACGAGGCGGTGTGAGTCATATCCGATGCCGCTTCGCACGCTCACACGCCTCGACCGATCGGCTCCAGGTGGCGCGTTCGACGGGTGAAGGTCGCCAGCTCACCGACGCCGAGGCCTCCCAGTAGCGCGATCGCCTCGTCGTAACCGAAGCCGACTTGCTCGGGAAGATGCGCGTCGCTCGACAGCGCAACGACAGCGCCAGCCTCGAGACTCGCCGCGAGGAAAGCCGGAGCCGGATAGATCTCGCCAACCGGCTTGCGGAGCCCCGCCGTCGAGACCTCAACGGCGACCGCCGACTCGGCGATCGCTTCGATCGCCGGCTCGTAGTAGCGGCGCAGGTCGCCACCCGGGAGTGGCCGCGATCCACCCCAGACCTTGACGAGATCCGGGTGGGCGAGAATGTCGAAAAGACCGCTGAGAGCGGCCTGGGCGAGCGTCTCGAAGTAGCGCCGCCAGACGTCTTCTGGGCTGCGCCCGCTCTGCCAGATGTCGTAGTCGTCGTCGTCAACGGCAAGGTCGCCAAGGAAGTGGACAGAGCCGACGACATAGTCGAGGTCCAGGCGATCGATCAGATTCTGTGTGCGATCCTCGCGCCCCGGGATGAAGTCGACCTCCAGGCCAAGCCGCAGGTCGGTCTCTTCGCGCACGAAGGAGCAGTACGTGTCGACGTCGTCGATGGCGTACTGCCGCCAGAACGCGTGATCCCAGATCGTCAGCGCCTGTTGGAAGCGATAGACGTGCTCGGAGACGCCGAGCTCGGCAATGCCGGCCTCGCTTGCCGCTGCGCGGTAGCGATCGACGTTTGCACTCGTGAAGTACTCGCCGGCCGCGCGATCGAGGTCGTCCGGTCGCAGATGGACGTGGTAATCGGTCAGCACAGGGCGATTCAATCAGCTCGACCAGCAAGCAGCTGCTCGGCCACCAGCAGGTCGAGCGGCGTGGTCACCTTGAGGTTCTCGGCGGGCGCCGGGACAACACGTACCACGCCACCGGCCCGTTCGAGGAGCCACGCCTCGTCGGTTGCTGCGGCGAGCACGTGATCGGGTGCGTCAAGCGCGAGCTCGAGCGCGGCGCGCGTAAAAACCTGTGGCGTCTGCACCTGCCACAGGCGCGATCGCTCGAGCGTTCGCAGCACGATCCCCGCGTCGTCACACTCCTTGGTCGTGTCGGTCACAGGTGCTGCCGCGATTGCAGCGTCGACACCATCGAGCGCAGCGAGCACTGCTGCGATGAGCTCCGAAGTCACGAGCGGCCGCGCCGCGTCGTGGATCAGCACAGGGTCGCCATCCGCCTTGGCTGCCGTCAGCGCGGCGCGCACCGACGCTGAGCGTGTGTCGCCACCAAGCACACCCAAGCAGCCCTCGGGCGCACGGCCACCTGAGGGCAGCGCGACAACGATCTGATTGATCGCCGAGATCGATTGGAGCGCCGCGATGCTCCACTCGAGCATCGGCTTGCCGCACAACGCGGCGAACGCCTTCGGCCCGCTGGACCCAAGGCGTTCGCCGCGGCCGGCAGCCACGACGAGCGCGACCGCCATCAGATTCTCCGGCCGCTACCGACGGCTGCTGAGCGTCTCGCCCTCGCTCGAGCGCGACAGCAACTCGTCGAGGTAGGCCTCGGCCTCGGACTCGTTCTTGTCGAGCGCGTACATCAACTCCGACGCAAGAATCTTCTTGGCTCGGGTGTACATTTGCTTTTCGCCACTCGAGAGGCCCTTTTCGCTCTCGCGTAGCGCGAGGTTGCGGACGACCTCAGACAGCTCGTAGATGTCGCCAGTCTTGATCTTGTCGCGGTTGTGCTTGAAGCGGCGGTTCCAGTTCTTCGGCATGTCCGACACGTCGTCACGGAGCACGTCGAGCACCTTCTGGACGGTTTCCTCGTCGATCACGCGGCGCAGTCCGGCCAGCGCCGCGTTCTCCGTGGGCACCATCACCGTCATGTCGTTGTGCAGGATCTTGATCGTTAGGTACTCGCGCCGTTGGCCGAACACCTCCTTGATCTCCTTTGCCTGCACCTTGCCGGCACCGTGGTGGGGGTAGACCACATTGTCGCCGAGCTCAAACTCGATGAACTCGACTTCGACTTCGATCGCGACATCGCTGTCAGCGTCGGCTTGAGCTTCGACATCATCGTCATCGTCATCAACGTCGAGGTCGATTTCGGCATCGACGTCAACCTCGCTGGCGAGTTCCGGGTCGAGCTCGTCCTCGAGCAAATCTACGACTGGATCTGCTGCAGCTGCTCCGGAAATGGTGTCCTCCTCGATTGGTGTACCCACTAGGCGTGGGCTGAACAGGTCAAGTTTGTAGGTAGCGATCGACCAGGTTGATCTCCTGCAACCGGCGAAGGCCCTCGCGGATGTCCTTGGCGCGGATTTCTCCTACGCCCTCCACGTTTTCCAGCTCGGTGTCGCTCGCCGATAGCAGCTCGTCGAGGCCGCCGAACGCGTGCACGATGTTTGTGACGATCAACTTCGGCAGCCTCGGGATACGCCCGAGGATCCGATAGCCGCGCGGCGCGACCGGATAGTCGAGCGTGTTGAGCTTGCGTCCGTAGCCGAGAAGCTCCGCCAGCCGCCCGAAGTCGAGCAGATCCTGATGGCCGAGACGGCCGATCTGCTCGAGTACCGCTGCGAACTGCTCGTCGGTGCCAGCGGCGATGTAGTCGTGGACGAGCGCAGCCTTCTCGGCCGCGCTGCCAACCATCGTCTCCTCAAGATGCATTTCGATCAGTCGGCCCTCGTTGCCTAGCTCAACGATGTGCCGCTCGATCTCGACCGCCATACGGGTGACCAGCTCGGCACGTTGGAGAACGGTGAGGACGTCGTGCAACGTGCCGCCGCCCTCAAACTCGAGTGCCGTGAGTCGTGTGGAAACCTGGTCCAGGCGAGCGCGGTACTTGTCGAGCGTCGCGAGTGCCTGGTTGGCCTTGGCGAGTACAACCGGGATGTCCTCGAGGATGTATTTGACGCCGTCGAGGTAGAGCGAGATCACCTCGCGTCGCTGCGAGATCGCGATCACAAGGGCGTCGGTCTGCTTCGCGACGCGCTCCGCGGTTCGGTGGCGCGTACCGGTCTCGACCGAGAGAATCGTCGGGTCGGGCATCAGCTGCACATTGGCCATCGCGATATGGGTCGCGTTGGCGTTCAGCGTGATCGCGCCGTCCATCTTCGCAAGCTGGTAGAGCAAGGCGGGCGAATAGTCGATATCGACCTTGATCCCGCCTGAATAGAGGAACGACAGTTCCTCGAGCTCGCCGATCAACAGCAACCCGCCGCTCCGCGCGTCGACGATGTTGTCGATGCCCTCGCGAAGCGCCGTTCCCGGCGCGACCATCTCGAGCGCTTTGACAAGCCTTGGCTCTGCTCGCGGCTCGATTTCCCCTACGTCATCGGATCGAGTCGCTGCCATCGCAGCACCCATTCTAGCGAGATTTAGCTCACGCTTACTGGTGGAAAAACGCCCGTCACGCTCATCGGCGAGCGGCGACGCCCATTTAGCCCTCGGCGCCGAAGGCCTTCGCGTCCGCTTCGCGCTGACGGCCGGCCCGGCCGTCAGCCGATCTCGGGGTGGCCGCACCGCGCTTGCGAACGCGCTCGAGCGATCGGCTCGACTTACGCGGCGACCCGTGCGCGCGGCGCGCGGGACTCGGTCGGGAGCGCCGCGGTGAGCGCCGCGCGGATCGTCGGGGCGTCGCAGCCACCGGCGCCGGGGGGCGTGAAGATCGTCTCGAGGCCGAACTTGCGCGCTTCGGCGATGCGCCGCTCCGGATGACCGACCCAGCGCAGCTCGCCGGTGAGGCCAAGCTCGCCAAACGCGGCCAGCGGCGTCGTCGCCGCCAGCGGCCCGAGTACTACCCCGCGGACGGCGCTCGCGACCGCCAGGGCCACCGCCAGATCGGCACCGGGCTCGTCGATGCGCACGCCGCCGACGACGTTGACGAACACATCGGAGCCCGCAAGCGGCACGCCACCATGGCGCGCGAGCACGGCGAGCACAAGCGCCAAACGGTTGCGGTCAAGACCGTTGACGACGCGTCGCGGTGGCACCAGCTCGGAGGGGGTGACGAGCGCCTGCACCTCGACGAGCAACGGTCGCGTGCCCTCCATCGCCGCCAGCACCACGCTTCCGGGGGCGCGCGTTGCCGAGCCGACAAACCGCGCCGAGGCGTCGAGGACCTCCACAAGCCCGGCTTGGCGCATCTCAAACACCCCCGCCTCGTTGGTCGAGCCAAAGCGATTCTTGATTGCGCGGACGGTCCGGTAGGTCCGCTCGCGCTCGCCTTCGAACTGCAGCACGCAGTCGACGAGGTGCTCGAGCACCCGCGGACCCGCAAGCGCGCCCTCCTTGGTCACGTGGCCGACGAGGAACACGGCAATGCTGTGGCGCTTGGCGACGCCGACGATGCGTGCTGCCACCTCGCGCACCTGCCCGACCGATCCAGGTGCGCTGCTCAGCTCGCGCGCGTCGAGCGTCTGCACCGAGTCGATCACGCAGACCGCCGGTCGCTCGCGCTCGAGCGTCGCGATTACGGCCTCGAGGTCGGTCTCGGCGATCGCCGGCACCGCAAGTGCACCACTCGGGAGACGCTCCGCGCGCAGGCGAACCTGCGCGGTCGATTCCTCGCCGGAGACGTAGAGCGTGCGATGTCCCGCCTGCGCAAGGTTGCCGAGCGCCATGTTCGTGAGCGTGGACTTGCCGATCCCCGGTGCTCCCCCGAGCAGGACCACTGATCCTGGCACGATGCCACCGCCGAGCACGCGGTCGAGCTCACCGATACCGGTGCTCAGCCGCGGTGCTCCCGGCGCGTTGACGTCAGCCAGGGCGATCGGCGTGACCGCCGCGACACCGCCGCCGGCGCCGCCCCGTGCGCCAACACCCAAGCGCCCCTCCTCGACAAGCGAGTTCCACTCGCCGCAGCCCGGGCAGCGCCCATGCCAGCGATTCTCTTCATGCCCGCAGCTCGAGCAGACATGGATCGTCGTCGGGCGTGGCATCCCTCCAGACTACGCACGGCCGGGGACACGACTAGCCGACCGTCTGCAGGCAGCGTCCAGCGCCGCCCGCAGGCTACTTCTCGCCTTCTTCGCTTGCCTCGGCACCTTCGCTGAGCTCGGGTGTGCTCTCGTCATCCTCGCTCGGACCACCGCCGACGGCGACCGGCGTCTTGGCCTTCTTCGGCTTGACTATCGTCAGCCTGACCTCGCGCTCGTCACCCTCGGGTGCCGGATCGACCACGACCGTCGAGCCGGGCGGGAGCTGGGAACGCAGAACGAAGTCGGCAAGCGGATCTTCGATGAAGCGCTGAATCGCGCGCCGCAGCGGCCGCGCACCCATCGCCGGATCCCAGCCCTTCTCGACCAGCATGTCCTTGGCCTCGTCGGTGAGCTCGAGTTGGAGCTCGCGCTGAGCCATCGAATGACGGATCCGGAGAAGCAGAAGCTCGACGATCTGCTTGATCTCCTCGCGCTGGAGCTTGTGGAAGACGACAACGTCGTCGATGCGGTTGAGGAACTCGGGCCGGAAGACCTTCTTCAGCTCGCTCATGATTCGGTTCTTCATCTCGTCGTAGCTGATCCCAGTCTCATCATCGGAGACCGCGAAGCCCAGCGGCGTGTTGCGCGCGATTTCCTGCGCGCCGATGTTCGAGGTCATGATCACGATCGCGTGGCGGAAGTCGACGGTTCGTCCCTGCGAGTCGGTCAGCCGCCCGTCCTCGAGGATCTGCAACAGGATGTTGAAGACGTCCGGGTGGGCCTTCTCGATCTCGTCGAGCAAGAGCACGCAGTAAGGCTTGCGGCGCACGGCTTCGGTGAGCTGGCCGCCCTCGTCGTAGCCGATGTAACCCGGCGGCGAGCCGACGAGGCGTGACACCGCGTGCTTTTCCATGTACTCGGACATGTCGATGCGGACCATCGCGTCCTCGTCGCCGAAGAGGAACTCGGCGAGCGTTCGCGCGAGCTCGGTCTTGCCAACTCCTGACGGACCGAGGAAGACGAACGAGCCGGTCGGCCGCTTGGGATCCTTGAGCCCGGCGCGCGAACGGCGGATGGCCTTCGAGATGACCTCGATCGCAGGATGCTGGCCAATCACCCGCTTGTGCAGCTCCTCTTCCATGCGCATCAGCTTCGCGGTCTCGGCCTCGGTCAGCTTGAAGACCGGGATGCCGGTCCACATCGAGACGATGTCGGCGATCTCCTCCTCGCCGATCGCGGGACGCTCGCCGCCGGTCTCACCGGACTCCCACTGCTCTTCGAGCTCGTGCTTCTTGTTCGTCAGACGGCGCTCCTTGTCGCGCAGGTTCGCCGCCTTTTCGAACTCCTGGGCCTCGATCGCGGCCTCCTTGTCGCGCCTCGTCGTCTCGATCTCGAGCTCGAGCTCGCGATTAGCCGGCGGCGCCGTCATCGACTTGATCCGCATCCTCGAGGCAGCCTCGTCGATCAGATCGATCGCCTTGTCGGGGAGGAAACGGTCGGCGATGTAGCGGTCGGCGAGCTCGCCGGCCGCGGCCAGCGCCTCGTCGGTGATCGTGACCTTGTGGTGTTGCTCGTAGCGGTCGCGTAGGCCCTTGAGGATCTCGATCGTCTGCTCGACCGACGGCTCATCAACACGAATCTGCTGGAAGCGCCGCTCCAGTGCCGCGTCGCGCTCGAGGTACTTGCGGTACTCGTCGAGCGTCGTCGCGCCGATCGTCTGCAGCTCGCCACGCGCCAGTGCCGGCTTGAGGATCGAGGCAGCGTCGATCGCACCCTCGGCGGCACCGGCACCGACGAGGTTGTGCAGCTCGTCGATGAACAGGATGATGTCGCCGCGCTGGGTGATCTCCTTCATCACCTTCTTGAGGCGCTCCTCGAACTCGCCGCGGTACTTGGAGCCGGCGACCAGGGCCGCAAGATCGAGTGTGTAAATCTGCTTGTTCTTGAGCAGCTCAGGCACTTCGGAGTTGGTGATCCGCTGGGCGAGCCCCTCGACGACTGCGGTCTTGCCAACTCCTGGCTCGCCGATCAGCACCGGATTGTTCTTGGTCCGCCGCGACAGGATCTGCATGATCCGCTCGATTTCGATCTCGCGGCCGACAACCGGGTCGAGCTTGCCGTCGGCAGCGAGCTTCGTCAGGTTGCGCCCAAACTGGTCGAGCAGCTTCGAAGACTTCTTGCCCTCGGCGCCGGCAGGGCCTCCGGCCGCGCTCGCGCCAGCGCCGCGACCGCGGCTGGGCCCGGAGAGCATGCGGATGACCTCGTTGCGGATCTTCTCCGAGTCCGCGTCAAAGTCCAAAAGTATGCGCGCGGCAACGCCTTCGTTCTCGCGCACGAGACCGAGCAGAATGTGCTCGGTGCCGATGTAGTTGTGGCCGAGGCTGAGCGCTTCGCGCAGCGCCAACTCAAGCACCTTCTTGGCCCGCGGAGTAAACGGGATCTGACCGGAGGTGACCTCCTCGCCCGATCCGACAATGCGTACGACCTGGCCGCGCACTCGCTCCACCGTGATGTCAAGGCTCTCCAGCACGCGCGCCGCAAGCCCCTCCTCCTCGCGCAGCAAGCCGAGCAGGATGTGCTCCGTACCGATGTAGTTGTGCTTGAGCGTCCGCGCCTCTTCCTGCGCAAGAACGACCACCTGGCGGGCTCGCTCTGTGAATCGCTCGAACATATCTTGCAGCTTCCTTCCCGCTACTGGCGCTCGCTCGGTGTGGCGGTCCTGACGGTGCTATTTGAAAAATGGGACGCTGACGCTAGAACACTGCCCCAGTATTCGGCGTGGCAGGCCAAAACTGTTGAGCAGAAAGCTTCGATCAGCGCCACGCTCAGTCTACCAACCGGCGCAGGCATCCCGACGCAGCGGCTGGAGAGAGCGACTTCAGCGGTCGCGCATAGCGGGAAAGAGGATCACCTCGCGGATCGACTGCACGCCGCAGAGCAGCATCACCAGGCGATCGACGCCCAGTCCGACACCGCCCGTCGGCGGCATTCCCTGCTCGAGCGCCTCGAGAAACGACTCGTCGAAGGGCTGGGCGTCCTCGTCGCCGGCCTGCGCCTGCTCGCGCTGCGCGACGAACCGCGCACGTTGCTCATCGGGGTCGTTCAGCTCGCTGAAGGCGTTGGCAATCTCGATACCGCCGGCGAATGCCTCCCAGCGCTCGACGTAGCCCGGTTCGCTGCGGTGCGCCTTGGCAAACGGCGAGAGCTCGACTGGATAGTCAAAGACGAACGTCGGCTGCTGCAGCGTCGGCTCGACGTAGTGCGACAGGAGGTCGTCGACGAGCCCCGGCCAAGTGCGCCCGTCGGTTTCAAGCTCAAGACCGGCGGCGGCAATCGCCTCGACGAGGTCTGCGCGTTCACGCGAGACGCCGATGTCGAGGCCGGTGCACTCGCGAATCGCCTCGCGGAGCGTGGTCCGCTGCCACGGCGCGGTGAAGTCGACCGCCGGCTTCGGCAGCGCCTGCGTCGCGGCACTGAGCACCGCTTCGAGTCGCAGCGCCTGGTCCTCATAGTCAGAGTAGGCCTCATACCACTCGACCATCGTGAACTCGGGGTTGTGTCTCGGCGAGAGGCCTTCGTTACGAAAGTCCTTGCCGAGCTCGTAGACGCGCTCGAGCCCGCCGACGATGCAGCGCTTGAGGTAGAGCTCCGTCGCGATCCGCAGATAGAGTGTGCGGTCAAGCGCGTTGTGCTCCGTCGTGAACGGACGCGCCAGCGCGCCACCGTAGAGCGGCTGCAAGACCGGCGTCTCGACCTCGATAAACCCCGCTTCGTCGAGCGTTCGCCGGATCGCGCCAACGATCCGCGCGCGGTCGAGGAACAGCTCACGGGTCTGCTCGTTGGCGATCAGGTCGAGTTCGCGGCGGCGGAAGCGCGTCTCGACATCGCTCAAGCCGTGGTGCTTATCGGGCGGTGGGCGCAACGACTTTGCCAGCAGCGTGAAGTCGAGCACGCGTAGCGAAAGCTCGCCCCGGCGTGTGCGAATCGCGACGCCGTCAACACCGATCAGATCGCCGAGGTCGAGCGAAATCAGCCGTTCAAAGCGCTGCTCGCCGAGCTCGTCGACACGTGCGTGGAGCTGCAGCCGCCCGGAGCGGTCGACCAAGTCGATGAAGGCCGCGCGGCCGGCTTCACGTCGTGCCGCGATCCGCCCGGCGACGCGGTGAGCGACGCTCGTCTCCTCGCCGGCGGCGAGATCGCTATGGCCAGCGGCAACCTCGGCCAGCGGTTCTACGCCCGGGAACGCGTAGGGAAACGGTTCGATGCCCTCGGCACGTAGACGCTCGAGCTTGGCCCGCCGCGCGGCGAGTAGTTCGGCAAGGCCGTGATCTTCCCCGCTCACCGCGGAGAGGCTACTTGAGACCGATGTCGATCTTCGTGATCTTGAGCTTGCGCGCGGGACCGCGCGGGACCTGCACCGACACCGTGTCGTTGCGCTTGTGGCCGAGCAACGCGCGTCCCACCGGCGACTCATTGGAGAGCTTGTTCTCAGCCGGCTTGGCCTCGGCAGACCCGACGATCGTGTACTTCACCGATTTGCCGGTCTTCTCGTCCTTGACGTGAACCACCGACCCGACCTGCACGATGTCGGTCGAGAGGTCGTCGGCCTCGATTACCGTCGCCATGCGGAGACGCTCCTGGACGACAGCGATCCGCGCTTCGAGCATCGCCTGCTCATTCTTTGCGTCGTCGTATTCGGAGTTCTCCGAGATGTCGCCGAACTCACGTGCTTCCTTGATCCGCTCGGCAACTTCGCGTCGCCTCTCGGTGGAGAGCAAGTCGAGCTCGGATTGGAGCTTTTCAAGCCCCTCCGGGGTGAGAATGATGTCCTTCGGCATGTGCCTCTCGATCGCAGTTTTCGCGCCGGCGGCGCAAAACCACCGCCCGCCCGGCCGAGGTTTCAGCCACGCGTAAACGGTCGCGCAGTATAGCGGCCTTGCCGTACCGGTTAGTTCAACACGGCAAGCGCGGCCCTGCCTGGCCGTGCGCCGTGCCCGTCAACGCCTTGCGCCAGCAGCTCGCGCGCCTCCGAGAACGAAACGGCCTGTTGGAGATCTGCTTGCAGCGCTCGCATCAGCGGACGGTCGAGCTCGAGGCGCTCGAGGTACCAGGGGTAGAAGCGGCGCATGTAGCGCACCGCTCGCATCTCGCCGAGATGCTCGCTAGCGCGATCGATCACCCAGTGGAGCTCGCTGAGAACCTCGCCGTTGCTCGGTGGGGCGCTACGGCGTCCTAGCAGCTCCTCGAAGATCCAAGGGTTGCCGAGGGCCCCGCGGGCGAGCATCACGCCGGCAACACCAGTCGCCTCGAAGGCCTCGCGCGCGGCCGCCGCACTGTGCAGGGCGCCGCTGAGAATCACCGGCGCGTCCAGCGTGCGCGCGAGCTCCGCGGCGAGCGCATAGTCCGGAGCGCCGCGATGTCCGACAACGGCCGCACGCGGATGAAAACCGATCGCGCAGACGCCTGCCTCATCGACCAGACGGTGGGCCAGGCGAAAGCCGGACTGATCGCCCGCGCGCCGCCCGGAGCGGAGCTTTACGGTGACCGGCAGACCACTCCCCTCGTGTGCCGCGCGCGCGAGGGCAACCGCGCGATCACCGTCGTCAAGCAGCGCCGCGCCAGCGCCGGTCTTGCACACTTTTGGTACCGGACAGCCCATGTTGAGATCGATCAGGTCGGCACCGAGAGCAGCGACGTGCGCGGCGGCCGAGCGCGTCATCTCGGGATCTGAGCCGAACAGCTGGATGGCGACGGGCCCGCCGTGCCGCTCACGCTCATCGATCCGCAGCAGCTCACGCCAGGTGCGCTCGTTGCGGTAGTGAACGGCGCAACTGGAGACCATTTCAGAGACAACCAGCCCGGCGCCGTAACGGCGCGCTTGCAAGCGCACAAACCAGTTGCCGATCCCGGCCAGCGGCGCGAGCGCAACGCGGTTAGGCAGCTCGAGGCCGGCGAAGGTCCAGCGGTCGGTGAGGGCGGGCATCACTCCAGAGTAGTCCCCGCCCTCGCCCCAAGTCGCTTCAGACGTTGCGCTCCCAGACGATTTGCAAGCCTTTAAGCGTCAACAGCTCGTCGACGACATCGAGCGTCTCCGTGAAGCTCGGCACGATGTGATGAGCGAGCCCGCCGGTCGCGATCGCCGGCACATCGTCCCCGAGCTCGGCGCGCAGGCGGGTGATGATCCCGTCGACCTGGCTCGCGAAGCCGTAGATGATGCCCGAGCGCACCGCGTCGACCGTCGTCTTGCCGATCAGCGCGCGCGGCTCGTCCAACTCGACCTCGGGGAGCTTCGCCGCGCGCGTCCACAGAGCCTCGAGCGATATCTCCATCCCCGGCGAGATGATGCCGCCCAGATACTCGCCCGCTGCGGAGACGATGTCGTAGGTGATTGCGGTACCGAAGTCGACGACGATGCACGCGTCGTGATAGTGATCGTAGGCGGCCACGGCGTTGACCAGGCGGTCGGCGCCGAGCTCACGCGGGCTGTCGGTGCGGATCGGCATGCCGGTGCGCACTCCTGGTCCGACGACGAGCATCTCGTGTGCGAGGTAGCGCCGGGCCATTTCCGACCACTCGGGACCCAGTTCGGGGACGGTCGAGGAAATGATCGACGCATCGATCTGGCCGAGTTCGAGACCGCGGAGCGCGAGCAGGTTGCGCAGTGCCGCGCCAAGCTCGTCCGAGGTCGAGCCGCGGACGGTGGCAAAGCGCCAGCGCTCGAAGAGCTCGCCGTCGCGGACCGCCCCAAAATGGGTTTGCGTGTTACCGACATCAACGACGAGCAGCACGAGGCCAATTATGGGGCCAGTTCGAGCGGCGGGCCGGCCAGCCGGACCCCCTGCTCAAATCCGAGCTCCACGAGCGCGTTTGCGAGACGCTCGCCGGCGGGCGTCTCGAGTTCGAAGTCCAGCTCGAGCAACGGAATCAGGACGAATCGTCGTGTCAGGAGCTCTTCGTGGGGCAGCTGCAGCCGTGGCGAAGTGTGTTCGAGATCGCCGAGCAGGAGCACGTCGACGTCGATCAGACGCGGACCATGGATCTGGCCTGACTCGAGGCGACCGAGCTCGCGTTCCAACTCCTTGCAGACGTCGAGCAGAGCTTCCGGATCGAGCGCGGTCTCCACCTGTAGGCAGGCATTGAGGAACGCCGGTTGGTCGAGCACCTCGCCCACGGGGTCGGTGTCGTAGGTCGATGACGAGTGGAGCACGCGAACTGCCTGCGCCGCCAGCCCGTCCACCGCTCGCTGAAGGTTCTCGCGCCGCTCACCCACGTTCGAGCCGAGCCCGAGATAGCCGACCCGCCGCGGACTCACGCGACGCCGACGACGCTCACTCGGGCAGCTCGCGCCATACCTCGACCGAAACCTCCTCGACTGGCAGTGCGATCGGCGGCTCGGGCTTTGCGGCCTTGACCCACACAGCGTCGGCGCCAAAGTCCTCGATGATGCGGTCCGCAACCACTGTGCACAGCCGCTCGAGCGTCTTGTAATTGCGCTGTTGCGACACGAGCGCGACGAGCTGGCAGACCTCTGCGTAGTCGATCGTGTCCTCGACGCGGTCCGTTTCGGTGGCATCGGACTCGCCGACATCGATACGGATGTCAAACAGGAGACGTTGCCCCACTTCGCGCTCGGCAGCGCTCACGCCGACATGCGTGAACAGCGACAGGCCGGAGATCTCGATCGTGACGACGGTCTGCATTCCGCCGTGCGACTCGAGCTCGTCGCTCTCAGACTCGGCGTCTAGCTCTTCGTGGTCGTCGGCGTCGTCCATCGTCCGCTGACCGTAGCAGCCGCGACCGCCAGCGCGTCCTTGACTGGGCCGACATCGTGGACGCGAAAGACGCTTGCGCCCCGCTCGAGCGCCAGCACGCACGTGGCGATCGTCCCCGCGAGTCGCTCCGGTTCCCCGCGCCCGGTGATCCGCCCGAGGAACGACTTGCGCGAGGTGCCGATGACAATCGGCAGCCCGAGCACCGCGAGCTCGTCGAGCCGTCCGAGCAACGCGAGGTTGTGCTCGACCGTCTTGCCGAAGCCGATACCGGGATCGATCATGATCTGCTCGCGCCGGACGCCGGCGGCAAGCGCGAACCGCACCCGCTCATCGAGGAAGGCACACACCTCGGCGACGACGTCGCCGTAGCGTGGCTCGCGTTGCATCGAGCGGGGCTCGCCGAGCATGTGCATCAGGCAGCAGTAGACGCCGCGCGCAGCGACCAGCTCGGCTAGCGCCGGCTCGGCGCGAAATGCCGTCACGTCGTTGACGTAGCTCGCGCCAGCATCCAACGCGGCCTGCGCGACCGCAACCTTGGAGGTGTCAATCGAGATTGCCGCCTCGATGCCAGCGGCGCGAAGACCCTCGATTACCGGGACGACCCGCGCCAGCTCTTCTGCGACGGGCACTGGCTCGGCACCGGGGCGCGTCGACTCGCCACCGACATCAACGAACGCCGCGCCGTCGGCCGCAAGGGCCAGCCCGTGGGCAATCGCAGCGCTCGGCTCGAGGAACCGGCCCCCGTCCGAGAATGAGTCGGGCGTGACGTTGAGGATGCCCATGACTCTGATGCCCGCGTCCACGCAGGCATCGTGCCAGAGCTCGAGCCTAGGCCCTCAGATCAGAGCTCGGGGCGGTGGGGATCCGAGCCGCGCAGCTCGGTCGTGCCACCGGCGAGTCCCGGACGGCGCAGCGGGCGCTTGGCCTCCGGTCGAGGACGCTTGGGCTCAACCGGCGCGTCGACGGGCAGAGCTGGCGCGCCCACCTCGTCGGGTCCGAACGCCTCGGCCTCGTCGGCACCGGCGAGCAGGAGCTCGAACTGCTCCTTTTCGATCGTCTCGCGCCGCACCAGGATTTGGGAGATCGTGTCGAGGCGCTCGCGATGGTCGTCCAGCAGCTTGCGGGCGCGCTCATGGGCGCCTTCGATGATCCGCCGAACCTCGTCGTCGATCTCGCGGGCAATCTCGTCGGAGTAGTCGGGCTCGGTCGAGAACTCACGGCCGAGGAAGGGCTGCCCGTGGTCGTGGCCGAAGACGCGCGGGCCGAGCTTCTCGCTCATCCCGAAGCGCATGACCATCTGCTTCGCAGTGGCTGTGACCTTCTCGAGGTCGTTCGAGGCTCCAGTCGTGATCTCGTCGAAGACGATCTCCTCGGCAGCGCGGCCACCGAGCGTCATCGCCATGGTGTCGAGCAGTTCCGCGCGCGTCGTCAGGAAGCGATCCTCGCTGGGCATCGAGATCGTGTAGCCGAGTGCACGTCCCCTTGAGATGACCGAGATCTTGTGCACCGGATCGGCGTGCTCGAGATAGTGGCCGACGATCGCGTGGCCCATTTCGTGGTAGGCCGTGATCAGGCGCTCCTTCTCGCTCATCACACGAGTCTTCTTCTCGGGTCCCGCGATCACTCGGAGAATGCCCTCCTCGAGCTCGATCTGCGTGATCTCACGCTTGCCATGGCGCGCTGCGAACAGCGCCGCCTCGTTGATCAGGTTCGAGAGATCAGCACCGGTGAACCCCGGTGTCTGGCCGGCAAGCGCGTCGATGTCGATCGCCTTGGCGAGCGGCTTGCCGCGCGTGTGCACCTCGAGGATCTTTGCCCGGCCCTTGCGATCGGGACGATCGACGGCGATCTGACGATCGAAGCGGCCCGGACGCAGGAGCGCCGGGTCGAGGATGTCAGGCCGGTTCGTGGCCGCGATCATGATGATGTTGTCCTTGGCCTCGAAGCCGTCCATCTCGACGAGCAACTGGTTGAGCGTCTGCTCGCGCTCGTCGTGACCGCCACCAAGGCCGGCACCGCGGTGACGCCCGACCGCGTCGATCTCGTCCATGAAGATGATGCAGGGGCTGTTCTGCTTGGCCTGGTCGAAGAGGTCGCGCACGCGTGACGCACCGACGCCGACGAACATCTCGACAAAGTCCGATCCGGAGATCGAGAAGAACGGCACACCGGCCTCGCCCGCGACGGCACGAGCGAGCAGCGTTTTACCGGTCCCCGGGGGCCCGAAAAGCAGAACGCCGGTCGGTATTCGCGCGCCGAGCGCTTGGAACTTCTTCGGGTTTTCGAGGAAGTCTTTGATCTCGTGCAGCTCTTCGACCGCCTCGTCGACGCCGGCGACGTCACGGAACGTGATCTTCGGCGAGTCGGCAGAGAGCCGCTTGGCACGCGACTTACCGAAGGACATAACCTTGGAGCCGCCACCCTGGAGGTTGTTCATCAACAGGAACCAGAGGCCGAAGAAGATGATGAAGGGGAGGATCGAGATCAGCAGCGAAGGCCATTCGCTGGTGCTCACCGGATCGATGTTGTAGGTGGTGCTCGGCGAGTCCTTCTGGATCTCGGCGAACAATGTGCTGATCTGGTCAGGACCGGCGAAGCCGACGGTGAACTTGGTTTTTGCCGCGTTGTTCTCCGTGACATCGATCTGGTTGCCGGAGTCCTTGACCAGCACCGACGCGACCTTTTGGTCAGGAATCAGCGTCTGGGTGAGGTTCTGATAGGTCGGCGGGGCGCTCCCCGAGGCCGAGCTCGGAATCAGCCGCGAGACGAAGAACGCCAGCACGATGACCAGCAGGATCGGGAAGAGGGCGCCTCTGAAGACGCGGTTCATCGCTGGCTCCTGGTAGCTCTCATCGCAGTGGAAGTCAGGCCAAACAAGGCTCTCAAGCCTACCATGGCGCCTGTCGATCTCTGGACGGTTGAGCCCGAGTCCACCCTGCTTGCAGCCTTACCGGAGCGCTCAATGCTCGGCAAGTGCGGCCACAAACGGGAGATTACGGTAGCGCTCGGCGAAGTCGAGGCCGTAGCCGACGGCGAAACGGTTGGGAATCTCAAAGCCGACGTAGCGCGTCGGCAGATCGACCTTGCGCCGCTCGGGTTTGGTCAGAAGGGCGCAGACTTCGACGCTCGCCGGGTCGCGTGCACCAAGGCTGCGCAGCAGATATTGCAGCGTTAGGCCGGAGTCGACGATGTCTTCGACGATCAATACCTCGCGCCCAGCGATCGGCGCATCAAGGTCTTTGAGGATGCGCACGACGCCTGAAGAGTCCGTTGCGGAGCCGTATGAGGCGACCGCCATGAAGTCGAGTTGGCAGGGCACGTCAATCTCTCGCATCAGGTCGCTGAGGAAGAGCACGGCGCCCTTCAGCACGCAGATCAGCAGCAGGTCGCGCCCTGCGTAGTCGCGGCTGATCTCGGCGCCTAGCTCGCGTACACGCCGCTGGAGGTCCTCGGCACTCACGAGCACCTCGCCAAGCTGCGAATCGTCCATGCGCTCGGCCAGTGTATTGCCGGGCTCAGTCACGACGCGCGGTGAGCACCGCGACGCGCTCGGTGTCGCTGCGAACGCGCACCCGCTCGGCGGTCGCCACGCCGGGAACCCAGACGATCTCGCCGGCACACGCTACGACAGGGATGTGCCCGCGCTCAGACCGCGGCAGGCGCCGGTCGGTGAACAGATCGGAGAGTGTCTTGGCCGCCGGCAGGCCGACTGCGCGCACCCGATCACCGGCGCGCCAGGCCCGCACCGTCAGCTCGCCCGGGGCGAGCAGGTCGGCATCGAGCACGCCGACACTGCCGTCGCTGCGCAGACACTGGAGGGCCCGCTCGCCCGCGAACTGGCGTAGCTCCGACCGAAGCGTCCAGGCGCCGAAGCCGGCCGTCCCTGGGAGCTCGAGCGCAACCTCGGCCGGTGCTGGGGCGCGGTCACGGCGGGCGAAGCGCAGGATGCCGTACTCGACAATGGCGCAGACACCGCCACCGACATCGAGCTGGGCGCTGCCGCCGCGGGGCGCCAGCGCGCACAGCTCCTCGACCCGCCCGCCGACGCCCGGAATGAGCACTCCGCCAGCATCCTCCGCCAGTCGCACGACCACCAGCCGGGCGAGCGCCGGGGGGAGCAGCCCGAGCTCCTCGAGCGCGATCTGCGCGCGCCCGGCAAGCGTGCTGGCGAGGACCTCGTCGAGCACGGCGGCCTCCTCGCGCAACAGTTCCGCGCTGCGCAGCACGTTCGCCTCCGCGGCCGGATGTACGCGTCGCAGCTGCTCGATCAGACCATGTCGCACGCGTCCGCGCGCGAAGCGTTCGTCGCTGTTGCTCGCGTCCTCGCGCCAGTCAAGGCCGCGTGCGCGGCAGTAGGCGGCTGTCTCCTCGCGCGTGCTCGTGAGTAAAGGGCGAATCAGACGTCCGTCGCGCGGCGCCATCCCGAGCAGCGCGCGACGGCCGGGAGACGCCGCGAGGCGATAGAGAACAGTCTCGATCTGGTCAGAAGCGGTGTGGCCCGTCACAATCTGCGCGCCGCGCGCGAGCGCGAGCTTGCTGGCCTCGCCGTAGCGGATGTCGCGCGCCCAGGCTTGGAGGTTGCCGCGCGAAGGCGGCAGGCCCGCGCGGTGGACGACGCATTCGACGCCGGCCTGCGCGCAGAGCGCCCGCACGTGGCGCTCGTCGGCTTCGGACTCGGCACCTCGCAACGCGTAGTTGACGTGCAGCACGGCCAGCGTCGCCGCCCCACGCAGCGTCACGATCACATCGAGCAGGCAGACCGAATCGCGCCCGCCGGATACGAGCGCGATGTGGCGATCGGCACTCCCCAACAGGCCGCCGGCCTGCACACGCTCGAGCACGCGGTAGCCGTCGGGGTGTGCTGGCCCGCTCACCGCTCATCTGTACTGCGCGCACCGATCGTTGTCAACCATCGCCAGGCTGCTCTAATCCGCCGCGTGACTGACGAGCCGCGCGCCATCCACATCCACCCCACGGCGCCGCTCGCTGAGCGGGTCCTACTTCCTGGAGACCCGGGTCGCGCGCTGGCGCTGGCGGGAGAGCTGCTTGACCGGCCGTTGATGTTCAACCACAACCGCGGTCTGTGGGGCTACACCGGCGACGCTGCCGACGGCAAGCCGCTGACGATTCAGTCGACGGGAATGGGCGGTCCGTCGGCGGCGATCGTGCTCGAGGAGCTGATTTCGCTCGGGGCGCGGAGCATGATCCGTGTCGGCACCGCGGGCGCGCTTGACGGTTCGCTCGCGCTCGGCGAGCTACTGATCGTCGAGCAGGCGCTCGCCGCTGATGGAACCAGCCGGGCACTAGAGGCGGGCGATCGGATCGCGGCGGATCCACACCTGGTCGCGGCACTGGGCGCCGCCGCGCCGGAGGTGCGCAGCGGGGTGATCGTCTCGAGCGATCTGTTCTACGAGCTCGATGAGTCGCGGTTTGACACCTGGCGCGCCGCCGGCGCGTTGGCGGTCGAGATGGAGGCCGCGGCGCTGTTTGCCGTCGGTCAGCGGCGCGGGGCTGCGGTCGCCTGCGTGCTGGCGATCACTGACCTGCTCGGCGAGGAGCGCGAGCGCATAACACCCGCGGACCTCGCGCAAGCCGGGCTCGCCGTTGGACGGCTCGGCGCGGCCGCCCTCGCTTAGTCGCCCTTGCCCTTCTTTTCCTTGCCGCCTTTGCCCGCCTTTGCGGCCTTGGCAGCGAGCAGGAACTCCGTGACGTCCGGACGTTCCTGCTCAGCGGCGGGCGGCGGGGAGGCCTGTGGCGGCGGCGTAGGCCACTCGTCAAGCCGGCGCGTTGCGGCGCTGAGCTCCTGCTCGATCGCCTCAAGACGGTGCGCTGCCGGCGCGGCCTGATTGCGCAGGCCATCCTCAATCCGCCTGAGTGCGTCCTCGATCGCGTCGAGGCGTGCAGCGAGCGCACGCACGCGGCGGGTCAGCCTTTCGACATCAGCCGCGCTCGGGATGCCGAGCAAGCCGATGGCAGTCTCCTGGGCCTGGGCCGCCTTGCTTCGTGCCTCGAATGCGTGTCCGATCGCCGCGGCCAAGGTCGGTGTGTCTGTCAGCTCCTGAACGAGCTTGCCTAACAGCTCCTCACCACGAGCCATCAGCCGTTCGCCCAAGCCGTCACTCCACTCGGTCTCGCTCATCCGCTAAGGGTAGGTCATCGCCCCTCGCTGCGGACGCGCGCAGCGGCTCGTCCAGGAAAGCGCAAGGGAACGCCGCGGAATGCGTCGCTCTGCCGACGTTTGAAATTCCCTCGAACAGTGGGGCAACTTAGCGGCGTAAGCTGTGTTCTACTCGGTGGGGATCGCCGCGCACGCGGCGAGACAAGCTAGAGGACTGGCGCGCTCGCGCCGGGACAAAAAGAGGAGGCTCCATGTCGATGCGTTCGCTTCGCGTGGGTCAGGTGCTCGTATGCGTCATCGCGGCACTCGTACTCACGTCCGCAACAGCCCTGGGCACGACACCGCCCCCACCGACGGCAACGACCGGGACTGCCAGTTCGATCGAAGCCCAGTCGGCGGTGATCTCGGCCACCGTCAACCCTGAGGGCGCGGCGACCGAGGCTTATTTCCAGTATGGGACCAGCACCAGCTACGGCGCCGAGTCGGCTTCGGCGGCGGTACCCGTTGGCAGCAAAGGAGTCGTAGTCGCCGAGGCGATCTCGAGCCTCATCGCCAACAAGACCTACCACTACCGCATCGTCGCCGTGAACGCCAACGGAACGACAACGGGACTCGACGCCACCTTCAAGACGACCAAGATCCCGCTGTCACTGGCGATCACAGCCGATCCCAGTCCCGCGACCTACGGCGGTGTCGTGGTGGTCGAGGGCACGCTGGCAGGCACCGACAGCGGTAACCAGCCGGTCGCGCTGCAGCAGAACCCGTTCCCCTACACGGCCGGCTTCACACAGCTCGGCAACACCGAGCTGACGGATGCGACCGGGGCTTACGCGTTCACGATCGGGTCGGTGTTGATGAACACGGAATACCGCGTCGTCAGCCTGACCACACCGAGCGTCATCTCGGGCGTGGTCGATGAGGGCGATGCGATCGCCGGCACCCTGGGCTCGCACGCGCTCGGTAGCCACGCGCATCCGAGGGCGCGCTTCACCGGGACCGTCGCACCCGGTATCGAGACCGACGCAAAAATCGCGATCGAGAAGCTCGACGGCACGGTTTGGAAGCTCGTCGGCGGCACGCTCACCTCGAACTCGGATCACAACGGCGTGGCGACGTTCAGCACGGTTGTGCACTTCCGCCACGCGGGCTTCTTCCGCCTATACGTACAGCCGGTCGACGGCGCTCACGTCTCAGACACCAGCGCCCCGATCTACGTCCGGGGCTACCCGAAGGGCTGACGCAGGCTTGATGGTTCGCGCCCCGCGCTACACGCGGGGCGCGAACAGCTCGCGCGCGATCACGATCCGCTGGATCTGCGCGGTGCCCTCGTAGAGCTGCATGATCTTGGCGTCACGCATCAGCTTCTCGACCGGATAATCCTTGATGAAGCCGTAGCCGCCATAGACCTGAACCGCATCGGTCGCAACCTTCATGGCGACGTCCCCGGCAAACCGCTTGGCATGCGAGGAGAGCAGCGTGTTGCGCTCACCATGGTCGAGCTGCACCGCTGACTTCCAGACGAGCAGCCGTGCGGCCTCGATCTCTGTCGCCATGTCGGCGATCATGAACTGGATCGCCTGGTGCATCGCGATCGGCACGCCGAACTGGACGCGCTCCTGCGCGTACTGGACGGCGAACTCGAAGGCAGCGCGCGCAACTCCTGTAGCCATCGCCGCGATGTTAGGTCGGGTCCGATCAAGCGTCGCCATCGCGATCTTGAAGCCGTCGTTCTCGCCACCAATTCGGTGATCGAGTGGCACCTCGACCTCCGGGAAGGTGACGGTCGCCGTGTTCGAGGCCCGCTGGCCCATCTTGTCCTCGTGCTTGTCGACGATCACACCGGCATCGCGAGGGACGACAAAACACGAGATCCCGCGATGCCCGGCGTCGAGATCGGTCTTGGCGTAGACGGTATAGAAGGTCGCGTACCCGCCATTGGTGATGAAGCACTTCGAGCCGGTGATCACGTACTTGTCCTTGTTGCGGACCGCGCGTGTCTTCATCGCCGCCACATCGGAGCCGGCATCGGGCTCGGTCAGGCAGAACGAGGCCAGCAGCGGTTCGGCGGTGAGACGCTCGACGTAGCGCCGCTTCAACTCCTCGGAACCGGCGAGCAGTAACGGAGCCACGGCAAGGCTGTTGCAGCCGATCGAACTCGAAATGCCCGAGCAGCCCCAGGACAGCTCTTCGTCGATTACCACGCCGTCGAGATAGCCAATGCCAGCACCGCCGAAACGCTCCGGGACGTGGTAGTTCATCAGCCCCAGTCCCCACGCCTTCTTGATGAGCTCGGCGGGAAAGGTACTGTCGCGATCGTACTGCCAGGCGACCGGCCGAATCTCCTTTTCGGCGAAGTCGTGAGCAAGATCGCGCAGCGCGAGCTGCTCGTCGTTCAGCGTGAACTCAACCACACGAGCCGCGCCGCGCTACCAACGGACAGGTCACCCGCTAGAGCCCGAACAGTCGGCCCGCGCCGCTGAGGAGGCCGCTGAAGGGCTGCGAGCTCTTGGGAGCGGTGACCGTCTCGGGCGAGTTGAGGTCGCTGATCTGCGCGTCGCTCGTGAACGACCCGGCGGTGACGCCGTCGAGCGCCGATTGCGCGGCGGGCGGCACCGTGAACGAGAGCGCGAATCTGACCTCTCGCAGGATGTGATCGCTCGTGCCGGTGTAGAGATCGAGCTGCGCGGAGCTAACAGCCGACGCCAGTTCGCTCAGGTTGGCGCCGCTGAGGATGCTCGAGGCCTTACTGCCACCGACGCTCTTTGCGAGCGTGCCGATGTCCGTCACCAGCTTGGCGATGTCGACCTGCGCGCTCAGGTGCTCCGTGGCGACGCCGCCCACGGTGGCGCTGCCGACGATCTTCGGCGTGGTCAGCCAGCTCAGTGGCTCGATGTCGAGTCGTGAGAGGAGGCCCGCGGCGCCACTCGGCCCAGTTGTCGTGGGCACCGACTCTGCGACACCGCTCGCCCCAGTAGACGCTGGCAGCGGCGTCGCACCGGAGCCGAGCGAGCCCGCCGGCAGCGCGTAGTAGGTGCCGCCGAACTCGATGTAGAGCTTCTGTCCTGTAGCGAGGATGCCGAGCGGGATCGTCGTGCTGCCCGCCGTGACCGTGGCGCTGAAATCAAACGCGATCGAGCCCCCACCTTCGGTGAACGGACCCGACGCGACCACCGATATCGGCTTTCCGCCGAGTGCCTTGAGCCCCTTGAGGTCGGCATCGAGGGTGAGCGAGAGGACGCCAGAATGGATCTTGCTAACGCCCGTGGTAAAGGTCTGCGAGAGCAGCTTGGTCGGGCTCGACGCGGGCGCGCTCGAGCCACCGCAGGCAGCTATCCCGAGCACCGCGGCTACGACGGCGCCCACGACGCCCGCGCGCTGCACGCCGCGTCTGCGCTGCACGCCGCGTTGCAAGACGGCTTGACAACTGGCTCGCACGGTGGCAATCGACACTACCATGAGGATTGTGCGGCCGCTCGCCATGGCGGGCTGCGCGGCGGCGCTGCTTGGACTCTGCGGCGGTGCTGGTGCGTCTGCCACGAAACGCCCGGACCCGGGGAACCGGATCCGCTATAGCTCGCTCGAGCTGGTGCTCGACAGCGGTCACGTGCGCGCGAGCCCGCTCGGCGCGCCGGTCGCCGGCGGGTCCGGCTCTGGCCGGGTCGCGGCCGCGACGCTCGCCACGACCCCAACGACGCCGGCCGTTCCGGCTGCCGGAGCAGCGGCCAAACGCGGGCTCGGCTTCGCGCGCGCGCTGACCGAGCTCGCCGCCCGCAGCGAAATCACGCCGGCCCTAGAAATCGAGGACAGCAGCGCGTGGAAGGCCGCCGCTAAGGCCTTGAAGAGGCTGTCGGGGACGCGCAAGACCGAGCTCCGTGCTGTGGTCAAAACGCTAACGACGATCGCGCGGGCCGGTGAATTGACGCCCGCGCGACTGCCTGCCCTGGTGCTGACATTGCAGAGCAACACGCAGTGGTGGACAACCGGCCCGCTGCTCGCCGCCGACCAGCGTGTCGGCTTCGCCGGAAGCCACCTGGTTTGGGAGTTCTACCCGGGCCAGGGCCTTCAGGTTCAGTGGCTCGGCACCTTCGGTGCAGCGAACGGGTTCTTTGACGAGAAGGACAAGACCGACCTCGCATCGCTGATCGATCAGGCCCTGAGCCTCGCCGTCACCCGTGGCGGCGGGGTCGCCTGGGAGTACGACTTCTCCTTCGACGGCGGGGCACCGCCGTGGGTCAGCGCGATCACCGAGGGCACCGCAGTTGAAGCGTTAACACATGCGGCGACGCTGCTGCACAACGACGTCTACCTCACCGATGCAAACGACGCGCTCGGCATCTTTCAGGCCCCGCCACCCGTCGGCGTCGAATCCTCGACGCCGACCGGCGCCTGGTATCTGATCTACAGCTTCGCGCCGCACGAGTACGTGATCAATGCGTTCATTCAGTCGCTGATCGGACTCTACGACCTCGCCTACCAGGGCGACCCGCTCGCGCAGATGCTGTTCCAGCGCGGGAACGCTGAGGCTCGCCTCGCCCTGCCGAACTACAACACGGGGTACTGGTCGCTGTATGACCAGTACAGCGAATCGGATCTGAGCTACCACGAGCTGCTGACCGGGTTTCTCCAGACGCTCTGCGCCCAGACCAAACAGACAACGCCTGCGGCGCTGTGGGTGCTCGGTTTGAGCACCACATCGACCGGGGGAACCACGGGCCCGAGCGGGGCAAGCGGCGCCAGCGGCCCCACCGGCTCGAGCGGGCCTAGCGGCTCGAGCGGGCCTAGCGGCTCGAGTGGGTCGAGCGGCGCGAGCGGGTCGAGCGGCGCGAGCGGGTCGAGCGGAGCCAGCGGGTCGAGCGGAGCCAGCGGATCGAGCGGCGCGAGCGGGTCGAGCGGAGCCAGCGGGTCGAGCGGAGCCAGCGGGTCGAGCGGAGCCAGCGGGTCGACCGGAGTGACGGGTCCGACGATCAATCCGAACGCGATCTACTGCACGACCGCGACCGCCTTCACCAAGGATCTGACGCGGGCGCCGGTGATCAAGATCAAAAACCCCGCCCCAGCGCGTGTCCGTCATGTGACCCACGCACACTTCACCCTGTCGAAGATCTCGACGGTGACGTTTGCCGTCCTCTACGCAGACAAGACGATCTCCCAGACGACAATGCTGCTTGGTCACGGCAGTCACTCACTGGCCTGGCGGCCGCCGCACGCCGGTCAGTGGACTATCGAGCTGACGGCGGTCGACCTCGCGGGCAATCACGCACAGCAGAGTGCACCCGTGACCGTCGCGAAGGCGCATTAGGCGGGCTAGCCGCCGCCGCACCCCACCGGCACCAGCGGTCCGTGCGAGTCGGTGGTTCCACCGCGCGTACAATCGAGAGCGTGCGACCTCACTGCTCGAACCCCCCCAGCGAACGGCGCCGGCCCGCATCGAGTATCGCGCCGTGCGGGAGCAGGTGATGGCGGCAGAGCGACGTGGCGGCCACGGCTCGAGCGGGCAGCCGCCAGCAGTGCTTGGGTGGCTGACGCGCCTTGCCCACGCCTGGCGGGAGCTTGCTCGCGAACAGCGCGTCACTGCGCTTGCAGCTCTCGCGCTGTGGTTCACGATGTTCCTCCCGTGGTACAGCCGCACGGCGTTCGTGACCGTCGACAAGACCACGCGCCCGGCTGCTTACTCGGTCAGCGCGTTTGGGGCTTTTTCGTTCGTCGAGGCAGCTGTACTGCTCGTGAGTGTCGCCGTCCTCGGGCTGCTTTTCGCACGCGCCGAGGGGCGCGCGTTTCACCTCCCTGGGGGCGACGGGGCGGTAATCGCCGCGGCCGGCATTTGGGTGGCGCTGCTGATCTTCTATCGGATGCTCGACAAGCCCGGGACGCAATCGATCGCGTCGGTAACGACCACTTGGGGCGTCCAGTGGGGAATCTTCATCGCGTTGCTCGCCGCGGTCTGCCTCGCCTACCAGGGATTGCGGATTCGCGCTTCGAATGTGCGCGAGCCGGCGCTCTACGAGGACCCGACGGTCGCTTGGACAGTCGTCGAGCGACCGGGTGCTGCGAGCACCGTCGCGGCCGCTCACGCGCGCGAACTTCGCGCCGCACGAGCCGCGCGCCAGCGATCGCGTGACGCCGAGGGCACCTAGCTGCCCGGCGACTCGAGCACCTGCACTCCTATCATTGAGCCTCAGTGGACGCGCTCCCCGCATCGGTCGACGAGCTCACCGATGGCCTACGCGCGGCGGGCTACCTACCCGGGTCCTCGACGGCGCTCGTCGCCTACCTTGCGATCCGGCTTGGCAAGCCGGTGCTCGTCGAAGGCCCAGCCGGTGTCGGCAAAACGGAGCTAGCAAAAGCGCTTGCCAGCTGCCTCGGTCGCGAGCTGGTGCGCTTGCAATGCTATGAGGGGCTCGACGAGGCCAAGGCGCTGTATGAGTGGAACTACCGCAAGCAGCTGCTGCGGATTCAGGCGGAAGCCGACGGGGCCTCGTGGAGCGAGGTGCAGGACGACATCTTCGGCAAGGAATTTCTGCTCGCCCGGCCACTGCTGAGCGCGATCTCGGCCAGCTCACCGGTGGTCCTCCTGATCGACGAGATCGACAAGACCGACCAGGAGTTCGAAGCGATGTTGCTCGAGGTCCTCTCCGACTTTCAGATCACGATTCCCGAGCTCGGGCGCATCGAGGCAATCTCGCAACCCGTGGTGGTGCTCACGTCCAACAACTCGCGCGAGCTGACCGAGGCGCTCAAACGCCGCTGCCTGTATCTGTGGCTGGACTACCCAACGCTCGAACACGAGCTCGAGATCGTCCGTCTGCATGCGCCGGAGCTGGCCGAGACCGTTGCGCGCAAGCTCGTCGGAGTGATCGGGATGGTCCGCGAGCTCGACCTGAAGAAGCCGCCTTCGATCGCCGAGGCGATCGACTGGGCGCGAGCGCTCCTGCTGCTCGGTGCGCGCGACATCGACGAGGACACGTTCGCGCAAACGATGTCGGTGATCGTCAAGCACCGCACCGATCTCGAGGTCGTTGCCGCGCGCGTCGGCATCGCCCTGGCACCCGCGACGCCGGCACAGTGAGCCTGCCGCCGGCGCTACCGGGGATCGACGCCCGACTGCTCGAGCTCGGCGAGGAACTGCGCGCTGAGGGCCTCGCGATCGGCACCTCTGAGCTCCTCGACGCCTTTGCCGCGCTCGAGGAGATCGACTGGACAGAGCGAGAGCGCTTTCAGAGCGCGCTCGCGGCTACGCTCGCGAAGTCACCAGAGGGCCGTCGCGTCTTCGACCTCGTATTCGAACGCTTCTTCTTCCGCGCCGTCGAGGCGGCCGCGCTGCGCGAGGGAGTCACGGAGCGCGGAGGCTCTCGCGAGGACGACGGGCGCAATGGGCTCGACGGATCGCAGCTCGACCTCGACGAACTCCGCGCAGCGATCGCCCAGGCGATGGCGGACTTCGACGAGGCGCGGCTGCGCGACCTCGCGCGACTCGCGATTGCCGCATTTGGTCGTCCCGACGAAGCGAGCTCAGGCGTCGTCGGCGTCGATGTCCAACGCATTCGCCGCGCGCTCGGCTTGCGCAGCGACCCCCAGCCACAGTTCGATCCCGAAGACCCGCGCCGGGAAGGGCTCGGGCGCGAGGCTCTGCGTCACTTCGAAATGCTGTTGCGTCAAGAGCTCGAACGGGCCCAGATCGAACGGACGCAGACGCTCGCCCCAGCGCGGCCACTCGGCGACCTGGACCGCGCTCTGCCCAGCGGCCCGACGGCCGACCTCGCCGCCGTGCACCGCGTCGTCGCCCAGCTGCGACGCCGCCTCGCCACGCGCGGCAGCGAGCTACGCGGCCAGCGCCGCCACGACCACATCGACATGCGCCGCACGATGCGAGGCTCGCTGCAGACCGGCGGCGTTCCGGTCGTTATCAAACAGCGCCCGCGCCGGCCGCGGCGACCGGAGCTCTACGTGCTCTGTGACGTATCTACGAGCGTCACCTCGGCCTCGGTCTTCTTTCTCTCGGTGCTGCACGCACTGCACGACTCCTTTCGTCGGATGCGCTCGTTCGTCTTTATCGAGCGTGTCTCGGAGGTCACGGACGTCTTCGCTCACGAGCGCGCGTTCAAGGCGGTGAGCGAGGCAATTGCCGGCGAGGCCGGCGTTGCCGACGTGTCCGGCTACACCGACTATGGCCGCGTCTGGTCGGAGTTTCGCGTCCTCGTCGAGGACGATCTCGACCCGCGCGCGACGCTGATCGTGCTTGGCGACGCCCGGACCAACGGCCGTGACCCCCGCGCCGCCGAATTTGCCGCGCTGACGGCGCGCGCGCGGCGCGCATTCTGGCTCAATCCCGAGCCGCGGCTCTACTGGAACTACGGCGACTCGGTGATCGCCGCGTACGCTCCATTCTGCGAGGTATTCGAGTGCTGGACGACGCGCCAGCTCGAGGACTTCGTCCGCTCGCTCACCGCCTCGGCCGCTGCGTAGCACCCAGCCGTCCTCTACGATGCGGCCGGTCCGATCCTCTACGATCAGGCCGGTCCGATGCTGACGCGTCCATCTCGCGGCCGCGGTGCGCTGCTTGCCGCAGGCCTGATCAGCCTCACCGCGTGCGTCGGCTGTGGTTCGCTGCATGCCCGAACCACGCTCGGTCCGCCGCGCAAGGTCGTGATCTCGCTCGACGGCGAGCCGAGCGCCCTCTACGCACCGCTCTATGAAGCGCAGGCCAACGGCGACTTCGCGCGCGGTGCGCTCGACGTCACGATTGACCCGCTCGCGCAGGGAAAGAACCCGCTGGAGCTCCTGACCACAAGCCAAGCGTCGATCGCGGTTGTTTCGGAGCCCGCGCTCCTCGCCGCGCGCGCCGCCGGCGCTCAGGTCGTTGCGATCGGCGCACTCGTCCCGGGGTCGCTCGAGTCGCTGATCTCGCTCGGCACGCACCCGATCGCGACCCCGTCAGAGCTCGCGGGACAGACCGTCGCGACGGCCGGCACATCGCTGGCCGCTGCTGAGCTCACCACCCTCCTCTCGGACGCGGACATCGCGCCCTCGCGAGTGCGCACGATCGTCGTAGCCGGCGAGCTCAACAAAGCGCTCCAGAAGCACAAGGCGACCGCCACGCTCGGCGGGTTCTGGAACTACGACGCGGTCGCCCTGACGGTCGCGCACCAGAATCCCAGCGTGATCCAAGTCGACCAAGCCGGGGTTCCCTCGTTCAGCGAGCTCGTCATCGCTGTGCGCCTCGAGCAGGCGCACCACGATGGCTCGCTGCTGCGGGCGTTCCTGCAGTCGCTCACTCGCGCTGAGGCGGCAACGCTGGCCGACCCGCAGGCTGTGGCGAACCTGCTCGCGCGCATCAACCCGCAGCTCAGCGCGAGCTTCGAGCTCGCCGTCCTGCGAGCCACCGCCACGATCAAGCAGCCAAGCGGCGCCAACTCCCCGTTCGGCTTTCAGAATCCGCTGACCTGGCAGAGCTTTGGTAACTGGATGTACGCCCACGGGCTGATCAAGCAGGCCAACCAGGGCGGGCTCGCGATCACAGACGAGTTCCTCCCAGGCCAGGGAGAGTGAGCAGGCCGCGCATCGCGTAGGTGGCGGCGAGCCCGCCCCACGGCGCATAGCGGGCGAAGAACCGGCGCACCTGCAACTCGTCGGCGCGGGCGCGCGGGTCGCCGCTCAGCGCGCGCCCGACGAACTTGAGCAGGCTGAGATCGCCGGCTGGGACCTGATCCAGTCGGCCTTGGCCGTGAAGCGCCAGCGATTCGACCGTCCAGGAGCCGATCTCCGGAATTTCCCTTAGACGCCGCCAAGCGCGCTCGTGGTCCGGGTGGTCGAGATCGATCCGCCCACGGGATATCTCGCGCGCAGCCCGCCGCAATGCCAGCGCACGACGCGCCGATAAATCAAAGGACTCGAGCAGCGCCGGCGCCGTCGCCGCGAGCGTGTCCGGGCGTGGTAGGTCACGCAGCAAGCCCTCCGGTGCGCGACGACCGAGACGCGCGACGATCCGGCGTTGGATCGCAACCGCTCGCGAGTACTCGATGAGCTGCTCGCAGATCGCCCAGGCAAGCGCCTCGAACGGCACAGGACGACGCGCCGGGCGCAGCCCCGGGGCCGAGCGAATCGCCCTGCCAATCAGCGGGTCGTCGCGGAAGCGACGGTGAAACTCGCTGAGATCGTCATCGACGCCGAGCGCGAAGCGCATGCGGGTGAGCGCCACCTCGCATACGCCCGCCGACGGACCCCAGGCCCCAAGCAGCACGCTGCGCGTGATGCCGAGTCGGCCTGACCCACGTCGTGAGGCCTGACCGTCAGCCTCCGCGACACGGACCACTACTGCCTCATCCTCAACGTGCAGCAACCGCTCGAGGACGCCGCCGCTCCGGCGCATGACACCGTCAGGCCCAGATCCCGGCAAAGTGAGCGGAGAGCGCGGGGTCAGCTCAATACGCGTAGCTACAGCGTGGCTCACGGCGCGCCATTGTGGCGATCACCACGGACAGCGGCGCTCAGCCAGCGAGCGCTCAGGGGCGCCGGCCGAGCGGCTGGACGTGCACGAGGAAGGTCTGCGCAGGGCCGGTCTGCGGCGGGGGGAGCCGGCGCGCGCCGAATGAAGCGGGGAGCCGGCGACGGGCGACTGGGCCGAGCAAGCGCCTGGTCTCGCGGCGACGGCTCAGTACGACGGCAGTCGCTGCCCCGGCGACGAAGCCCGTCGCTGCCGCGGCCGCCGCGGCCACGAAGGGCGGCGGGCCCACGCGAATCGGCTCGATCACGCCGCTGTGCTCGACCACCACAACGGCGTCGACAACCTCGGGAGCAATCTCCGCTTCGTCGCCGGCTGAGCTTAGGGGGTCAGGCTCCACGTCGCTCCAATGTGGTCGGTGCTGGCCAAGTGTAGATGCAAGGCTAAAACAGTCGCTCGTAAACCCGGAAACGCCGCACGATCTCGCCCCCCATGCCTTCCATCGCGCGGTTCATCGGGCGGTTCGTCTCGAGGATGTAGCCCATCTCGCCGCCCTTCTGCGGCGTACGCTCGGCGGCTTCGAAGTGGAGCTGGTAGAAGCGTGCAGCGACGCCGGTGTGCTGGTAGGCCGGCTTGACGCCCAGTGCAAAGACGCGGACCGCGTCGATCTTGCGACGCCAATAGAGCGCTTTGGCCCAGCCGAACGGCAGCAGCCGCCCGTCGAGGTGCGCGAGCACCTGGTTGTAGTCGGGCAGCGTCAGCGCGGCGCCCACGACCTCGCCGGTGTCGACACGCTCGGCGATGAAGGCCCAGTTCTCGTCGAGCACCGGCTTGAGCTGTTTGGCGTAGTGGCGAACCTCCTCCTCGGAGAGCGGGACCGATGCCCAATTGCGCTCCCAGGCCGCGTTGTAGACCTCGAGAAAGCGCGAGATCTCGGCGTCCAGATCACGCTTTCGCATCGGGCGGCAAACGATCCCGTGCTCGGACTCGACCTGGTCGGCCATCCGCCAGATCGCGTCGCGAACGCGCGAACGGCCGCTGATATGCAGACTCCACATGAGCCAATCCACGGCCTTCTCGAAGCCATAGCGCTCGATCAGCGCCCGGTAATAGGGGTGGTGCCAGCTCGAGAGGATTATCGGCCGACGCTCGAAGCCCTCGATCATCAGACCGACCTCGTCGTTGGTCGTGTAGTCCATTGGGCCGACCATGCGGTCGCATCCGCGCTCGCGCAGCCAGTGCTCCGCGGCGGCGAGTAGCGCATCGGCAGTCTCGTGCGAGTCCTCGCACTCGAAGAAGCCGAACAGCCCCCAGCGGTTGTCCTGGAATTCGTTGAGGTTGTGATCGATATGGGCGCTGATCCTGCCGGCCGGCTCACCGTCGCGCCAGGCGAGGAAGAACTCGGCCTCGGCATGTCTGAAGAACGGGTTGCGCTGGCGATCGAGGCGCTCGCGCATGTCCATCAGCAGCGGGGGAATCCAGTGCGGCTCGTTACGATAGAGCGCGAACGGTAGGCGGATGAAGCGCCTGAGGTCGCGCTTGTCGGCGACCGGCCGGATCTCCACACTCATCGAGCCCAGCCTATATGGCCACCTCCATCGACGTCTTCGCAAAGATCGCCAGCAACGAGCGCATGGCGCAGCTGCGCGCGGCGCGCGAGGCCGGCGTGCTGCCCTACTTCCGCGAGGTCCAGTCGCCAGCGATGCCCGTGGTCGAGATGGAGGGTCAGCCGCGGATAATGCTCGGCTCGAACAACTACCTCGGGTTGACCGGGGACGAGCGGGTGATGCAAGGCGCGCGCGACGCCCTCGCGCGCTACGGCACCGGCCTGACCGGCTCGCGCCTGCTGAACGGCACCACCGCGCTCCACCTCGAGCTCGAGGCCGAGCTCGCCGAGTGGATGGGCACCGAGGCCGCGATCGTCTTCACCACTGGACACCAGGCCAACCTCGCGACGATCGGCACGCTGCTCGGACCCGGCGACACCGTCGTCGCCGACGCCGGCGACCACGCTTCACTGCTGGACGGGGCGTTGCAGTCGCGCGCAAAGCTGCGCGCTTTTCGCCACAACCGCCCCGACAAGCTCGAGGTCGCCCTGCAGAAGGCGGCGCGCGACGGTAGCGGCGTGCTCGTCGTCGTCGACGGGGTCTTCTCGATGGAGGGCGATGTCGCCCCGCTCTGGGAGATCGCCGAGCTGTGCGCGCGATACGGCGCCCGGCTCATGGTCGATGAAGCGCACGCCGTGGGAGTGCTCGGCGAGCGTGGTGCGGGAACGGCTGAGCTGCTCGGCGTCGAGGATCGGGTGGACCTGAGGATGGGGACGTTTTCCAAGTCGCTGGCCTCTTGCGGCGGCTTCGTCGCCGGAGACAGCGACGTCGTCGAGTTCCTGCGCATCCAGAGTCGTGCATTTCTGTTCACGGCGTCGGGCGTGCCGGCGGCCGTCGGCGCAGCGCTCGCGGCCCTGCGGGTGATCCGCTCGCCCGAGGGCAGGGACCTGCTCGCCCGCGTGCTCGCCAACGCGCGCCGACTCAACCTCGGTCTGCACGAGCTGGGCTTCAGCGTGGTCGACCCCTCGGCGGTGACCGGAGCCAGCGGCGCCCGCGAGACCGTGATCACGCCAATCGTGCCGGTGCGCGTCGGCGAGGACTGGAAGTGCGTACTGCTGTGGCGCGCTCTCTATGACGCCGGCGTATTCACAAACGTCGCGTTGCACCCAGCCGTGCCGCTCGATGGCGCGCTCCTGCGCACCAGCGTGATGGCAACACACGACGATGCCATCCTCGACCGAGCGCTCGAGGTCTTTGCCACGGTGAAGCGCGAATTCGAGCTCGAGCACGGCCCGCTTCCCGGGCCGGGCGAATAGCCCGGCCGTATTGTCCACTTCCGCACAAGTCCGTGCGGCCAAGAAAAAGCTCGCTCTGAGCGGTCGCGGCGACCCTCGCCGCGTTGACCATCTACCGGGCTGGGGCGTAGCGTCTGGAGCGCGAGTAGGAGGCACGGGGGGAGGCGTGAGCGCGCCCCTCAACATTTCGAGTGATCGTGGCATGGTCAGCCATGCGGGCACTTGCGGTGGTGTGCGGCGCAGCGCAGTTCGAAGGTACGCGTCAACAACAACAACCGTCGCCCACGGCGATGGGTCTGGGGATTAGAGATGAACGCAACAGCGATGATTGTCGGCCGGCCACAACACATGCGCGCCCTCCAGCGCGCAAACGAGGTTCGTCTCGCGCGCGCCGAGCTCAAGCGGCGGATCGCGGATGGCGAGACGAGCGCCGCGGCAGTCGTCCTGTCCTGTCCGTGGGAGGTCGAGACCATGGCCGTCGCCGAGTTGCTGATGAGCCAGCGACGCTGGGGACACACGCGCACGCGTCGCTTCCTCGTGGCGATTCCGATGGCTGAGACCAAGACGGTCGGCTCAATGACCGAGCGCCAGCGACACACGCTGGCTGCGATGCTCGCAAGCGCAGCAGTCCGGGGGAACGGCCGCGCGTTGCCCGAGCCGAGCGAGCAGGCCGCCTAAGCGCGGCGCAGGCGCGCCGGGCGCGCCACTGAGCAGCTGTCGGTCGCACCCGCTCAACGGACGCGCGCGGGCGGCTTGAACGCCGCCGCTGCGACGGTGCGACCCGCCCCTCCCGATGTCCAACCGCACCGGCCGCAGTTTGGCCAGCTGGATAGAAACCTGTCCGCAAAGGACGGGATAGGCTGTGCGCCGCGACTGCTGCGCCCCTAGGTACGGCACGCTTTGAGCGTAAAGTCGGTCGCCTCGTCCACCACCCACCCCCCGCTAGGAGGACCTGAACGCAATGCCGAGAACCCGCATTCACAACGTCTCCGCGGCCCAATGGAGCGCTAACGGCGACGCCCTGGGGACGCGCGATCTCACCGAGCTGACCAACCAAGAGTTTGGCGCCAACGTCTTCAGCCTGAGCGAGCAGCGCAAGCGCCTGCCGAAGCACGTCTACTCCCAGCTGCGCGCCACGCTGGCACGCGGAGAGGAGCTCGACACTTCGCTCGCCGACATGGTCGCCCAGGCGATGAAGGAGTGGGCGCTGGAGCGCGGCGCGACCCACTACACGCATTGGTTCCAGCCGCTGACCGGCCTGACGGCCGAAAAGCACGACTCATTCTACGGTCCGACCGGCGACGGCACCGCGATCGCCGACTTCTCGGGCAAGGAACTGATCCAAGGTGAGCCGGACGCTTCGAGCTTCCCGACCGGAGGGATCCGCGCCACGTTCGAGGCGCGTGGCTACACGGCCTGGGACCCGACGTCCCCAGCGTTCATCCTTGAGAACCCGAACGGGGCGCTGCTCTGCATCCCAACTGCGTTCGCGTCCTGGACAGGCGAGGCGCTTGACCACAAGATCCCCCTGCTCCGCTCGATGGATGCGCTTTCAGCGGCCGCGGTTCGAGCGCTGCGGCTGCTCGGCGACGAGGCGACGGCACGCGTCTTTACGACGGTCGGCCCGGAGCAGGAGTACTTCCTGATCGACGAGCAGTACTTCTTCGAGCGCCCCGACCTCGTGACGACAGGTCGGACGCTGTTCGGCGCCAAGCCACCGAAAGGGCATGAGCTCGACGATCACTACTTCGGCTCGATTCCGGAGCGGATTCTCGCCTACATGCTCGAGACCGAGAGCGAGCTGGCAAAGCTAGGCGTACCGGTCAAGACGCGCCACAACGAGGTTGCCCCGAACCAGTACGAGCTCGCGCCCGTGTTCGAGGGTACGAACGTCGGCTGTGACCACCAGATGCTGACGATGCAGCTGATGCAGAACATCGCGCGAAACTACGGCCTCGTGTGCCTCTTGCACGAGAAGCCGTTCGCCGGCGTCAACGGCTCGGGCAAGCACAACAACTGGTCGATGGGCACCGACACGGGCGACAATCTGCTCGAGCCAGGCGACACGCCCAACGAAAACCTGTCGTTCCTGTTCTTCGCTGGCGCGGTCATCGAGGCGGTCGACACCTACGCGCAGTTGTTGCGCGCATCGATCGCGAGCCCGGGCCAGGACTTCCGGCTCGGCGCGAACGAGGCGCCGCCGGCGATCATCTCGATCTTCCTCGGCAGCGAGCTCGAGGAGATCTTCGGCGCGATCGCCGAGGGCAAGGTGAGCGCATCGAAGCCCGGCTCCTTCCTCGGCCTTGGTACGCCGGTCCTGCCGCCGCTACCGCTGCACTCAGGCGATCGCAACCGGACGAGCCCGTTCGCCTTCACCGGCAATAAGTTCGAGTTCCGCGCACTCGGCTCGAGCCAGTCGCCGGCATGGCCGAACACTGTGCTGAACACGATCGTCGCTGAGATCATCGACAAGTTCGCGAGCGAGCTCGAAACGCGGCTAAAGAGTGGGGCGTCGCTCGAGAAGGCGATCCTCGCGATCGTCAAGGACTCCTATAAGGAGCACAGCCGCGTCGTCTTCAACGGCGACGGCTACTCGCCGGCCTGGCACGAGGAGGCCGAGAAGCGCGGGCTTGCAAACCTGCGCTCGACGACTGACGCGCTGCCCTGGCTGGTTGAGAAGTCGACGATCGACCTGTTCAAGGAGCACAAGGTGCTATCGAAGCGTGAGCTCGGGGCGCGCTACGAGGTCTACGTCGAGCAGTACTCGACGAAGGTCAACATCGAAGCCGAGACCGCGGCCTCGATCGCGCGTACGCTGCTCCTCCCGGCGTCGCTACGACACCTCGCGGAGCTCAAGGAGGCTGGAGTCGAGAGCCTCGTCCTCGAGACGCAGGAGCTCGTCGACGAGTTGGTAGGTGCGATCCACGTGCTCGAGGACGCCAACGCCGAGCACCCCGACGTCGAGGGACTCGAGCACGCTGTCTACATGCGCGACACCGTGCTCCCGGCGATGGAAGCTGTCCGCACCGCAGCCGACAAGCTCGAGAAGATCGTCGCCGACGACCTCTGGCCGCTGCCGAAGTACCAGGAGATGCTCTTCATCAAGTAGACGGCCTCAAGTAGACGGCGACGGCCGCGCGCCCGGTGTCCCGCGGCGAGTCGACCAACCTTGCCACGACTATGTCAAGGTTGGTCGACTCGCTGCTAGCATTGCTGGACTATGGCCGACTTCAGTCAGGCGCTTGCATCGCGTGTGCTCGTCTATGACGGCGCCATGGGCGCGACGCTCGAGCAGCTCGACCTGACCGCGGCCGACTACGGCGGCCTACCCGGTCGCTGCCACGAGGCACTCGTCCTGCACCGCCCCGACGTGATCGAGGGCGTCCACAGTTCGATGCTCAACGCCGGCGCCGAGGTGCTCGAGACATGCACATTCCAGGCGTCGCGGATCAAGCTCGGCGAATGGGGTCTGGCGGACGAGACACTCGAAATCAACACCCGCGCCGCGCAGATCGCTCGCGCCGCCGCCGGACCGGAGCGCTTCGTCGCCGGATCGATCGGACCGACCGGTTACCTCCCGGCCTCCGAGGAACCGACGCTCGGGCAAATCAGCTTCCGCGAGCTGGTCGAGGTGTTTGCCGAACAGGCCCGCGGACTGATCGCCGGCGGCGTCGACCTGATCATCATCGAGACCGCCCAGGACATCCTCGAGGTCAAGGCGGCGGTTTTCGGCGTACGCGAGGCGTTCAAGCTGGCCGGGCACGCGCTGCCGATCCACACCTCTGTTTCGTTGCTCCCCAATGGCGGCAAGATGCTGCTTGGAACCGACATCTCCTCGTTGCTCACGACGCTCGAAGCGCTCGACGTCGAGGTGATAGGGCTCAACTGTTCGACTGGGCCGGAGGACATGCGCGACGCAATCCGCTTCCTCGGTGAGCTCTCGTCGCGCCCCGCGGCCTGCATCCCAAACGCCGGCCTGCCGATCCAGGGCCCAAACGGCGAGACGATCTTCCCGATGAAGCCCGAGCCGATGGCGAACATCCTTGGCGAATTCGTCGAGCGCTACGGCGTCGGTATCGTTGGTGGCTGCTGCGGCACGACGCCGGCACACATCGCGGCGCTCGTCGAGCGCGTCGGCCGACCGGCTGCCACCCCGCGGCCGGCGCCGCGACCGGCACACGTTTCCTCGATGATCGCCGCCACCCCGCTCGCCCAGCTCCCGGCGCCGACGATCGTCGGCGAGCGCGTCAACTCGCAGGGGTCGCGGCGGGCGAAGGAGCTGCTGCTCGCCGACGACTATGACGGGCTGGTGACGATCGCCGAGAACCAGGTCGAAGGTGGCGCGCACATTCTCGACCTCTGTGTCGCGCTGACCGAACGCCAGGACGAGGCCGAACAGATGCGCCGCCTCGCCAAGCGCATCTCGCTCGCACTGCCGGCGCCGCTGCAGATCGACTCCACCGAGCCGGATGTGATGCGCGCTGCGCTCGAGCAGATTCCGGGGCGCGCGATCGTCAACTCGGTCAACCTCGAGGCCGGGCGGGCGAAGCTCGACACGGTGGTCCCGCTCTGCCGCGAGCACGGCGCCGCCCTGATCGCCTTGACGATCGACGAGGAGTCGATGGCGAAGACCGCCACGCGCAAGCTCGATGTGGCCAAGCGGATCTATGGCTATGTCGTGACCGAGCACGGGTTGAATCCCGAGCTGCTGATCTTTGATGCGCTCACCTTTACGCTCGCGACCGGCCAGGACGAGTTCAAAAACTCGGCGGTCGAGACGATCGAGGGTATTCGCCAGATCAAGGCGGCACTGCCCGGGACCAAGACTTCGCTCGGCGTTTCGAACGTCTCATTCGGCTTCGGCAAGACCGCCCGCGCGGTGCTGAACTCGGTCTTCCTCCACCACTGCGTCGCCGCCGGGCTGGACCTCGCCATGGTTCACCCGGCCGACATCACGCCCTACGCCGAGATCAGCCCGCTCGAGCGCGAGCTCGCCGACGACCTCGTCTTCAACCGCCGCGACGATGCGACGCAGCGATTCATCGAGCACTTTGAGGAGCGCGGCGAGAGCAATGAACCCGAGGTGGCCGATCCGACCGCGGGGATGGAGCCCGAGGAAGCGCTGCACTTCCACATCCTGCGCCGGCGCAAGGAGGGCGTCGATGAGTGGATCGACCGCAGCGTCGAGAAGATCGGCGCCGTGCCGACCCTCAACGAAGTGCTGCTGCCGGCGATGAAGGAGGTCGGCGACAAGTTCGGGGCCGGCGAGCTGATCCTGCCGTTCGTGCTGCAGTCGGCTGAGGTGATGAAGCGCGCCGTCGCCAGGCTCGAGCGCTATCTCGACCGGATCGAGGGCTACACCAAGGGCACGGTGGTGATCGCGACCGTGTTTGGCGACGTCCACGACATCGGCAAGTCGCTCGTCAACACGATCCTCACGAACAACGGCTACACGGTCGTCGATCTCGGCAAGCAGGTCCCGATCAGCGCGATCCTCGAAGCCGCGCAAGAGCATGACGCGACGGCGATCGGCCTCTCGGCGCTGCTCGTCTCGACCTCGAAGCAGATGCCGCTGTGCATTGCCGAGCTGCACGAACGCGGTCTTGGCTATCCCGTGCTCGTCGGCGGCGCCGCGATCAACCGCGACTTCGGCCTGCGAATCCTTTACCCCAAGGGCGCTGACTCCGAGGAGATCTACGAACCCGGCGTCTTCTACTGCAAGGACGCGTTCGCCGGCCTCGCCCGGATGGACGAGCTGATCGACGAAGGGCAGCGCGCGGATCTCGTCACGCGAACCCGCGAGGCCGCGCGGGCGCTGCGCGAGCGCAAGCCAGCGCCAGCCGAGCTGCCGACCGACGATGCGAGCGTCCGCTCCGCCGCGGCAGTCGATGTCGCGATTCCCACACCGCCATTCTGGGGCGTGCGCGAGGTCGCGGTCGATCTCGCCGAGGTCTACCCCCACCTCGACACCCACGTGCTCTTCAAGCTCCACTGGGGCGGCAGCGGCGTCAAGGGCGAGGCCTGGCGCGAGCTCGTCGAGGAGAACTTCCAGCCGCGGCTCGAGCGCATGTGGCGCGAGCAGACCTACCTGCACCCGCGGGCGCTGCTCGGCTACTTCCCGTGCTACTCGGAGGGCAACGAACTCGTCGTCCTCGATCCCGCCGATCGCGCGAGCGTGCTCGAGCGCCTCGTCTTTCCGCGCCAACCCGGGCATGACCGTATCTGCCTCGCCGACTTCTTTCGCCCGCGTGAGACGGGCGAGCTCGACGTCGTCGCGCTGCAAGCCGTGACCGTCGGCGAGGAGGTGACCGAGGTGATCTCCCAACTGGAACGCGACGGCGAGTTCGCCGAGCAGCTCTTCACCCATGGCCTCGGAGTCCAGGCTGCCGAAGGATCGGCCGAGTGGCTCCACGCGCTCGTGCGCCACGAGCTCGGCATCGAGCCGACTCGGGGCCGGCGCTATTCATGGGGCTATCCGGCCTGCCCCGACCAGTCAGAGCACGAGAAGATCTTCCGCCTGCTCGACGCGCCGCAGATCGGCCTGCGCCTCTCGAGCGGCTGGGCGCTCGAGCCGGAGCAGTCGACGCTGGCGATCATCGCCCACCACCCGCAGGCGGTCTACTTCGGCATGAAATCGGGCTTTCTGCCCAAGGGCGCGCCACCGCCGGATGACGTCATCGCCGGCTCGCCGCGCGATCCAACGCGCGGTGGCGACGCCGATGCGCTCGCTGCCGACGAGCCCGCGTTCGTCATCGAAGACGAGAGTGGTGCGACGCTCGTTGCCGGCGATCCCGCCTGAACTGCGCAGCGACCGCGCCGCCGAGCTGCGGACCGGCCGACGCGGCCCTCCCTGCGTCGGCGCTTAAAGCACCGACGCCCCGGGGGGTGCAGGGCGTCGGCGTGCTACTGGGAGGAGGCGCGAGTATGTGTCGCAGGGTCGATTCTGCATCCCGACCCTCAGGATCTCCTAAACGAACCTGAAGGATTTGCTCCGAGCGACCTCGGGCGGCGCTTGACCGGCGTGACGCCTTGCGGCTCCGCCTGGCCAGCCGCGACGTCTAGGCCCCGGCGCCCGCGGCCAGTGCGAGCTTCGCCGGGCGGCGCAGCTGCTTGATTCGCGCTTCTTCGCGGCGGGCGCTGCTCGCGTCGCTCATCGGGAATGCGACGAGCAACTCGACCGGCAATCTCGCGCGTGTGTAGCGGCTGGCGGTCCCTGCAGCGTGGGCGGCAAGACGACGGTCGACATCGACGGTCCAACCGGTATAGAGCGAGCCGTCGGCGCAGCGCAGTATGTAGACCCACGCCGAGGCGAGCTCAGGCTTCGGCTGCACTGCCTCGCGCCATGCGCTGGGATTCGGGCACGATGAGCCGAACTGGAGCGGCGTGCATCGTGCGCAGGCGCACGTCGCGCCACGAGAGCCCTTCGCGCACCAACGCCGGCAGGCCCATCACGACGGCGGTCGTGATCTCAACCCCCTGGAGGATGATCCCGTAGGCGATCGCGTCGGCTGAGGAAACGTGGTAGGCACCGGCGAGGACGGCGACGCAGGCAGCCTGGAAGACGCCGATGTTCGAAGGCGCCGCCGGCAGCACGGCGGTGACGTTGACCGCGAACAACACTGCGGCCGCGGCAGCAAGCCCGGCGCGATTGCCAAGGCCGAGCGCGAGCAGCAAGACGTAGCACGACGAGCACTGCAGCGCCCACGCGCCGAGCTGGGCCGTGACAGCGACCGTCGCCAGCCGGGGCTCGCGGAACACGCGCATGCCAGCGCGGACGCGCAGCAATGTCCCGCGAACGTGCTCGGCGAGGGCCGCGCGGCGATCCGAGCGCGAGGGCGCGGCGCCGCGACCCAAGAGCAGGGGGGCGATCACGATCGCTGCGACGAGCGCCGCGGGGGCGACCGCGGCGGCGACGAGCACGCTGTGGTGGGCGTTGAAGATGTCGATGCTCGAGAACATGACGGCGCCGAGGATCGCCAGGGCGAACAGGTTGATCAAGGTTTGCGAGACGATCGTGCCGAGCACGACCGGCAGCGTCTCGATCGGGCGCCCGACGCGTCGCGCGACGATCAGCGACCGCGACGGCTCACCAAGTCGAGCGGGCAGCGTCGCGCTCATCAGCACGCCGATGAACGTCCCCTGCATCGCGTCGCTGCGCTTGACTCGCGTGCGCGGCAACGCGGCGCTCAGGATCGCGTGCCAGGCGATGCCGCGGGCGACCATCGCGGCGCACATCAACGCGACGCCGATCACGACCCACGATGGCTGGGAGGTGAGGAGGCTGCTGACGATGCGCGCCGGGCCGATCTGGCGGATCGCGATCGCGGCCGCAAGCATGCCACCGAGCGCGGCCGCGGCGATCAAGGCACGGCGTCCGGCGGCGAGCGCGCGCGCGCGCCGCGAGCGAGTCTCGCGCTCGAGGCTTGGCAGGTAGCGGCGGCGCGGCAGGTGCTGCGCCTGCGGGTCCGCCGAGTGCAGGCCGAGCCGCACTGCGGATCGCTCGGTCCTCGAATCCGGCGCGGGGATCGCGATCGCATCGCTGTAGGCCTCGAGCACCTGCTCGGTAACGCGGGGCCAGGCGTAGCGCTGCGCCGAGGTGATCGCGGCGCGAGACATCGCGGCACGGCGCGGCAGGTCGTAGGCAAGATCAAACAGCAGCGCGGCCAGCGCACTGGCGTCGCCCGGCGGTGTGAGGACACCATCAACGCCGTCGTGCACGACGTCGGCATAGCCCGGGATGTCGGAGGCCACGACGGGAGTGCCCGCGGCGAAGGCCTCGGTCAACACCATGCCGAAGCTTTCGCCGCCCAGCGAGGGAGCGATGAGCAGGTCGGCGGTGCGCAGCATCGCGAGCTTTTGGGCATCGTCGAGCTTGCCCAGGGCGCTGACGCCGCGTGGATCGAGCAGCATCGCCTCGACTTCGCTCGGCTCGGTACCGACTAGCGTCAGCGTCACCGGGACGTGCTCGCGCAACGCCTCGAAGGCGCGCAACGCCACGGGCAGTCCCTTGCGGGCGACAGCCTGACCGACGAACATCAGCCGCAGCGGCCGCGCGGCGCTCGGCAACTCGAAGTCGGCGCGCTCGAGCACCGGTGAGACCTCGACCCCGTTGGGAATCACGCGGTAGCGACCACCGAAGAAGCGCTCGCCCGTCCACGCGGCGGCGTCGGAGACCGCGATGCGCACGCCGAGACGGTTGAAGCGCCGGCTCGCTCCGGCGAGGTTGCCCAGGCCGTTCGTCAGGCGGTTGGTCGAGTAGCAGTGAAACGTGCCGACGAGCGGCAGCGCGCTGGAGGTCAGGACGTCCCAACCGAGTACCGGCGCGATCGGCTCGTGGACGTGCACGACGTCGTAGCCGCCATCGCGCAGCTCCTTGCGTAGCGTCCAGACCGCTCGCGGGGTCATCGCGAGGTTCGAAACCGCTCCGTTTGCGCGAAAGCCAATGGTCCGCCCGAGCGGGACGACATGGCTCGCAAGCTCGCGCGCCTGCGGCCGGGCACCGCGGTGCAGGTGCACGCTGAGCCGGTCGTCGGGATCGACCGGCGTGAGGATGCGCGCGTCGTGTCCGGCGGCGCGGAGATGTTCGGCGAGCGAATCGATGTGACGCGTCACACCGCCGGGGTAGCTCCATGAGTACGGCGAGACGAGCGCGATCCGCATCCCAACGAATCCTACCGCCGCCGCTCATCAGCTCGCCTGGCGCTTCGCCGCCGCTGAGAGGCCTCTGGGCCAGCGTATAATCGCCAGCCCGGCGCCTGCGGAGCAGCAGCTCGCCCGCCCGATGCCATCTCGTCATTTCGTCAAGTACACGTTCGTGAAAGTCGAGCCGGAGTGGCGTCGGCTCGATCCCGCGCGGCGGGCCGAGGACAAGCGGGAGTTCATCGCGGCGTGTGAGGACTTCGGCAGCGATCATCTGCTGCGCTGCTTCTCGACGGTCGGCACTCGCGGCGACGTCGACCTGCTACTGCTCGCGCAGTCGATCAACCTCGAGCGGATCCACGAATTCCACGTCGTGCTCGGCCAAACCGGCCTGATGAAGTGGGCGAGTACCCCCTACTCCTACCTCGCGATGACCAAGCCTTCGGAGTACTCCGAGGAGTCGCGCCTGGAGGTGCGCCCGGCTCACTCCAAGTACCTGTTCGTCTATCCGTTCGTCAAGACGCGCGAGTGGTACACGCTTCCGCGCGATGAGCGCTACCGGATCATGCAGGAGCACATCCGCATCGGCCGCGAGTACCCGAACATCGATCTCAACACGTCCTACTCGTTCGGCCTCGACGATCAGGAGTTCGTGGTCGCCTTCGAGACCGACGAGCCCGCCGACTTCCTCGACCTCGTGCAGCGCCTGCGGAGCACCGAATCCTCGCTCTACACACGGCGGGATACGCCGACCTTCAGCTGCATCGCGATGTCCGTGGCCCGCGCGCTTGCTGCGCTGGATGGCGAGACTGTCGCCGCCGAGCCGCTCTCCGGCGTCGCATGAGTGACGCGACCTACGACACGGGCGACGCCCGCGTCCGGGTCGCGATCATCGGCTCAGGGCCGGCCGGCAGCTACACCGCGGGCCATCTCCTGCGCCACAGCGCGCCCGAGCTGCACATCGACCTGTTCGAGCGACTGCCAACGCCGTGGGGGCTCGTTCGCGCCGGCGTCGCGCCCGATCACCCGAAGATCAAATCGGTCGACAGGATCTTTGAGCGCACCGCGGAGCATGCGCGCCTGCGCTACTTCGGCAACGTCGACTTCGGCGAGCATCTGACGCTCGAGCACCTGCGCCAGCACTACAACGCGATCGTCTACGCCGTCGGCACGCCGGTCGACCGCGCAATGGAGATCCCGGGCGAGGATCTCGACCGTAGCTACGCGGCGACCGACTTCGTCGGCTGGTACAACGGGCACCCCGACTTCCGCGACCTCGAGTTCGACCTCCGCGGCGAGCGCGCGATAGTCGTCGGCGCCGGCAACGTGGCGCTCGACGTTGCGCGCATGCTGCTGCTGACACGCGATGAGCTCGCCAGCACCGACGTCGCCGATCACGCGCTCGAGGTGCTCGCGGCGAGCGCGATCAAGGAGGTGCTCGTGGTCGCCCGTCGCGGTCCGGAGCAGGCCGCGTTCACCAATCCCGAGCTGCTCGAGCTCGGCGAGCTGAGCGCCGCCGACGTCGTCGTCGACGCCGCGGAGCTGGCGCTGGCTGGCGAGGGTCACGATCCGGGCGCCGACGCGACCGCGCGACGCAACGCTGAGATCCTGCAGGAGTACGCCGCGCGCCCGCTGAGCGGCAAGCCGCGGCGGATCGTGCTGCGCTTCCTGCTCTCACCGCTGGCCCTCGAAGGATCCGGCCAGGTCGAGTCGGTGACGCTCGCGCGCAACGAGCTCTATGCCGAGTCCGACGGCAGCCTCCGCGCGCGCGCGACCGATAAGCGCGTCACCGTGGCGGCGCACGCCGTCTTCCGTGCGATCGGCTATCGCGGCAGCGCGCTTCCGGGCGTGCCGTTCGATCAGCACCGCTCGGTGATCGCAAACGAAGGCGGACGGGTCCTCGGCGAGGAGGGCGTGCGGCCCGGCGAATATGTCGTCGGCTGGGCAAAGCGCGGTCCGAGCGGCGTCATCGGCACGAACAAGAAGGACGCCAACGAGACCGTCGACCGACTGCTCGAAGATCTCGCCGCCGGGCGCCTGCTGGCTCCGGCACCGATCGGCGACGCCGCGCTCGAAGCGTTCATCCGCGAGCTCCAGCCGGCCGTAGTTGACTATCCGGGGTGGGCGAGGATCGATCGCCACGAGCGCCAGCTCGGCGAGAGCAGCGGACGGCCCCGCGTCAAGCTGACGCGGATTGCGGAAATGCTCGATGCAGCCAAGCAAAAGTAGGCGGCCGATGGACGCGGCGAGCGCAGCGCTGAGTGCCGCCGACCCGGTGCTCGGAGCGTTGATTGAGCGGCTCGCGCCGACGATCACCCCACTCGAGACGCGCCGGGCGCGCCGGCCCGCGGAGTACTACGCCGGTCTCGTGCGAACGATCTGCGGCCAGCAACTTTCGACGAAGGCTGCGCAGTCGATCTGGCTGCGCCTGCTCGGGCACTTCGGCGGGGAGCCACCGACGCCGCAGACGATCCTTGACGCCGACCCCGAGGAGCTGCGGGCGGCGGCCGGGCTATCGCGGGCGAAGGTGCTCTACCTGCGCTCGCTCGCCGAGCACGTCCTCAGCGGCAGCCTCGAACTCGACCGCCTCCACCAACTCGACGACGAAACCGTGATCTCGGAGCTCGTCGCGGTCAAGGGGATCGGCGAGTGGAGCGCGCACATGTTCCTGATGTTCCAGCTCGCCCGTCCTGATGTCCTCGCACCGGGCGATCTCGGCATCCGCAAGGGCATCCAGATCGCCTACGGGCTCGAAGCGCTGCCGACGCCGGCCGAGGTCATCGCGATCGCCGAGGCCTGGCGGCCCCACCGTACGCTCGCCTGCCACTACCTCTGGGGCGCAATCGACGCCGCGCCACAGTAGAAGGCTCCGCGACCGGGCGCGCGCCCCGCATCGCGCGTCCGTCAAGGACAGGACGGACGGCTTAATGCTGGCGCAAAGACGCCTTCGCCGGGCCTTCACATGGCGGGGGCAGACTGCACCGTGAGCAGGAGAGGAAGAGTCGGAGGAGGAGTGAGCAGGAGGAGGGTGATGCGAGATCTGGACCTCAAAGCGGCCGTGACGTATGCCGCGCACAGCGAGGCAGCACGGGCTGCCCACCGTGACGCTTGTCGCAGCAGGCGAGGACCAGCTACGCAGTCGCCGCGCGACTCACGATGCGTGTTGGGAGACGCGCATCGTGAGTCCACGCGTTCCCCGTGCACGGACGGGAAGAACACGCGTGCGCCACACACGGGCCGCACCGTAAAAATCGCCTGGCGCTAAACCGGCGAGCAGGATGACTCTTGGCCGGCGACCCGGAACGATGAGCCGCAGCCGCAGGCCGCGACGACGTTCGGGTTCTCGACCTTGAAGCCGGCGTCGGTCAGCGCGTCGATGTAGTCGATCTGCGAGCCGTCGACGTACTCGAGCGCCGCCGGCGCGACCAGCAGCTTGAGACCGTGGTCCTCGAAGACGGTGTCCTCGGCGTGCGGCTCGTCAAAGGCGAGCTGGTACTGGAAGCCGGAGCAGCCGCCGCCACGGACCCCGACCCGCAGCCCCGCAGCGCCCGCGTCGGCACCCTGCGCGATGAGGAACTCACGGACCTTGTCGGCGCCTTTATCGGTGATCGTAATCATTGCTTTCGAAAGTATAGCGAGGCCTGATTGCGCGATCAATTGGTCTAAACTTTTCTGCCATGCCTGACGCTGTAGATATCAAATCGCGCATTGAGGCCGCAATTCCTGGGGCTCAAGCGGAGGTTGAGGACTGGACCGGCGGCGGCGATCATTTTCGCGCCACGGTCGTCGCGCCGAGCTTTGCCGGCCTCTCGCGGATCGAACAGCACCGTCTCGTTTACCGGGTCTTCGGCGAGGAGATCGGCGGCCCAATACACGCCCTGTCCCTGACGACACACAGCGAGTGAGGAACAAATGAACGATCAGCAAGACAACCCGATTCGCGAGGCGATCACCACCGCGATCCACGGCAACGAGGTGATCCTGTTCATGAAGGGCACGCCGGAGGCGCCGGCCTGCGGATTCTCGGCGCGAACGGCCGGTGCGTTGCGCTCGCTCGATGTCCCCTTCGCGGCGGTCGACATCCTGCCGGATCCGCGCATCCGCCAAGAGCTTTCGGCGTACTCGCAGTGGCCCACGATCCCGCAGCTGTTTGTCGGCGGCGAGCTGGTCGGTGGCTGCGACATCGTGCTCGAGATGCTGGAAACCGGGGAGCTTGCCGAGCTGCTCGGCGTCGATGGGGCGGCGGAGCCGCTGCCGGCGCCAGCCGTGAGCAACGGCGGCACGCTACAGATCGAGAACCAGCACTGATCGTTGATCGAAGACCGCGACCGAACGGACAGCCGCACCGGCGTCGTCCACATCTACGAGGAGGAAGAGGCTTCGTTTGATGTGGAGCGCCACCGTCCTGACGGGTCCTATCTGTGTGCGACGTTCGGCGGACGCTGGACGCGACGGCCGCGCGACATCGACGGTCCGTCGTTCGAAGGTCTCACGCTCAATGCGGCGCTCTCCTGGGGACGGGCCCGCGCGCCCGAGGTTCAGATCCGCTGGGGACGCGGTGAATACCACAGCGCCGGCGAGCTGAATCCGAGCGGGCTGCCGGAGTGGCCGCCGGCCAACCTGCCGGTGCCGCTGCGCCGCCGCCGGCCGCCGGAGCAGGGTTGGCGCGAGCGAAACGAGGGCGACCCGCCCGTGCAGTGGCGGCTCGAGCTGCTGCTCGCACCGCCAAACCCGCAGCTGCTACGCACGACAAAGCGCTGGGAAGCCGAGCGGCTGATCGAGCTCGCGGCACGCCAGGTCGGCGCCACGCACTGGGATTCAGAGCCGCTGGACGCCCACATCTACCACGACCTCAACAGCGTGCCGCAGATCGGCCTGGCGACGGTGGCCCCGCCGGGCTACCGCCTGCATCTTGCCGTCCGGGCCTCGACGTCCTCGGCTGCCGAGCAGCGCGCGCAAGCACGACTGCCGGAGCTGCCGCGCGGTTGGCGCGTGCGCGCGACTGCCTTTCCCGGCGGCTGAGCGGGCGCGCCGCGCCGGCGCTCGTGGCGTCCTTGCGGGAGCGAGGACGCCACGCCCAGCCCATGTAGTGTCCGGCGCTGATGCGCCCCGTCGCGATCGTCACCGACTCGACCCACTACGTGACGCGGGAGGTGATCGAGCGAGCCGAGATCGCCGAGGTGAGCCTCTATGTCCGGATCGGCGAGGACCAGCGCCGCGAGCTTGACATCACCGATTACGCCGGCTTCTACGGCCAGCTGCGAGCGCTCAGCGAGCTACCGAGCACGTCGCAGCCCTCGATCGGGGATTTCATGAGCGTGTATGAGCCGCTGCTCGCCTCGGGCCACGACATCGTCTCGATCCACCTCTCGGCCGCGCTTTCCGGCACGCACGGCGCCGCCGTCCAGGCGCAGGGGATGCTCCCCGAGGACCGGACCGGCGGGCGCATCGAGGTCTTCGACTCCGCGACCGCGGGCGGAGGCCTCGGCCTTGTGATCCTCGCCGCAGCCGCCGCGGCACGCGCGGGCCGAACCGTCGATGAGGTGCTCGCGCGGGCACGCGAGGCGCGCGAGCACCTGCAGATCTGGTTCTGCCTCGACACGCTCGAATACCTCCAGCGCGGCGGACGCCTCGGGCATGCCCAGGCCTGGATTGGCGGCGCGCTGCAGATCAAGCCGATCCTTTCGGTCGAGTCGGAGATCACGTTGGTCGAGCGCGTGCGCACCTCCGGCCGGGCGCTCGAGCGCATGGTCGAGTACATGGGCTCGCGTCGCGAGGACGGGGCCGACGGCTGGGTCGTGCAGCACATCCAGGCGACCGAGAAGGCGGAGGCGCTGGCTGCGCGCGGGCGCGAGATGTTCGGCTGCGAGCCGGTGTTCGTGTCCGAGGTCGGGCCGGTCATCGGTACCTACACCGGTCCCGGGCTGATCGGCGTCGGAGGTATACCGGCGCGACTGCTGCAGGGCTGAACGCGGTTGGATTGGGTGGCCGCGCCGCGCAGCGCGGGCTGGTCGCGTCGGCCGGCGTTAGCGGCGGCGTTAGCGGCGGCGTTTGCGCTTACGCCCGAAGCCGGTGAGGCCACCACCAGCGAGAAAGCCCGCGATCACCGCGCCGATGATCGCCTCACGACGGTGGACCGTCAGTTGCTTGCGCCAGTTCGTGATCTCGGCAACCTCACCGCGGAGCTTGTCGAGAGACACCGCCAGCGCCTTACGGTTCTCCTCGATCGAGGCGCGAATCTCCTCCGGGCTGCGATCCCCCATCAGCTCTCAACATCCTTCGCGCCGACCGTGTCGCGAATCTTACGCGCCTCGTCGATCGCCATCGCAGGCGTCGGCGGCGTGCCGTGGCGCAGCGCGCGTGCGGCGAGCCAGCCAGCGAGCAGGCCGAGCAAGAGCAGACCGCCGGCGACGACGAAGTAGCCCCAGAAGAACTGGTTGGCGGGGAACAGCTCATACCACGCGAGCCAGGCCAGGCCGTGCAGCGAGAAGTAGAGCGCCGTCAGCACGAACACGCCGGCGGCGACAGCAACGATCGCGCCGGTGACAAGCTTGGTGAGCTTCGCCACCATCTCGGCCTTGGCGAGCTCGATCTCCTCGCGAACGAGCAGCGACGCGCGCTCGGAGATCTCGGCGATCGCCTGAGCGAGATTCTGCGGCTCCTCGGATTCAGCGGGCAAGACGCCGGGCAAGAATCGCAAGGACGAGGCCGCCGGCGAACGCTGCGCCGACAACGAACTCCGGCCGCCCGGCGGCGAGCGCAGAGATCGAGCCGGCCGGCTCGTCGCCGAGGGCGCCAGCAGTGCTCGCGCCATTGCTCGACGCCCCCTGCGCCAAGGGTTCGCTCACTCGGGGGGTTCCTCGTCGAACACACGCCGCCATACCTCGGCAGCGGCGCGGTTTGTGACGATCGTCGCGAGCAAGCCGATTCCCGCGAGGAGGCCCGACCACATCAGTCGCTTCACAGGGTCACCTTCCATTTAGCGCAGTGAATCAGATCGCTCCGAATCGGGCCTCGCGCGTCAACGATCGGCGGTTTCTCCGGCTGGCCAAACGTAGGCTTGTGGGCGACGATTCGCCAGCGACGGCAACTCGGCACGGACCTGCTCGAGTCGCGCGAGGTCAAGATCGGCGGTGATCTGGCAGACGCCGTCGGAGGCCTGCGCCAGCACGACCCCCCAGGGATCGACGATCAGCGAACGCCCGCCGCTGCGCAACCCTGGCGCGTGGCTGCCGATTTGGTTGGCGGCGATCACGAACGCCTGGTTCTCGATCGCCCGCGCGCGCAGCAGAACCTCCCAATGCTCGCGCGTGGTGGCGAGCGTGAACGCCGACGGCACGAGCAGGACGCGGGCTCCGCGCAACGCCAGGATCCGGTAGAGCTCGGGAAAGCGCACGTCGTAGCAGATCGTCATGCCCAGTCCGATGCCCGCGGCGCTGTGCGAGAGGACGATCTCCTGGCCGGCCTGCTCGTGCGCGGACTCCTGATACTCGACGCCGTCGACCGTCACATCGAACATGTGGATCTTGCGGTAGATCGCGCGGATCTCGCCGTCTGGACCAACGTGCACCGAGGTGTTGGCGAGGCGTCGAGGGTGCTCGCCGTTGTCGGTGGCGTCGTTGATCCCGTCGTTCTCGCGGAGCTCGCAGATCGAGCCGGCGACGAGGTCGATCGCAAGCTCGCGCGCCGTGTCGCGCGCCCATTGGATCGCCGGGCCATCAAGCCTCTGGGCGCCGGCTTGAAGCTGGTCGGCCGTCCCGAGCACGCTCCACTTCTCGCCCAGAAGAACGAGAGTGGCACCGTCGGCGGCTGCGGCGCGGGTCAGCCGGTCGGCCTGCTCGAGGTTGGCGCTCCAGTCCGCGGTCGAGTTGAGCTGCACCGCGCCGACGCGCCAGGGCGCAGAGTCGGCGGTCTGCTGCCGCCGCGAGCTCATTGGTCGCGCGCGCCTGCCAGCGGCGCCGTGGCCCCGTGCCGCCCGCGCCGGTTGAGCTCAGCGTAGAGCGTCTTGATCTCGTCGAAGATCGCGTCGGCCACCTCCTGCTGGCGCTCGCGGCTCGGCTCGGGCTCGACTGCGAAGCGGATTGGGGCGCCGTAGGCGATGCTCACCGCCGGGAAACGCAGACGCTTCCAGTTGCGGATCTTCGACGAGCCGACGATCGCCACCGGCACCACCGGCGCGCCGCTTTCGAGTGCTAGCCGTCCGACGCCGGGCCTCGCGCGGGGCTGTAGCTCGCCCGTCCGCGATCGCCCGCCCTCGGGGTACATTGCGACGACGACGCCGCCGCCGAGGATCGCCTCGGCGGTGATGAATGTCTCCTCGTCACGCGCGCCACGGCGCACCGGGAAGACGCCGCCCTGCACGAAGACCCAGCCCATGGCGCCCTTGAAGAGCTGCGACTTGGCCATGAAGCGGACCTTGCGTCGCAGATAGGAGCCGAGCAGGAAGTGGTCCATGAAGGAGAAGTGGTTGGCAGCGAGGATCACGGCACCGCGCTCCGGCACATTCGCCACGTCGAGCGCACGGGCGCGCAGCAACACGTAGGCGTAGACCGAGGTCACGAGACGCACCAGTTCGTAGACGAAGCTCGGCTCGTGCGTGCGCGCGCGCTCGTGGAAGCGATCGAAGTACTCCTTCGGGCGCGGGTCGGCGTAAACCTGTTCCTTTATTTCTGCAAGCTCTGCGCTGATTGCGCCACCTCCGCGCACGACGTTGCGCGCAGCTTAGAACCTCTCAGCGGCGGACCGCGTACACGGCGCCAAAGTCGATCAGCTGGCGGGCGCGGTGGGCAAAGCCAGCTGGGGTGCGCCCGGTGCTGCGATGGGCGAGATCGAGTGAAATCTCGAGCACGGTGCCACCGTAGCGCAGCGTGTCGATCGTCATCGCGAGCTCCATGCCGAAGCGTGGGGCGAACGGAAGGGCGGCGAGGAGCGTCGCGCCATTGAGCGCGCGCTGGCCTGAGATCGGTGCCGCGAGCTCGGCGGCGGCGCAGCGGCGGAGCACGGCTCGGGCGAAGCCAAGTGCGATGCCAAAGCCGCCGCCGCTCGGACGCGCGAAGACCGCGATCGCGAGATCGGCCGCGCCGCCCGCGACGGCGTCTCGCAGTGCCACGAGGAGCGCGGCGCTCGTGCCGAGGTCGGCGTCAGCGAACACGTAGGTCGCCGACTCGCCGCCGAGCTCGAGCGCTCGTCTGGCGGCAAGCGTCGCCGCGCCGCCCTTGCCGCGCCGGCGGCCGTCGCCGACCACCTCGACGCCGCACCCGCGGGCGAGCGTGGCGGTTCCATCGCGCGAGCCGTCGTCGCCGAGCACGATCGGCGCAGCGGGGAAGGCCTCCGCGAGCGCCGCCAGCGTCGCGGCGATGCCCGGCGCCTCGTTGCGCGCGGTGACGATCACAATCGTCGCCGGGGCCGTGTCGGCGTCGCGAGCTATTGTGCCCTCCGGCAGCGCCCAGCCGAGGTAAGACGATGACCAAGATCGAGGCTCATATCAGCGGTGTCGTGTGGAGGATCGCCTGCGCCGTCGGTGACGACGTCGAGGAGGGCGACACCGTAGCGATCCTCGAGTCGATGAAGATGGAGCTGCCCGTCGAAGCCGAGGAAGGTGGGCGGGTGAGCGAGATTCTCTGCGAGGAGGGTCAGTCCGTCAACGAGGGCGACGCACTGATCGTGCTGGAGTAGCGCTGGCGCTCCGAGGGCGGCCCGAGGCGGCCGCCTCTTGTCCACGTCAAGCCGTAGGGTTCACCCCTCACCGATGCCGCCACTGATCACACGCGAGGAGGCACTGCGCCTCGGCCGGATCGTCAGTCACGCCGAGATCGAAGAGCTCGTGGAACGGGCCTGGGAGGCTCGCGTCGAGCGTTTCGGCGATTCGACGGACATGTGCTCGCTGGTGAACGCGAAGTCGGGCGGCTGCGCCGAGGACTGCGGCTTCTGCGCCCAATCGCGTCACGCGGACGCCGATACGCCAATGCACGCGATGATGGAGCCCGAGCAGATGCTCGCGCACGCCTACGCGGCCGAGGCCGCCGGCGCGCACCGCTTCTGCATGGTCGCCCAAGGCCAGGGTCTGTCCAAGCGCGATTTTGGGAAGGTGCTCGAAGGCGCGCGCCTCGTCGCGGAGCACACCAACCTCAAGCGCTGTGCGTCGATCGGCCACATGTCCGTGGAGCGCGCTAAGCAACTGCGCGAGGCCGGCATCCAGCGCGTTCATCACAACGTCGAGAGCGCCTCGAGCTACTACCCCGAGGTCTCCGAGACGGTGCGCTACGAAAGCCGCCTGCGCACGATCGACGCGGTTCGCGAAGCGGGCCTCGAGACCTGCGTCGGCGGGATCCTCAACCTCGGCGAGACCGAGGAGCAAAGGGTCGAGATGGCCTTCGAGCTCGCCGCGATCAACCCCACGAGCGTGCCGATCAACCTGCTGATCCCGCGCCCGGGCACGAAGTTCGGAGAGCGCGAGGTGATGGAGCCGTGGGAGGCCGTCAAATGGGTCGCGATCTTCCGCCTGATCCTGCCGGACGCGCTGTTCCGCCTGTGTGGCGGGCGGATTGAGAACCTCGGCGAGCTGCAGGGTCTGGCGGTGAAAGCAGGCCTCAACGGCGTGATGATGGGCAACTTCCTCACGGCGCTCGGCGCCGAACCCGAGGAGGACCGGGCGATGTTCGAGGAACTCGGGCTGAACGTCGCGCGCCAGCCGGACAACGGCACCAACCCGCGTCCGGACAACCGTTCGGGCTGGCTCGAGGGCGAAACGCCGAACGTGATCGAGGAGCACCTCGCGGTCAGCCCGCCCGTGTCGCTGGACGTGCGTTTGTGGGATCCCTCGACGCAGCTGCACTATGCCGGCAGGCGCAAGACGCGCAGTCGCCGCCCGCCGACGCCGCCGCGCGTGACGGAGCCGGCGCCGTGAACGACATCGAGGCGGCGCTCGAGGAGCTCCGAGACCTCGGCCTGTATCGCTCGACACGCCTGATCAGCGGCCCGCAGGGCCCGCAGGTGCTGCTGGACGGCCGGCCTGTGCTGCTGCTGTGCTCGAACAACTATCTCGGTCTAGCCGACCACCCGCGCGTCCGCGAGGCGGCCGCTGACGCGGCGATGCGCTGGGGCGTGGGCGCCGGCGCCTCACGCCTGGTGTCCGGCACGATGACGATTCACGGCACGCTCGAGGAGCGGCTGGCGGAATTCCAGTCCCGCGAGAGCTGCGTTCTGTTTGGCTCCGGCTATCTCGCAAACGTCGGTGTGATCTCAGCGCTCGCCCGTCGCGACTCGATCGTCTTCTCCGACGCGCTCAACCACGCATCGATTGTCGATGGCTGCAGGCTGGCGCGGGCGGAGACGTTCGTCTACCAGCACTGCGACCTCGATCATCTGGCGTGGGGCCTCGAGAAGGCTCCGCCCGGCTGCGTCATCGTCACCGATTCGCTGTTCTCGATGACCGGCGATTTGGCGCCGCTGAGCGGAATCGTCGAGCTTGCTGAGCGCCATGGCGCACGCGTCGTCGTCGATGAGGCGCACGCAATCGGCGCAATGGGACCGGGCGGTCGGGGGGCCCTCGCCGAAGCCGGTCTCGAGGACCGCGTGGATGTGATCACGGGCACGCTCGGCAAGGCACTCGGCTCTTACGGCGCCTTCGCTTGCGCCTCGAGCGAGATCGTCGCCTACCTCGTCAACGTCGCGCGCACGCTGATCTTCTCGACCGCTCCGCCACCCCCCGCGCTGGCCGGCGCGCTCGCCGCGCTCGAGTTGCTCGTCGAGCAGCCACGCCGAGTTGAGAAGCTGCAAGCGAACGCCGCGCTGATGCGCGCCGAGTTGACGAGCGCCGGGGCCGAGGTTCCCGCCGGGCGCACGCAGATCATCCCGCTCGTGATCGGCGACGCCGAGGCCACGGTTGCCGTGAGCGTCGCGGCGCTGGCACACGGCGTTTTCGTGCAAGCAATTCGCCCGCCAACGGTGCCGGCCGGAGGCTCGTTGCTACGCGTGACGCTCATGGCATCGCACACTGCGAGCGAGCTCACGCGCGCCGCGGGCGTGATCGCCGCCGCGATACGCCAGACTCGGATGGGCTTTGCATCGGCCGATCCCGGGGAGTCGAGCAAGAAGAAGCGCAAGCGTTCGCGCGACGACGGCGACGCCGCGGTCGCTCACGCCGCCTAACCTCCGCTCGGGGCCGTGACACGCGCCTGCTTCGTCACGGCGACCGACACAGGCGTCGGTAAGACGATCCTGACCGCGACGATCGCCGCTGGACTCCTTGCGGACGGCGTCGATGTAAAGGTGCGCAAGCCGGTACTCACCGGCGCCGCGGAGCCGCCCTCGCACCGCCGACCGTCGATGACCCAGGACCTCAGTCAGCTCCCCGACCACGAGCTGCTCGGGGCTGTCAGCGGCGAGCGGCCAGAGGACGTGTCTGCGGCCCGCTACGAAGCCCCGGTCGCGCCGCCGCTCGCGGCTGAGCTGACGGGACGTCCGCTCGAGCTCGAGGAGATTCTCGACTCGCTGCGCGCGGCGGCAGCGGCCGCCGGAGCGATCGTGATCGAGGGGATCGGCGGTCTGCTCGTGCCGCTGGCCGCGTCCTGGGACGTCCGCCGCCTGGCGCAGGAGCTCGGCTGGCCGGTGATCGTTGCCGCCCGCTGCGGACTCGGGACCATCAACCACACGCTGCTCACGCTCGAGGCGGCGCGGCACGCGGCGCTCGACGTGCGCGCTGTCGTGCTGACACCGTGGCCTGGCGCCCCCGACGCGGTCGCGCGTTCAAACCGCGATCTGATCGCGCGCCTCGGCGAGGTCGAGGTCGCGACGCTTCCGGCGCTTTCGGCGATCACGCGAGCGGCGCTCGCGGAGGCCTCAGCGGCGCTTGCTTACGAACCCTGGCTCGCGGCGGCGTAGGGGAGCTGCGCGGGTCGTGGGCGCCGCAGTCGCGCCGCGGGGCGTAGCGGCATCAGTCGCCGGCGGCGCCGGCGCGCGAGCAGTCGTGCGATCGTCAACCCTGCGATCGCACCGCCGGCGATCGCGACCAGCGGTAGGCGGTGGTCGTCGATCGGTTGGAATCGGGCACCCTCGGGTCCGATCTCTATGAAACCGACCGGGCGCGCTTCGATCGCACCGCCGCCACCGGCGCCCGTCGGGCCCTCCGGCTCGAGATCGCCAGCGGCCTTGCCGAAGCCGAAACCGCCGGCGCTGCGGACGCTCGCGACGGTGATGACAGTGCGTCCGCTGAGCTCGATTGGCTTGCCGTAGCAGAGCTTGGCGCCGGTCAGCCGCAGGAGAGCCTGGCGCACACCCGGCAGGTCGATCTGGCCCGCGTTCGCGCGCCGATCGGGGTCAGACTTGTCCTTCCTGCGCGACGGCACGCCGTCCCCGTCCTTATCGCGTGAGGAGCTCATCGCGAAACGATCACCGAGCCCTCAGTCCTCGTAGGGTGTGAAGTCGCGCTTGCGGGCACCGCACACCGGGCAAAACCACGTGTCCGGAATGTCCTCAAATGCCGTCCCGGCTGGGATACCACCGTCGGGGTCGCCGGTCTCGACCTCGTAAATGTAGCCGCAGGATTCGCAGATCCAACGTTCGATCGTCTTGGTCACCAAGAGTGAAAGCTTACCCCCGGCGATCCCGGCGAGATGATCAAACCTCGACGAGGTCGTGCCGCCCAGCGGCCTCGAGCTGCGCCTTGTAGCGGGGTATGACCGCCTTGACCAGCGGCGCGAGCTTGAGGATCTTCGCCACCGGGCCCGTGGTCTTGATCTGGCCCCGCGCGAGCGCGAAGGTGACGTTGACCTTGCCGAGCCAGAAGCGGTGTGCGAGGTCGGCGTCCATCGCCATCACGACCTCGGGTTGGAGCTCGCTCTGCGCGAAATCGACCTGCAGCGGCTCCGCCGGTAATAGCTTGATCGTGATCTGCGACGCCGGTTTGCGGCACTGATACTGCACGATCGTGTTCGCCTCGGCGAACCTCGGCGCCAGCTCCTCGTCGGCCAGCAGGTCGACGAAGAGCGCTCCGAGGTAGCGGTAAACCTCTTGCTCGTCTTTGAAGTAGGGCACGATGAGATCCGCGGCTCGGAGGGCGCGCGCCGCGGCGCCAGTCTAGTCCTGCTGCCCGCTTCAGGAGGCGAGCGGTGCCGACTCCTCGTCGCGGATCACGTGTAGCACCGCGTTGATCAGCGCGAGGTGGGTGAAGGCCTGGGGGAAGTTTCCGAGGTGACGGCCACTGCGCGCATCGAGTTCCTCAGCGAACAGGTCCAGCGGCGATGCGTGCGCGAGCAGCCGCTCGCACATCGCCCGGCCACGAGCCCGCTCGCCGATCTCGAGCAGCGCCGAGACCATCCAGAAAGAGCAGATCAGGAAGGTGCCCTCCGCCGCACCACCAAGACCGTCGTCGGTCTGATCGGTCCGGTAGCGGAGGATCAACCCCTGCTCGCCGAGCTCGCGTTCAATCGCGAGCACGGTGGCGCGCACGCGCGGGTCCTCCCCGGGCAGGAACCGCACGAGCGGAATCAGCAGATTCGACGCGTCGAGCGCAACCGTGTCGTAATGCTGGACAAAGACGCCGCGCTCATCGACGCCGCGATCGCAGACATCGGCGTGGATGTCGTTCGCGACCGCGCGCCAACGGTCGGCGAGCGAGTCGCGCCCGCGCCGCGCAGCGAGTCGGGCGGCGCGGTCGAGCGCGACCCAGCACATCAGCTTGGAGGAAACGTAGTGCGCCGGATCGCCGCGCGACTCCCAGATCCCGTGGTCGGGCTCACGCCAGACCGCAGCCGCGCGTTCGGCCTGCGCATCGATCACCGGCCACAGGCGCTGCGAGTTGTGCCCGTACTGCTTGGTGTGCACGTAGAGCGAGTCGAGGACCGCGCCGAAGACATCGTTCTGGCGCTGCTCGTAGGCGGCGTTGCCAACCCGAACGGGCCGCGATCCCTCATAGCCAGTCAGGTGGTCGAGCTCCCGCTCGGGTAGGTCGCGCTCGCCGCCGATCCCGTACATGATCTGCAGCGAGCCGTCGGGGTTGCGCTCGAGGTCGGCAACGTACTGGATGAAGTCGTCGGCCTCCCAACTCAGGCCGAGCGCGCTGAGCCCCCAGAGGGTGAACGTCGCGTCGCGCATCCAGGTGTAGCGGTAGTCCCAGTTGCGCTCGCCGCCCGGCGTCTCGGGCAGTGACGTCGTCGCTGCTGCGACGATCGCTCCGGTGGGCGCGTAGGTGAGACCCTTCAAGACCAGCGCCGATCGCTGCAGCTGCGCGCGCCAGCGATGGTCCGGGAAACGACCCGTGTCGAGCCAGTTGCGCCAATACTCGGCCGTCACCTCGAGGCTCTTTGCGGCCTCCTCAAAGCTGTGCGGACCGTCCAGCTTGCGCGACCAAGACAGCGTGCAGAAGCGGCGATCACCTTTGACGAGGCGGTGGCGCGCCCGCGCCGAGCCACCTTCGAGCCCGAGGCGCAGATCGCTTACCAGTCGCAGCGTGCGGCCGCTGCCGGTCGCATCGAACGCCTGGGGGTCACCTTCGACCGGGCTCCACACGCCGGCGATCCGCCCGTAGTCGAACATCGGCTCGCAGAGCAACTCGACCTGGATCGTGCCGTGGAAGCATTCGATCGTGCGAACCAGCACGTGGTAGGCGTCATGCTCAGCGGGCGGACGCGTGTGGGCGGTTGCCGCGCCCATCTCGCGCTCACGCCAGTGGCCGACGATCAGCGCGTCACGTACGACGGCCCAGCCCGTGGGGGTTTGCCATGTCGTCTCCAAAACGTTGGTGCCAGGCTCGTAGCGCCGACCAGCAGGCACACCCATGCCGGCTGGACCGAGGCGGAAGCCACCCGCACCGCGGTCGAGGATCGCCGCAAACACGCTCGGCGAGTCAAAGCGCGGCGGGCAAAGCCACTCGACCGTGCCGTCCGGGGCGACAAGCGCAGCGGTGTGACAGTCCGAGAGGAACGCGTAGTCGGCAATCGGGGGAAACGGAGAGCTGCGAGCAACGCGATCGTCAAACGGCGTCGCGGTTGGGCGCGGCCGGGCCCATGGATCCATGGCGCCAGCGCGTCGCAGCGCAACCACGTTTTCGGCGCCCTCGGCGCCGGCCGTCGTCGCGGTCTCAGGCACGTCGAGCTCGGACATCTACTTGAACGATTGCACGGAAGACCGCCCCGCGCAGCAGGCGCACGTTACTTTTCAGCCTCCGCTTTCGATCACGTGCGTGACGGCATTGATCAAGGCGAGGTGGGTAAAGGCCTGGGGGAAGTTCCCGAGGTGGCGCCCGCTACGCGCGTCGAGCTCCTCGGCATAGAGTTGTAACGGAGAGGCGTGGGCGAGCAGCTGCTAGCAAAGTTCGCGCGCTCGGTCGCGCTCGCCGATCTCGCTCAACGCCGAGACCATCCAGAACGAGCAGATCAGAAACGTGCCCTCCTCGCCGTGTAGACCGTCGTCGGTCTCGTCGACGCGGTAGCGCAGCACGAGCCCATGGTCGTTCAGCTCGTCGGCGATCGCGAGCACGGTGGCGCGCACGCGCTCATCATCAGCCGGGAGGAAACGCACGAGCGGCACGAGCAGGTTCGAGGCGTCGAGCGCGTCGGTGTCGTAGTGCTGGACGAAGACGCCGCGCTTATCAACGCCCCGCTTGAGGATGTCGGCATGGACCTCATCCGCGACCTCCTGCCAGCGCCGCGCGAGCTCGGGCTCGCCGCGCAGCTCCGCGAGGCGGGCGCCGCGGTCGAGCGCCACCCAGCACATCAGCTTCGAGGACACGTAGTGCTGCGGCGCGCCGCGCGCCTCCCAGATTCCCTGGTCGGGCTTGCGCCAAACGCGCCGTGCCCCCTCGACCTGATCGGTCAGCACCGGCCAAAGACGATCCGGGATGTGGTCGTGGCGCTTGGTGTGCAGATAGACGGAGTCGAGAACCGCGCCGAAGACGTCATTCTGGCGCTGGTTGTAGGCACCGTTCCCCTTGCGGACCGGACGCGCGCCCTCATAGCCTTTGAGATGGCGCAGCGTCGTTTCGCGCAGGTTCCGCTCGCCGCCGATCCCGTACATGATCTGAAGCGAGCCGTCCTTGTTGCGCTCGAGATCGGCGAGGTACTCCATGAAGTCGTTGGCCTCCCAATCGAGGCCCAGGGCGTGCAATCCCCAGAGCGTGAACGTAGCGTCGCGCATCCAGCAGTAGCGATAGTCCCAATTGCGCTCGCCGCCGGGCGTTTCCGGTAGCGACGTCGTGAGCGCCGCGACCATTGCGCCGGTCGGCGCGTAGGTGAGCCCCTTCAAAACCAGTGCCGAGCGTTGTAGGTAGGCCCGCCACGGGTGGTCGGGGTAGCTGCCGGCAGCGAGCCACTCACGCCAGAAGTGCGATGTTCGCGTGATGTGCGCGTCAGCCTCGTCCCAAGTCCAAGGCCCGGATGGGGCGGGCACCCAGGTGAGCGCACAGAACCGCCGCTCGCCTTCGCGCAGAGTGTGACGGGCGTGGGCGTCCGCGCCCTCGATGCCCAGCCGCATGTCGCTCATCAGCCGCATGGTCGTGGTGCCGTCCGTGGCGTCGAGCACATACTCGGGCTCCTCCTCCGACGCGGTCCAGCGAGCAGGCACGCGGCCGTAACAGAAACGGGGCCCACACACCAGCTCGAGCGCAACCTCCCCCTGGAGGCACTCGACCGTCCGCACCAGCATGTGGTCGGCGTCATGGTCGGTCGGCGGGCGGGTGTACGGCTGTCGGGCCTCGTGATCGGAGTGCCAGTCGCCGATCGTCAAAGCATCGTGGACGACCGCCCACCCGGTGGGGGTCATCCAGGTCGTCTCGAGCACGTTGGTGCCCGGTATGTAGCGCCGGCCGGCGGGGACGTCCACGCCGTAGGGAGCAAGACGAAAGGCTCCGGCGCTGCGGTCGAGCAACGCGCCGAAGACACTTTCGCCATCAAAACGCGGCAAGCAGAGCCACTCAACGGAGCCGTCGGGTGCGATCAATGCGCCTGTGTGGCAGTCCGAGAGGAACGCATACTCGGCGATCGGCGGAAACGGCGAGCTACCATTCCATCTAGCCTGTGTGGCGGCCACAGTGGACGCCGCGGTCTGCCCGCGAGTGCTGCGGCGGCCAGTGCTGGCGCGCGGCGCAGGTGGCGTCGCCGAGGTTGTCCGTCGGCCCGCAGACTGCGGTTTGCGGCGTGGCGGCGGCATCAATGGCGAGCCTACCGCGGCGCGCGGATACCGGAACTTCAGCGATCCAGACGCGTTAGAGTCGGTAACGGACCGAGAGGAGCGAAGTGGAAGCATCAGCCCTCCCACGACGCAACCACGCCAGCCGGGCGAAGCGCTCGACTGCATTTCTGCGTCTGCGCACCGACGAGCAGCTTGTGTCGCTCTTCCGCGCCGGTTCTGATGACGCCTTCGGGGTAATCCATGACCGCTACCACGCGCGGCTGCTCGCGTACTCACGCCAGATGCTGCGCGACTCGGCAAGCGACGCCGAAGACGCCCTTCAGGATGTGTTCGTGCGTGCGTTCAAAGCACTGCGCGCAAGCAACCGGCCGGTCCTGCTGCGCGCCTGGCTGTACCGGATCGCGCACAACCGCTGCATCGACGAGCTTCGCCGTCCACTGCCTGTCGCTACCGAGCTGGATGCCGAGGGCGCTCCCACGCTAGCGGCAGCGAAGGCGCAGGAGCCAGCGGCGGTTGCCGAGCGTAGTGAGGCGCTCGCGCGGCTGGTCGCCGACGTTCAGACGCTGCCGCCGCCGCAGCGCTCGGTCTTGCTGATGCGCGAGCTTCAGGGCCTCAGCTACCGCGAGCTTTCGGACACGCTCGGAATCTCCGTGCCGGCGGTGAAGTCGCTGCTGTTGCGCGCCCGTACCGGACTCGTCGACCTCAAGGTGGCGCGGGACGCGCCGTGCGAGCACATCCGCCACGAGCTCGCCGGCGCTGCCGACCGCGGAGTGCGGATGAGTGGGCACTCCCGGCGCCACATTCGCGAGTGTGGTGCGTGTCGCGCCTACCACCGCGAGCTGCGCGGACTGCACAAGCAGCTTGCTGCGCTCACGCCATCGGGCCCGCTCGCGCAGATTGGCTTGCTTTTCGGCTTTAGCGGCACCTCCAGTGCGGGTGCGGGCGCTGGGGCAGGCGCGAGCGCCGGCGGCGGCATTGCGGCTGGCGGCGGCATCGCGGCTGGCGGCGGCGCGAGCATTATCGGTGGCGTGACCGCCGCCACAGCGGTGAAACTCGCAGCGGTCATCGCGGTGGTCGCGGCGATCGGGACCGCGGGTCAGGCCGCGCTGGCGCCGCCCGTAACTACTCCGGCGCACACCATCACCGGCGAACGGCTGCCCGCCGACGCGCGCCAGCTCACGCAACTGACCGGCGCGGCAGTTGCGCCCTCGCCGGCTGCCGTCAATGCCGGTCTCGGCGGCTCCGGCACAGCCGCCGGCGGCGCACCGGGCAGTTCTGGGGCAGCCCTCGGTGCGACGGGGGCGAGCGGCGCAAGCGGCGCCATTGGCGCGAGCGGGACGACCGGGGTGACCGGCACAACCGGAACGAGCGGCGCAAGCGGCGCAAGCGGCGTGACCGGGACGAGCGCCGCGGGCGGTGGTGGAGCGATCGGTGAAGGCAGCACGAGTGGCGCGAGCGGCTTCGCGTCGACGACCACCGCGACTCTCGGTGCGAGCGGACCGACCGCGACAGATGCCAGCGCGGCGTCCGCAGGTAGCAGCGGCGATAGCGGGACGAGCGGCAATAGCGGGACGACCGGCGATACCGGGACAAGTGGCAGCGTGATCAGCGGGACGAGCGCGACTTTCAAGAGCAGCGGGTCGACCGGCGCGACCCTCAAGAGCAGCGGGTCGACCGGCGCCACCGGCAGCGACACACACCACAAGAGTCACCGCCGGGTGCTGACGGGACTCATCCCGGCCGCGTCTACGTCACCAACCGGCGCTTCGTGATCGCTTAGAGCAGCAGGCCGGCAGGTCGCTCGAGCCGCTTACGCACGGTGCCGAGAAACTCCGCTGCCTCGGCGCCGTAGACGATGCGGTGATCCGCCGAGATCGTCAGTTCCATCACTCGTCCGACGCCGATGCTGCCGTCCGCTCGTACGATCGGCCGCGGACTCGCCGCGCCAACCGCGAGGATCGCCGCCTGCGGTGAGTTGATCACAGCGGTGAACCTTGCGACACCCAGCATCCCGAGATTCGAGACGGTGAAGGTCCCGCCGGCGAGGTCCGCGGGGGCGATCGTGCCGTCGCGCACCTGCGCGGCGAGCGCACGAGTCTGGCTCGCTATCTCGACAAGCGATTTGACGTCGGCATCGAAGACCGTGGGCACGACCAGCGTTTCCTCGCCCGCGACGGCGACGCCGATGTTGATCCGCGAATACCGCTCAAAATGCCCGTCCACGTAGGAGGCGTTGACGTTCGGATGCGCGGCCAGCGCTATCGCACACGCCTTGACCACCAGATCGTTGACCGAGGGCAATGGCGAGCAGACGTTCCGCAACTGCTCACGCAACTCGAGTGCCGGATCGGCGTTGACTTCGACGCTAACGGTGAACTCGGGGATCGTCGCTTTGGCGCTTGCCATGCGACGAGCTATCAGCTGCTGCGTTCGCGTCGGCTCGGCGATCGTGACCTCGCCCTTCGCACCAAGCGGACCGGCGCCCTCGCTGGGCACGGCCACTGGCGGCGGCGCACCCGGCACGCCGGCGCTCGCGCCGACGACGTCGGCCTTGACGATGCGCCCGTCGGGTCCGCTGCCGCTGATTGTCGCGAGATCGAGGCCGCGTTCGCGGGCGAATCGTCGCGCGACGGGCGAGGCTTTGATGCGACCGGACTCGCTGACCGCCAGGGCGCCAGTCGGTGCGCCCGCGGGGGTATCCGGCTCGTCGGCCTCACGGCTACCGTTGGCGACAGGGCTCGGCTGCGCGGCAAGCGCTGGCTCGGCAGCCGGCGCTGGCTCAAGCGCCGTCTTGGCGTCGCTCAGCAGATGGGCGATCGTTGAGCCGATAGCGCGCGTGTCGCCTTCGGCCGCAACGATCTGCAGAAAGCCGTCGGCGTCGGCCTCGTAGGTCACCGTGGCCTTGTCGGTCTCGATGTCCGCGAGCGGCTCACCGACACGCACCTCGTCGCCGGACTTCTTGAGCCACTTGATGATCGTGCCCTCCTCCATCGAGTCGGAGAGGCGGGGCATTACGATTTCGCTCACGCGCGCAAGCCTAGCGTCGCGAGCACCGCAGCCTCGATTCGATCGGCGCCGGGGAGCGCGGCCGTCTCGAGCTCCTTGGCGTAGGGAAGCGGCACCTCAGCCATCCCAACGCGCTCGACCGGAGCATCGAGCTCATCGAAGCACGCCTTTTGAATCCGCGCTGCGAGCTCCGCGGTCACGCCGTAGGTGGGCCAACCCTCCTCGATACAAACCGCGCGGTTGGTCTTCGCTACCGAAGCTACGACGGTGTCGACATCGAGCGGGCGCAGCGAGCGCAGATCGACAACCTCAGCGTCCACACCGTGATCACGAGCCAACGCTTCGGCGACGTGAAGTGCACGAACAGTCGCGTAGGAGTGCGCGACCAGCGTGATATCGCTGCCGGTGCGAGCGACGTTGGCGAGACCGATCGGCGTCAAGAACTCGGGGTCCAGCGGCACCGCACCGCGCTCCTTGTAAATCGCCAGGTTCTCGACGAGCAACACGGGGTCATCGTCACGGATCGCCGACTTCAGCAGGCCCTTGGCGTCGGCGGGTGAGGCGGGTGCGAGCACCTTGAGTCCGGGCGTTCCAGCGAACCAAACTTCGAAGGATTGAGAGTGCTGCGCTGTGAGCTGATTGCCAGCGCCGTTGGGCGTGCGGATCACGAGCGGACAGCGGACCTCGCCGCCAAACATCGCGCCGATCTTTGCGGCGTGATTGACCACCTGGTCCATCGCCACGAGGAGGAAGTTGATCGTCATGATCTCGACCACCGGACGCTCACCCAGCATCGCCGCGCCGACCCCGGCGCCGACGAACCCTTCCTCAGAGATCGGCGTGTCGCGCACCCGCTCGGGGCCGAACTCCTCGAGCAGACCAGCGGTCACCTTGTAGGCGCCGTCGAAGACGCCAACCTCCTCCCCCATGATGAAGACGTGCTCATCGCGTTGAAGCTCCTCGCGCAGGGCGAGCCGCAGCGCGTCGCGGTAGGTCATGACCTCCGAGGCGCTTGCGAGCGCATCCGCCGTTTCCTCGCGAACGACGGTGTCGGTCCTGCTCATTCGCCGAGTCCCCCCGCGAACACCAATTCGCGCTCACCGAACGGGGCACCCGCGAGCATCCGTGCAAACTGCGCCGCGCTGCCCGGCGCGTACATGCCCCGCGCCAGCTCGCTGACGGGAGGCGGCGGGCTCGCGAGCGACGCGGCAATGGCTGTAGCAACGCTCTGATCGACCTCGAGCGCGATGGCATCGAGCTCATCGTCGCCAACCCCCGTTTCGCTCAGCAGCGCACGCACGCGGTTGAGCGGGTCGTGCTTGACATGCTCAGCGATCTCTTCGCTCGTGCGATAAGCCAGCCCGGGGTCAGCCACCGAATGCCCGCGGTAGCGGTAGGTGACGAGCTCGAGCACGGCGGCCTGGCGGTCGTTGCGCGCCCCTGACAGCAGAGTCGACGCGGCCTCGATAACTGCGAGGAGGTCATCACCGTCGACGCGTTCGGCGGGCAGACCGAAGGCCGCCGCGCGGCGATGCAGGTCGGTCACCGCCGAGGCCCGCTCGACACTGGTTCCCATCCCGTATTCGTTGTTCATCACGAGGAAGACCACGGGCAGCCGCCACACCGCGGCAAGGTTGAGCGACTCGTGCCAGGCACCCATATTGACGGCACCGTCGCCAAGCTCGCACAAGACGCACTGCTGGCGCTTCTGACGGACGAGGCCGAGCGCGAGACCGGTCGCAATCGGCAGCTGGCCCGCGACGATCCCCCAGCCACCGTAATAGCCGACGGCCACGTCAAGAAGGTGCATCGAGCCGCCACGACCGTGCGCGCAACCGCCCGAGCGTCCAAACAGTTCGGCCATCACCGCCTCCGGCGGAACGCCGCGAGCCAGCGCGAAACCGTGGCAGCGGTAGCCGGTGACGAGCAGATCCTCGGCGTCCAGCGCATACGTCGCACCGACCGTCGCCGCTTCCTGGCCGGAGGAGAGGTGGCAATAGCCGCCGATCCGCGCCGCCTTGTACTCGCGCTCAGCGGCCGTCTCAAAGACGCGGATCAGCAGCATCTGCTCGTAGAGCTCCCGCAGCTTCGCGTTGGAAATCGCCATCAGGCCTGGTCCTCCTCGAAGTAGTCGGGGTGCTGCTCGCGGATCGCGGGCACCGCCGAGAGCACCATCCGCAGATGATGGCGCAGCGCAGCTTCCGCGTCGTCGGGCGCGTTACGACCCAGTGCCTCGAGCACGACGTGGTGCTCGGCCACCATCTCTGCCAGGTACTCCGGCTGCGGCAGGCTCAATCGACGAACGCGGCTGAGGTGCCCCTTGGCCCGCTGCGCGACCTCCCAGGCGAATCCGCGCCCGCTCAGCTCGCAGATCGCCGCGTGAAACTCGTCATCGAGTACCGCGAAGCGCTCGAAGTCCGATTGGGCTACTACCTCCCCCTGACGGAGGACGAGCCCCGAGAGGGCATCGAGGTCATCACGGTCGGCACGAACCGCGGCGATCCTCACCGCGGCACACTCGAGCGCCTCACGCACGAACTGGGCATCCTCGACGGCGGCCGTGCTGATGCGCGTGACGAAGGTGCCGAGCTGCGGAACGATCTGGACGAAGCGCTCGTCGCGTAGGCGTGCCAACGCCTCGCGGATCGGGGTGCGGCTGACGCCAAGCCGCGCTGCGAGCTCGTTTTCGGAGATACGCTGACCGGGTTCGAGCTCGGCAGCGATGATCGCCTCGCGCAGCGCTGCATAGACATGGCGGCTCGCCGAACCTGAGGCCAGGCGCTGCGAGTGGCGAATACGCACGTCGAGCACAGCTGTATACTTACATACAAGCTGTCGTCGCGCTGCAAGCTTATGCCCGCAGAGGCGCGCCCAGAGGTCGCACCGCGGGCCAGCCTGCCGGCCTCATATCTCGCCGGTAGAAGTAGTACCTCTCCTCCCCCCTCGTGTCGGCGGGGCGACGGGCCTCACCGCCCTCGCCCCGCCGGTGCTGCCTGCTCTCAGCCGGTGAGTGCAGCGGCTGCTGCCGCTTGGCGCGTCAACCCGCGCTTGCCCCAACGCGAGCGTTCGGCGTAGTCGATGATCCGAGTGAAGTAATCGCGTAGTGGCAGCGCGCCAATGCCGAGCGGCCCAAGCAGTGCCCGGGCGCGATCGTTGTCAAGGGTCGCTTCGATTCCGAAGTACGGGAGGTAGACGCTGGCCTCGTCGAGCGTCCCGGAACCGTGGGCGACCAGTCGCGGCGGAGGGCGGCCGAACTGCCGGCAGGCCATCTCGATCAGCTCCGAGTTGGAGATCGCGTCCGCCCCTGCGACGAGGTGCACGTTGCCGCCGACGTCATCGAGCTCGAGCAGGGCGATGAGGGCACTCGCCACATAGTCAACCGAAACGATGTCGGCGACGCCCTCGGGATCGACCGGCACTTCATCCATCAGCCCACGCGAGAAAGCCCGCAGCGGCCAGTATATGACGTTGAATACCGGCGTCCAGCCGCTGTGCGAATCGCCGACGACGATGCTCGGACGCGCAACCACGACCGGCAGCTCGCTGGCGGGCTGCGCGATCGCCTGTTCGCCATCGAACTTGGACTGCTCGTAGGTGTTGCGGAAGCCCTGGCCCAGGTCGAGGTCAACCTCGCGAAAGTGTCCGTGGTGGCGGCCGGCGACATAGGCCGTGGAAACGTGCACGTGGCGTCGCAGCTGTCCGCGATCGGCGAGCACGCGTGCCAGCTCGAGCATTCGCACCGGTCCTTGGGCGTTCGTCCCGCGGGCCGTCTCGAGCGGCAGGTCGAACGAAATCGACGCAGCGCAATGGATGATGCTGGTGACTCGCGCCAGCACCTCGTCCCGGTCTCGCCCGCTGAGCGCAAGCCGATCGACCGTGATGTCACCCGCAACCGCGCTGACGCGGGCGATCGAAGCCGGCGGGTCGTCATAAAGCTGGGCGTAGACGCCGGCAAGTCGCGTCTCCGCGGCCGCGCGGTTGGGCGCCCGGACGAGGCAGATGACCTCGACATCGTCGCGCTCGAGCAGCCGCGCGAGCACCTCCATGCCGACGAATCCCGTCGCTCCTGTGAGGAGCACCGTCTCGCTCACCGCAGCGGAGCCCCCATCGCGTGAAAGCCACCGTCGACGTGAACGATCTCGCCCGTGATCGCCCGCGCATAGTCGGACAGCAAGAAACAGACCGTCGCGCCGACAGGCGCCGCGTCGCGGGTGTCCCAGCCAAGCGGAGCGCCTGCGCGCCACAGGCTCGCGAGTTCGTCAAAGCCGGGAATCCCACCGGCGGCGATCGTCTCGATCGGGCCCGCGGAGACGAGGTTGACGCGGATGCCTCGCGGTCCGAGGTCGCGCGCGAGATAGCGCGAGACGCTTTCGAGTGCGGCCTTTGCCACCCCCATCCAGTCATACACCGGCCAGGCGACGCTGGCGTCGAAGTCCAGTCCGACGACCGAGCCACCACCCTCGGCGGCCGCTAGTGCTGGCGCGAGCGCCGCGGCAAGCGCCTTGAACGAGAACGCACTGGTCTCAAACGCGGTGAGCGCGCTCTGCACCGGCGTCTCGAGAAAGCCGCCGCCGAGCGCGTCCTGCGGCGCGAAGGCAATCGCGTGCAGCAGACCGTCGAGCGCGCCCCAGCGGCTCGCGATCTCCGCCGCCACCGCGTCCAGGTCCTCGGGCTTGGTGACGTCCAGCTCGAGCACGTCGGGTGGGATGGGCAGCGCCCTGGCCGCGCGTTCGGTGAGTCGCCTGGCGCGACCAAAGCTGGTCAGCGTGACCTGCGCGCCGAGATCCTGGGCTTGGCGCGCCACCTCGAAGGCGATCGAGCCGCGCGTCAACACACCGGTGATCAGCAGCCGCTTGCCGTCGAGCATCATGCCCCCTCGACGGAATTGGTCATAGTGGAATGTTGCCGAGCGGACGCCGCCGCGGCGGAACCGAGTCCAGCGCCCCGAAAGCCGCCGAGACGCGGTCGCGCGTTTCCGCCGGTTGGATCACGTCGTCGACGTAGCCGTCGGCGGTCGCCGCCCCTGGGTGCAGGTGCTCGGCGGTATAGGTAGCGGCGAACGCCTCGCGCGCTCGCGCTGGATCCTCGGCGGCCTCGATCTCGCGCCGGTTGATGATGTCGACCGCCTGCAGCGCACCCATCACCCCGAGTTGAGCCGACGGCCAGGCGTAGACGAAGTCGGCGCCGAGGTCCTTGCTGTTCATCGCGATGAACGCACCGCCAAACGCCTTGCGAAGCAGCACCGTGACCCGCGGCACCGTGCACTCGGAGAACGCGTGTACCAGCTTGGCCCCATGACGGATCACGCCGAGTTGTTCTTGCTTGGTGCCCGGCAGGAACCCGGGCGTATCGACCAGTACGAGCAGCGGAATGCGAAACAGATTGCAGGTCCGCACGAAGCGCGCCGCCTTCTGTGAGGCGTCGCTGTCGAGCACGCCACCGAGGTAGCGCGGCTGGTTCGCGACAATCCCAACCGAGCGACCGTCGAGGCGGCCGAAGGCGCAGAGGATGTTGCGCGCGTAGCGCGGCGAAATCTCAAGCATCCGGCCGCCGTCGAGCAACGCGCGTGCGACCTCGCGAACGTCATAAACCTGCCGTGCGGCGGCCGGCACCGGGGCATCCGGCGCATAGCCGGGCGGATCGATGATCGGCCAGCGGGTCGGTGGCTCGGAGCTGTTTTGGGGGAGATAGTCGAGGAGGTCGCGCGCGAGTAGGGCGGCTTCGAGATCACTCGGCGCCACGAGGTGACAGACGCCGTTGCGCTCATGCACGCGGTACCCGCCAAGCTCGACGGCGCTGACATGCTCGCCGGTGACCGCCTCAACGACGCCGGGGCCGGTTAGGAACATGCTCGCGCCCTCGGTCATGATCACGAAGTCGGTCAGCGCCGGCGCGTAGGATCCGCCGCCGGCCGATGCACCGCAGATCACCGAGATCTGGGGCACGCGACCGGAGAGCTGGACGTGACGGTGGAAGATCCGCCCGTAGCCACTGAGCGCAGCAAGACCCTCTTGCATCCGCGCGCCCGCCGACTCGATGAAGCCGATCACCGGCACGAGCGTGCGTTCGGCCAGCGCGAGCACGGAAACGACCGTGTCGGCGTGCGCCTCGCCCAGCGAGCCACCGGCAAACGAGGCGTCCTGCGCAAAGGCCGCGACCGGTCGACCGTCGACGCGGCCGGTGGCGCCGATCACGCCGTCACCGGGGCGCGCCTTCTCGCCCATCCGCCGCGAGCGCACGTCGGTGCGCAGGAGGTGGAGTGAGTCGGGGTCGCAGAGCACCTCGAGGCGCTCGAGCGGCGTCAATCGCTCCTCCGGTCGTGAGTCGGTTAGGACTTTCATGTGGCCTCCAGACACAGCACAGCATTGTGACCGCCAAAGCCGAAGGAGTTTGAGATCGCGATCGCGCGCTGGTCTTGTGCGAGTTCCAACGGACGCGCGACTTGCGGAATGTAATCGAGGTCGAGCTCTGGATCGGGTTCCTCAAGGCCGAGCGTCGGCGGCAGCAGGCGGGCACGCAAAGCAAGGATCGTGGCAACCGCCTCGACCGCCCCGGCGGCGCCGAGCAGATGTCCGATCGCCGACTTCGTCGAGGAGATCGGCACCTTGGCAGCGTGTTCGCCGAGCGCGGTCTTCAGCGCGCCCGTCTCGGCCCGGTCGTTAATCTGCGTCGAGGTGCCGTGGGCGTTGACGTAAACCACGTCGCTGGCCCTCACGTCTGCGTCTTCGAGCGCGCGCACGATCGCCGCCGCCGCGCCTTCGCCGTCCGCCGGCGGCGCCGTGATGTGGAATGCGTCAGAGGTTGCTCCGTAGCCACGGAGCACAGCGAGAATGCGCGCGCCGCGTGCACGGGCCGCGGCGCCGTTTTCGAGCACGAGCGCCGCCGCGCCCTCGCCCATCACGAAACCGTCGCGGCGCAGGTCAAAGGGGCGCGAGATACCGGACGGCGAAAGTGCGTCAACGGCGACGAATGCCGCCCGCGAAAGTGGCGTGAGCGCAGCCTCGGTCCCCCCCGCGACGACCGCCGTGGCGTCGCCGTACTGGATCGCGCGCATCGCCGAGCCGATCGCGTGGGTGCCGGCGGCACATGCCGAGACGACGCCGTAGCTCGGGCCCTTGAGGCGGTGGCGCATGCTCACCGCCGCAGCGCCCGCGTTACCCATCATCAAAGGGACCGCGAGCGGCGACACGCGCTTGGGTCCGTGCTCGATCAGCATCTGGTCATTGGCCTCGATCGTGCCGATGCCGCCGATGCCGGTACCGATGATCGCCCCGATCCGCCTCGGGTCGTGCGGCAGACCGTCACCCCAACCGGCGTCGGCAAGCGCTTCGGCGCTCGCTACGAGCACAAGCTGGCTGAAGCGGTCGGCGCGACGCGCCTCCTTGACCGAGAAGTGGTCGGTCGCCTGGAACTCGTCGCAGCGCCCCTCGCCGTCCTCGATGCCGCAAACGCCGGCGGCCCAGCGCTCGTGCAGCGTCGCGGCGCCAAGGCCTAACGGCGTGACCGCGCCAAGGCCGGTGACGACTACTTCGTTCACTGCGCGCGCGCCGCCACGATGTCGATCGCGTCGCCGACGGTCTTGATCTCGGCAACGTCGCTGCTCGTCAGCTCCACGCCGAACCGCTCCTCGATGATCTGCGACAGCTCGGCCAGGTCGAGCGAGTCGACGTCGAGGGCTTCGAGTTCGGCGTCGCGCGTGATCGCCGACTCCTCCGCACCAAAGGTGACGAGTGCATCGGTTATGACCTGTTCAATCTGCTCGGTGTTGCTATCTGCCATCTGGGTCCTTTCGCTGGGGATCAGGCGGAAAGCCCGCCATCGACGTACAGGGTGGAAGCCGTGATGTAACTAGCTCGCTCCGAGGCGAGGAAGGCGACAGCCGCCGCCACCTCCTCCGGGCGACCGGGGCGCTGTGCGGGCACTCGCTCACCGAGCGCAGTCGGGATGTCCTCCGTCATGTCGGTCGCAATCAGACCCGGTGCGACGGCGTTAACCGTGACACCGCGCCGCGCAACCTCGACCGCCGCCGTCTTCGTAAAAGCGATCACGGCGGCCTTTGACGCAGCGTAGTTGGCTTGACCTGCGTTTGCGCGCGGGCCGACCACAGAGGCGATATTGACAATGCGGCCGAAGCGGGCGCGGATCATCTCGCGCAGCACGGTGCGCGTGAGCCGGTAGGTCGAGCCGAGGTTGGTGTCGAGCACGCGCTGCCAGTCCTCGTCAGTGAGCGACAGTGCGAGCCCGTCCGCACGCAAGCCGGCGTTGTTTACCAGCACGGCGATCGGGCCGAGCTGGGTGTGGACCGCTTCGACAAGCTGCGCCGGCACCGAAGGATCTGCAACGTCGCCCTGGATCGCCACCGCGCGTCCGCCAGCCGCCTCTATCGCCGCCACGGTGGCTGCGGCCGCGTCGCCGCTACTGCGGTAGTTGACGGCAACCGGCCAGCCATCCTCGGCCAGGGCGAGCGCAATCGCCCTGCCAATTCCGCGCCCTGCCCCGGTGACCAGCGCGCACGACCCCTCGGGCCGCCGCTGGGCTTCGCCGAGCACCGACACCCGGGGCTCGCTCGCGGCGGCCGGCGTGACGCTCGCAGAAGGACTCACGGCTTGCCCCACTCAATCACCGTAGCTCCCCAGGTAAAGCCGGCGCCGGCGGCGCCGAGCAGCACGCGCATCCCCTCACGCAGAGTGCGTTTGGCACGCGCCTGCGCGAGCGCGAGCGGCACGCTGGCAGCGGAGGTGTTGCCGAGCTCCGCGATGCAGTCAAAGACCTTGGCCGGCGCGATCTGCAGGCGCTCGGCGAGCGTCTGCAGGATGCGGACGTTTGCTTGGTGGTAGATGAAGAGGTCGATGTCGGTGAGCGCCACGCCAGCCTGCTCGCAGGCGGCCTGCGTGCCGCCGGCCAGCCTGCGCACCGCTTGTTTGAACGTCTCGTGCCCGTCCATCGAAAGCAGCTGCGTGTCGCGGTCGGCGACGATCAGCCCGGCGTGGGCGCCGTCGCTGCCGAGCACGACCGGACCAAGCGACCCCGCAGCGCCGGTCGAGCAGACCACCGCGCCCGCGCCGTCGCCGAACAGCGCCGCCGTGTTGCGGTCCGTCGGATCGACGTGGCGCGACATGATCTCGGCGCCGATAACGAGGGCGTGCGAGGCGGCGCCGGTGAGGAGCATGCCGCGGGCAACGGCCAGCGCGGAGATGAAGCCCGTGCATGCGCTGCCGACGTCAAAGGACCCGGCGTTCTCGGCCCCGAGCGCGTGGGCGACGACCGGTGCGGCGTTAGGCATCACAGAGTCCTGGCTGCAGCTCGCGACCAGCACGAGGTCAAGCTCTGAGCCGTCGAGGCCCGCGTCGAGCAGCGCGGCGCGTCCAGCCTCGCTCGCCAGCTCTGCGAGGTTGGCGCGCGGATCGGCGTAGTGCCGCGCCTGGATGCCGGTGCGCTTGACGATCCAGTCCTCGGTGACGCCGATCTGCGCGCTCACCTCGGCGTTTTGCACGACACGCGACGGCAGCGCGCCACCGACGCCAACGATTCCGGCACGCACGGTCAGCGGCAGGGCCAGCGCGAGGGCGGCGTGCTCAACGGCGGACGCCATCGCTCCTCGCGATGCTCGCGTGCATAACTAAAGCTACGCAGATCACGCGCGTGCGGTACACCGCGAGGCGGCGTACACCCCCGGACGTGGGGGGTCAACCACCCAAATGGGGGGTGCGATCCCGGCGCGGCGGCTAGACCGGCGAGTGAGAGCCTCATCGTCGGCCACAGTGCCGGCCCGCCTCGCCTCGTGTACTCCTGCTCGACGACGTTTGCCCGGCCCGATGTTGTCCTTTGTATCAACCACACCGGCGATCTTCTCGCTGGCTAGCGTCGCCATGAGCACCCAATCGCCCAGTCCCGGTTGCTCATCGATGCGCCACCAATGCACTCAGTTGGACAGCCCAAGACGCTGCGCGCGCTGGACCGCGTCGGCACGGTTGCGCGCGCCGAGCTTGCGATAGAGGCTGCTGGTGTGCTCCTTGATCGTGTGCGGCGAGAGATGCAGCGCCGCCGCGATCTCGCGGTTCGTCGAGCCGCCGGAGATAAGGTCGAGAACCTCGCGCTCGCGCGGTGAGAGCGGCGTGCCATCGACGTCTACCTGTGGTTGGAAGACGGTCATCCCGAGCCCGACCATCCGCACGGCCCGCGCGATGTCCGAGGCGCCCCAGTCTTTGGGGATGAATCCCGACGCGCCCGCAGCTTGTGCTGCCCCGGGAGAGATCCGTCCGGCGCCTGAGATCAACAGCACCTTTGTCTCAGGCGAGCGCTCACGCAGCTGGGCGGAAATCTCCGGCCCGGACTCCTCGCCGATGAACAGGTCGACGAGCGCCACGTGCGGCTTGTAGCGCGCAGCAAGCGCATAGGCCTCGGCAGCTGAGCGCGAGCTGATGCAGCGCTCGACCCACGGTTGGTTGCTGAGCATTAGACGGAAGCCCCAATGAACGACGTCGTGGTCATCGACGATCAGCACTCGCAGGCGCGTCTGCGAGTCGGCAGCGTCGAGCAGCTCCTCAGCCGGGCCTAGCGCGCCCGGGCCGACACCGCCCGCGTCACTCTCGCTCGCGAGCGTCATTGGTCGCCCTGGCCGTAAGGCACGACGAGTCGCACCTGCCAGCGATCGTCGTCGCGAGCACCAAACTCGAGCAAACCGCCCGCCTGCAGCGCTTCGAAGCCCGCCAGTCTGAGTCCCATGCCAGCGATCCCGGCGGCCTGACCGCTGACGCCGTCGTTGGTCACCTCGAGCACGAATGTGCCATCGCGCGTCTCTGTCCGCACACCGACGCTCGTCGGCTGAGCGTGCTTGTGCGCGTTGCGGATCGCCTCGGCCAGCACGGATTGGGCGAGCGGTTCGAGTTCAGCCGGCACCGCGATCGCGACCTGCTGCCCGCCGTTCCCCGCGGGCCCGGTCGGCCCGTCCAGCTCGATGCCGAGGTCGGGATGCTCGTGGCGCAGCCGCGCGACCTCTTCGCCCAGCGTCGTCTTCGTCGCCGCGACCGAGCGGCCTAGCGGACGTTGCATCGCTGTGCGCAGTTCACCCAGCGCGCGCTGGATCTCCTCGGCGCAGCGCTGCCGTGTCTCGTCGTCGAGCACGTGGTCGCCAGACAGCGCGAGCGAGACTCCGAACAGCCGCTGCACGACGCTCTCGTGCACCTCGCGCGCGAGGTCGATTCGCGCCTCGAGCTGCCCCGCACGCTCGTATTGGCGGGTCGCGGCGCGGGCCATCGAGGCCAGTGCCGCCATCTTGCCGAGGATCCACAACACCTCTCGCTCGCCGTCGGTAAGCGTCGCCTCATCGCCGCCGCGGTCACCGAGGATCACGCCCATCCACCGTCCGCGGGCCGACATCGGCGTGCATACGACCGTCCGTGCGCCCAGCGCCTTGATGTAGTCAGCCGGCAGTTGGCTCTCGAGATCGGTCGAGATCTCAAGCACCTGGTCTTCTTCGAGCGAACGGCGGGCGAGCGCCGCCGATTCAACGTTGAAGAAGTCGTCGGCAAACAGGCTCAGATCGACGCCAAAACTGCCGGCGGCGTGCACCCGGCGACGCGCCGAGTCGTAGCGGAAGATAACCAGGCGGCGCATCGCGGTACAGCGCGTGATGCCCTCGCAGAGCCGGCTGTAGAAGTCATCGCCAAGCCCCTCCTCCTCGCTCTGGGCGAGAACGTCGGCGAAGATCTCAATCGCGTCTGCACTCGCCGGAGCCAGCGGCGCGGTGGTCGGCTTGTGCTTGGTCTCGTTGGCTGGCATCTCTGAAGCGGCGCCTCGGGAGGGCGCGCTTTTACATTCTCCACCCTCGCGCGCGCGCATGACCGGCGCCGGCTCGGCGTAGGCTCTGGCGCACCGTGGAACTTCGCCACCTACGCTATTTCGTCGCGGTCGCCGAGGAGCTCCACTTCCGCCGCGCGGCCGTCCGCCTGCACATCTCCCAACCGCCGCTGAGCCAGCAGATTCGCGCGCTCGAGCGCGAGCTCGGTGTGTCGCTGCTCGAGCGCAACCGCCGTCGCGTCGAGCTGACCCCGGCCGGCGCGAGCTTTCTCGCTTCGGCGCGCGAGATTCTCGACGCTGTCGATCGCGCCGCCGGCACGGCACGGCGCGTCGCCGGCGGCGAGCTCGGCTCGCTGTCGATCGGCTTCGTCGGGTCAGCGATGCTCAGCCCGACGCTGCCGGCAATCCTGCGCGACTTTCGCGCCCGCTATCCCGACGTCGAGCTCGGCCTTCGCGAGCTGCCGACAACCGAACAGCTTGACGCACTGCTCGCCGGGCGGATCGACATCGGTGTAATTCGCGGGCCGCTCACGATCCCGGCCAACGCCGGGATCTTTGATTTCATCGCTATCCAGCGCGAGCGCCTCGTCGTGGCCCTGCCCGATACCCACCCGTTCGCGACCAAGCCGCGTGTGCGGGCAGCCGATCTTCGCGGCGAGACGTTTGTCATCTTGCGTCGGCGCGAGTCACCGGGCCTGTTCGCCTCGCTGGCCTCCGTGATGAGCGATGTCGGCGGTATCCCCGACGGCGCGCTCGAGGTGACGGAGATGCAGACGATCGTCGGACTGGTCGCCAGCGGCTATGGGATTTCGCTGGTGCCCGCCTCGGTCGGCGAGCGCGAGCGCAAGGGTGTCACGTTCCGGCCGCTCGCCGATCCATCGCCGATGCTCGAGCTGCAGGTCGCCTGGCGCGCCGGCGAGCGCTCAGCGGTCCGCGATGCCTTCCTGCGCGTTGCCGCCGCCGAGCAGTCGATCGCGAGCACTGCAGCGAGCACGCCAGCCTGACGGCGGCTCTGTTAAACGTGCAAAGCCCCCGGGGATATGAACGAGCGGTCACGGGGGCTTTGCACAGGGAGGAGAGGGAGACATCAGACTACGTCCACCTCCGTAACACGTCCAATATGTATTTTTACCACCTGTGAGTCGTTCGACGTCTCAGGCCTTGAGCCGCATATAGACTGAGATAACGTCCCGAGCGCAGCGCCACACCACGCAGGCAACTCGATTGGAGATCACCGTTGAGCACCGACGCGACCCCAACAATCCTCCTCTGCTACGACGGCTCCGAGCACGCGACGCACGCCATCAGCGTCACCGCAGCGCTGTTCCCCGGTGCAACCGTGAAAGTCCTGCACGTCTGGGAACCCGTCGAGCACATCATCGCCCGCTACGCGGTCCTCGCGCCCTACCTCGGCGGCGAGCTGATCCCCGCCGCGGACGCCGGCGCTGAGGAGCAGTCGGACAGCCTTGCTGACGAGGGTGCGAAGCTCGCCAAGCAGGCCGGCTTGATCGCCACCGCCCACAGCGCAAAGCTCTCGACCACCGTCTGGGAGGCCGTCGTCGCGGCGTCCACCTCTCTTGGCGCGCAGCTGATCGTCACCGGCACGCGCAGCCTGAGCGGCGTGCACGAGCTCGTCGTCGGCACCCTCTCGCACTCGTTGCTACAGCACAGCGAGCTGCCACTGTTGGCGATCCCTGCGCCCCTCCCCGACTAGCCCGCGTCCCGGGGGGCGGTTCAGGTGTCCTGCTGGTAGGTGTGCACCACGGTCTCGTGCTTATAGGTGCAGGTGACCCGCGCGTCTATCTCGGTGGGAATCGAGTCACTCACGACGCTGCAGCGAAACCCGAGCACGCCACCGGGGCAGCGGCCTTTGACACCGCCATGCTTGAGGCGGCAGTGGTAGTAGGCGATCGCGACCTTCTTGCCCGTCGCGCAGGTCGTCCCCGAGACCGAAAGCGAAGTGAAGTAGCCAAGGCCGGGATAGGTTGGCAACGGGCAGGTGCGCGGCGGGTGTGCCGTGGGCTTGGCGCTCGCCCCGCACGCCCCGCCGAGCGGCGCAGTGACCGCCGCGAGCAGCACGGCGGCGCGCAGGTACCACTCGGCCCGGCTCGTCCTCTTTGACCTTCCTGTCATCTGCCAATGCTCTCGATCGTCGTTAGTCGGTGAAGTCGCGCCTGACTGCCGCGAGTACCGTCTGCGCCAGTAGAGCCGAACCGGCGGCGTTGAGGTGGATGCCGTCGGACTCGCGCACGATCGTTTCGACGCCGTCGATCTTCATCGCATCGCGATAGACACCGCCCGGGGTAAAGATCGGGACGGTGTCGATCACGCTGACCTGCGCCGCCCACGGCTGCACGCCAACTTCGATCGCCGCGTTGACCACACGACTGATCCTCGCACGCGCCGCATCACGGGGCGTCGGGAGCGTCAGCCAGTAAACGTGCGCGGCGCCGTCTTGGCGATAGGTGTTGGCCATCTGCCTGACGCGGTTGGCGTAGATCGCAGCCCATTGCGCGTCGCAGCAGGAGACCTGCTGGCCGCTCGGTCCGCTCATCGGAAAGCCGTCGTTGGCGCCGATGAAGACGACGATCGCGTCCGGGTGATACCGCTTGACCTGATAGGCCGACAGCTGGGCCCAGTTAACGATGAAGGTCGTCGAGATCCCGGTGCCGATGTGGGGGTCTTGGACTACGTGCACGCCCTTGGGAATGAGGTCGCCGGCGAGGTCGGAGTCGAGCGGCTCGGACATCGAGTCGCCGGTGACCAGCAGCGTGTGCAGCGCGACTTTGGGCGGCGCTCGCGCTCCGATCGTCGCCGGCGGGAAGGCCGCCGGCGTAACTGTCGAAGCCTGCGCGCCCCTCGTCACGGCGGCGAACCCCGGCCCGCTCAGCGCCGGCTCGGGGTTGAGGAACGCGGTCGTCGTGTGGGCAGCGCTTGCTAGCGGTAGCTGGCCAGCGATCCAGCTGCTCGGGTGACCGACCGCGACCACGATCGCGCGTCCGATCCCGGGGTTCATCTCATCTCCCGCCTTGAGCACGGAATGGCCTGCGAAAAGGACGAGCAGGGCGGCAACCAGGAGCACCGACACGACCGCGTCGCGCGCCTTGAAGCGGCGCAGACCGAAGTCGTCGAAACGGTTCATCAGGCTGTCGTCGCGCGGTTCAGCCATGACTCAGAAGCGGAAGTAGATGAACGGTGGCACGCCCTGGCTGGATACCGTAGCGCCGGCAACCACGATGACGACCGCCAAGCCGCAGGCCACAACCAGCGGACGCAGGCGCTCGATTCGCCCCTGCAGCCGCTCGAGCAGCCGCGGTGGCGGCAGCTGGAAGCCGACTACGACAGCGATCGCGAGCAGGACTGGCGCCGTCCACAGCGTGGCCGGGCCGAACACTGTGAGGCGCGTGAGGAACAACCAGAAATTCGCGAGGCTCGTGGCGCGGAAGAGGATCCAGCCGAGCACGATCAGATGAAAGGTCACAAGCCAGCGCAGCCAACCCGGGAGCTTGAAGCGCCCGCCGATCGCGTGCTCGACGCACAGGCCAACCCCGTGGAACGCGCCCCACAAAACGAACGGCCAGGCGGCCCCATGCCAGAGGCCGACGAGCACCATCGTGATCATCAGGTTGCGGTAGGTCAGCAAGGTCCCGCCGCGGCTGCCGCCGAGCGGGATGAAGAGGTCGTCGCGGATGAAGCGCGAGAGCGTCATGTGCCAGCGTCGCCAGAAGTCGCGGAAGCCGGTCGCGCGGTAGGGGCTGCGAAAGTTCTGCGGCAGGATGAATCCGAGCAGCAGCGCGAGCCCGATCGCCATATCGGTGTAGCCCGAGAAGTCGCAGTAGATCTGTGCCGCGTAGCCGTAGGCAGCCAGCAGCACATCCGGCGCCTTGTAGGCCTGCGGCACAGCGAACACAGGATCGACCACGGCGGTCGCGAGGAAGTCGGCGATGACGACCTTCTTGATGATGCCTAGCGCGATCAGCGAGAGCCCTGAGCTGACGGCCACGCGGTCGGGGTCGCGCGGGCTTGTCAGTTGCGGCAGGAACTCGCGCGCCCGCACGATCGGGCCGGCGACCAGATGGGGAAAGAAGCTGAGGTAGACGGCAAAGTCGATCAGCGAAGCCGGCTCGACATGTCGTCGCTTGACGTCGACCACATAGGAGATCGCTTGGAACGTGTAAAAGCTGACGCCAACCGGCAGCGCGATCGTCAGCAGCGGCAGCGGCGCTCCGAGCCCGACATGATGGAACACGTCGGCCCATTGCTGGACGAAGAACGAGTAGTACTTGAAGACCGCTAGGACGAGCAGGTTGAGCGCGACGGCTACGCCGACGATGACGCGGCGGCGGCGTTCATCCTCGGTGCGGTGCAGCAGGAGTGCGGCCGCCTGGTTCCCGAGCGTTACGCCGGCGAGCAGGAAGCAGAACGTCCATCCAGCCGCTGCGTAGAAGACGTAGCTCGCGAGCAGCATGAACGGCTTCCAGGCCCGCGGGTGCGGCATCAGGGCCCACGAGATCGTGAGCACCACCGGAAAGAAGATCGCGAACTGGATCGTCGGGAACAGCAAGGGCCCGCCGGCCTAGTGCCAGCTCGTCATCAGCTTGCGGATCGACCGCAGCAGATATGGCCCGAGCGTCGTCGAATAGGTGCTGGTCATGTGGTCGAAGTCGTCCTTGTAGACGAGCGCGCCGCCGATCACCGGGTAGCACAGGCGGCTACCACAGAAGAAGTTGGTGAGGTCGACGATCTGTACACGCGACGAGTGCAGCTTCTCCGCCGCGAGGACGTCAGGATCGACATGCAGCGCCCCCGAACGCGGGAACGCGCACCGCAGGCCGGCGTCTTCGTGCTCGGCGATCGCCTTCGTGACGCAGGGGAGCGTGCCCCCGTCGATTTGGGGATCGTCACGGATCACGATGATGTGCTTGACCGTCGCCGGCAGCGCCGCCCACGCGGAGGTGATGCCGGCGACGCGCGCCGCTGTCTCGCTCACGCCGGGCGCGGTCATGACCAGACCCGGGTGATCGGAGGTGATGACCGTGCTGATCTGGGGGTTCTGGTCGAACCACTGCAGGACGTCCTGATTCCAATCGATGCAGGCGTCGCGCTGCGGGTTGCCTTGGGCCAGGATCGCCTTCGTGAAGGGACAGCTGGGGTGGGTGACGTCGTAGGCAGACCAGTCCAGTGCTTGTGAGGCGACCTGGAGAGCGGCACGCCAGTGCTCGGCATGACTGTCGCCGAGCAGCGCGACCGACGCAGTCGCGCCGGCGCTCGCGGCGCCGAACGTGCACACCGGGATGACCGCTTCGATCGGCGTACACGGAGCACCGGGGATCAGCAGCGCTGCACTCGGGGTGGGCACGACCATGAGCCTCAGCTCGGGGTTCTCACAGCGGTGCAGCCGATCGCGTGAGGCGGCGCCGAAGCACCGCGGCGGCGATGTGGCGGCGGGCGCGCCCGTAGCAAACGCGCATGCTGCCCCGACGAGGGCAATAAGGACGACGGCTCGACACACGCGCTCCGAGCGGTCGGGCCTGACGACTGCAGCCAGCACGCAACAAACGCGTCGCATTACCGTCGCCATCGCGCGTCACTGTACAACGGAGGCTCTGACGCGCACATAGGGCCCTCTGATATCGGGGCGCCCGGATTTGAACCGGGGACCTCACCGACCCGAACGGTGCGCGCTACCAGGCTGCGCCACGCCCCGACGAAGTTGGCGAGTATCCCACAGCCGTCGCGTTCGCTACCGTGACGGCGATGGCGGCGCTCAGTGAGATCCTCCTGGAACTCGACCGCCTGCTCGAACCGGACGCGTTCAGCGACTACTGCCCGAACGGCCTTCAGGTCGAGGGCCGCGGCGAGGTCCAGCGCATCGCGACAGGCGTCTCGGCCAGCAGCGAATTCTTCGAGCGCGCGCTCGAGGCGGACGCCGACCTCCTGCTCACTCATCACGGCCTTTTCTGGACGGGTGACGATGTCCGCGTGGTGGGGCGACACCGCGAGCGCCTGCGTTTGCTGCTGGCCGCCGATGTTTCGCTTGTCGCCTATCACCTGCCGCTCGACGCCCATCCGACATTCGGTAACAACGCGCTGATTGCTACGGGGATCGGCGGCACGCTCGAGGCGCCGTTCGCCGCCGTCGCCGGGCGCGACATCGGCTGGCGGGCGCGGTTTGACGACGACGGCGTCACGGCAAGCGAGCTGGCCGAGCGACTGCGCGCGCTCACCGGCCGCGAGCCGCTGACGTTTGCGTTCGGCCCGCAACGCATTCGCACGATCGGCATCGTCTCCGGCGGTGGCGCGCGCAACGTCACCGACGCGATTGCCGCCGGTCTCGACGCTTTCATCACCGGCGAACCCGCGGAGTGGGCGCGCGCGGTCGCGCGCGAGTCGGCGATCCACTTCATCGCGGCGGGCCACCACGCAACCGAAACGTTCGGCGTCCGAGCGCTCGGCGAGCACCTTGCCGAGCGTTTCGGCGGCGAGCACACCTACATCGACATCGAGAACCCGGTCTGAGGAAATACTTATTGGCGGCGCGCTTGCATGTGTCTGACACAGGCGATATACCTATTCGTGGTCACGAAACAGGAGGGACGCACCGATGGCGAATCACCTGACGCCCACGGAGCTCGCGCGTGAAGCAGGCCTCGAACGCCGCGAAGTGATCTCGAAGTGCATGGAGATGGGCGTCCCGATCTTCCAAGGTCGGATCGACAAGGCTCTGTTCCTCGACAACCTCAGCCGCCTCGGCATAATTCGCCAGACGGCGGAGGCCTAACCTACCGCCACAACTCGCACTCATGTGCCGGCTTCGTCGCCGGCACGTGAGTTCCTGCGTCAAGCGCCGTAGCGGAGTGTGTCGGCGCGGTTGCTGGCGCTGGCCCCCGGTCCGGGGCCTATCCTCTGATCGGGTGTCTCGCGGACCGTCCGCAAAGATCATCGCGCTCTGTGCCGCGCTCGTGCTGGGGTCCGCCGCGACCGTCGCCGCGTCGACGGGTGGTTCTGCTGCACCCGGCGGGTCGAGCGGGACCAGCGGGTCGAGCGGGTCGAGCGCCCTGGGCGGCACGACGGGCGCGACCGGTGCGATCTCCGCGACCGTGCTGGCCAAGCTCGACAAGACGATGACCAAGGCGATGAAATCGGTCGGCTCGCATTCCAGCGCCTATGTGATCGACCTGAGCACCGGCGAGACGCTCTTCGACGACGACGGTCTCGTCCCGCGCTACCCGGCGTCGGTCGAGAAGCTCTACACGCTCTCGACCGCGCTCGCGCGGTTCGGTCCGAGCGGCACGCTCCAGACGAGCGTCTACGGCGTCGGCACGCTCGAAGCGGGCGGCGTCTGGGACGGCAACCTCTATCTGCGGGGAGGCGGCGACCCAACGTTTGGCTCAAGCGGCTACATCAAGGAGAACTACAGCGTTGGCACGAGCGTCGCGGCGCTCGCCGCGCAACTCGTCGCGGCCACCGGCATCACTCGCGTCGACGGCTCGATCGTGGGCGACGAGTCCTATTTCGACAGCCTCCGTGGCGACCCGGCGAGCGGCTACCTGCCGGACCCGGAGCTGGTCGGCGAGCTGAGCGCGCTGAGCTTCGATCGCGGCGACAGCGGCAAGCAGGGTTCGCCGCCGGCGCACGCCGCGCACGAGCTGGCCCTCGCGCTACGCGCGCTCAAGGTCACGGTTACCGAGCATTCTGTCGCCGGCACCACGCCGAGCGGCGCGCGACTGCTGACGAGCATCGCTTCGCCACCGATGAGCACGCTGGCGGCACTCACCGCGACGCCCTCGGACAACCTCTTCGCCGAGATGATCCTCAAGGGCTTGGGCGCGCGCTTTGGCACCGGCGGGACCACGGCCGCGGGGGCGGCGGTGGTGCTGCATTTCCTTGCCGGCCTGTCAATTACGCCGCAGATCGTCGACGGCTCGGGCCTTTCGCGCTCGGACTTGACGAGCCCGGTCCAGGTTGTCACGCTGCTGCGCGACCTCAGCCCCGGCGGCGTGAGCGCGCTGGCCGGGGTTGGCGATGCGCTGCGCGCGGCGCTGCCAGTCGACGGCGAGACCGGGACCCTGGTGGCGCGGATGATAGGAACGCCGGCCCAGGGGAACTGCATCGCAAAGACCGGGACCCTCAGCGACGCCTCAGACCTCGCGGGCTGGTGCGATGGGCGCTTCGCCTTCGCCTTGCTGATGAACTACGTCGACGTCACCAAAGCGCAGAAGGCGCAGGACAAGATCGTTGAGGCGCTCGCCGCGCTCGACCCGCCGGCGAGCCACGGCTCATTCCAGCAGCGCTAGGAAGGCGGCCTCGTCGAGCACCGCCACCCCTAGTCGCTCGGCCTTTGCGAGCTTTGAGCCAGGCGAGTCACCGGCGAGCAGATAGTCGGTCTTCTTCGACACGGTGCTCGTCACACGGCCCCCGGCCGTGAGGATCCGCTCGCTTGCCTGCTCGCGCGTGAGCGTTGGCAGCGTGCCGGTAAGCACGAAGGTGAGCTCAGCTAGCGGCCCGTCACCGGGTGGCGGACCATCCTCTTCAAGGCGAAGCCCCGCTGCGCGGATGCGCTCGATCAGCTCAAGGAGCACCGGATCGGCCAGCTGGGCGGCGATCGCTTCCGCCATTTTCGGGCCGACGCCGGGCGTCTGCTCGATCTCTGCGGGCGTTGCCGCCAGCAGCCGGTCGAGCGAGCGGAACTGGCTTGCCAGGTTTCGTGCCGTCACCCCGCCGACCTCTTCGATGCCGATCGCGAAGAGCACGCGGTGAAACGGGCGCTCGCGTGAAGCGTCGATCGCCGCGATCAGGTTGCGCGCGGAGATCTCGCCGAAGCCCTCGAGCTCGAGCAACTGATCCTCGCCAAGCGCGTAAAGGTCAGCCGCGTTGCGGACGAGTCCCTGGTTCAGGAGCGTCCCCACGAGCGTTTCGCCGAGTCCGTCGATATCCATTGCGCCGCGCGAGACGAAGTGGCGCAGCAGCTGCCATTGGCGGCCCGCGCAGGCGGTGTTGGGACAGTTGGTGAAGACCGAGCCCGCCGGCTTGACGGTCGGCGTGTCGCACACCGGGCAGCGCTCGGGCGGCCGTGGCGGCGGTTCTCGGTCGGGGTTCTCGACGGCGTGCGGTGCCGGCGAGACGACCTGGGGAATCACGTCACCGGCACGCAGCACGATGACCTCGTCGCCGGGGCGGAGATCCTTGCGCGCAAGGTCCTCCTCGTTGTGCAGCGTCGCCAGCTTGACGGTTACGCCGCCGACGTGGACCGGTTCGAGCTCCGCGAAAGGATGCAGATCGCCGAACTTGCCGACGTTCCAGTGGATCGCAAGGAGTCGGGTCTTGGCCGTGGTCGGTGGGAACTTCCAGGCGACCGCCCAGCGCGGATCGCGCCCGGCGGCACCGAGACGGCGCTGTAGCTCAAAGTCCGACACCTTGACGACAACGCCGTCGATCTCGAACTCGAGCCCGCCGCGCCGCTGCTCCCACTCCAGGCACTGCGCGACGACCGCCTCCTCGTCCTCCAATGCCACGATCTCGCTGTTGACGTGGAAGCCGTGCTCACGCAGCCAGGCCAGCGCCTCCCACTGCCCGGTGAGCTCGAGTCCCTCGACGGTGCCGATCGCATAGGCGAGCATCGACAGCGGGCGCCCCGCCGCGAGCGCCGGATCGAGTTGGCGGATCGTGCCGGCGGCGGTGTTGCGCGGGTTCATGAACGTTGAGCGGCCCTCGGCGGCAAGCCGCTCGTTGAGCGCCGCGAAGTCGGGCAGCGACATGTAGACCTCGCCGCGAACCTCGAGCAGAGGTGGGGCGCCGTCGACCACCAGCGGGATCTGGGCGATCGTCCGCAGGTTGTGCGTCACGTCCTCCCCGACCTCGCCGTCGCCGCGCGTAGCTCCGCGCTCGAACACGCCGTTGCGGTAGAGCAGCGAGATCGCGAGGCCATCGATCTTCGGCTCGCAGACAAAGCGAAACTGCGCGTCGGCAATCCCCTCGCGCGCGAGGTGCGCGCGCATGCGCGCGACCCAGGCGCGCAGCTCTTCGGCCGAGCGGACGTTGGCGAGCGAGAGCATCGGCTGGAGGTGGCGGACCTTCTCGAGTCGCTCGACGGGCTGACCGCCGACGCGCTGCGTCGGCGAGTCGGGCGTCGTCAGCTCCGGATGGGCGGCCTCGAGGTCGCGCAACTCGTTGTAGAGCGCGTCATATTCGTCGTCGCCGATCTCCGGGTCGTCTTCGACGTAGTAGCGGCGGGCGTGGTAGTCCAGCAGCCGACGCAGCTCGCCGGCGCGCGCCGCAGGATCCTCGGTGCTCGTCACGGCGCCAGCAGACGCTCGAGATCGAGCTGCTCGAGCGCTTCGATCCCCGGTCGGTGGGTGAGGTCGAAATGGATTGGCGTGAGCGCGATCTTGCCGGCAGCAACCGCCGCCAGGTCGGTCCCGGGCACGTCCTCGAATCCCGGCGCGCTGCCGTAGATCCAGTAGCGCCGCCGGCCCTCCTCCTCCTGGTCGAGACGCAGCTCGTCACGGTAGACGCGCTTGCCGAGCTCGGTCACCTCGATACCCACTGGCACGCCGCCGGGGACGTTGATGTTGAGCAGCGTCGACGGCGACAGCGGCACCCGGTCGGGTGAGCCGACGAGCCGCGTGACGAGCGCGGCGGCGGTGGCGAAGTCGTAGCGACCGCGCTCGACGTAATCGAGTTGGCGTCCTGCCGCCTGCTGGGAGACGGCGATGCTCGGAATGCCGAGCACGACGGCCTCGAGCGCCGCGGCAACGGTGCCGGAGTAGGTGATGTCATCGCCGAGGTTGGCGCCGTGATTGATTCCTGACACGACGAGGCCTGGTTTGAAGTCGCCGACCAGTCCGAGGTTCGCCAGCCGCACGCAGTCCACGGGCGTGCCGTCGGTGGAGTAGCCGACGGTGCCGTCTTCGAAGTCGACCTCGGCGACCCACAGCGGTCGCCGCGTCGTGATCGAGCGCGCCATCGCCGAGCGGTTGCCATCGGGCGCGATGACGACGACGCGGACATCCTCGAGCTCGACGAGCGCCCGCCGCAGTGTCTGCAAGCCCTCGGCCTCGATGCCATCGTCGTTGGTTAGCAGGACCTCGAGCACGCGCTGTGAGGATATTCCGCGGCGCGGCCCTGGTCGTGCGCGAACGCCGATGAGGGCCCGGGGCCGATCGTAGGGAGGCTGGTGGTGTCGGCTCGGCGGACCGGCCGGCTGCCGCCGGCGCTAAGCGAGGACTGTTGGAAGGTCGTGCGCGCCGGCGAGGATGGCATCGAGCAGTCCGGGGAAACGCGCCTCGAGATCTTCGCGGCGAAGGGTGCTCAGTCGCGCGGTGCCCTCATCGTGCTGCTCGATCACCCCAGCCTCGCGCAGGACGCGGAAATGGTGAGTGAGCGTGGATTTGGTTACGCACAGCCCGAATGAGCCACAGCGCCGGGGCGTCGGGTCCTCGGCAAGGCTCTGAACGATGCTCAGGCGCTGCGGATCGCTGAGGGCGTGCAGCACGGGCGCGATCTGCAACTGCTCGCGGGTGGGATGGAGAAGGCTCATAAAAACATTGTACGCCGATCGTCGTCCAATATGGTACGATGTCCGTCGTACTAACGAACTACCAAGTGAAAGACACTGTCATGACCAAGACTTTGATCGCGCCCGCAAGCACCACAGCGGAAGCCGGCGAACACCAGAACAATTGGAGCGACGCTCGTTGGGCAGCCGTCGTCGAGGCGGCGTACGTGCTCGACGCGGTGCGTCGATGAACGCCACCATCGAGAGTCGCATTCGCGCTCGCACCCGCGATCGCGCCGGGGTGCTGCTGGTCCTCGTGTGCCTCGCCCAGTTCATGGTGATCCTCGACGTCTCGATCGTCAACGTCGCGCTGCCGTCGATCCGTAGCGGGCTGCATTTCTCGACCACCGGGCTGCAGTGGGTCGTCAACGCCTACACGCTGACATTTGCCGGGCTTTTGATGTTGGGGGGACGCGCCGCGGATCTGCTCGGCCGCCGACGCGTGTTCATCGGCGGCACGGCGCTGTTCACGCTCGCCTCGCTCGCCTGCGCACTGGCCGCCTCGCGCGGCCTGCTGATCGCAGCGCGCACCGTCCAGGGCTTCGGTGGAGCGATCATCTCGCCGGCGAGTCTCGCGATCATCGCCACGTCGTTTCCCGAAGGCCGCGAACGCAATCGCGCGCTTGGGATCTGGGGCGCGATCGGTGGCATCGGCGCGACCTGCGGCGTGCTGCTCGGAGGAGTCCTCACGCAGACGCTCGGCTGGCCATCGATCTTCCTGATCAACGTTCCAGTCGGTCTGGCTGTCTTGCTGCTGGCCCCGGCGATCGTGCCGGAGGGCCGCCGCAGCGAGGCCCGGCGCAACTTCGATGCCACCGGGGCACTGCTCGTCACGGGCGGCCTGATGGCGGTCGTCTACGGAATCGTGCGCACCGACACGCACGGCTGGGGTTCGACGGGGGTGATCGGACCGATTGCGCTCGGCCTGCTCGCGCTGCTCGCCTTCCTGGCGGTCGAGGGCCGCTTCGCCACCGCACCACTGATGCCGCTGGGGCTGTTCCGCTCGCACTCGCTGCGGGCAGCCAACTTGATCGTCTTCCTACTCGGCCTCGCGGTATTCGCGATGTGGTTCATCCTCTCGCTCTACCTGCAGCAGATACGCCACCTGGATGCGCTCGAAACGGGCTTCGCGTTTCTGCCAATGACGCTCGGCATCATCACCGCCGCGTCACTCGCGCCCCGGCTCGTCGCGCGCGTCGGCGTGCGCCGACTGATCACAACGGGAATGGCGCTCACCGCGGCCGGTCTCGCCCTGCTCTCCGGCGTAACACCGGGCTCGAGCTATTTCACCCACGTGCTCCCCGGTGGCCTGCTGGCGGCGATCGGCATGGGGCTGTCACTGGTTCCCGCAACAATCGTCGCCGTCCAAGGTGTCCCCGGGCACCAGAGCGGGCTGGCCTCGGGCCTGGTCAACACCTCGCGGCTGATGGGCGGTGCGCTGGGCCTCGCCGTGCTTAGCACGATCGCCGCCGCGCGCACGCACGCAGAGCTGCTCAACGGAGTCGCTAGCCAGACCGCGACGACCCACGGCTACGAGCTGGCCTTCAGGGTCGGCGCCTTGATGGCGCTTGCCGGTGCGGTGAGCGCAGCGGCGCTGCTGCGGCCAACCGCGAGCACCCAGGGCAAACGGGCGGATGAGGCAAACGGCACCGCTGCGCAAGCCGCCTGAGGCGATAGCGCCTAAGCGTGGTGGCGCCTGCGGTTGAGCGCGGGGACGCGCCGCAGCCCTAGCTCACCACCAGGAGCGCTCGCGCGCACGCTCGGTGCCGCCGGTTCGGTCGAGCGCGTCGAGGGCGGCCAGTTCGTCCGCTGACAGCGCGAAGTCGAAGAGCTCGGCGTTTTCGGCGAGCCGCTCGCGATGCGTCGACTTCGGGATCACGATTGTCTCGCGCTGGATGCACCAGCGCAGTAGGACCTGTGCCGGCGTGCGTCCGAGCGCTTCCGCGATCCCGGCGACGGTGGGATCGGAGAGATGGCTGCCCGTCCCGAGCGGGCTGTAGGCCTCGAGGGCGACCTGACGCTCGCGGCAGGCCGCAAGCAGCGCCCGCCGGTATTCGAAGGGGCTGAACTGGACCTGGTTGAGGACCGGCGCGACGGTGGCGATGGCGATCACCTGATCGAGCTCGCTGACGCTGAAGTTCGAAACCCCGATCGAGCGCGCGTAGCCGCGCTGGTGGGCCTCCTCCATCCCCGGCCAGGCCCAGGTCGGCCCACCCCCCGGCCAGTGGACGATGTAGAGATCGACCTGGTCGACGCCGAGCGCCCGCAAGCTCTGCTCGGCCGCGGCCGCCGGATCGCGGTTGCGCGGGTTGAGCTTGGTTGTGATGAAGACCTCCTCGCGCGGGACGCCGCTCTCGCGCAGTGCGCGGCCGACGCTCGCCTCGTTGCCATAGGCCTGCGCGGTGTCGATGTGGCGATAGCCGAGCTCGAGCGCCGTACGGACAGCCCCTTCACATTCGGGCCCGTCGGGCACCTGCCATACGCCGAGGCCGAGGGTCGGTATCAGCGAGCCATCGGCAAGTACACGCGTGCGCTCCTGTGATCCGGCTATTGGGTCTGGCATGTTCTCCTTAGTTGGTGTCGGGCGGATGAGCCCGCCGATTGGCGATTGAGGTGCTCAAAAGGTGACGGCCTGCCAGCGCCGGCCGCCGTCGAAGGTCATGATCATGCGCGTAGCGGTGCTGCTCTGCGAGCCGATGATCGCGAAGCCCTGGCTGGGGCTTGTGAAGGCGAGGTAGTCGACATCGCCGTGGTAGACGATGCTCCAGTGGAGTCCGCGGTCGAAGCTCGCGACCAGGGCTGACGGTCCGTTCTGGGCCGTGTCGGGGAGCAGGACGACCCCGGGACTCGGCGACGCTATGGGCCCGCCGAAATACTGCGCCCGCGCGGGAAGCCGGAGCTCGGGACCAGCCTCGAAGCTCGCGCCGGCGTTGCTCGAGAAGTAGAGCCAGACCGAGCCGAGGGTGGCGCCGGGCGGAGCGGACTTCGACAGCGGGTAGGCGAAGCCGCCCATCGTGCACAGCGCGACGAGGTTGCGCGGTGTCGAGGCCGCGGGGATCGCAAAGCTGTGGCCGACGGCGGCGCACGGCGGCGTCCAGTTGACCCATTGGCCGTCCGTCGTCAGCCGCGCGCTGCCGGTCGTGCCGCGATCGTTGCCCTCGACGAGCCAGCCGGTCGCGCCTTGAAGGACGAACGCCCCCGATTGCTCGGCACCGCCAGCGGGATCTTCCAAGCTCGGGGTACGCGCGCGCCGCCAGCTGTCGTGTGCGACCGGAGAGACTTCGACTTCGACGGTGGCGGCGCCGTTTCGCTGGAGCAGGTAGACCTCTCCGGCCGCAGTCTCGACGTCGAGCAGCGCCCCTTCGCTCCCCAGGGCATGGAGCGATTGCGCGTGCCAGGTCGAGCCGCCGTCGTGTGTGGACCACAGGGTTGGCTCGCTCGCGACATAGGAGTAGCCGTCCTCGCGGGCCGGCGTGGCGAGGCCGCCGTAGATCCAGCCGTTGCTCGCGTCGGCGAAGCGAACGTTGAGGTCGGTGGCCTCGTTGAGCGCGGCCGCGGCGCCGCTGACCCTGCGCTCGGCGGCCGCGAGGAGGGCGGCGGGAAGCGGGCGGAGGAGCCACGAGCGTCCCGCGTCGGTACTCTCGCGCAGCTCGAGACAGGCGCCGGCGGACGTGCAAGGCGCCGTCCCGAGCGCCCACGCTCGCCGCAGTGAAACGAAGGTCACGGAGAGCGGGGCGAAACCGCTCGCGGCCGAGACACTGCGCCCGAGCGGAGGGGCCGCCGACGCGGACGCCGAACGGCTGGCCGTGACGATTAGAGCCAGCGCCCCGAGAGCCAGGCAAGCGGCGAGCGCCAGCGAGCGCCTGGTGGCGCCGCTCCTTCCCCCGATCAGACGCATGAGATCATCCTCGCACGCCGCGACCGCGCTCAGGTCCGTTGGGGCGGGCCGGCGGCGCAGCGTAGGTGACGGAGGCGAGATAGAGGCCGTGGGCGGGCGCGGTTCGTCCGGCCGCGCTGCGCGGAGCGCCATCGAGGAGCGCCGCGAACTCCTCGTAGCTCCGGCTGGCGGCGGCGACCTCGAGCATCGTGCCGACGAGCACGCGAACCATCTGGCGCATGAAGCTGTCGGCCTCGATCCAGAAAACGTCATCGCGCCATTCGGCTTGGATGACATGTCGTTCAAAACGGGTGTGATGGGTCTCGGTCGGAGTGAAAGCGGTGAAGTTGTGCGTGCCCATCAGCGCCGCGGCGCAGGCATCCAGGGCCTCGCGGTCGAGCTTGCCGGGGACGTGGAAGGCGCGGCCGTACTCGAAAGGGGAGCGGACGGGCGCGGCGAGGAGGCGGTAGCAGTAGGTGCGGCTCTTGGCGCTGTGACGGGCGTGGAAGTCCGCCGGCGCCGGCTCGCTCGAGAGCACCGCGACGTCGTGGGGCAGTAGGCCATTGAGCCGGCGCGGATCGAGGGCTTCATGGCGGTAGCTCGCGACCTGGGCCAGCGCGTGCACGCCCGCGTCCGTCCGACCGGCGACGGAGGTCGGAATCGGTTCGCCGAGGATCGTGGCGAGCGCGCGCTCGAGCTCCTCCTGAACGGTTCTTTGGCCAGGCTGCCGCGCCCAGCCCGTGAACTCGCCGCCGTCGTAGGCGAGCGTCAGCTTGGTGACGAAGTGGTCGGCCACGCGCCTACGTCGCGAAGAGCAACGGGATCGTCAAGCAGCACCGCACCCAAAGAACGGCTTGCGCGCGAGCGCGCGGCGCCGCCGTTCAGCCGACGAGCTCGAGGAAGACCATCTCCGTCGAGTCGCTCTGGCGCGGGCCGAGCTTGATGATGCGGGTGTAGCCGCCGGCGCGCTGCTCGTAGCGCGGGGCGACGACCTCGAACAGCTTGTGCACGGCGAACTTGTCCTGGCCGAGCGCCGACAGCGCCTGGCGTCGCGCGTGCAGGTCGCCGCGCTTGGCGAGCGTGATCAGCTTCTCGACCTCCGGCCCGGCGGCCTTGGCCTTGGCCTGCGTCGTCTTGATCCGCTCGTGCTCGATGAGCTCCTTGGAGAGGTTCATCAGCAGCGACTTGCGGTGCGCGGCGTCGCGACTGAGCTTGTGGCGTGCTTTCTGGTGGCGCATCTCGCCTTACAGCCTAGTCTTCACGGAGGGTGAGGCCGCGCGCCTCGAGCGTCTCGATGACCTCGTCGATCGACTTCTTGCCGAAGTTCGGGATCGCGTTCAGCTCTGCCTCGGATTTCGAGATCAGATCGCCGACGGTCTGGATGCCGGCGCGCTTGAGGCAGTTGTAGGAGCGCACGCCGAGCTCGAGCTCCTCGATCAGGATGCCCCACTCCTCGCCCTGCATCACCAGCGGCACGGTGCCGACGGCCTGGAGGCCACCGTCGAGCTGGCCGGCCGGGCCGGCGCGGAGCTCCTCGACGCGGTCCTCGTCGGTGAAGATCGCGAGCTGGGAGATCAGCAGCTCGGCGGCTTCGCGCAGGGCCGCCGACGGCTCGACCGAACCGTCGGTCTCGATGTCGAGGGTGAGCTTGTCGAAGTCGGTCCGCTGTCCGACGCGGGCCTGCTCGACGGCGTAGGCGACGCGTCGCACCGGCGAGAAGATCGAGTCGATCGGGATCACGCCGATCGGCTGGTCCGGGGACTTGTTGTCCTCCGCCGGACGGTAGCCGCGGCCGCGGCCAATCGTCAGGTAGAACTCGAGCCGGGCCTTCTTGTCGAGCGCGGCAATGTGGACCTCGGGGTTGAGGATCTCGACGCCCGCGGGGAGGTCGATGTCGGCAGCCGTGATGTCGGCCGGACCGGTGGCGACCAGCGCCGCCTCGATCTCGGTCGCGTCGGAGTGCATCCGGCAGACGATGCCCTTGAGGTTGAGCACGATGTCGGTGACGTCCTCCTTGACTCCGTTGATCGTCGAGAACTCGTGAGCCACACCCTCGATGCGAACGCTCGTCACCGCCGCACCGGCCAGAGAGGAGAGCAGCACGCGCCGCAGCGAGTTGCCGAAGGTGTAGCCGAATCCGCGGTCGAGGGGCTCGATTACGAACGAGCCACGGTTGTCCTCGACGGATTCGCTCGTGATCCGGGGGATTTGAAAGTCAAGCATCGGGGTCCTCACGTCGTGATGTTCAGAAGCTCGCGGCCCGCGAAGACGCCGGCTTGCGAGCGTGGGGCGCTGCTGCTACTTGGAATAGTGCTCGACGATGAGCTGCTCCTGCACGGGCGCCGCAACCTCGCGGCGCTCCGGTTTGCGCAAGACCTTCGCCGTCAGCCCATCGTGATCTGCCTGCAGCCAAGCCGGCACCTGACCCGTCAATTCCGTCGCCTCGCGAATTACCTGCTGCGCCGTCGTTCCGGCCTTCACCGCGATGACGTCACCGGGGCGAACCTGATAGCTCGGGATGTCGACGCGGCGTCCGTTGACGGTCCAATGGCCGTGCCGCACAAGCTGGCGCGCCTGGCGCCGTGAAGCGGCGAAGCCGAGCCGCACGAGCACGTTGTCGAGGCGACACTCGAGCAGCGTGAGCAGGTTCTCGCCGGTGATCCCGGGCTGCCGCGAAGCCTTCTCGTAGTAGTTGCGAAACTGGCGCTCGAGGAGCCCATAGTAGCGACGGGCCTTCTGCTTCTCGCGCAGCTGGAGGCGATATTCGCTCTGCTTCTGGCGGCCGCGGCCGTGCTCCCCCGGCGGATAGGCACGCCGCTCAACGCCGCACTTGTCGGTCAGGCAGCGCTCTCCCTTGAGGAAGAGCTTCTGGCCTTCACGGCGGCACTGCTTGCACTGGGGGGAGGTGTCTCTTGCCATGTTTTCGGGGGGTGTTGCTGTTCGGGTTTGCTGCTGCGGGGTTGCCTAGACGCGGCGGCGCTTGCGCGGGCGGCAGCCGTTGTGGGCCTGTGGCGTCACGTCCTTGACGACCGTCACCTCGAGACCCGCGGCCTGGAGCGAGCGGATCGCCGTCTCGCGCCCGGAGCCCGGGCCCTTGACGAAGACTTCGACCTTCTGCAACCCCTGCTCCATGCCCTTGCGGGCGGCGGCGTCGGCGGTCACCTGCGCGGCGAACGGCGTCGACTTGCGCGAGCCCTTGAAACCGGCGCCGCCGGCGGACTCCCACGCGATCACGTTGCCGTGCTGGTCTGTCAGCGAAACGATCGTGTTGTTGAAAGAGGTCTTGATGTGTGCCTGACCGATCGGGATGTTCTTCTTGACCTTGCGCCGTCCGCGCGCTGGACGCCTGGGTGCCGGCATTACTTCTTCCCGGCCTTCTTCTTGCCGGCGACCTGCATGCGCTTGGGCCCCTTACGGGTCCGGGCATTGGTCTTGGTGTTCTGGCCGCGAACCGGCAGGCCGCGGCGGTGGCGCATGCCGCGATAGCAGCCGATCTCGGTCAGCCGCTTGATGTCCTGCGAAACCTCGCGGCGCAGGTCGCCCTCGACGGTCAGCTGCTGGTCGATCGCGTCGCGAAGCTGCGCAACCTCCGATTCGGTGAGGTCGCGCACGTAGGTGTCGGGAGAGATCCCGAGCTCTGCGAGCAGCTTCGAGGACATCGGGCGACCGATGCCGTAGATGTAGGTGAGGCCAATCTCGACGCGCTTGTTCAGCGGGAGATTGACCCCCGAAATGCGGGCCATCGGCTAGCTACCCCTGCCGTTGCTTGTGGCGCGGGTTCTTGCAGATGACCAGCACGGTGCCGTGGCGGCGGACGATCTTGCACTTCTCGCACATCGGCTTGACCGACGGTCGTACTTTCATGAGACCTTTCAGATGAGCCCGTGGAGTTGGCTCTGGCTGCCGTTGCGGCCGCCGCTACCACCCACAGGTTACGCACAAACGGCCCCGGCTAGCTGACCGGAGCACGACCGCCAATATTAGCAAGCGGGAGTTGCTCATCGTCGGCTCGGTGCCAGGGGGTCAGAATTCGTGGGCCGTCGCGGGTGATCGCGACCGTGAATTCGAAGTGCGCGGCGAGCGAGCCGTCTTGCGAATAGATCGCCCAGCCGTCGTTTCCGGCCCGCACCTCGGCCGATCCGGTGGTCGTCATCGGCTCGATCGCGAAGACCATGCCTTCGGCCAAGCGCGGGCCGCTGCCGGCTGCACCGAAGTTCGGGATCTGCGGGTCCTCGTGCATGTCGCGACCGACCCCATGCCCGACGAGCGAGCGCACCACCGCCACGCCGTCGCCCTCGCAGCTCGACTGGATCGCGTGCGAAACGTCGCCGAGGCGGTTCCCGACGACACACTGCTCGACGCCGCGGAAGAGCGACCGCTGTGTCGAATCGAGCAGGTGCGAGGCGAGCACGTCGACCTGGCCGACCGCGAACGTACGCGCCGCGTCGGCGACCCAGCCGTCGAGGGTGACGCCGACGTCGAGTGAGATGACGTCGCCGCGCGAAAGTTTGTAGGGACCGGGGATGCCGTGGACGATCATCGAGTTCGGCGACGCGCAAATCGAGGCGGGAAAGCCGCGGTATCCCTTGAAGGTCGGCACCGCGCCCTGTGAGCGGATGTACTTCTCGGCCGCCTGATCGAGTTCGGCCGTGCTGACGCCGGGGCGAATCTGGCGTTCGAGCAGTTGCAGCGTGCGGACGAGGATCGCGCCGCTGGCCGCGATGGCGTCGATCTCCTCCGGCGATTTGCGGATGATCACAGCTCGTCCTCCAGACGCAGCGTCGCGATCGTCGCCCGAATGTGGGCGTGCACTTCGCTCGGCGAACGGGTACCGTCGATGCGCCGCAGCAGGCCCAGGTCCTCGTAGTAGGCGATCAGCGGCTCGGTCTGCTCGTGGTAGACCACGAGGCGCTTGCGCACCGTCTCCTCGCGGTCGTCGTCGCGCTGGATCAGCTCGGAGCCATCGACGTCGCAACGCCCCTCGTGGGTCGGAGGGTCGAAATCGACGTGGTAGATGCGACCCGTCTTGCGGCTCACGCGCCGGCCGCTGATCCGCTTGATGACGACATCATCGGGAGTATCGATCAACAGCACGCCGGTGAGCCGGCGCTCGCGCGCCTCGAGTTCCTTGCCGAGCGAGTCTGCCTGATCGACCGTGCGCGGAAAGCCGTCGAGCACGAAGCCGTCACGGGCATCGTCCTCGGCGACGCGCTCGAGGATGACGCCGGTGATGACGCTGTCGGGGACGAGATCGCCGGCATCCATGAAGCGCTTGGCTTCCTTGCCAAGATCGGTTTCGCCAGCGACAGCGGCGCGCAGGATGTCACCGGTCGCGATGTGCGGCAGACCGAAGTCGGCGGTCAAGTTCGTCGCCTGGGTGCCCTTTCCAGCGCCGGGAGGTCCGAGCAGGATGAGGTTGAGTTCGGCCATGTGAGCTCCGCTATCCGCCGGGCCCATTTTGGGCGCACGACTCCCGCTGAAGCGTACTGACTACGTTTTGAGGAAGCCCTCGTAGTTGCGCATCATCAGCTGCGCCTCGAGCTGTTTCATCGTGTCCAGCGCGACGCCGATGACGATGATGATCGAGGTGCCGCCGAAGTTGAAGGTCACCCCGGTGCGGGCGTAGACGACCGCCGGCAGCGTCGCCACCGCGGCCAGATAGAGCGCACCCGGGAACGTAAGGCGGGCGAGGATACGGTCGAGGAATTCGGCGGTTGGCCGACCCGGTCGGACCCCGGGGATGAACCCGCCGTACTTCTTCAGGTTGTCGGCTTGGTCGACAGGGTTGAACGTCACGGCCGTATAGAAGTAGGTGAAGACGATGATCAGCAGCGCCTCGCCGAGGATGTAATGCCAGCCACTGGGTGAGAAGAAGTCCGCCACCTGCTGTGACCAGTGCGTGTGCAAGAGCTGGCCGACGGTTGGCGGGAAGGCCATCAACGAGGCAGCGAAGATCACCGGGATGACGCCCGCCATGTTGACCCGCAGCGGCAAATAGGTCTGCCCGCCCGATGTCATTCGGCGCCCGATCACGCGTTTGGCGTACTGCACCGGGATCCGGCGCTGGCCCTCTTGGACGAACACCACCGCCGCCACCACGGCGAGCACGAGGAAAGGCAACACGACCTTGAAGACCTGGTTTGTCGACGTGTACCACGTCTGGGCGGCGCCGGGAAGGCGCGAAACGATCGAGGCGAAAATCATCAGCGAGATGCCGTTGCCGATCCCGCGCTGGGTTATCAGCTCGCCCATCCACATGACCAGCACCGTGCCCGCCGTCAGCGACATCACGATCAGGAAGATGTGCTGCAGGTCGAAGTGGGTGATTACCGGGTTGTTGGACGTGCCGAGCGAGTGGAAGAGGAACACGTAGCCGATCGATTGCGCGAAGGCGAGGCCGACGGTGAGGTAGCGCGTGTACTGGGTGATCCGCGCCTGCCCGACCTCGCCCTCCTTAGAGAGCTTCTCCAGCGACGGCACGACGACCGTGAGCAGCTGCAGGATGATCGACGCCGTGATGTAGGGCATGATCCCGAGCGCAAACACGGCCATCTCCGAGAGCGCCCCGCCCGAGAAGAGGTTGAGGAAGCCGAGGATGCTCGAAGAGCCGAGCTGGCTCGAGAGCTGCTTCGCGGCGCCGGCGTTGATCCCCGGCGCCGTCAGGTGCGCGCCGAAGCGGTACAGACCGAGCATCAGCGCCGTGAAACCGATCTTCTTGCGGATGTCGGGAACCGACAGCGAGCTGAGGATCGTGCTGAGCATCCGAAACGAAGTCTAGGGACCGACCGCGGTCGCGGGTCTAGGAATCGACGAGCACGCAGCTGCCGCCGGCGCTCTCGATGCGCGCCTGTGCGGTCTTGCTGAAGGCATGCGCGTGCACGGTGAGGCCCTTGGTCAGCTCGCCGGTCGCGAGGACCTTGATCGGGATCCCCTTGCGCGTGCCGAGGCCCGCCGCCTGGAGCGCCTCAAGCGTGACCTCGCTGCCCGCGTCAAAGCGCGCCTCGATGTCGCGGAGGTTGACCGGCTGGGTGTGCGTACGAAACATCTCGAAAGGCATCGACTGCTTCTTTTGCGGACCGCGCAACTTGCGCATCCGCATGTGGATCGGCATCTGACCACCCTCGAAGCGCGCGCGGTCCTTGGCGCCTGAACGCGAGCCATAGCCCTTTTGGCCGCGGCCGGCCGTCTTGCCGGTGCCCGAGCCCTCGCCGCGACCGACTCGTTTGCGTGGACGGCGACTGCCTGGGGCTGGGCGGAGCGAATGCAGGCCGATCCGCTCGGCGCCGCTTGCCACCGGCGGCGACGCGGTCGCCGCTACCTCGACGACGGGCTCGGCCGGCTTCGCCGCCGGCTTCCTGGCCCGGGGCGCGGGGGGCGTCTTTCCTGCTTCTGGCGCGGCGGGCGTCTTTCTGGCCCGTGGCGCGGGGGGCGTCATCGCTTGCCCGCTTCCTCGACGCGCACGAGGTGGCGCACGGCGTGGAGCATGCCGCGCGACTGGGGGGTATCGGTGACCTCCACGGCGTGGCCGATGCGGAGCAGACCGAGCGAGCGCAGCGTCGCGCGCTGGGCCTTGTTCGAGCCGTTGCGCGAGCGTTCCTGGACGACACGCAAGCTGGCCGACTGGCCGGGGGTCGCGGCCGCAGCTGTTTTAGGGGCGGGGCTCATGCGCTCGCTTCCGCTGAGGCCGGCTTGCTCTCTGTCTGCTCGAGATGCTCGACTGCGCTTTCGCGTTTGTCGGCGATGCCCAGCACCTGGGCGACCGAGAGACCGCGGAGCTCCGCCACCTCCAGCGGCGTGCGCAGGCCCTTCAGCCCGTCAACGGTCGCCTTTACGAGGTTGATCGGGTTCTGCGAGCCAAGGCTCTTGGAGAGGATGTCGTGGATCCCGGCGAGCTCGAGCACGGCGCGCACACCGCCACCGGCGATCACGCCCGCTCCTGGCGCTGCCGGCTTGAGGAACACCCGCCCGGCGCCGAACACGCCGGTCGTCTCGTGGGTGATAGTCGAGCCGTGCTTGGGCACCCGGAAGAGCGATTTCTTGGCCTGCTCGACACCTTTCTGGATTGCGAGCGGCACCTCGTTTGCCTTGCCGTAGCCGACGCCGACGATGTCCCGCTCGTCGCCGACGACCACCAACGCAGTGAACGAGAAACGCCGGCCGCCCTTGACGACCTTGGCGACACGGTTTATCTCGACGACGCGCTCCTGGAGATCCAGGCCGGCCGAGCTGACTGTTCGATCAATTCGCATAAGAAGAACGGGGAAGGGTAGCAGCGGCCCTAGAAGGCCAGGCCGCCTTCGCGCGCTCCCTCCGCGAACGCCTTGACCTGGCCGTGGTAGCGGTAGCCGCCACGATCGAAGACCGCGGTGGCTACGCCGGCAGCCTTCGCGCGTTCGGCCAGCAGCTCGCCGGCCCGCGTCGCGCGCGGGGTCGGCGCGAGCGTGCGCAGCTCCGGCTCGGTCCAGTTCACAGATGCCAGCGTGCGCGCCGCGACGTCGTCGACCAGCTGCGCCGAGATCCCACGATTGGAGCGGAAGACCGAGACACGCGGACGCTCGGCAGTACCGGAAACCTTGGCGCGTACGCGCCGACGCCGGCGCAGCCGCCGCGCTTCCTTGGTGATCACTGACATCTGCAGCTCCTCACGCGCGCTTGCCAACCTTGCGGGCGACGATCTCGCCCTCGTAGCGGATGCCCTTTCCCTTGTAGGGCTCGGGTGGGCGTTGCTTGCGGATCTTCGCAGCGACCTCGCCGACCTGCTGCTTTGAGATCCCGCGCACGACAACCCTTGTCGGCTGCGGCACCTCGAACTCGATGCCGTCGGGTGCCGGCACGCTGACCGGGTGCGAGAAGCCGAGCGCGAGTTCGAGATCGCGTCCCTTCAGCTGCGCGCGATAGCCGACGCCCTGGATCTCGAGGCGTTTCTCGTAGCCGTCAGTGACGCCGATCACCATGTTGGCGACAAGCGTACGAACGAGCCCGTGGAGGGCGCGATGCTCGCCACGGTCGGTCGGGCGCGTCACGATGAGCTGATCCTCGTTACGGGCGACGGTGATGTCGCGCGGGATCCTCTCCGACAGCGCGCCCCTGGGCCCGTTGACGCTGACGAGGTCTGGCTCGATCGTCACCTCGACGCCGGTCGGCACCGGGATCGGTGCTCTACCGATGCGAGACATTCACCACACCTCCGCGACGACTTCGCCACCGACGCCCGCGGCGCGGGCCTCGTGGCCGGTCATCACGCCCTTCGAGGTGGAGACGATCGCCGTGCCCATGCCACCCTGAACGCGCGGGATGTGCTTGGCATCGACGTAGGTGCGCCGGCCGGGGCGCGATACACGGCGCAGGCCCGAGATCGCCGAGCGGCGCGACTCGTCGTACTTGAGGTTGATCTGGAGGACTTCGCCGGGAGCACCAAGCGCGGGCTCGACGCTGAACGCGTCGATGTAGCCCTGCTCGGCGAGGATCCGCGCAAGCTCGGACTTCTGGCGCGAGCCAGGCATCAGCACCGTCTCGTGCGAGGCGTGAATCGCATTGCGGATCCTTGTCAGAAAATCGGCGATCGGGTCGGTCATTGACATCGCGACGCTCCAGCTACCAGGACGACTTCGTCATTCCGGGGATCTGCCCCTGGTGGGCCATCTCGCGCAAACAGATACGGCAGAGGCCAAATTTGCGGTACACCGCACGGGCGCGGCCACAACGGTTGCACCGACTGTAGGCACGTGTCTTGAACTTCGCTGGTCGCGCCTGTCGGACGCGTTGTGAGGTTTTTGCCACTAAGACTCCTCTGAGTTGGTTTCGTCGCCGGGCGTTGCGGGGGCATCGGAGGTTGCTTCACTGCTCGCCTCGATCACCAGGTCCTCCTCGGGCTGTCCCGGCGCGTCGCTGACAGCCTCCGCACCTTCCGGCTCGGTAGCGCTTTCGGCCTCGGCAGCAGCCTCCGGCTCGGCCGCGCTTTCGGGCTCCGTCTCGGCATCCGGCTCGGTCTCGGCGGCATCCGGCTCGGTCGCGGCATCCGGTTCCGCAGCGGCGTCCGGCTCCGCAGCGCCATCCGGCTCGGCGGCCGCGTCGGGCTCGCCCTCGGCCGTGTCCTCGCCGCCCACCGGCGCGGCTTCGCTGACGTCGGCTGTTGCGGGCGCGGCCGGTGCTTCGGGTACCTGTGCTTCGGGCTCCGGGTCTCCGGGAAGGCGCGGGCGGCCGTCGTGGGCGAACGGGAAGCCGAAGGCTTCGAGCAGCGCGAAAGCTTCAGTGTCACTGCGGGCGCTGGTCGTGATCGTGATGTCGAGACCGCGTACCTGGTCAACTGCGTCGTAGTCGATCTCGGGGAAGATGATCTGCTCACGCACCCCCATTGAGTAGTTCCCGCGCCCGTCGAACGAGCGCGGGCTGAGCCCGCGGAAGTCGCGGATTCGCGGGATCGCAACCGACATCAGGCGATCGAGGAACTCGTAGCTGCGTTCACCGCGCAGCGTCACCGACACGCCGACCGGCATGCCCTCGCGCAACTTGAAGTTGGCGATCGACTTGCGGGCGCGACGGACGCTCGGGCGCTGTCCGGCGATGGTCGCCAGCTGCTCGGTCGCTGCATCGATCACCTTGGAGTCCTGCTTACCGTCGCCAACACCCATGTTGAGCGTGATCTTCTCGATGACTGGCGCCTGCATCGGCGAGGAGTAGCCGAACCGCTCGAGCAGTGACGGCCGGATCTCAGTCTCATAACGCGTCTTCAAGCGTGCTGTCTCCTTCACGGCCATCAGTCAAGCCTCGTCTTCGAACGTCGCGCGACGCGCAGACGGCGACCGTCTTCGCGTTCGATTCCGACGCGCGTCGGCTTGCGGTCCTTCGGGTCAAGCAGCGCAACGTTGGACACGTGGATCGGACCGGAGCGCTCGATCACGCCGCCGACAGTTTCGGCGCGCTGAGCACCGGGGACCTGGCGCGGGCGCTCGTGACGCTTGATCATGTTGAGGCCCTCGACGTAGACGCGCTCCTTCTTTGGATCCACGCGTGTCACCTTGCCGATCTTGCCGCGGTCCTTGCCGCTGATCACCATCACTTGGTCGTCGCGACGGATCTTCATCAGAGGACCTCCGGCGCGAGCGAGACGATTTTCATGAAGTTCCGCTCGCGTAGCTCGCGTGCGACCGGACCGAAGATGCGTGTACCGCGCGGGTTGTTCTGGTCGTCGATGATCACCGCAGCGTTCTCGTCGAATGCGATGTAGGTGCCGTCGGGTCGGCCGAAGGACTTCTTCGTGCGCACGATCACCGCGGTAACGACCTCGCCCTTCTTGACCGTTCCCTGAGGCGTCGCATGCTTGACGGTCGCCGTGATGATGTCGCCGACGTGCGCGTAGCGCCGCCGCGATCCGCCCTTGACGCGGATGCAGAGGATCTCGCGGGCACCGGTGTTGTCGGCGACGCGCAGCCTGGTCTCGTTCTGGATCATCGCGCCCGCTCCAGTACCTGGGACAGTCGCCAGCGCTTCGTCGCAGACAGTGGCCGGGTTTCGGTCAACAGCACCAGATCGCCTTCATGGGCATCGTTGTGCTCGTCGTGGGCGTGCAGCGTCTTTGAGCTGCGCACAATCTTCTTGTAGCGGCGGTGCTGGCGCGAGGTGTCGATGCGAACCGTGATCGTCTTCGCCGCCTTGTCGGAGACGACTATGCCCTGACGCGTCTTCTGGCGTCCGGCTTCGTGCGGAACTTCCGCGACCAGTTCAGCCGTGCTCGCCGGCTTCTTTGCGCGCACCTTGCCACGGCGCAGGGCGCGCGCCTTCGCGTTGGCGACGCGAAGCGCGTCGCGCTCGGCCTGACGCTCCTGCGACGTGCGTGCGGGCCCAGGCGCCGTGCTCGTACGTTGTCGCGCGCGGCGGCGGCGCTCCTTGGGATGAATCACCTCGGCGACTGGAGGCGGCGGCGCTGGCGCAGCTGCTGGCTCTGCTGGCTCCTCAGCGGGCGCGGGCTCCTCAGTGGGCGCCGGCTCCTCAGTGGGCGCCGGCTCCTCAGCGGCCGGCTCCTCAGCGGGCGGCTCCTCAGCGGGCGCCGACTCCTCGGCAGGCGCCGGCGCTTCAGCCGTCGGCTCCTCAACGGGCGCCGACTCGGCCTCAGTTTCCTGCGGCGTCACGGGCGAGCCCTCGGCTTCCATCAGCTCCTCGGCGGCCTCAATCTCTCCGTCGACTGCTTTCTCGTCGGCCATGGCTAGCTCTCCACGCTCTCGGGCGCGCGTAGCTCGCGCTCGCGTGCGATCGTGAGGGCACGTGCGAGTGCACGGCGACTGGCGCGCAGCCCGGTCGTGTTTTCGAGCTCACCCGTCGCGTTCTGGAAGCGCAGGCCAAAGATCTCCTTACGCGCTGTCGCGATATGCGCCTTTAGTTCAGCGTCGGGCATATCGCGGAGGTCTCTTGCGGAGTCGGCCATCAATCAGTCCTCCCGCGATACGAACTTGGTCTTCACGGGAAGCTTGTGCCCGGCAAGGCGCATCGCGTCGCGCGCGAGCGACTCCGGCACGCCTGCGAGCTCGAACATCACGCGACCCGGTTTGACCACGGCAACCCAGCCCTCAGGCGACCCCTTGCCGGAGCCCATGCGGGTCTCGGCCGGCTTCTTCGTCACCGGTTTGTCTGGAAACACGTTGATCCAAACCTTGCCGCCACGGCGAATCTTGCGAGTCATCGCGATACGAGCGGCCTCAATCTGGCGGTTCGTCAGCCAGCCCGCCTCGAGCGATTTGAGGCCGTACTCACCAAACTGAACGCGGACCTGGCCGCGCGAGACTCCGCCCCGCCGGCCGCGGTGCTGCTTGCGATGCTTGACGCGCTTCGGTGCGAGCATCAGCTGGCTCCTCCGGGACCGCGACCGCGACCGCCGCCACCACCGCCGCGACCACCCGGTCCGCCACCGCGACCGCGGCCCCCGGGACCGCCTGGGCCACCCGCATCGCCGGCACCTCGTCCGCGCCCGCCCTCGCGACCGCCACGGCCACCGCGATCACCGCGATCGCCGCGATCGCCGCGTTCGTTGCCTTGCGGAGCCGGCGCGCTCATGTCGGTGAGATCGGCGCCGGTGTAGCCCTCGGGCATGATCTCGCCCTTGTTGATCCAACACTTCACGCCGATCCGTCCGAACGTCGTGCGCGCCTCGTAGAAGCCGTAGTCGATGTCGGCACGCATCGTGTGCAGCGGGACGCGACCGTCGGAATAGGCCTCGGTGCGTGCCATCTCGGCACCACCGAGGCGTCCGGAGACCTGGACCTTGACGCCCTTGGCACCTGAGCGCATCGCGCTGGTCAGCGCCCGCTTCATCGCCCGGCGGAAGGCAACGCGGTTCTGGAGCTGCTCGGCGATCGATTGCGCGACAAGCTTGGCGTCGAGCTCCGGACGCTTGATCTCGAGGATGTTCACCTTTATCTGCTTGCCGGTGATGCGGTGCAGATCCTTGCGCAACGCATCCACCTCGCTGCCGGACTTGCCGATCACGATGCCGGGACGCGCGGTGCGAATGTTGACCTCGACTTCGTTCGCGTCCTTCTTGATCGTGATGTCCGACAGACCAGCGTGCGCGAGCTTGCGCACTATGTGCTCGCGAATCTGGATGTCCTCGTAGAGGAACTGAGCGAAGTGGCGCTCGTTGAACCAGTTCGACTGCCAATCGTGGATGTAGCCCACGCGCATCGACTCGGGATGTACTTTCTGTCCCACCAGTTACTCCTTCGGCCCGAGCATGATTGTGAGATGACTGGTCCGCTTGTGGATCGGCGTCGCGCGACCCATCGCGCGCGGACGGAAACGCTTCAGCGTGGGACCTTCGTCGGCGTAGACCCCGGTGACGTGGAGCTCGTCCCCTACGAGCTCGTGATTGTGCTCCGCGTTGGCGATCGCCGAATCGAGCAGCTTCGCCCAGTCGGCAGCGACGCCGCGCGGCGCGAAGCCCAGGAGCGCTCGAGCCTCGGGGACGGACTTGCCGCGGATGTGGTTACAGACAAGCCGTGCCTTGCGGGCCGATGAGTGCACGTAGCGCGCGTGCGCACGGACCGTCACAGGACCAACCGGTCGCGGCTTACGTGCCGGCGCGCGAACGGGAGCGGCGGCGGCCCGCTTTGCCGGCTGCTTTCCTGTCGGCGCCTTGGCGGCGGCACGAGTCCGAGCGGGCTTTGCAACCTCTGCGACCGCGGCGACAGCCTCGGTCGCGGGCGCCTTCGCGGCCGATTTGCTCGCTGCGGCCCGCGCGCGCGTGGGCTTTGTCTCGGCCGCGCCCTTCGCCGCAGGCTTCGCGCTCGCAGCCCTCGCCCGCGTCGGCTTGGCGTCAGCTGCCTTCGCCGCCGGCTTTGAAGCCGCTGCCTTCGCGGGCGTCGGCTTGGCCTCGGCAGCAGCCTTCGAAACCGGCTTCGCGGCCGCAGCGCGCGCCCGAGTCGGCTTCGCGCCAACAGCAGCAGCCGTCTTTGTCGCCGGCTTCTTCGCCGCCGCAGCAGCGCGCGTGCGCGCCGGCTTCTCCGCGTCGGGAGTTCCGGGAGTCTTCTTCTCGTCGGCCACGGCCTATCTCACCTTCCCGGAGCCGGCGTGCCCGCGATAGGTGCGCGTCGGAGCGAACTCGCCGAGCTTGTGACCGACCATCGACTCGCTGACAAAGACGGGGACGTGCTTGCGCCCGTCGTGGACGGCGATCGTGTGCCCGACCATCTCGGGAAAGATCGTCGACGTCCGCGACCAGGTCTTCAGCATCTGCTTGGTGTTGGCGGTGTTCATCGCAGTGATGCGCGCCATCAGGCGCTCCTGCACGTAGGGGCCCTTCTTGCTCGAGCGACTCATCGCTTGCCCTTCCCGCGCCGGCGGCCACGGACGATGTAGCGGTCCGAGTCCTTACCCTTCTTGCGCGTGCGGTAGCCGAGCGTCGGCACGCCCCACGGCGTGACCGGATGACGGCCGGGCGTGGTCGAGCCCTCGCCGCCGCCGTGCGGATGGTCGACGGGGTTCATCGCGGTGCCGCGAGTCTGCGGCCGCACGCCGAGGTGGCGCTTGCGTCCAGCCTTGCCGATCTTGACGTTCTGGTGCTCGGTGTTGCCGATGACACCGACGGTGGCACGGCACTCCGCGCGTACGAGTCGCATTTCACCGGAGGGCAGTCGCAGCGTCGCCATGTCACCGTCCTTGGCCATCAGCCGAATCGATGCGCCGGCGGAGCGTCCGAGCTGGCCGCCGCGACCGGGCTGCAGCTCGACGTTGTGAACGACGGTGCCAGTCGGCATCTTGGCGAGCGACATGCAGTTGCCAACCGCGATCTCGGCATCCTCGCCGGAGGCCACGACCATCCCAACCGTGAGGCGCGTCGGCGCCAGGATGTAGCGCTTCTCGCCGTCGGCGTAGTGCAGCAACGCAATGTAGGCCGTACGGTTGGGGTCATATTCGATCGCTGCGACCCGCGCCGGCACCCCATCCTTGCGCCGCTTGAAGTCGATCTGGCGGTACAGACGCTTCGCGCCGCCGCCGCGGTGACGCGAGGTCTTGCGGCCGTATGAGTTGCGGCCGCCGCTCTTGGTGAGGCCCTCGACCAGCGAGCGCTCCGGCTCGTCCTTGGTCACCTCGGCGAAGTCGGGATAGGAGACAAAACGCATCCCCGGGCTCGTCGGCTTGGGCTTGCGGATCGGCATTACTGAGTCCCTCCCCCAAGTCCGGCGTAGATCGGGATCGACTCGCCGGGGCCAACCTGCACGATCGCCTTGCGCCAAGCCCGCGTATGGCCGCGCGAGAGCCCGCGGCGCTTGGGCTTGGGCCGCACCGTGATCGTGCGGACATCCGCGACGTGGACGTCAAAGAGCGCCTCGACGGCCTGGCGCACGTGCGTCTTGTGGGCGTCGGGGTGGATCCGGAACGTGTACTTGCCCGCTGCGGCGAGCACATAGCTCTTCTCCGAGACGACCGGGCTGATGATCACTTGCGTGTGCTCCATCAGGCCGCGTCCTTCCCGGCCGCTTCGTCGGTCTCGCCGCCCTCTGGCTCGCGCGACTTCGCGCGCGCACTCAGCGCCGCAAGCCCGGCGTCGGAGCAGAGCAGCGAAGCGGCACCAACGATGTCGGCGATCCCGACGCTGCTCGGCTCGAGCACCGAAACCCGCGCGATGTTGCGAAAGGAGAGCGCCGCGCCACGCTCGTCGGCGTCGACAACGACGAGCGTCGTGAGCGGCTGCTTCCAGCTCGCCAGCAGCGCGGCCGCAGCATGCGTCGAGGGCTCGGCGAAGGCGGCGGCATCAAACACCGCGAGCGAGCCGCGCTCGGCGTGCAGCGATAGCGCGCTGCGCAACGCCGCCCGGCGCTCCTTGCGGTTGACCTTGAACACGTAGGAGCGTGGATGCGGCCCAAAGACGGTGCCGCCTCCGGTCCACACGGGCGAGCGGGACGAGCCCGCGCGCGCACGCCCGGTGCCTTTCTGGCGCCACGGCTTGGCGCCGCCCCCGCGGACGAGACCGCGCGTCTTGGTCGAGGCGCTGCCGCGGCGGCGCGCGGCGAGCTCGGCGCGCACGGACTCGTGCACCAGCGGACCGTTGAAGCGGGCACCAAAGGCATCGGCGTCGAGCTTGACCGTGCGCTTGCCCGTGCCTCCGAGTACCGGCGCGCTACTAGCCATCGGAGCGAACCTCGACATAACCGTTGCGCGGTCCGGGAACGGCGCCGCGAACGAACAGCAGATGCTCCGCCGGGCGCACCGCCACGACCTCGAGACCGCGCTGGGTGATGCGCTTGTTCCCCATCTGGCCCGGGCCGCGGATTCCCTTCATCACGCGTGAGGGCGTCGCCGAAGCGCCGATCGAGCCCGGCGCGCGAACGTTGTGTGAGCCGTGCGACACAGGGCCGCGGCTGAAGTTGTGGCGCTTGACCGTACCCTGGAACCCCTTGCCCTTGGAGACGCCCGAGATCTTGACCCGCTCGCCCGCTGTGAAGGTGTCGACGTCCACCGTCTCACCGACCGAAAGCCCTGCACCTTCGCCGCGAAACTCGACGAGATGGCGCAGCGGCGGCGCCGAGGCCTTGGCCAAGTGTCCGAGCTCGGGCTTGCTCAGCGCCTTCTCGCGCACGCTGCCGAACGCCAGCTGCACGGCGTCGTAGCCGTCGCGGTCATTGGTGCGGATCGCCGTCACGTGACACGGACCGGCCTCGAGCACCGTGACACGGGCGACCGCCCCGTCCTCGCCGAATAGCTGTGTCATGCCGAGCTTGCGTGCGAGGATTGCGGCCATCAGCTTGCGACGCGGATCTCGATGTCGACGCCGGCGGGCAGGTGGTCGAGTCGCTGCAGCGAGTCGACGGTCTTGGGCGTCGGCCGGTGGATGTCGATCAGCCGCTTGTGCGTGCGGATCTCGAAATGTTCGCGCGAGTCCTTGTCCTTGAACGGCGATCGGATCACGCAGTAGATGTTCTTCTCGGTCGGCAGCGGCACGGGCCCGGACACGGTCGCGCCGGTGCGCGTCGCGGTGTCCACGATCTCCTTGGCAGCGGTCTCAATGGCCCGCGTGTCGTAAGCCTTGAGTCGGATGCGAATCTTGTTTTGTGGCGTCGGTGGCATTCGTAAGCGCTGCTCTTCCCGTCTATTGCTGGTGTCTGTTAGCCCGCAAAACGGCGTGCCTGCGCGATGGTCGCCCACCCGCGGAGCCCGCCGATCGGTCCGCATCGTTGCGAACCGGCGTCAATGTCGTATCTGTCGTGGTTGCAGGCCTCGGGTCGCGCTAGCTGCGCTCCCCGGCGGCCCTACTTGATGATCTCGGTCACGACGCCCGAACCGACCGTACGGCCGCCCTCGCGAATCGCGAAGCGAAGACCGGGGTCCATGGCGATCGGCTGAATCAGCTCGATCTCCATCTGGACGTTGTCGCCTGGCATGACCATCTCGACACCGTCGGGCAGGTTTGCCACGCCGGTGACGTCGGTGGTGCGGAAGTAGAACTGGGGCCGGTAGCCCGAGAAGAACGGCGTGTGGCGGCCACCCTCCTCCTTCTTGAGCACGTAGACCTCGCTCTTGAAGTGCGTGTGCGGTGTGATCGAACCTGGCTTACAAAGGACCTGCCCCCGCTCGATCTCCTCGCGCTTGGTGCCACGCAGCAGGCAGCCGACGTTGTCGCCCGCCTGACCCTGGTCGAGAATCTTGCGGAACATCTCCACCCCTGTCACGACGGTGCTCGTCGTGTCCTTGATCCCGAGAATCTCGACTGTCTCGCCGGTCTTGATCACACCCTGCTCGATCCGGCCGGTCGCCACCGTGCCGCGGCCGGTGATCGAGAAGACGTCCTCGACCGGCATCAGGAACGGCTTGTCCAGCTCGCGAACGGGCTCGGGGATGTAGGAATCGAGTACCGCAGCCAGCTCGAGGATCTTCTCGCGCGACGCCTCGTCGCCCTCGAGTGCCTTGAGTGCCGAGCCGGTGACGAAGGGGACATCGTCGCCGGGGAAGTTGTAAAGCGTGAGCAGCTCCCGCACCTCGACTTCGACCAGCTCGAGCAGCTCTTCGTCGTCGACCATGTCCGCCTTGTTGAGGAAGACGACGATGTAGGGGACGCCGACCTGATGGGCGAGCAGGATGTGCTCGCGCGTCTGGGGCATCGGTCCGTCGGCCGCCGAGACCACGAGGATCGCCCCGTCCATCTGGGCGGCGCCGGTGATCATGTTCTTGACGTAGTCCGCGTGCCCCGGACAGTCGACGTGTGCGTAGTGACGGTTCTCGGTCTGATACTCGACGTGCGAGGTGGCGATCGTGATGCCGCGCTCGCGCTCCTCGGGAGCGTTGTCGATCTCCTCGAAAGTCTTGGCCTCCCCGCCCATCTTCTCGGCGAGTACGTTGGTGATGGCAGCGGTCAGCGTCGTCTTGCCGTGATCGATGTGACCGATCGTGCCGACGTTGACATGCGGCTTATCGCGCTCGAACTTCGCCTTGCCCACTTTTTCGTTGCTCCTGTTATCGCAGTTGGAGGCCCGCCAACAGAGGCGAACCCAGAGATACTCTCAGAAACCGCCACGCGGCGGCTGTGCGCCTCGACTACGCGGCGGCTGCCGCCTCTCCGCCACGACTCTCGACGACCTTCTCGGCGATGTTCGGCGGCACTTCCTCATAGCCCTCGAATTGCATTGTGTAGTTCGCGCGACCCTGCGTGTTGGAGCGCAGGTCCGTGGCGTAGCCGAACATCTCAGAAAGCGGGACACGACCAACAACCGCGATCGCGTTGCCGCGCCGTTCCTGTCCCTCGATCCGTCCGCGCCGGCGCGAGAGGTCGCCGATGACCTCGCCGACGAAGTCCTCCGGCACGACCACTTCGACCGAGAAGATCGGCTCGAGCAGCACCGGCTTAGCGCGCCGCGCCGCCTCCTTGAAGGCGAGCGACCCAGCGATCTTGAAAGCGATCTCCGAGGAGTCGGTGTCGTGGTACTTGCCGTCGGTCAGCGTCACCCGGATGTCGACCATCGGGTAGCCGGCCTTGACGCCGTTCTCTAGCGCCTCCTCGCAGCCCTTCTCGACGGCCGGAATGAACTCGCTCGGCACCGAACCGCCCTTGATCTTGTTGACGAAGTCAAAGCCCTCACCGGGCGCCGGCTCGAGGTCGATGTAGACCACGCCGTACTGGCCCGAACCGCCGGTCTGGCGGACGAACTTGCCCTCGACGTGACGCGCTTCGCCGCGCACCGTCTCACGGTAGGAGACCTGCGGCCGCCCGACGTTGGCCTCGACGTGGTATTCGCGCTTCATCCGGTCGACCAGCACCTCGAGGTGCAGCTCGCCCATGCCGGAGATCTCCGTCTGCCCGGTCTCATCGTTGGTCTGCACGCGGAAGGTCGGATCCTCCTCGGCGAGGCGTCCGAGCGCGATCGACATCTTCTCTTGGTCGACCTTCGTCTTGGGCTCGACGGCGACCTTGATCACCGGTTCGGGGAAGACGATCTGCTCGAGCTTGATCGGTGCGTCCGGCGCCGCCAGCGTGTCGCCGGTCGTGACCTGCTTGATGCCTACGGCGGCGGCGATGTCCCCGGCGTAGACCTCGCTGACATCCTCGCGGTCGTTCGCATGCATCATCAGAATCCGCCCGATTCGCTCCGTACGCCCGGTCGAGGCGTTCAGGATGCGCGAGCCGGAGGCGACCTTGCCGGAGTAGACGCGGAAGTAGGTGAGCTTGCCGACGAACGGGTCAGCCATGATCTTGAAGGCGAGCGCTGCGAACGGCTCGGCGTCGTCGGCAGAGCGCGTCGCCTCGCGACCTTCGCCGTCCTTGGTCGGCTCGATTCCGATCACCGGCGGCACCTCGAGCGGCGAGGGCAGGTAGTCGAGCACCGCGTCGAGCAGTGGCTGGACACCCTTGTTCTTGAATGAGGAGCCGCACAGCACGGGCGTCATCGCGATCTCGAGCGTCGCCTTGCGGATCGCTCGCTTGAGCAGTTCGACGGGAATCTCCTGTTCCTCGAGGATCAGCTCGATCAACTCGTCGTCGTGATGGGAGACCTCTTCCAGCAGGTGCTCGCGCGCCGCGGTGGCATCGGCGAGGAGATCAGCGGGGATCTCGCGCTCCTCCTGCTCGGTCCCCAGCTCGTCGAGGTAGTAGACCGCCTTCATCTTGACCAGGTCGACGATCCCAGCGAAATCTCCCTCGACGCCAATCGGCAACTGAATCGGCACCGGGTGGGCGGCGAGGCGGTCGATCATCGTCTGCACCCCGCGCGCGAAGTCGGCGCCGATCCGGTCCATCTTGTTGATGTAGGCGATGCGCGGAACCGAGTACTTGTCGGCCTGGCGCCAGACGGTCTCCGACTGCGGCTCGACGCCGGCGACTGAGTCAAACAGCGCAATCGCGCCGTCGAGCACGCGCAACGAGCGTTCGACCTCGACGGTGAAGTCGACGTGACCGGGCGTGTCGATGATGTTGATCCGATGTCCCTTCCACTCGCAGGTGGTCGCGGCCGAAGTGATCGTGATGCCGCGCTCCTGCTCCTGCTCCATCCAGTCCATCGTCGCTGCGCCTTCGTGCACCTCGCCGATCTTGTAGGTGCGACCGGTGTAGTAGAGGATGCGCTCGGTCGTCGTCGTCTTACCGGCGTCGATGTGCGCCATGATGCCGATGTTGCGGATCTTTGCGAGTGGGAAGGCTCTGGTCATAACGGCTTTGAGGTTCGGGTGGAGAGGCGCGAAGCCTGCTCACGAGCGCGGCGCGCGGGCAAAAAAATAGGCCCGCAGGGCCTAGAAGACAGTTAGTCCAGCCCTAAGTCGCGTTGTTGTTAGCTCGCGGTCTCCATAGTTAAAGCGTACGTGGCGGGCATGGCCCAAATGCGAGCAGGAACAGCCCGCACCACGCCTCTACGATCATAGCAGGGCCCTGCCGAGCGACCGCGCGGCTCAAGCGCTGCGTCCGCGGCGCACGGGCGCCGCGCTACCGTGCTTACCAGCGGTAGTGGGCGAAGGCCTTGTTGGCCTGTGCCATGCGGAAGATGTCGTCCTTGCGCTTGTAGGCGCCGCCCTGCTGTGACTGCGCGTCCAGCAGCTCGTTCGCGAGCCGCTGGGACATCTGCTTCTCGCGGCGGGCGCGAGCGTGCTCGACCAGCCAGCGCACGGCGAGCGTGCGCGCCCGGCGGGCGGGAACCTCGACCGGAACCTGGTAGGTGGCGCCACCGACGCGCCGTGATCGCACTTCGAGCGCGGGCGTGAGGATCTTGATCGACTCCTCGAGCGCCTCCACCGGGTCCTTGCCGGTCTTCTCGGCGAGGATCGCGAGCGCGTCGTAGACGATCCGCTCAGCGGTCGACTTCTTGCCGTCGACCATCACCTTGTTGATGACCTGCGCGACGATGCGCGAGCGATGAACCGGATCGGGAGCGACCGGGCGGATCTGTGCGGCGGCGCGGCGCGGCACTAGGCTTTCTTTACCCCGTACTGCGACCGTGCTTTCTTGCGATCGCTCACGCCAGCGGCGTCGAGCGCTCCGCGCACGACCTTGTAGCGCACACCGGGAAGATCCTTGACGCGGCCGCCGCGAACGAGCACCACGGAGTGCTCCTGCAGGTTGTGACCCTCGCCGGGGATGTAGGCGGTGACCTCGATCGAGCCGGTGATGCGAACGCGCGCGACCTTGCGCAGCGCCGAGTTCGGCTTCTTTGGCGTCACCGTGTAAACGCGTGTGCAGACGCCGCGGCGCTGGGGCGCGGCTACCTTGCGCTTGCGGCCAGCACCGGACTTGAGTCCGGGAGTCGCAAGCTTCTTCTTCGGCGGCTTGCGGCCGGTCCGGACAAGCTGGCTGGTGGTAGGCATGCGAGGCGGACCATAGCAAAGGCCGGGCCAGCGTCCTGCCGGCTTGGCACGACGTCGCCGGCGGGCGCCCTTAGGCCGTAGCGCCAACCGGATCGCCGAGTGCCGCTTTGCGGGCGCCCACGGACGGCATCAGCGCGGCGGCCAAGATCACCAGCAGCACGCCGATCGCCTGGACGGCGAGGCCGATCGCGCCGCTCGGCATCGGGTCACCGAAGACCAGGACGCCACCGGCGATTGCCGAGATATTGGCGGTCGCGCTGGTGATCGCGATCACGGGCACGGCATCGCCATCCTGGAGCGACTTGGCCGAGGCGAAGAACGCGACGATCGAAGCCGCCAACGTCACCGCAAACCAGGGGCTCAGCAGGCCGAGTGCGCCGTGAGCGCCGACGATGCCGGTCAGTGCTTTGATCGAGATGTCGGAGACGCCGAACAGGATGCCGCTCGCGGCGCCAAGCATCGTGCCGTGGTGCTGGCGTGGCGCGCCTGCCGAAGGGCCAACGATGAGGATCGCGCCGACGGCGCAGAGCGCGGTCTCAAACGCGATCATCGCCGAAGGCGAGAAGCTCGAGTGCGCCCCATGCATCTCCGGCGCGGTGGCGGCGAACGCCGCGAGGCCGAGCGCCGTCAGCACGAGACCGAGCCACTGGCGACGGCCGACGGCAAAGCCGAACACGCGGTCAGCCATCACGCCGACGAGCACGATGCCGGCGGCGAGCACGACCTGGACCACGCTCAGCGGCGCGAAGGTCATCGCCGCGACGTGCAGTATCCAAGCGACCACCGCGACGAGCATGCCCGCGGCAAACCAAGGCGTCGCGAACAGTCCCCGCGCCGAGTGCAATGGCCGCGACGGCTGAACGGCAGGCGCGCGGCAAGCCCCGCGCTGCTTGAAAAAGAACGCAAGGTTCGTCACAAGAGCGCAGCAGACCGCAAGCAAAACGCCGAGCTGAATCATCGAAACGTCCAGGAATCGCAGTTGGATAGGGGCCCCGCGCCCCGCGTGCTTCCCTATCGACGCTCGACTCCCTTGACTGAAGGGCGGTGAGCCACACTAGACGAGCGTCGGATCGCTGCGACCCAAAGGTCCCAGCGCAACCTAAGAGCAACACAAAGGCTTGCCGAGAACGCGGCTGCCCCATCTGCGCGTTTGTGCTTTCGGAGGGCGCGGCGGCACCCTCCGAAAGCGCGCTGCTCACTCCCCGTCGATATCGAGCTCGGCGAGCTCCTCGGCAAAGCCGCGATCGCTGCCGAGGCCGATCTCCTCCAACGAGGCTAGATCGGCTTCGAAGTCGGCGAACCCACTCGGCATCCCGAGCTCGTTGGCGAGATCCTCGCCGCCGAACAGGCCGAGATCGTCGACCGCGCGCGGGAGCGGCTTGGCCGGCTCGATCTCGATCCGCCGGTAGCGCTTCAGCCCGGTCGCTGCCGGGATTAGCTTGCCGATGATCACGTTCTCCTTGAGCCCGTTGAGGCGGTCGATCTTGCCTTCGAGCGCCGCGTCGGTGAGCACCTTGGTGGTCTCCTGGAAGGAGGCCGCCGAGAGGAACGAGTCGGTGTTCAGAGAGGCCTTGGTGATGCCGAGGATGATGTCCTCGAACTCCGCCGCCTCGCCGCCGTTCTTGGCCACCACCTCGGCCGCCTTGGCGAACTCGAAGCGATCGATGAACTGCCCCGGCAGGTAGTCGGTGTCGCCCTTCTGATCGACGCGAACCTTCTTCAGCATCTGCCGCACGATCAGCTCGATGTGCTTGTCGTTGATATCGACGCCCTGGGACTTGTAGACCTCCTGTACCTCCTTGACGAGGTACTGCTCGGTCTCAGTCCGCCCGCGCACCGCGAGCAGCTCGTGCGGGTAAAGCGAACCCTCGTTGAGCTGCGTGCCGGCAACCACTTTCTGGCCCGGCGTTACGAACACGCGCGTGCGACGCGGGAAGGTGTGGCGGTGCTCTTCGCCGCCAGCATCAGTGATCACGACAGTCAGTGCCTTGTCGGACTCCTCGATCGAGATCACCCCGTCCTGCTCGGCGATCTTCGCCAGGCCCTTCGGCTTGCGCGCCTCGAACAACTCGACCACGCGCGGTAGACCGTGCGTGATATCCGCGCCGGCGACACCGCCGGTGTGGAAGGTGCGCATCGTCAGCTGCGTGCCCGGCTCGCCGATCGATTGGGCGGCAATGATCCCGACGGCGTCGCCGATCTGGGCGATCTGGCCGGTCGCCAGCGCGCGTCCATAACAGGCCTGGCAGACGCCGGTAACGGCCTCACACTTGAGCACCGAGCGGACCGGCACCAGGGCGTTGTTGCCGCGCTCATATTCCTCACGGTAACTCTCGACGATGTCGGCGAGCTCGGCCCGGTCGATCTGCTTGCCGGCCTCGACGAGCATCCGGCCGCGCTTGGTCTTGAATTCGCGGGCCGCGATGCGCCCGAGCAAATTGTCGTTGGCCTCGCCGCCCTCCTTGAAGACGGGCACCTCGATCAGCTCCTGCGTGCCGCAGTCGGCCTGGCGGATGATGACGTCCTGGGCGACGTCGACCAGACGCCGCGTCAGGTAGCCCGAGTCCGCCGTGCGCAGCGCCGTGTCGGCGAGGCCCTTGCGGGCACCGTGCGTCGAGATGAAATACTCGAGCACGGACAGACCCTCGACGAAGTTGGCCTTGATCGGGCGCTCGATGATCTCGCCCTTCGGGTTGGCCATCAGGCCGCGCATCCCCGCCAGCTGGCGGATCTGCTTGAACGATCCACGCGCGCCCGAGTTGGCCATCATGAAGATCGGGTTCAACTCGTCGAGGTTGTCGATCATCGCCGCAGCCACCTCGTCGGTGCACGCATTCCAGCGCTCGACGACGGCCTCGTGGCGCTCCTCCTGGGTGATGAGGCCGGTGTCGTACTGCTCCTGGATCTCGGCGACCTCGGTCTCGTAGCGGCCGAGGATCTCCTGCTTGTTCGGCGGCACGACGACGTCGTTCTTGGAGATCGTGATCCCCGCCTGCGTCGCGTACTTGAAGCCGAGCTCCTTGAAGGCGTCGAGCACGAGCGAGATCGTCGTCGCGCCGTAGCGCTGGACGAGCGCGTCGATCAACCGTGTCGTGTCGCGCTTCTTCATCGACTGGTTGACGAACACGTAGGTGCTCGGGTCGAACTCGCTGCCGAGCGCCTCCTCGAGTGCCCGCTCGATGCGGTCGTTGTAGATGATGCGCCCGACGGTCGTCAGCACGTGCCCACCCTCACGGCGGAACGGGCGGAACTCGGCGAGGTCGTGCAGCTTGACCACCCCCGCCTCGTAGGACAGCTCCGCCTCCTGCGCGGTGCGGAAGACGTGCGGGCGCGGGTCGTGCGTCGCCCGATCGATCTTCTCCAGATCCTCGGCCTCCGGACCATAGGTGAGGTAGTAACCACCGAGGATCATGTCCTGGGTCGGCGTCGCCAGCGGCGCGCCGTGCGCCGGCGAGAGGATGTTGTTGGAGGAAAGCATCAGGATCCGCGCCTCAGCCTGGGCCTCCGCCGACAGCGGCAGGTGAACCGCCATCTGGTCGCCGTCGAAGTCGGCGTTGAACGCGTGGCAGACGAGTGGGTGGACTTGGATTGCCTTGCCTTCCACGAGCAGCGGCTCGAACGCCTGAATGCCCAGGCGATGGAGTGTCGGTGCGCGGTTGAGCAGCACCGGATGCTCGCGGATGACCTCCTCGAGGACGTCCCAGACCTCGGGAATCATCGAGTCGACCATCTTCTTGGCGGCCTTGATGTTCTGGGCTGACTTGCGCTCGACGAGGCGGGCCATGATGAACGGCTTGAACAGCTCGAGCGCCATCAACTTCGGCAGGCCGCACTGGTGCAGCTTGAGGTAGGGGCCCGAAACGATCACCGAGCGACCCGAGTAGTCGACGCGCTTGCCGAGCAGGTTCTGGCGGAAGCGTCCCTGCTTGCCCTTGAGCATGTCCGACAGCGACTTCAGCGGTCGATTGCCCGGTCCGGTGACGGGGCGGCCACGGCGGCCGTTGTCAAACAGCGCGTCAACGGCCTCCTGGAGCATGCGCTTCTCGTTGTTGACGATGATCTCGGGCGCGCCGAGGTCGAGCAGCCGCTTGAGGCGGTTGTTGCGGTTGATCACGCGACGGTATAGGTCGTTGAGGTCGCTGGTGGCGAAGCGGCCACCATCGAGCTGGACCATTGGCCGCAGCTCCGGTGGGATCACCGGTACCGCGTCGAGCACCATCATCTCCGGCTTGTTACCGGACTGGATGAACGCCGAGACGACCTTCAGGCGCTTCACGGCGCGAGCCTGTCGCTGCCCCTTGGCCGTCTTGATCACCTCGGAGAGCTCGATCCGCTCAGCCTCCAGATCGACTTGGGCCAGCAGGTCGCGAATTGCCTCCGCACCCATGCCGCCGCGGAAGTAGTCGCCAAAGCCGTACGGGCTGCCGAAGCGCTCCTTGAGCTCGCGGAACAGCGTCTCGTCGTGCTCGATCTGCTTGGGCTCCATCGTCTTGAAGAGCTCCCAAACCTGGCGCACGCGATCGGCGGCGTCGTCGATGTAGGCCTCCGTATCGGCGATATCGGCCTCGAAGGTCTTGCGCACCTCCTTGAGCAGCTTGTCGCGATCCTCAGCCGAGAGCTTGGCGACCTTCACGTCCAGCGCGTCGGCCCAGAGGTGATCCTCGGCCGAGAATCCCGTCTGCTTGCCGGTGGTCAGGTACTCCTCGCGCCGCGTCAGCGACTCGCGCAGTTCGAGCACGCTCTCCTCGCGCTCGCCCGTGTAGGTGTCGAGCACCTTGTTGATTTCCTTCTCGAGCTTGTCGAGGTCGCGCGTGCGAGCCTCATCATCGACCCAGGTGACGATCGAGGCGGCGAAGTAGAGGACCTTCTCGAGCTCTTTCGGCGCCATGTCGAGCAGGTAGCCGATGCGGCTCGGAACGCCCTTGAAGAACCAGATGTGGCTAACCGGTGCGGCGAGGTCGACGTGGCCCATGCGCTCGCGGCGCACCTTGGAGCGCGTCACCTCGACGCCGCAGCGCTCACAGACGATGCCCTTGTAGCGGACGCGCTTGTATTTACCGCAATAGCACTCCCAGTCCTTCGTCGGCCCGAAGATGCGCTCGCAGAACAGACCGTCCTTCTCCGGCTTGAGCGTCCGGTAGTTGATCGTCTCCGGCTTTGTTACCTCACCGGAGCTCCAGCCCCGGATCTGCTTTGAAGACGCGAGGCTGATCTCAATCGCGTCGAAGTTGTTGATGTCGATCACTCGGTCTCCTCATCAAGCGTTTCTTCCTGTTCCAGTGAGTCCAGGCTTACCTCAAGCGCGATCTCCTCGAGCGGATCGGCAATATCAAGTGGATCGCCGATGTCGAGTGGATCGCCTACCTCCAGTGGATCGTCGGGTACGTCGTCGAGGTCATCGAGCGTCGCGACCGCCTCGACTGCTTCCTCGCTGCCGGCCTCCGCCCCGCCCTCAGCCGCCTCCACCCCTTCGGGTATCTCCTCCTCGACGCGCACGCCCGAGAGATCGATGCCGAGCTCCTCGGCCGCGCGCAGCAGGTCATCATCCTCGTCGCGCATCTCCGTGCGCTGACCTTCCTCGGAGACGACGTTGACGTCCAGCGCCAGCGACTGCATCTCCTTCAGCAGCACCTTGAAGGACTCGGGGATCGACGGCTCGGCGATGTTCTCGCCCTTGACGATCGCCTCGTAGGCCTTGACACGACCGACGGTATCGTCGGATTTGATCGTCAGCATCTCCTGCAGCGTGTACGCCGCGCCGTAGGCCTCGAGCGCCCAGACCTCCATCTCGCCAAAGCGCTGGCCGCCGAACTGCGCCTTGCCGCCCAGCGGTTGCTGGGTGACCAGCGAGTACGGTCCGGTCGAGCGGGCGTGAATCTTGTCGTCGACGAGGTGCAGCAGCTTGAGGATGTACATGTAGCCGACGGTGATCTGCTCCTCGAAGGGCTCGCCAGTGCGGCCGTTGTAGAGCGTCACCTTGCCGCTCGCCTGCTCACCGGTGCGCCGGCTCTTGTCGATGTCCATGCGGATCGCGCCGTGGTAGTCGTCCTGCCAGGACACGAGCGCGTTGTCGACATCGGTGATCGTCGCCCCGTCGAACACGGGACTGGCGACGTACACACGACCGTTGCCACCCTTCTGGTGGGCGATCTTGTAGGCGTCCGAGCCATCGTCATACCAGCCCTGCGCGGCGACCCAGCCCAGGTGGGTCTCGAGGATCTGACCGACGTTCATCCGGCTCGGTACGCCAAGCGGGTTGAGGATCACATCGACCGGGGTCCCGTCTTCGAGGAACGGCATGTCCTGCTCGTCGACGATCTTCGAGATGACGCCCTTGTTGCCGTGGCGTCCGGCGAGCTTGTCGCCCTCGGAGATTTTGCGCTTCTTGGCCACGAACACGCGCACCAGATCGTTGACGCCCGGCGGCAGGTCATCGCCACCGTCGCGGCTGAAGATCATCACGTCGATCACCACGCCGCCCTCGCCGTGCGGCACCTTCAGCGAGGTGTCACGAACCTCGCGCGCCTTCTCCTTGAAGATTGCGCGGATCAGCTTCTCCTCGGCCGTCAACTCGGTCTCGCCCTTGGGCGTGACCTTGCCGACAAGCAGATCGCCTGAGCCGACCTCGGCGCCGACGCGGACGATGCCGCGGTCGTCGAGGTTGCGCAGCGACTCCTCCGAGCGGTTCGGGATGTCGCGCGTGATCTCCTCGTCGCCGAGCTTGGTCGTGCGCGCGTCGATCTCGTACTCCTCGATGTGAATCGAGGTCAGCTCGTCGTCACGAACCAGGCGCTTGGAGAGGATGATCGCGTCTTCGAAGTTGTAACCCTCCCAGCTCATGAAGGCGACCATCAGGTTCTTCCCGAGCGCCATCTCACCACGGTCGGTCGAGGAGCCGTCGGCGAGCACCGCACCCTTGGCCACCTTCTGGCCGCTCGCGACGAGCGGCTTCTGGTGGATCAGCGTGCCTTGGTTTGAGCGCATGAACTTCTGCAGCTTGTAGTCGTCGTTGGTGCCGTCAGAGCGCTGCACGCTGATCTGGGTTGCGTCGACAAACGAGACCGTTCCGGCGTGCTCGGACAACAACACGTCGCCGGTGTCGAGCGCCGCGCGGCGCTCCATGCCGGTGCCCACGAGCGGCGCGTCCGTCTTCAGCAGCGGCACCGCCTGGCGTTGCATGTTCGAGCCCATCAGCGCGCGATTCGCATCGTCGTGCTCGAGGAAGGGGATCATCGCCGTCGCCACCGACCAGATCTGCTCCGGCGAGACGTCGACCAGATCCACCTCACGCGGGCCAACCGTCACGTACTGACCGGCCTGCGTACGACAGAGGATCTCCGGGCCACGCAGACGTCCGGTCTTCGCATCGATCGGCGTGTTGGCTTGGGCGATCAACTGCTCCTCTTCCTGCGTCGCGTCGAGGTGGACGATCTCGTCGGTCAGCAGGCCGTCCTTGACGACTCGGTAGGGGGTCGTGACGAACCCGTGCTCGGAGACCTCGGCGTAGGAGGAGAGCGAGCCGATCAGGCCGATGTTGGGACCCTCCGGCGTCTCGATCGGGCACATCCGCCCGTAGTGCGTCGGGTGCACGTCACGCACCTCGATCGGCGCGCGTTCGCGCGTCAGGCCGCCCGCGCCGAGCGCCGATAGGCGCCGGCGGTGGGTGAGCCCGGCAAGCGAGTTCGTCTGGTCCATGAACTGCGAGAGCTGCGAGGAGCCGAAGAACTCCTTCAGCGCCGCGACCACCGGTCGGATGTTGATGATCGTCTGCGGCGTGATCGTGTCGGCGTCCTCGGTCGTCAGCCGTTCGCGCACGACGCGCTCCATGCGGTAGAGGCCGATCCGGAAGGCCTCCTGGATCAGCTCGCCGACGGTCCGCAGGCGGCGGTTGCCGAAGTGCTCGTACTCGTCGAGGTGCTCGGCGACCGCCTCGCGCGGCATGCTCGCGGCCTCGGCCGCGTAGTCCTTGATCTCGACCTCCGGGTTCTCGGGCATGCCGAGCCGGCGCGGGAGCAGGACGAGCTCGTTGACGAGCGCGATGATGTCGTCGTGGGTGAGGGTGCGCACGTCGAGGTCGATGTCGAGCCCGAGGCGCGAGTTGAGCTTGTAGCGACCGACGCGTGTCAGGTCGTAGCGCTTGGCGTCGAAGAACAGCTGGTTCAGCAACGCGCGCGCGTTTTCGACACTCGGCGGCTCGCCGGGACGCTGCTTCTTGAACAGCTCAACCAGCGCGCCTTCCTCCGAGCGCGTCTGCTCAGTGTCCGAGTCGATCGTGTTGCGAATGTAGTGCGAGTTGTCGAACAGGGCGAGGATCTGCTCATCGGACGCGTAGCCCATCGCGCGCAGCAGCACCGTCACCGGCAGCTTGCGCTTGCGGTCGATGCGTACATAGACCTTGCCCTTCTTGTCGATCTCGAGCTCGAGCCACGAGCCGCGTGCCGGCATCAGGTTGGCGACGAAGACCTGCTTCTCGCGGTCCTTCGGCTCCATCAGGTAGGCGCCGGGTGAACGCACCAGCTGGGTGACGACCACGCGTTCGGTGCCGTTGATGATGAACGTGCCGCGGTCGGTCATCCAGGGAAAGTCGCCCATGAACACCGACTGCTCGCGGATCTCACCGGTTTCACGGTTGATGAACGCAACGGTTACCGTGAGCGGCCGGGCGTAGGTGAGGTCCTTCTCGCGGCACTCCTCGATCGATGCGACGGGCTCGTCGAAAACGAAGTCGCCGAACTGCACGGCAAGGTTGCCTGTGTAGTCCTCGATCGGCGAGATGTCGTCGATCGTCTCGCGCAGACCGCCGGTTGCTGGCACGGTCAACCACTCGAACGAGCGGCGCTGAATGTCAATGAGGTTGGGGACGTCGAGCGGCTTGTTCAGACGCGCGAAGCTACGGCGCGTCCGAGGGACGTAGGCAGAGGCCAAGATGCGACTCCTGAGGGGTCGAGAGACAGACGGACGAGGGCGCGAAAGCGCAGACCAAGTAATCTAGCACAGCGAAGCTGCGCCCCCTTGGAGGCTGCCGACACTCACGGACCCCGCTCCACTCGACGCCGCGTATGTGGCGCGGCGCGGACCTGCGTGGGACGGCTACGACTATCGGTCGGCCGGGCAACTGTAGCGAAGTTTTCGCGGTTTTGCAGGACTTGCAACCGCCAAACCAGGGCAGCTGGAGCCATCGCGAGGCGAGCGCCAGGCCTCGACGGGCGACGCTCACCCCGCTAAGCGGAACCCTCGTTAGGTCAGCTCGACGGTCGCGCCGGCCTCTTCGAGCTCTTGCTTGAGCTTGTCGGCCTCTTCGCGATCAATACCTTCCCGGATGGGCTTCGGTGCCTCGTCCACGAGCGCCTTGGCTTCCTTCAGGCCCAACCCGGTCGCCGCGCGGACGACCTTGATGACCTGGATCTTCTTGTCGCCGGCCGCAATCAGCCCCACCGTGAACGCGGTCTGCTCTTCGGCCTCCTCCTCGCCGGCGCCGGCACCGCCGGCTTGCGGCGCGGCCGCCGCGACGGCGGTTGCAGAGACGCCAAACGTCTCTTCGAGCGCCTTGATCCGCTCGGCCAGCTCGAGCACCGAAATGCCCTTCAGCTCTTCAATCCAATCGGCTGTACTCGTAGCCATTACGCATTCTCCTTTTCGTCGTCGT
>Ga0302325_10000253_pt1 | contig 153288 bp, 121 predicted proteins | sample Palsa_T0_2_FD_201948 | JGI IMG/M metagenome (GOLD analysis project Ga0302325, IMG submission 201948) | Peat permafrost microbial communities from Stordalen Mire near Abisko, Sweden - Palsa_T0_2 | ecosystem: Environmental > Terrestrial > Soil > Palsa > Peat permafrost | place: Sweden: Abisko...
CATGGACCAGGTCGGCGAAATCGGAGAAGGTGCTCATGAAGCTGATGGGGAACCAGTCGCGGGTGGGCTCGCCGATGCCGGTCTGGTTCTTGACATCATGGGCCATGTGGCTGAGGGTGTAGCGCTGGGCAAGACGCCGCTCATCGCTTACGGCTTCATCTCGACCGGTGAAGGAGACAGGCTGGAAGCTGAGAAAGTTGATCTTCTTCGGGTTATCCAGCGCGAACTGGATAATATGGCCGACTTGCTCGTTGTTGATGCCGTTGATGATGGTGGTAACCGGGACAATGTCGACACCGGCTTCGTGCAGGTTGTGAATTGCCTGCAGCTTGACGTCGAACAGGTTGCCGACCTTGCGGTGCGAGTTGGCTGCGTTGCCAATGCCATCGAACTGCAGGTAGGCATAACGCAGGCCCGCCTCGGCAGCGGCACGGCAAAGCTCTTTGCTCTTGGCAAATTCGATTCCGTTGGTCGCCGCCTGCACCGACTCGTAACCCACCTTGCGGGCGTAGGCGATGGCGTCCAGGAAATATGGCGAGAGCGTCGGCTCACCGCCGGAAAACTGAACCGACATCTGGCGGCGCGGCTTGATGCTGACCGCGTTGTCGAGCATGGTCTTGATCTCGTCCCAGGTGAGCTCGTGAACAAAGCCAACCTGGTTTGCATCCATGAAGCAGGGATCGCACATCATGTTGCAGCGGTTAGTCAAATCGATGGTCAACACTGAACCGCGCCCGTGGGTCACGGTCGAGGTGCCATGGTTGTGCAGTTTTTCATCGTTGTGAGCCTGGATGTCGCGCCCAGGGAAGACCTCTTCGAGGTGCTTGAAGAAAGCCGGGTCGATCGACATGACATCTTCAAAATGGCCATGCTTGGGGCAGTCCTTCACCATCAGGATCTTGCCGTCGCGCTCGATGATCTGGGCCTTGATCTCGCCCACCTTCTCATTCAGGAGCACTTCGTGGGGCAGCTTGCCGTCAATGATCTGCTGCCGGATTTCCGGCACGCACTTGGGGCAAAGGGAGTCGGTGCTGCGCGGCCAGCCAAGGGGCGGCTTCTCTTTCTGGTAGGACTTCAGCAGCGGCTTGTCAGACCACTTCGGCGTGAATGAAGCATTGGGGCTGATGCGGTTCACTCGTTCAAAAACCGACCAGGCGCCCTGCGCGAGAATCGTTACCGCTCTCTCTGAATATTTGACGGCTCTGGACATGATGTCTCCTGATGGATGGACGCTGAAATGCTGGGGCCGAAGGCACTGAAGAATCTGATAGTTGAACCTGGCGAGGCCGGTTCAACCCAGTTATAGAGTACGGGCTTCGCGCGCTGGTTAAAATTTAGTACCGTCGAACGGCGAGAAAATCGAGGCGGACGGCAAGGTATTGATCTGAATGGCTGTGAGGGCAACCATGACGGTGCCGATCTGGGTACCCCGGCCCTCTTCGGGTGATTACCGCCGGGTGATTACGGGGATGCGGATGTCCCGCCCTCGACGATGGCCACCCGGTTGATGATCCTTTGCACGATCACCACCTGGACATTGATATGGCGCGCCAGATCGGGCACAAATTCCGTGATTGCGTTGCCGATTGGATCCGTGGCCAGGGAGGTTGAAATACGAGCCGCGCTGGCTCCAAAACTATGCTTGCGCCCAGGAACGTACACATTGCCCAGCGAGTTGGTACAGATTGTGCCCACCACAGTAGCGTAGTTGAACATCGGCACCCCCTGATCGCTCTGCGCAATCACCACTGCATCGATAACGTGCAGGATGCGCCGGCTAATCGACAGATTGGGCATGCGATGGTAGTGCGGGTCCTGGTGGGCGAGGGACGGAATGAGGAAGGTGCCGAAGAACTCACCCGTCATATCCTGCGATAGCGACACGCCGGCGTTCTTGGCAAATCCTCGGAATCCAGGTCCGTCCGCGGTATGGGAATCAGCGGCGATGGTGATGGCAGAAAGGCCTCCGATGGTAACCAGGTTTCCGGGGTCGATTACGTTTTTCACCGCCAGGATGCCCTTTTGCCTGGCGGTAAGCGGAAGAGGGGTCGCGGTGTCAAGAAACCGGTTAAAGATGGGAATGTCGGGCTGACAGCTCATGACCTTCTCCGCCGGGCTGGAGGAATCGGGGAGACATTGCGAGCGCACCCCGAAAATATTGGGGCGGGCCGCGGGCGGCACAGGCATTCCTCCAGGAGCGGGTGGGCTGACAGGTGGAAATCCGGGCCGCCGGTTACTCCTCTGCCCTTGATTCTGCCTGACTCCCTCGCTGGATCGATTACCAGGGACGGCGCCGGGGGAGGGCTCCTGAATCGGTGGCTCTTGATCTGTGGCCGGCAGGGACGGTTGCGGCGCGTCCGGCAGATTCGCGGGCGGAGTCTGCTGCCCGAGCAAACTCTGCCGCCCCACCAGAAGGGTCGCTAGCAGGAAAACGCCGTTAACAACGCTTCTCACATCCGATCCTAAGCAGAAGAAGAGTCCGCTATTACTCCAGACGAAGCTTCTGCATGATAGGAAACTTACGAATGATATTGGGAAGAAATTCCAGCACCAGGTTGCCGCCCATGTCCGAGGCGACCGAGGTCGCAAAGGTGAGCCCGACAACCTTGCCAGTCCTGCTGGGGGAAGGATAGTAGCCCAGCACGGTGACCGCGGAGGCGGCTCGGCCTACGATTCCGGAATAGTTGAACTGGTTGACGCCGTTGTCGCTTCGGCGAACCAATGCCTGCCGGGCGGAAAGCAGACTGCGATGAAAGATGCTGCCGCTGGCTATGCGGTAGTAGCGTGGGTCTTGGTGAAAGGCTGAAGCAAAAATTCCGTCCGAGTAAACCCGCAAAGTGGCTCGGCGTAGGAGGGCTGCTCCTATCTTCTCCCCAAAGGCTCCAGAGTCATTGCCATACTTGGGGTCGGTTTCAAAAATCTGTTCATAGCTTGCCGAGTAGAGCGCCGGGATGAGGGTAATGGGCCGGGCAACCTCGGTGAAGGAGAAAATGATCTTATCGATAGGAGTGAAGGGCTGCGCCGTCTGTCCGGGTTCAATGACCTGCGCATATTTTCGCGGCGGCGGTAGGATAGCCATCTGCCGCGCGCTGGGCTCGAATTGTTGACCTGAGCTTTGCGCTTGCGGCGCATCGGGAAGGGCTGCTGCCGGCAGCGTCGAAGGCGACCCGAACCTCGTCTGCGCCGGGCCCGTACCTGTAATTGCCAGGCAGATGAACAATAGGCGGCAAAATTGTCGCACAGGATTCGTCAAGGCACCCCTTCGAGCTTCCAAGTTCGTCCTACTTCCAGTCTAAGCGAGCCTGGGGCTTAGGGCGCAAGCGAGGGGACTATGTAGTTACCCGCGTGCCGGTGCGGTACTCTACCTGTGCACGCACTCCCCCGCGCCGATCATCTGGGAGAGATGCAGAAGTGAGGGGTTATGGTTGACCAGCCGTCCGATGACAGAAGTGGTAGCCGATTCGAAAATTTTGGCAAGAAGGTAGATGAGCGGTTCAGCCAGGCATTGCCAAAGGTGGAAGAAGAGGTGAAGAAAGTGATCGCCTACCTCAATGACCAGGTCGTGCCTCAGCTGCGGCAGGATTCCTCGCAGGCATTGCATGCTGCCGCGGATCGATTGAGAAAACTGGCCGAGCAGCTCGACGACCGTCGCGGAGCTCAATAGAGTGTTGCTGCGCCGCCCATGGCTGCGCGCGCTGCCGCAGGGGCTTCTGATCAGTACCATAGCTCTCAGTACTGGCTGCCGGCACAAACCCACCACCGCCGCCGTAGCCCCACCTCCCGCGCTAGCCCCGGCCACGCCTTCGGTTAGCCCCGCTCCACCGCTCCCCTCTGCCTCCGGTCTTCCCCCCTCACCAGCCACGATTGCGGATACACCAGCAGATGCAGATTTTGTCAGTGGGCACCCCGTGATTTCGAGCGAGGAGGGGCTCGCCAGCTGGTACGGGCCTCCCTATGACAAGCGGCGGGGCGCCAACGGTGAAATCTTCGACAAGGATGCTCTCACGGCGGCCCACCGGACACTACCCATGAATTCCTTGATTAAGGTGACCAACCTGTCGACCGGGCAGGCGGCGGTCCTGCGGGTTACCGACCGCGGACCATTTGTTCCTGACCGGATTCTGGATCTATCGCTGGCCTCGGCCAAAGCGATCGGTGTTTGGAGACCTGGAGTGGCCAGGGTGCGAGTGGAGGTATTTGCCGCTCCGTCGCCGCTCGACACAGGTGGCCGCTGGTGTGTTCAGGTAGGCGCCTTCAAAGATGAAAAGGCGGCTTACAAGCTACGGGACCAGCTCACCCGCAGGTACCAAACCGCGAACGTGATTGAGTTCACCGGCCCCACTGGGCATTGGGTCCGGATTCGGCCACAGGGCGACGATAAGGGACGCGCCGTGGAGATTGCCCGCGATCTCGAGCCCAGCGAAGGTGAGGCTTACCTGGTGCGGCTTGATTGAGCCTGCGGATTCTTCCGATCCCGCAACCACTCCAACCAGAGCCACTCCTTTCCCCTTGTCATCCCGACCGAAGCGTAGCGAAGTGGAGGGATCTGCAGTGGGCCTGCACTCTCTCAAATCTCTCCTGGGAAGCGACCCCCGATGAACCATTCCCTCCCAATCAAGCCCTCACTCCCCAACCTGATTTGCGCAATGGCCGGTTGCAGCACTCTTTGTCCAATAAAATCAACTCTGCTGGGCCACCCACTTATGGGTCAGAGCCACAGTATTCGAGTCCTTGATGGTGCTAACGCTTACTGCGGTTCCCAGGCTGGTTTACTCGCTCCCGCCGGACGTGTTGTCACGGGCCCGCTCGCTTTACTACTGGCGCACAGGGCTCTCCTTTGGCTCTACCCTGTGGAGCGTGCTGGTTTTGCTGGCTTTGCTGAATTTCCGCTGGGCTGCCGGGCTGGGCACGTGGGTAGCCTCTCTCAGCCGCAGGCCGTGGTTGCGAGGGCTTTCCTTCGTGCCGTTGTTCCTGCTGGCGGTGTCGGTTCTTGAGCTTCCGCTCGCCATCCTCGGCCACCACATCTCGCTTAGCTACGGGCAATCGGTCCAGGGTTGGGGCAGTTGGTTCCTCGACTGGTCCAAGGGACTTTTGCTTGACCTGCTCTCCGGAACCGCCGTTCTTTCGTTAGTGTTTGCCCTCATCCGGCACTCCCGGCGGTGGTGGCTCTGGTTGTGGATTGTTTCCTTGCCCATGCAGGTGCTGGTCACGTTTGTGCTCCCGCTGGTCGTGGACCCGATGTTCAATCACTTTGAACCCCTGGCGCAAACCAATCCGGCACTGGTGCAGCAACTGGAACGAGTGGTGAGCAGGACGCGAGTTTCTATCCCGCCGTCACGCATGTTTCTGATGAAGGCCAGCGAAAAGTACACCAGCTCCAATGCCTACGTGACCGGCTTTGGCTCCTCCCGGCGCGTGGTGGTATGGGACAACACGCTGAAAAGCTCGCCTCCGGATGAGATCCTGCTGATCTTCGGCCACGAACTGGGGCATTATGTGCTGCACCATATCGAACGCGGACTGGCCATGGGAGCGGTGCTGTCTCTCTTCTTTTTGTGGGTGGGATCCCATTTAGTGCGGTTGCTTATCCTTCGCTATGGGCCGCGCTGGCATATTGCTTCGCTCGAAGATTGGGCGGCAACCGGAGTGTTGCTCCTGGTGCTTGCGGTCCTCTCGTTCCTCGCCGAGCCCATCGCCAACGGCATCAGCCGCGTCCAGGAGCATCAGGCGGATGTCTTTGGGAGCGAGGTGGTTCATGGCATCGTTGCCGATCCCCAGAAAGTAAATGCAGAGTCGTTCCAGCGCCTGGGGCAGGAATCGCTCGAGTATCCTTACCCATCGCCTTTTGTCGTTTTCTGGACCTATACCCACCCGCCGATCGCCGACCGCGAGGCTTTTGCTCAAAGTTACGATCCCTGGCGACCGGGCGCCCACCCACGATATTTCAGCAAGTAGGATGATGAGACATGCCCTGTTTATTCTGCAAAATCATGGCCGGTGAGATCCCTTCGAAGAAGGTCTTTGAGGATGATCGGACTTACGCGTTCCGGGACATCAATCCCCAGGCGCCTACGCACATACTCGTCGTACCGCGTAAGCACATTGCTTCGCTGGCAGAAGCGGACGCCGAAGACCAGGAGCTGTTGGGATATCTCCACCTGGTTGCCGCGCGCATTGCCGGCAGTGAGGGCCTGTCGGGCGGCTTTCGAACGGTCATCAATACCGGCAACGACGGCGGGCAAACCGTCGACCACCTTCACATTCACCTGCTGGGCGGGCGATCTATGCATTGGCCTCCGGGCTAGGACGACTCAATCTGCATCGTAGTCAGCAGCTCAGGGAGAGGTTTGCATGGGAAGAGTGTCTGGTCATGGATTTGTTGGCGCGTGCCTCCTCATCCTGCTAACGGTGGCCGTCGCCGGCGGCCAAGAGGTGAAGGTACGAGCCCGAGACGGCTCCGCCCGGGGATTTCTTGTCTTGCGGAGTGAGACAGGGGCGATCCTGGCTTCAGGGGAATTTAGTCAAGTCCCCCAGGGGGATCGGATAAAGGCCCGAACCTTCTTCCATTTCAAAGACGGCTCCCTTTACGAAGAAACGACCGTCTATTCACAAAACTCAACCTTTCGTCTGATCAGCGACCGGCTGGTGCAGAGGGGCCGAGCTTTTCCGGACCCTTACGAAATGACGATTGATGCACGTTCGCAGACGGTAAGCATGCGTGCGTTGTCGAAACCAGGTCAGGATGCAAAGGCGGAACACATGGATATTCCGCCTGACACTTCCAACGGACTGCTCTTTAATTTGATCAAGAATCTGCAAAGCAATGCTCCCGAGGTCAAGGTCTCGTATGTGGCTGCCTCATCGAAGCCGCGCATGATCAAGCTGGCGATCGCCAAGGAGAAGGAGGGACAGTTCACCGTAGCCGCCCGTCGCATCAAAGCGGCGGTATGGTGTGTCAAAGCCGAGTTGGGAGGCCTCACCGGCGTCGTGGCGCCCATGATTGGCAAGCAGCCGCCGGATACGCACGTATGGGTGGCTGAAAACGGCGTTCCGGAGATCGTTCGAGTGGACACCGCCCTGTACGTCGGTGGGCCTGTTTGGAGCATCCAATTGGCCAGCCCAGTCTGGTAGCTGAGGGGCTTTGTCAGGGTGCGCGGCGCCTCGGAACACATCAATCAAAGGCTTTCGGGGGGCTTTAGAGCCTGCGTGAGTACTCGGAGCGAAGCGTAGTGGAGGGACCTGCGGTTCTTCCCCCCGAGTACTCACACACCCCTCTTTAGCCCCTGCCTCTCTTGCCCGCTCTCGAATTTCTCCGCCCTGATGTTTGCTCCTCGAGTTCTCACACACCCTCTTTAGCCCGATCTCTTTCCGTTCGTTTACGGCCCGACTAAAGTCGTGCCCTGATACAAAAACCAAAACGCAACATCCAAACCGGCGGCACTCCTTTGTCATGGCGGGCAAGAACACTCTGGCCAGTAGACAATCGCCTGATTATGATTACTCGGCAACTCGATGTGTATCTCTGCGGGACAAGGAATTCTTATGAGTAAGCAAACCCGGTGGCTTTTCACGTGTGCGCTCCTGGTCGCATGTAACGGCCGATTGATCGCGCAGCAAGCTCCTGACACGCGGATGTGGCTGACCACCCCCGACCGTTCCGCATTGCTGGCCGAGCAAAAGGATCCATTGCCCTTCTCGTCGACCGTCAACAACTCTCCGGTCATCGACGTAAACGACATGCAGCAGTTCCAGCAAATAGATGGATTTGGTTTCGCCTTGACCGGCGGTAGCGCGCAACTGCTCATGCGCATGGAGCCCGGTCCGCGGGCACAACTGCTTAAGGAACTTTTCGCATCAGAAGGCGATACTGTCCGCGTCAGCTATCTGCGGCTAACCATCGGCGCTTCCGATATGAATGAACGCGTGTACTCTTATGATGACCTGCCACCCGGTGAGACGGATGTGAATCTTGCCCGGTTCAGTTTAGATCCTGACCGGGCTGACGTCCTTCCCGTGCTCAAGCAAATTCTAGCCATCAATCCGGCCATCAAAATACTTGCGTCTCCATGGTCGGCCCCACCGTGGATGAAGACCAACGGCCGTACCAAGGATGGCCATCTCAAGCCCGAATACTATGGGCCCTACGCCGCCTATTTTGTAAAGTATATTGAGCAGATGAAGGCTGAGGGCATATCGATCGCAGCCGTCACCGTACAGAACGAGCCATTGAATCCCAAGAACACACCCAGCATGGTGATGTTTGCAGAGGAAGAAGACACCTTCATCGCAAAACATTTGGCGCCGGCATTTCGCCGGGCAGAGATAACCACCAAAATCCTCTTGTATGACCACAATCCCGACGTCTTGTCGTATGTACTCTCTATCCTTCAGGACCCGGCTGCCGGCAAATACGTAGATGGATCTGCGTTCCACTTATACGGTGGCGCGCCCTCCGCCTTGACGGAAGTGCACGATGCCTATCCAAACAAGAACCTCTATATGACCGAGCAGTCCATCTCCAGCTCTGCGGAGGAACCGCTACCCATTGCCGCCTCGGTCAGTGGAGTACCCATCGACGCTATCCGGAACTGGAGCCGCAACGTATTGCTCTGGAATCTCGCAGCCGACCCCCATAATGGACCGCACACCAACGATGGCGGATGCACGTTTTGTCAGGGCGCGATCACTTTGGACGGCAGCCACGCCGCTCGCAACGTCGCTTACTATACGGTTGCTCACTTCTCCATGTTTGTTCCCCCGGGGTCCGTGCGCATAGGCTCGACTGAAATGGAGCAGCTTGCATCGGTCGCATTTCTCACCCCTGAAGGCAAAATCGTTCTGGTTGCTTCGAACACCGCAAATTTTCTCAAGACCTTCAACGTCAAGTACCACGGCAGATGGTACACAACCACGCTGCCCGCGGAATCCGTGGGCACGTATGTTTGGTGACTCAGGGCCGTCGCCGGCGGCGCTCCTGGTCGTGCTGCTGGCCTGTTCTGCCCCGCCGGCAATCTCCGCTAGCAGTAGCACGCCAGATCTGGGACCAAACGTTTTGCTATTCGACCCATCCCAGCCGGCTTCGGCCATTCAACGCCGCATCAACGACATTTACGCCACCCAGCAGCACAATGAGTTTGGCGCTCAGCGCAATGCCCTGTTGTTTCTGCCCGGCGAATACAAGGTGGATATCCCGGTAGGCTTCTACACCCAAGTGCTAGGGTTAGGAGCTTCTCCCGACGCCGTGCGCATCGTCGGCAACGTGCACGCGGATGCCAGCGCACCCAACAACAATGCCACCACCACCTTCTGGAGAGCGGCCGAAGGCTTTTCCATATCTCCCCCTGGCGGGCGCATGCAATGGGCAGTCTCCCAGGCTGTACCGTTCAGGCGCATGCACGTCCGCGGCGATATTGTGCTCCATCAGCACCGCGGCTGGGCCAGCGGCGGATGGATGTCCGACGACTTGATCGATGGCCAGGTCGAAGCGGGTCCACAGCAGCAATTCTTTTCCAGGAACACCGAATGGGGAAGTTGGAGTGGCTTTAACTGGAACATGGTCTTCCTCGGCGTTCCCCATCCACCGCCAGGTGAGTGGCCTGTGCCGCCTTATACCAAAATCGCCGAAACCCCTATCGTTCGCGAGAAGCCGTTCCTTCAAACCGATCCGGCTGGAAACCTGAGCGTCCGCATTCCTTCTCTGCGCACCCGGAGCGTAGGAATCACTTGGCATGGCGGCACCAGCCCCGGGCAATCGATACCCATCAGCCGCTTCTACATCGCGCGGCCGTCGATGGACACCGCCGCTACCATCAACGCACACCTGGACAAGGGAGAAAATCTGCTGTTCACTCCTGGCGTTTACCAACTTTCAGAGTCGCTCCGCATAACCCGGCCCAACACTGTGGTGCTGGGTCTTGGCTTCGCCACATTGAAGCCAACCAACGGTACCGCAGCCATGACAACAGCGGATGTAGATGGGATTATCGTTGCTGGTCTACTTTTTGATGCAGGTGAGAAACAATCACCGGTGCTCCTCCAGGTGGGACCGGACGGCAGCAAAGCGCGGCATGTGCAAAATCCAATCTCTCTGCATGACGTTTTCTTCCGCGTTGGCGGGGCCGCGGTGGGCCGCACGGAAGTCAATCTCAAAATCAACTCGAGCGACACCATCATCGATCACACCTGGATCTGGCGCGCCGATCACGGCTCCGGCGTTGGCTGGCTGACCAATACCAGCGCCAACGGGCTTGTTGTCAACGGAGACAACGTCACCGTCTACGGTCTGTTCGTGGAACATCATCAACAATTTCAAGTGCTCTGGAATGGAAATAACGGGCGTACTTATTTCTACCAATCCGAAATCCCGTACGACCCACCGGACCAAGCCAGTTACAAAAGTACTCCCGCAACGTGCGGCTGGGCCTCTTACAAAGTTGCCGGCGATGTGTCCAGCCATGAAGCGTGGGGCCTCGGGATATACAGCGTCTTTCTTCGTCCCGGCGTGGTGCTGACTCGCGCGATTGAGGCCCCAACGACGCCCAATGTGAAGTTTAACCACATGATTACGGTTGCTCTCGGCGATCTCGGCGAAATCAGCCACGTCATCAACGATACCGGGGAAGCGACCTCAATTCACCCACGTGTCACACCCAAAGTTACAAACTATCCCTAAGCCGAACGCACTGCTTTCTAATTCTTCTTTAATCAAACAGGTAGACTCTCGGTTCGCGGCGCAATATGGCGTGTCACAATGACCGACGGGGAATAGGAAAACAGACTAGACAAGACTAGCTTTGAATTGGCCGATCAAAGTGTGAGCGCTGTGAACCAGCCTGACAAGACATATCTGTTGCAATTGAAACCGCCCGGGTTCGCCACCCGCGTAGTCGTCGCGGCGACCGCCGAAATTCATGGTGAACACCTCATCCTGCTCAACTCACGTGGTCAACTGGCAGCTCTATTTGTATTGGAGATGGTTGAGAGCTGGAATCGACTCTAGTCCGGTTCCCATTCATTTGCCGGCCAGTCGTGCCTGATAAATACGCAGGTTAACGTACGCAACTTCAATCAGTGGGCTCTCCAGTCCGAGTTTCCTTCCTCGATGCAGCAGATCACCTAGAATCTGATCCACTTCTACCCGGCCCTTCTTGATTAAATCGCGATACATAGAAGAAGTGAGGGTTGATCCCGGAGCAGTTATTATTTTCTCTGCCCGGGTGAGAAATGCATCGCTTGGCGCATGTCCGCAAGCTGCGGCAATGGCGCTCGATTCAGCAAGAATTCCCATGGCCACGCCTGCGCCGCCGGGTACGGCCTCAATCTCTCCAATGTTGCCCCGCATCAGGCAGGTAGCGGCGCCGAGACTGGAGAGCATCACCCACTTCTCCCACATCTCCTGTTCAATGTTCTGCGACATTTTGGCCTCGAACTTCGCCCCCTGCATGGTCTGATTCAAGATCTCCATGCGCGCAGAAACATTTCCTCCGCGTTCGCCATAAACCAGCTGCTGGGTCTTGGTTAGCTGCAGGATGCGATTGTCTTTATCCATTTCCGCGACAATGAGGCAAACTCCTCCGATCACCTTACCATCTCCAAACCGATTGGCCAGCAGATCGATGTGCTGCATCCCGTTGAGTAAAGGGAGAATCATCGTGCTCGCTCCCACGGCGCCGGCGAAATCGTTCATTGCCGCGTCCAGCGAGTATGCCTTGACGCACAGCAGGATGAGATCGTAAGGGCCGGAGATCTCATGAGCCAGAACAAGCCTGGGACGAATCATCGCATCTCCAAATGGACTCAAGATGCGCAAGCCATGGGCGCGCAGGGTCTCCGCCTGCGGGCTGTGGACCAGAAAACTGACATCCCGGCCGGCTTCGTGCAGGCGGCCGCCAAAATATCCACCTACCGCGCCGGCTCCAATCACTAGTATTCGCATAACCTATTATCGCTATTCGTCACGGGTTCGCAGATGAAATGAGCAAGCCTTAGAAAACGGATTAGCCAGAAATGTTCCCGCGATCCCGGAAACGATGACTGTTCCGTCCCCATTAAAATGGGCCGAACGGAACTCTTCATCCGGGAGGCCATTCAGCCTTTTCCAGGTTTTCCCGCCATCGCTACTGCTGTAAACCCCGGTGATGGCGGTGATCACTTCTCGTTTCGGCTTCAGCGGGTCCACCTCAATCGAGTAAGCCCGAATATTGGCGCCTGTCTCATCACTATCTCGGTGCAACAGAAATCTTGCATGAGTCACCCGGTCCACGGTCACTCCGCCTGCCGGGTTATAAACCCCCCAACACGCTGCTAAATGAAGCCCGCCGACGGTACTCATTCCGTGGATTGCCGAATCTGCCCCCACTCCACCGATGCGAATCCATTTCTTCGTTTCCGGATTAAGCCGGTAGGCCTGATCCCCCGTTCCCACAAAAAGGAAGTGTCGATACGGACCTTTTGCGTCCCCAAATTGCATGGAGAGAATGTCCATCTTCGTGGGCATTGGCGGCAGAGGTCCGTCTTTCACCCATGACCCATCGTCAGCTTTTTGGTACGCAAAGATGTGAGGATCCAGATCAAAGTAACCATAACTGATCACCATGTGTTTTCCGTCGGCTGTGATCAGGACTGAACCCCCCTTGACCGGGTCACCCTCTCTTTTGGTAATCGTTACCTGGGGGACCCGCTGTGATTCGATCAGGCCTTCGATCGGTTTCACCACAGCATCGGCAGGGCTTGATTGTGGAACCACCTGAAAGGCTCCTCGTTGCGTCGTGATCACAAACTCATTGCCACCGGGTGCGACACCCAAGCCATTACGCTCACCCTCACCAATCCCCGCTTCGAGATATTTGGAATCTACCCGCGCCACTTCGGTCCAGGTTTTTCCCCCATCGACCGTTTTCGATACAAACAGCGCCCGGTCCTCTGAGGGAACCTTGCTGCTCAGGTCCGCGGTGAGGCCCCAAACAACATTGGGGTCATTAACCTTGGGATCGGTTGCCATGGCTTCGATGAAGCTGCTTGCGAACTGATGACTTCCAGGAAGATTCGTTACTTCATGGGTTTTGCAATTGTTCAAATCGTTATTAACATTTGATGCAGTTTGGGGCAGTGAGATCCGTCCCCATGCCATCATGAGCAACGCCGCCAATTCGGTCGCAATTTTTGCTTTCGCTCTCAACAGTCCCAAACTATACCGACCGAGAGTCGAGTGCACCCCCCTATGCACTTTCAGAAGTGCCCTGGTAACCAACTCTGAACGTACGGCCTAAACAGGCTCCCGAAAACTCTGGTTGTTGAAGGGTACGGGCTAAAGAGCGTGTGTGAGAACTCGATTCTGGAAGGGCACGGGTTCAGCCGTGCCGTAAATAACATGGCTCTCCCCGGTGCACTCTAGCCTTCCAACAAGCGACTGCCAAGGAACGAAGCAACTCTACCCTTGTCATCCTGACCGGAGCGTACCCGGATTTCCTACTTCGCGCAGCTAGCGACGACCACGTATGCGGCTCTCTTCAAAGAGAGCCGCATGCAGATCATCAAAGCCACGGGTCTCGACAGGAAATCCGGGGGAGCGTAGTGGAGGGATCTGCAGTTGTCCCGGTAGTAGCAAACTCGAACCGTTCAGAGCTGAACATCCTGAACGAATGTTGACCTTTGAGCAGCGCTGAAGCTGGCCATGACGCCTTTGGGAACTAAGCCCGTAAAGTTGTCCCCTAAAGGAAGTCGAGTTCTCACACACCCTCTTCAGCCCCCTGATGTACGTCTTTCTTGCTCGGTCCCGAGTTTTCCGGAGCCTATAAAGCCGACCAACGAGGTAAGTGGGTGCGGGACGAAAGCTAAACGTCAGTTATAGTTACGAATCCGCAAAACTACGAGAGCAGCAGTTCGATATCCTCGCGACGCAAGTCGCGGATAAGGCTGTTTTCGGCTCCAATAATAGCGTCAGCAAGGCCGCGCTTGCTCTGCTGAAGTTGCAGGACTTTTTCCTCAACCGTATCGCGAGTGATGAGTCGATACGCAAACACCTGTCGCAGCTGGCCAATGCGGTGGGTGCGGTCCACAGCCTGCGCCTCGACGGCGGGATTCCACCACGGGTCGAGGATAAACACGTAGTCTGCGGCGGTGAGGTTCAGACCCACCCCGCCGGCCTTCAGGCTGATGAGGAAGAGAGGACATCCGGGATCATTTTGAAACCGTTCCACCCTGGCCTGTCGATCATCGGTCTTGCCATCGAGATATTCGTATTCGATGCCGTCCGTCTGGAGAGCTACGCGAAGAATCCCCAGCAGGCTGGTGAACTGCGAGAACACCAGCGCCTTATGGCCTTCTTCCAGCACCGCCCGTAACTGCTCGATAAGAACGTCGAGCTTGGCGCTGGGGTCCTGGCCTCGTTTGCGGTCGACCAGCCCGGGGTGGCAGGCCGCCTGCCGCAGTCGCAGCAGGGCCTCCAGAACTTGTATCTTCGACTTCGCGATGCCGTCCGCGCTGATCTTGGGCAACAGCGATTTCCGGTAATGTTCCCGCAGTTCGTTATAGAGCGTGCGCTGCCGCGGTTCCATCTCGCAATAGATGGTCTGCTCGATCTTCGGCGGCAGTTCCGTGGCCACCTGTTCCTTGGTGCGGCGCAAAAGAAACGGCCGCAGCGCATGAGCGAGCAATTTGCGCGCGTCGTCGCTGGGGTTCCGCATCGCTCCGCCGGCTAGCTGAAACACGCCCGAAGCACCCAGCATGCCAGGATTCAGAAAATCCAGCAGCGACCAAAGCTCGCCCAGGTGATTTTCCACTGGCGTCCCGCTCAGCGCCAGGCGATGGTTGCCGCGCAGCAGACGAACCGCCTTGGCCGATTCAGTCCGTGCGTTCTTCACCGCCTGCGCCTCATCGAGAATTACGTAATCGAACACCAACTCCCTGAAGTGGAGTGCGTCCCGTCGCAGCGTTCCGTAAGTGGTGAGGATGAGGTCATAGCGGGAGAGGTCGTCCTTGTTCCGCGCAATGCCGGTGTAATCGAGCACCCGAATCTGGGGAGTGAATCGCTGGATCTCCTGCTTCCAATTAAATATGAGCGATTTAGGAACCACGACCAGAGAAGGCGCGTCGATCTTACCCTGAGCGCGCAGCTCGCGCCGGGTCTCCAGAAGGGCAAGTACCTGTGCGGTCTTGCCCACGCCCATATCGTCGGCCAGGCACCCGCCAAAAGAGAATTGCCGCAGGAAATGCATCCAGCCGAGGCCTTCGCGCTGGTAGTCGCGCAGGCGCCCATGGAACCCTGCCGGTTGTTCCGCAGCGCTTATCGACTGAAACCGCGCCAACTCCTGGCGCACATGCCGGAAGGCCTCATCGCAATCCACCGCCGGCTGGGTAGCGAGCAACGCATCGAGAAGTCCAGCCTGGCTGGGACGAAAGCGAATGTGATCGCCCTCTGCCTCGCCCATCGCGGACACGGGTCCAAAGCGATGCAGCCACTCTTCCGGCAGCAAACCGTAGGAGCCGTCGCCCAGCGTAACCATGGTCTCGCCGCGTTGGAGAGCCGCCAGCAACTGCGGCAACGGCGCGCTCGTGTCCCCGTACTCAATCGCGCCGTGAAGCTCGAACCAGTCCACGCCGCTTGCAACCGAAACGCTGCTCTGCCCGGGCTGACGAAACGCCTTTCCTTCCGCGACCACGTGCCAACCCGACTCGACCAGCGCGCGCACCACGCGCGGAAGCTTGCTGGGAGCCAGGTTCCATCCCGCGTCTTGGGCCCAGCCACCTTCTACGTAGCGCAGGCCAACCTCGGACAATTGCGTCCATGCTGCTTTTTCAGCGTCAACATCGCGGCGAATAAAGCGTCGCGTGGAAGCCTCGTAAATGCCGCGCGCCACGGCGTGTTCCGGCACGGAATGGTCCCCATACCCGAACCATACCTTCGCCTGCATGCCATCACTCTTGTAACTGGAACGGGCCTGGGTAATCTTGAGGCATTTGCGAGGAGAGAGCGTTAGTTCTTCGTACTGCAATTCCTCCGGCAGGTCCAGCTGGGGCAGGGCGGGCGAACATATCAGGCTGCTGAAAAACTCTTCTCGCTCCTCTTCCGAAAAGACGACCGCGTTGTTGTTGCGCAGCCCGGCAATCCAGGGAAAAGTCTCGTCCTCTGCCAGCCGCGCCACTCGCTCCCGGGTAAACAGAAAGCCGCCAGGAATTACCAGCAACGGTTCGTCGATCCCCATTCGTTCTGGGCCGCGGCGAAAGCTTCCGCTCAACTGCCAGCCGTCCTTCCGGCTGCCGCGTACCTCCAGAACGAATCTCCAGGGCTCGCCATCGTCCCATTGCAACGGGGACTTGTCTGTCTCTTCCTTCTCCAGCGGCAGGCAGCAGCGTCCAGTACGAAGCACCCTGGGGAGTATCGTTTCAGCCGTTACCGACGAAAGCGAAAAGGTCGTAGGCCCGCGATCGTAAGACTCAAGATAGCCGTACGCGGAATACTGTTCTCCGCCCAGCAGCATGGACAGCAGTTCGCGATCTTCCACCACCGGCAGAGAGGCAATCCGGGCCCGTTGAATCGAAAAAGGCCGCGGAATACTCTTCCATCCACCCTCCCTTTTTCGCTCGCGCGTTGCAATCGTGAGCACCACACCACGCGCCCCTTGGCTCTTGGGGACATCCAGAAGGTAGACGATCTCCTTGCCCGCCGGCCAGAGCGAAGCTTCCGTCCGGTAGGAGGCTGCGACGCCCACGATGCGGCCCATTTGCGTCTTCCATTTTGGTTGGGCCGGCGGCGGAGGTGGCAGGGGCGGCTTGATTGGCGTGACCGCTTGAGCCGCCCGGACGAGCTTGATCGGGGCAGGAAAGAGGCCAGAACTCTGCTCCCCGAGGGTGTCAGGTTTGCCCCCAGCTGCATCGGAAAGATAGCCCTGCTCATCTGCGGTCAGAATCGAAGCCCAAATATGCTTGCAGTTCTGACCCTCGCCCAGAAAATACGGGCAGGTGCAGGAGACAGAAAGCTTGCTTCCCGAGACTTTCAGCAGGACTTCATACGGCTCCATTCCGTTCACCGTGGCGCTCACTTCCGCGGACGAACCGATATGGACCTTGACCCGCTTTAGGCGGAAATATTCATCGCCGCGGTTACGTGAGGAGACGCTGAACTCCTTCGCCAAAATCGAGGGGAGTTCCAGTCCTGGGGCAGTAATTTGCATGGACAATCCTCATTCTAGTGAAGCTGGCACGGCAGTGGCGGGGCTGTTCTCGGAGTATTTTTGTGGATTAAGAGGCACGAACGTTTACGGAAGAAGCACATCCAACACATCCCGCGGTTCCGGGCGAACGCGGAAATCGGCATGGGCATCGGCAAACAGAACCGTGCCATCACGCCCCAGGATATAGGTAGCGGGTAGCGGCAGCCGCCAGCTGGCATCCCCGTTCACCAGGGGAATGTTCACCAGGATGCTGCGATAATACTGTTGCTGCGAAGGCGCGACCGCGTAGGCCAAGCCAAACTGTGCCGCCAATCTGCATCCCGCATCTGTCAGCACAGGAAACCCGAGCCCATGCTGTACCGCGGTAAAGTCATTCTGCCGCACCGTCTGAGGGGAAATCCCAACCAGCAGAGCACCCCGCTTGCGCACCGCTCCGTACAGGTCTCGCCAGGTTTCAAGCTCGGTGACGCAGTAAGGGCACCAGCGCCCGCGGAAAAAGTTGATCACCAGCGGTCCCAGCGCCAGCAGATCACTGCTGCGAACCATGCGGCCACCAGCATCTGGAAGAGCAAACTCCGGAGCTTTCGAGCCCACCTGAAGGATCCGGTCCTCGACCCCCGCCGCATAGAGTTCCGCCACCGCCCGCTCGCTGATTTCGAGGCGCTCCGGCTGAACTAGATTGCGTGTGTTGGCGGTGATTTGGTCGAGTTGATCTTGCAGTTTCGACATAGGGTACTTAAGGGAATTTTATCCGGGTCTCAGTTTTTGTTGGACGCGCATGGCCCAGTTTCGTCGCAAGAATTAACGCAATCGCAAAAACTGCGCCGGAGTGACCTTGGTAATCAAGAGTAACTTTCAACGCTTTCAACGCTTTTTGCGCACTTTTTTTCGACCGAGCGCTGCTATCGGCCCATGCCCCGCATGCCACCCAGAGCGCCCATCATGCGGCGCTGCAGGCCGCCCCCTTTGCCGGCGCTTTTAAACATCTTCCGCATCTGGGCGTATTGCCGCAGCAGTTGATTCACTTCCTGTACCGTCGTTCCCGAACCGCGCGCAATCCGTTTGCGCCGGCTGCCCGAGATAATCTCGTGCTTATCGCGCTCCTGCTTGGTCATCGAGTTGATGATGGCCTCGATCCGGTTAAACTGCCCTTCATCCACCTGCCCGGCCATCTGCTGGATGCCTTGAAAGGGCCCAACCGACGGCAGCATCTTGAGAATGCTTTGCATGGAGCCCAGCTTGCGGATCTGGCGCAGCTGATCGCGGAAGTCTTCCAGCGAAAACCCATCCCCGGAGAGAGCCTTGCGGGCAAAGTCCTCCTGCTTTTTCTTGTCCAGGGTCTCTTCCGCCCGCTCGATGAGCGTCATCATGTCGCCCATGCCCAAAATCCGGCTCACGATGCGATCCGGATGGAAAGGCTCAAAGGCGTCCGATTTTTCCCCGGTACCGATGAACTTGACCGGCTGGCCGGTAACGTGGCGGATCGATAGCGCCGCGCCGCCGCGCGCATCGCCATCCATCTTGGTGAGTACCGTCCCGGTCAAAGCCAGCTGCTTGTGAAATTCTCCCGCGGAGTGCACCGCGTCCTGGCCGGTCATGGCGTCGGCCACAAACAGGATCTCCTGCGGGTTAAGGAGATTCTTTAATCCCCGCATTTCCTGCATCAGCTCTGCGTCCAGAGCCAAACGGCCGGCGGTATCGACGATGAGCGTGTCGCACCCGGTGTTAACCGCTTCCCGCCGCGCCTCCTTGGCTAGCCGCTCTACCAGCGCATACCCCGGCGCCTCGCCCTTGGTGTCTCCCTCGTACAGGTTGACCTTAATAGCATGAGCAACAACGCGCAGTTGCTCGCGCGCCGCCGGACGGTAGACGTCCACCGACACCAGCAACGGCCGGTGGCCGCCCTTGCGCAGCCATGCGGCCAGCTTGCCCGAAGTGGTGGTCTTGCCCGACCCCTGCAGGCCAGCCATCAGGATGACCGTGGGCGGCCGGGAGGAGAAGTTGAAGCGAGCCGTATCTTTACCCAGCAGGGCGACCAGTTCGTCGCGGACGATCTTGATCACCTGCTCGGTGGGCGATAGGGCCGTCATCACCTGCTGGCCCAAAGCCTTCTCCCGGATGTGGTCGATCAGCTCCTTGACCACATTCAGGTTGACGTCGGCTTCGAGCAGGGCCACCCGAATCTCGCGCAGGGCCTCCCCGATATTTTCTTCGCTGACGGTGCCCTGACCACGGAGATTCTTGAAGGCCCGCTGCAGCTTGTCGGATAGGTTTTCAAACATGGCGCTGCTTCGAGTCTAACTGATTGAAGGCCTCTACTCCTGAGAGGGTGTGGAGGGTTCGCTGAGGTTGGGAACATCGATCCCCAGAGCCGTGGCCAAGGCAATCTGATGGTCCTGCTCCTGCATCAGGATTTCCCGGATATGCTCCGCCGTCGCATACTCGCCCAGCGCATCGCACTGCCGGATCCGCTGGCGATAATTGCGGATGGTCTCATTCTCGTTATCCAGGTCGAAGCGCAGCATCTCTTCTGCCTTCTCCGAGGTCTTGACCGGCTTAGGAACCACCACCGGCATGCCGCCCATATAGTCGATTTGATTGGACAGAATCAGGGCATGCTCCAGCTCTTCCTTGGCATGCACCTCCAGCTCCGCCGCAATGTTCATGTAAGCAGCGCCCTTCAGTACTTGGGAATAGTTCACATACGAAATGATGGCCTGATATTCGCGCGCCAGGTCTTCATTGAGCAGGGCGATGAGTTTTTCGCGGGTGATGGCTTTTTCGGCGGGGGCAGTTGCAGTGGGCATTGCTTTCTCCTCGTTCTAACGCAGTGGTTGTTCGTTGGGTGCAGGATCAACGCAAGGGGTTGCAGCGTACTACTCAGGCAACGGAAAAACTCTGTTTTGTATTAGGGCACGACTTTAGTCGGGCCGCAAACGATTGAGAAAACGCCGGGCTTTTAGCCCCTGAGGTGCCAGCTCCGGACTTCAAGTCCGGGGGAGCGGGTTTTCAAACCCGCGGGAATGCCCAATATCTAAGATTTAGGACTTTAGCCCTGGTGGCTGCTTCTCAAGCGGGTCGCGACTTTTTCCGCAACCCGTTTAGCCCCTGCGTGAGAACTCGACTTCCCTCAGCGGACAACTTTACGGGCTGCGCAAAAGCTCTGTTTTGTATCAGGGCACGACTTTAGTCGGGCCGTAAACGATTGAGAAAACGTCGGGCTTTAGCCCCTGAGGTACGGCTTTCCTTCCGGGTCCCGAGTTTTTCAGCAGCCTGTACTACCAGATATACGGAACCAGAGCTTTTACCTGCATGCGATAGCGGGTGTACTGGTCACCGAACTGCTGCACCATAAATCTTTCTTCCGTAACCGATTTGATCTTCCAGGCAACTGCCGCCAGGATCACGCCCAGAAAACAGCGCAGCGGCCCCAGAGCGATTGCCGTGCCCAGCAAGGCCACCAGCAATCCCGTATAGATGGGATGGCGGACAATCCGGTAGGGTCCAGAGCGTACCAGGGTGTGATCTTGTTTAAGGGTGACGTTCGAGCTCCAGTTGCCGCCCAGAAAAATCCGTGCCCAGCCGGCGAAGAACATGCCTGCCAGCAACAAGCCGTAACCCACCGCGCTTGCCGGCCTGCCGGCTGGCGCCAATGGTTGATTGAGCAAACCCCAGCCCATATCCGGAACGGCCATAAAGACGTAGGTGCCCACCAACAAGGCGAGTTGCAAGAAGCGCGAACGGGAGGTTTGTCGCTGGATAGTCCGTTTGCCGAAGACTGCCGGAACGATCCAGAACAAACCAAAAACAACCCAAATCACAGCCAGCGGGTTATGTTGAAAGAACGACACGGCGGCGCCTCTATTTCCGTCGGGCAATTGTAGATAGATTTGGCCAAAGCTGTCATCTCGCCGTGCAGCATTTAAAGGAGTTTAGGTGGCCTCCACTGAGCAGGGGCAAAAAGACCGGGTTGCAGCTGCTGCAGGCGGTCGCTTCTCCCATGCATGGCGAGCCCTGAGGCACCGCAACTTCAGGCTGTTTTTCAGCGGCCAGAGCATTTCACTCATCGGGACCTGGATGACCCGCGTCGCCACCGGTTGGCTGGTTTACCGGCTTACCGGATCGGCCCTTCTGCTGGGGTGGGTCGGTTTCGTGGGACAGATTCCCACCTTCCTGCTGGCCCCCTTCGCTGGGGTATGGGTCGACCGGCTGGACCGCAGGAACGTATTGCTTTGGACTCAGGCTCTGGCGGCCGTGCAGTCCTTGTTGCTGGCTGGCTTGACGCTCTCCCACCGAATTACCGTATGGCAGATCCTGGTCCTGAGTGCCTTTCAAGGTTTGATCAACGCGTTTGACATGCCTGGCCGGCAGGCGTTCATGGTGCAAATGGTGGAAGACCGCCAGGATTTGGGCAATGCCATCGCCCTCAACTCCTCCATGGTGAACATGGCGCGGTTGGTGGGTCCATCGCTGGCGGGCTTGGTGATCGGCGCTTTTGGGGAAGGCTATTGCTTTCTCATCGATGGCTTGAGCTATTTCGCGGTCATCGCCTCCCTGGCGCTCATGCGAATCAAACCGCTGCCGTCGCGGAGCGGGGCCGCTGCCTCCATGCTGGCGCAATTGCAGGAGGGCTGGGCGTACGTGTCAGGGTTCGAGCCTGTGCGCACTATCTTGCTGCTATTTGCCCTGGTCAGCCTCATGGGGATGCCCTACATCGTGTTGATGCCCATCTTTGCCGCCCAGGTACTGCATGGTGGCCCGCACACCCTGGGCGTGTTGATGGGCGCATCGGGAGTGGGCGCGCTCATTTCAGCGCTCTCGCTGGCGGTGCGCAAAACCGTGCTCGGGCTGGGCCGGATGATCCCCATCGCCGCCGCCACCTTTGGCGCGGGACTGGTTCTGTTTGGGCTCTCGCGCGTGCTGTGGCTGTCAATGCTGATGATGCTGTTGACCGGATTCGGCATGATGCAGGGAATGGCCGCCAGCAACACCATTATCCAAACCGTGGTCCCTGAGGACCGGCGCGGCCGCGTAATGAGCTACTACACCATGGCCTTTGTCGGCATGGCGCCTTTCGGCAGCTTGCTGGCCGGCTTGCTGGCGCACAAGCTGGGTGCCCCGCACACCGTGATTATCACCGGGAGCGTGGTCATCCTGGGCGCGATTTGGTTTGCCACCCGCTTGCCGGCGATTCGCGAGCAAATCCGGCCTATCTACCAGGCCATGGGCATCCTGCCGCCCAGCCTGGAGCCAGTGGTCGAGAATGCCGCCGGTTAGGGGCTGCCGGAGGGGTGGAGGGGTCCACGCCACCCCGGACTTTCAACTAGCTTAACCAGTGCCAGCCCCGGACTCGCTTCGGGACGTAAATTAAGGGCTTTAGAGCCTGCGTGAGAACTCGACTTCCCTCAGGGGACAACTTTACGGGCTGCCCGAAAGCTCTGTTTTGTATCAGGGCACGACTTTAGTCGGGCCGTAAACGATTGAGAAAGCGTTGGGCTTTAGCCGCTGAGGGCATCTTTTATCAGCGCACAAGAGAGTGTAGAGGATAGAAAAAACGTACCTCAGCGGCTAAAGCCAGGTAGGGCCACGTTATTTACGGCACGGCTGAAGCAGTGCCCTTCCAGAACCGAGTTCTCACACACGCTCTTTTAGCCATGGTGGCCGCTTCTCCGGCGGTTTGAGACTTTTTCCGCGCCTGACCTGCACAATCGCCAACCTCCGCGACTTCACGACGATGCAGGGGTCTGATACTGCTAGACGTGCAATATGGAGTCTCTCGGCCATGCCTTACTCTTCGTTTTTTGCCGCCGGACGTTTTACCCGTGTCCTGGCGGCCTGCCTTGTGCTCTCCCTGGTGCAGCAGCCGGCGATATTGCTAGCTGCCGCCAGTCCTCCGTGGCATAGCAAGCGCTCCACCGCGACGCCGGCAATGGCGGAAGAAGAGCGTACCGCCCACGCGCTCAATCGGCTCACCTTTGGACCGCGCCCCGGCGATTTGGAGCGTGTCGAAGCGATTGGGGTCAAAAAATGGGTCGAGATGCAGCTCAACCCTGAGCAAATCGACGACAGCCTGCTGGAGGCGCGGCTGCAGAGTTTTCCCGCCATGCACCTCAGCCAGCTGGATCTGCTTCAGGATTTTCCATCCGCAGCGGTCATTCGTGCTGTAGCCGACGGCAAGGTGCCCCTCCCCTCCGATCGAGTGGAACGTGCAATCTACCAGAACCAGGTGGCCGCGTACGAAGAGAAGCGGCAGAAGCAAGCCCAGGAAGCAGCCAAACAGCCAGCCGCCAAGCAGCCAACCGACGCACCGATGGCTGCGGATCCGGCAGCAGCGGCCATGGCAAGCGAAAGCGTGATGGCGGATGCGATGGCGCTCGAAGACGTGGCCAGTTCCCCTTCCATCACCGTCCATGAACAGAAGCTGTATGCCGATCTGGCCAGCACCCAGATTGTGAATCTATCCCCCGATCAGAGGCTCGACCGCTTGGTGAACATGAAGCCGGGCCAGCTACGCGGATTCATGAAGGGGCTCACTCCCGAAGAACGAACCCAGCTGACAGCCGGGATGACCGCGCAACAAAAAGAAACCATGGTTGCGCTTTTAAACCCGACCCTGTTGGTGGCCGGGGAACTGTTACAAACCCGCCTGCTCACCGATATTTACAGCCAACGCCAGTTGCAAGCGGTGATGATGGACTTCTGGCTCAACCACTTCAACGTCTATTTAAAAAAAGGGCAGTTTGCCCCCTGGTACCTGGTGGATTACGAACAAAACGTGATCGCGCCGCATGCCATCGGCAAGTTCGAGGACCTGCTAGTGGCAACGGCCAAGAGTCCGGCCATGCTCTTCTATCTGGACAATCATTCGAGTATCGGACCGCACTCGCCGGCGGCCATGCGCACCCAGGCAAATCCGGCAGCCAAGAACAGAGATCCGGGGCTGAACGAGAACTATGCCCGCGAACTGATGGAGCTGCATACTCTCGGCGTCGATGGAGGGTATTCGCAGAAAGACGTAACAGAAGTAGCCAAGGTGTTCACCGGTTGGACCATCGAAGAGCCGCGTAAAGGAGCGGGGTTCACGTTCAATGAGCGGCGTCACGAGCCGGGACCTAAGGTTGTCATGGGTCAGACCATTCAGGAGAACGGCGAGCAGGAAGGTCTGGAGGTTTTGCATCGGCTGGCCACCAGCCCGGCGACAGCGCATCATCTCTCGCAGCAGTTAGCAGAGCGTTTTGTGAGCGATACTCCGCCAGCGGCGTTGGTGGATCGGATGGCAAAAACTTATTTGAAATCCGATGGCGATATTCGCCAGGTGTTACGCACTCTGTTTATTTCGCCGGAGTTCTGGTCCCGCGAGGCGTATCGTGCCAAGGTAAAAACTCCAGAAGAGTTCGTCCTTTCCGCAGTGCGGGCTACGGGCGGTGAAGTCCAGCGTCCTGCGATTGTGCTGAATGCAATGGGCCAGTTGGGGATGCCTTTCTTCGGCTGCCAGACACCGAATGGCTATTCCTGGATGGCGGGTGCGTGGGTAAACTCCGGTGATCTTCTGAGCCGCATTAACATTGCTCTGGCTCTCAGCAGCAACAAGCTGGGTACAGCGACGGATCTGGATGCACTGATGAAGATCAACAAACCGGATGCGTTGGATTCCGCGCAAAAGGAAACGAAATTGGAAGCCATATTCCTGGAGGGTGAGTTGAATCCGCAAGCCCGGCAAACGGTCTTGCAGCAGGCGGACGAACTAGCTGCCCAGGGACCGCTTGCACTGCCGGGATCGGATTTGGCCAAGCCGGGTGCGAAGCAGGCGGGAACGATGCCACTCCGCGCAGCCTTTGTACAGGTGATGGATTTGCCGACCCCCATCCCAGCGCCGGCGGACAAGCAAGCCGCGCTGGTAGCGGGACTATTGCTGGGCTCGCCAGATTTTCAAAAACGCTAGTGGACGCGCTTTGGCTCTATCCCTGCCACCAATCGACGGGAAATCAAACACGCTTCCGCCCAAAATCCACACATCCCAATCGCAACTTCCCAGGTAAGCCACTACCCTCTCCTTGTCATCCCGACCGGAGCGTACCCGGATTTCCTATTGCGCGCTGCTGGCAACGACCACGTGTGCGGTTTCCCCTAAAGAAAACCGCATGAAATTACTCAACGCCACTAATCTCGACAGGAAATCCGGGGGAGCGTAGTGGAGGGATCCGCAGTTCTTCCCACAGCGGCCGATCTTCAGGAACAGCGAGGTCCCACACTTTGTTCATTAGGAGCGGCGTGCCGGTAGCAAGTTAAAGGAGGGATGAGCGCGCTTGTGGGCTCTATCCCCGCACCGATCGCCGGCTGCCCAACGCCCCGATTTCCTGGGGAGTTTCGTGGGTTCAAGCCCGTTGCGGGTCCCACAGATCCATGTCGGCCCGGAACACCCAGGTCTCAAAAGCGAGACCTGGGCCACCCACCCAAGGGTGGAGACGGCAGCTTCTATTTTCGACCGAGGGGTCCGTCCGTACATTCTCATCGAACCTCGACAGACCACAAAAGGATACGCGAAGCTCACGGCGATGAAGGCCAGCAATCTGAGTATCTATTACCGGTCGGGATTGCTGGAGCTGCTAACCACTTAGCAGTTATCTAAGAACAGGCCAGGAACGAGAGCGATTGAGGCTGTTGTCACTCTGCAATAACTCGGCCGACGGATCATTACCTAAGTAAATAAATTGTAGCGATTTACCTTGATAGTGCAAATTCTGCCCAACTAAGATCGCTCGACTATGGCTCAACGCTCGGACGCGCTTCTACCTTCGCTTTATCCTCGAAAATGCTGAATCCACCAGAACACTCGGTATCGCTCCAATCAAGTCCATCAGGGCTGCCTGCAGCGCATACCGGAAGAACAACTCCTTGTAAGAACTTCAACAGGAGCATCAAGTGAACAACGTGAATCTCAGTTACGGCCGCACGACTAGTCGATCCGATTATCGGAAACCGCAAAGTATGGGCGGAGCGCTATTCATCGCGCTTTTCTTCTCGGTAGCTTCACTTTGCAGTGCGCAGGTGACCAACGTCACCGACGTTACATCCACACCGATTCCGGGTGTGGGGCATGACTACATCGGGCGACTTTCGGACACTGTAACTCCAGCCAATGGAGCAGTGAGCCTCCGCATCCCGGTACCAGTACCAACCAGCCGCGGATTCACTACGCAATTCAGTTTCACCTATGACTCCAATGGCGTCCATTTTATTGCTGGCGGTTCCGGCGGATACGCAATCTGGAACAGAACACCAACCTATCTTACTGCAGGCGGATGGTCCTATACTATACCCCAGCTCACTTATACGACGGGGCTTGCACTGTATGGCACCGTCCATTGCCAATATCGTACCGCTTATGTCTTTCAAGATAATCTGGGTACACGATACCCATTTCCCATGGCTGATAACCTTTCAGGGGGAAACGGGAGTTGTCCACAGAGTACCACGGTATATAAGACGGCAGGTCCGTATGCAGCGAACCTTGTAGCCAGCCAGTACTTTGCTATCGATGATCCGGACGGCACGGTCTATGCATTTGCAAACTCCGCGGGGGCGGGTTGTCCACAGCAATCCACCGGGAGCAACTTCACCGCGCTCCCATCCTCTATTGAGGATCGCAACGGGAATGTGACCACAGTCTCCTGGTCCCCATCCACATGCGACGGATCCTTTCAGGTCACAGATACGGCCGGACGCCCGATTCTCGCTTCTTCGGGATTCGGTACCACCGGGAACACCCTTACAGTCTCTGGTCTTTCGTCCCCGTATCAACTGACGTGGGCAACCGAAAACTTCAACTTCAGCGTGAACGCTAGCCCGAGTGGAACGGAACCGCCGTATTGTAACGGAGCGGCCGGCAGCACGAGTGGCACGCAAACTGTGATGACTTCACTCACCCTGCCTAACAACCAGGTCTATCACTTTCACTATGGAACAGACACTTCCACCGGCGCCCCCTCGAACCCGTACGGCCTTCTGAACGAAATCGTCTATCCCAATGGGGGATACGTTCAATATGCCTGGGGCATAAATCCATTAGCGCAAGACGTTGAGTTCCCAGCTGCGGAGAATGACGGCACTTGCGAATATCATGTCGATTCGATTGCAGTGCTACACCGGTACGTTAGCTATGACGGCTCGAAGGTCGCCCTGCAGCAGGATTTTCAGTACGCAACCAACTGGGTTCCAGGTGAGGCATTTCCAAGTTTATGGTCAACAAAAACAACGTTGGTAACCAATACAGACAACATCGCCGCAACCGTAAATAGCACGCTTTATACCTACTCTGGCTCGGGGACCCCTGAGCCTCCCTACATCGGCTACTCCGCGGGTTCACAGATACCTCTTGAGCAGAGCGTTGTGTACAAGGATGGCAAGGGAGACACACTCCAAACTGTAACCAAGAAGTGGCAAGACCCATATGCGCTAACGAACAAGACGACGACTCTTCCCAACAACTCCTCAAGCATAATTGCAGATCAATACGGCACGAGAGATCAGGTAATCGAAGAAGATGATACGGACTACGGCCAAAGCGCACTCACCAGGAAGACGCTATATACGTATCAGACATTCGCGCCTGTACCTCAATTCTCCTCGGCCAATTCCTCGATTGTCGGTCGCCCTTGTAAAGTACTTCGCGAGGATGGAAGCAGCAACGTAAACGCGGAGCAAGACCTTTTTTACGATGGTGGTACTACGGTGTGCGGAACGGCGGGGACGCCTTCCGTCACCACCGTAAGCGGCCTGCCTACGGGCACTCACGACCCGAAAAACTATAGTATTTCATCTGCCACCGCCCGCGGCAACCTTACTACGTATACGCAGAAGTGCCTTCAGAACTGCCAGAACGCGACCACAACGTATACCTACGACATGACCGGCCAGGCCACCTCGAAGACCGACCCGTGCGGGAACGCGACCTGCTCGGATGTGTCCGCCGCAAGTCACAAGACCACATACGTCTACACCGATAGTCCGTCGGGGGGCAACTCCTACGGAAACTCGAATACTTATGTGACCATGATTACCGATCCGCTGGGTCACTCGAGTGATTATTCCTATAACTACCCGATAGGCGTGTTGACTGGATCGACCGATGCAAATAAAGAGACTACGACCTACAAGTACGGGACCGAGCCGTCGCAGTGCAGTGAGACAGATCTGCTAAACCGTCTCACCGAAGTCGACTATCCGGATGGAGGAATCACAGAGTATTGCTACAACGACGCGGTACCGAGTGTAGAGACAGCAAAACTTATCTTGGGCTCCACCTGGGAAACAAACGTCGCGACGATGGACGGTATGAACCATGTGACGGAAACCGAGTTAACGTCAGATCCCTCTAACCCGGATATAGTGCTGATGACTTATGACGGGGAGGGACGGATCTACACCAAGACGAACCCATATCGGACCACTTCAGATCCTACCTATGGCATTACGACCTACCAATATGACGCGATCTCGCGGCCGGTCAGCGTGCAGAATCCGGATAAATCGTTTCAATACTGGTGCTACGATGGCATCGCTTCCGCCGGGCAAAAGAATTGCAGGTCTCATGTCGCTAGCATCACTGGGGATTGGCTGGATTTCGCGGACGAGAAAGGAAATGACTGGCAGAAGACAACAGATTCCTTCGGTCGATTGACCAACGTGATTGAACCGAATGGCGCCGCGACTTATTACTCTTACAATATTTTGGACAACCTTGTCTGCGCGGCGCAGGACGGCGGAGCCGGAGGGACCTTCAGCTCCTGCGCGGCGGCACCGGCAGCGTGGCGGCCGAGAAGTTTCACCTACGACAGTTTGTCCCGGCTTATCCAGTCATTCAACCCGGAGACGGGTTGGATTTGCTACGGAACTTCCGGTGGTGCCGTACCAAACGGGAGCAACTGTACCGTTGGCTACGATGCAAACGGAAATCTCGCCTCCAAGACCGATGCGCGCGACATCACGACGAGCTATGCTTATGACGCACTGAACCGCTTGCTGAGTAAACGATTTTCAAATGATCCCGGTAGCACACCATCTTCTTGTTATCAGTACGATTCGTCATCGTTGGGTGTGGGGCGGCTCGGAAGTGAGTGGTCCCAGAGTGCCAGTGCGGGCGTTTGTGCTGCAACTGCGCCCTCAACCGGGCTTTGGACCAGAAGATCAATTCTTTCCTATGATGCAATGGGCCGTGTCCTAAGTGAGCAGCAGTGCACACCATCAAACTGCAGTAGCACACCCTACAGCCCAGCTTATACCTTCGATAAGGCTGGGAATCAGTACACCGCGACCAATGGAATAACGTCAACTCCGAGTGTGGGGACATTGTCTTTCACCAGTCCATTCGACGGGGCCGGACGATTGCTCAGCGTAAGCAGCAACTGGAATGATCCTACGCATCCTCCGGGTCTGTTTTCGGCGCAGAGTCAATCGGCTCAGCCCTGTCCGCATTCCCTTTCAGCGCCCTATACAGCATTCGGCGGCCTTACGAATGCTACATACGGCGGCGGCCTGACACTCAACCGTGGTTATGATGTTCGCCTACGTACCACTTGTGAGACAGATACAGGCAGCCTGCTCAAGAACTCCACCAGCGCGTCGGCAACGGTGACGGTGACTGGGACGGAGCAAGTTAAGTGAGGGGCTCATACGCCAACCTGATCTTTGCGGCCCGACCACGAAGAGCCGCTCACAGCTACATCCCGTCGATCTCGCGTGTTGCCGCCGGTGCAGACGCTGCATGCGAACTTGACAAGAGTGCACGTGCCTACAGACGGAGGTCATTGTGAGACACAACGAATGGCGAAGCAGCTTGAATCCACGGTGGGAAGAATGGGTGCGAGCTTTTGTCTGGGCCTTCGGCCTTATCGTCTGGAGCGGCAGTGCATTCGCGCAAATCACCCTGCCTGGAGCCGGAAACATCGATACCGTTGCCGGGGTTGGCACCTTCGCCGGAAACAATGGACCCGCCACGAGCGCCCAGCTCAACACCCCATTTGGAGTTGTGCTGGATCCCGCCGGTAATGTCTACATCGCGGACACTTACAACAATCGCATCCGTAAAGTCACAGTATCGAGCGGTATCATCACCACTTTGGCCGGAAATGGATCTGGTGGTTCCTCCGGGGACGGGGGGTTGGCGACGAGCGCGCAACTCAATACCCCCTCAGGGGTGGCCCTCGACTCAGCGGGTAACGTCTACATTGCCGACTCCGGCAACAATCGGGTGCGGAAGATCACGGTCTCAACCGGAATTATTACGACCGTGGCCGGCGATGGTGTAGAGGGCTACTCTGGAGATGACGGCGCAGCGACAAATGCCGAACTCTCCTACCCGACAGGGCTTGCCCTGGATTCGGCTGGGAACCTCTACATTGCCGATATCGACAACAGCGTCATTCGTAAAGTGTCAAAGTCAAGCGGAATGATCACTACCGTTGCCGGGACTGGGGCGGTTGGATATTCTGGCGACAGTGGACCGGCAACGATCGCAGAGCTTTCTTACCCCAGCGCAGTTGCCTTAGATGGATCGGGAAATATCTACATTGCGGACCAAGACAATAACTGCATCCGTAAGGTGACGGTCTCCACTGGAATTATTACGACCTTCGCCGGCAATGGCACCGAGGGCTACTCGGGAGACGGAGGCGTGGCGACCAGCGCTGAGCTAAGCTACCCGGGAGCAGTCGCGCTTGATTCCACGGGCAACCTCTATATCGTCGACTCGGGCAATCAGCGCATACGAAAGGTGACTATCTCCACCGAAGTGATGAGCACGGTGGCTGGAACTGGCTGGCCATCCTATTGCTGCGATGGAGGCCCTGCTCTCGATGCGGAATTTCATTTTCCGTCGGGGATTGCGCTCGATCCTGCGGGTAACCTCTACATCGCCGATACCGACAACAATCGTATTCGAAAGGTGACTGTTTCGTCGAGCATCATTAACACGATCGCGGGCAGCGATGCCTACTCAGGCGATGGCGGACCAGCCACTAGCGCTCTCTTAAGTTATCCTGCCGGGGTTGTAGCCGACCCAAGTGGCAACCTTTACATCGGAGACGATGGAAATTGCCGCGTCCGGAAGGTGACGGCTTCGACTGGCGTTATTACCACCTTCGCCGGGAATGGCGTTGCTTGTGATACTACCGGAGGTAATTGGACCGGGGACGGTGGTCCGGCTACGAACGCAGAGCTGGGTGCCGCTGAGGGACTAGCTCTGGACTCAGCCGGCAATCTATACATCGCTGCCGGCGGCAGCATCCGCAAAGTCACGCCTGCCGGCATTATTTCAACATCGGCAGGCTCGTATCTGAACGGTTACTCAGGCGATGGCGGGCTCGCCACCAGCGCTGTACTAAGCTTCCCGGAAGATGTCGCAGTCGATTCTGCCGGTAATCTCTACATCGCCGATACCGACAACAATCGCATTCGAAAGGTGACTTTCACCACTGGCATCATCAACACGGTGGCCGGAAATGGCACGGCGGGGTACTCTGGAGACGGCGTAGCCGCTACCAGCACAGAGCTCAATTACCCAACCGGGGTCGCGCTGGACGGCGCCGGCAACATCTATATTGCAGATATCGGCAATAATCGCATTCGGAAGGTGACCGTCTCTACCGGTCTCGTCACCACGGTAGCCGGTAACGGCAATTGCGCATTTTCTGGGGATGGTGGGCTGGCGACAAGCGCGGCATTGTGCGATCCAGAAGACGTAAAGCTCGACTCTGCCGGGAACCTCTACATTGCAGACTACTATAATAACTGCATCCGCAAAGTGACTGCCGCCACAGGCATCATTGCCACGATAGCCGGGAACGGCATATTAGGATATTCAGGAGACGGTGGCTTGGCCATTGGCGCCGAACTGGACTCTCCGGCAGCAGTCGCGCTGAATTCGGCTGGCGATCTCTTCATCGCCGATCAATACAACGGTCGAATCCGGGCCGCCGGCCCGATCACGACAACACCTACAGTCTGGGACAGCGGAACGGTATCGCTGCTTGTCAATAACAGCCCTCTCGCCATTGCCACCTATGGAGAGGGATCAACGAGTGCCACCCTTGCCGCCGCTCTCGCCACCAGTGCTGCTTTAGCGACGAGCCCTGCGGTGAAGGTGACCGCCGTCGACGACGCTTTGTATTTGGAAGCAACCACAGCAGGCGTAACGGGCAACGCCATTACCTACTCCCTCCAGAACACGGCTTACACCTCGTCTGAGTTCTACGCTCCCTCATTCCCTTCTGCCGCCAGCAGCGGCACGCTAGCAGGAGGGGATGCCCAAGGGGCCAACAGCGGTCAGGTAGTCTACAAGTACACCACTCAATTCGACGGCGCCAACAATCTGATAAGCGACAGCGACCAAGTGATAGGCACCTGGGCCTATCAATACGATGACCTCAATCGCCTGGCAGCTGCTACCGATAACGAGACTGGCAATCCGAATACCAATTATTGCTGGGGTTATGACCCGTTTGGCAACCGAATAATCCAGGCAGGCTCCTCCGCCGCATTCCAGGTAGGTTCGCCCACCTGCACACCGGCAGGCACAGCCTCTTATAGTGGTACTTGGGCTAACTACAGTTCGGCGAACAACAATCAGCTGGCGAACACCGTCCAGGCGCCGGGCGGAGTCAGCTATGACGCTTCCGGCGACGTGGTGAATGACGGTGCGAACCAATACCTTTATGACGGTGACGGACGAGTTTGCGCTGTCGCATCCACCTCGGTATACGGCGACACGATTCTGACCGGCTATGTTTACAACCCTGGCGGGCAGCGAGCTTCCAAGGGCACCATAACAAAGTGGAGCTGCGATCCAGCGATCAGCGGGTTCACCGCCACCAATGACTATGTCCTCGGACCTGGCGGCGAGCAAGTCACGGAAATGGCTATGAACGCCAACAAAACCATGGCCTGGCAGCATACGAATGTTTACGCCGCCGGCTATTTGTTTGCGACCTATGACGACAATGGACTGCATTTCCACCTGAACGATGAGCTAGGAACGCGCCGAGTCCAGACTGACTATGCCGGAGTCGTGGAACAGACCTGCAGCGGCCTGCCTTTTGGCGATAGCTTGGACTGCGATCTCTCCATTCAATTTCCCACCGAACACCACTTCACCGGCAAAGAAAGAGACATCGAATCAGGGCTCGACTACTTCGGAGCCAGATACTACGCCTCCAGTGTGGGACGGTTTATGTCGCCCGACTGGGCCACCAAGCCAGAAGATGTTCCGTATAGCGATCTGACGAACCCGCAGTCGCTCAACCTCTACAGCTATGTCAACAACAACCCTCTGTCGAAGACCGATAAGGATGGGCACTGCGATGCCGATGGAAAAAATTGTTCGGCATGGGATCACATTGCCGGCGCGATGGCCGGGGCACTCAACATCGTTCCGGGGACAATCAACACCGTCAACGGACTCGTTAATGCCGCGATATCCCCGTTTACCTCTTACCAATTCCCGATGATGGATGAGATTCAGCCGGATGCACATGCAAGCGCCCCCGGTATGGTGGTTGGGAGTGCCGCTGCAGCTGCGTACCCCACAGCTGCCGCAGCGGCAGACGTCAAGACTGCGGGCATGGTAATTGACGAAGTACAGGCTGCGTCCGAATCCGGAGTGCCAACCTCCATCCCGGCAGGGCCAAGTCCACGTCCTACGGCGGCACAGCAGAGCGCTATCAATGAGATGGGCGAAGCGCATGGTTGCTCCACCTGCGGAGCGACATCGCCTGGAACGCAGAGCGGTAAATGGGTCGGAGATCATCAGCCTCCGACTGCGCTAAACTCTTCAGGAGGGCCGCAGACCTATTCGCCTCAATGTCTCCAGTGCAGCCGTCAACAAGGTGGTCAGGTTAGTGCCGCTGTAAGGGCAGCTAAGAGGGCCCAAGCCGCAACTCCGCCACAGTGAGCGAACACTATGAATTTGGAACTTGCCTTACGAAAACTCGATAAGCATGCGTCGGAGTTCAACTTCCCGGTTCTGGATAATGCTTATGTGGAAATGGCAGCCACGCGCTTGACGGCCTTTCGAGATGCCCAGGACTGGGCTATCGCCTTCGAGGTGGTCGGCTACTCTACCAATGAAGGCTCTTTCGTCAACGATCTTTATGCGTTCGGATCATGTCTTCAAAAAGAGGGGTTTATCGGCTCACGAGCGGTGATGTCTCAGTCGCCCAATGATCCCTTGATCGATCCTCACACTGAGGCCTGGATCGCGGACTGGGAACACTGGGCCATCGTTGTGAAGGGTAAGTGTCACCAGTTCGCTCCTTCGAGAGATGAATATGTTTCCGCGGGAATCGACGTGCCTCTTGAAGGCGGTCCGGGATCGCTTAGCGAGGGGCAGATAATGCGCTTCTTCATCCATAGGGAAAGCGCTCAAGACCTGCTCATGCGAGACAGCGAACTCAGGGATGCGTTGCGGCTTGAGCCGAAGATGTCAGTCTTCCTTCAAACACAGGAATGGCAACATCCTGACGTGGCGGGAGAGGAAAGGCCCTCTGAGAAGGGAAGCCTCCGAAGCTTGCTGGCTGCACTTGAGTCGAACTCTCCGGCTCTCTTCCAGCTAGGGCGTCCGAACACAGACTGGAGAGTCTGGAATGCCACCCGCGCCGAATAGGCAGTGAAGAACCGAGGGACGGAAGAACCGGGGGACGGACGAAAAGTACCCCAATGAGCTGGCGCATATCGTAAGCTTTGCTGTGGCAAATGTTCGTCATTACTCCTGTTTTCAGCCCAGACGCGAACCAGTCGAACACCATAAACGCCAATGGCGTCACTATACCCGCCCCTGACGCGTATGAGTGGCATCATGGGCGACATCGGCCGGTATCTCGCGATAAGCCATCCAGGAGACACGCTCTTCCTGGAACCAGCCGGGCAGATCCCCTTTTTTCCCGGTCTTTTCACCGACGACGAGGTAGGTCTCGTCTCTCCCCGCGTCATCGCCTACCATCGCCAGTTTCCGCACGACTGGTGGCCGCACTTCGTCGAAGATAACCAACCAACGTTTATCGTCGAGCGATCTCCTATGCTGACAGGCTGGACCTATCATGGTTATCGACTCAATCCCGCAGAGCGCACGTGGTTTACTGAACACTACTGTGCGATGAAGTGTTTTCATTACGACCCGACGACTTACTTCAACAGTCCATTCTTGAACCAAGTCTTAACCCGGTTCCAGAATCCCGTAGAAGACTGGGTCCAGACACCGAGATCCCGCCTCTGCATGCACCCCTTGAGAATGCCTTCAAGACCGGAATGCAGTAAACTGTACTGTCTTTGATCAATGCACTCGATGGGCAGATTCATATCTCTGTGGAGGTGCGCGTTCTGAGTTACGCAAGAAAGGCTGTCATCCCCCTACTCTCGATTTGGCTTATAGCGTGGATATACCTTTCCTGGTACGCGGTTCAAGATGATGCCCTTATCCACTTAAGATACGCGAACTTTCTCCATTCCCTCCACTTCATCACATTTGACGGAGTGCGGTCGAACTATGGTGAATCCAGCCTTTTATACGTTGGCATACTCGCCTTGCTGCGTTCTGTCACCGTGAGCCCCCTGCTCCCGCACGCGGTATCATCGTTCTTCCATCTTGTGCTGTTCGCCATGTGTTCGGTGACGTTTCTCCGTGCAGAGAGATGCTCGTCTTCCCGAGTTCACTTTTTACTTCTTGCACTTGTGGTGGTGCTCGTCGCTCCGTCCGCAATTCGCTGGCTGGATGATGGTATGGAAACCGGGCTTGTGCTTTCGATGATTGCTGTACTAGTGTGGCAAGTACATCGGCTGTCCCTCCGCACGCGGGTTACTGCGTTGAATTATTGCTTTTCAGTTCTGCTGGGTTTCCTCCTCGTGCTTCTACGAATAGAGTTGGCCAGCGCAGCATTATTCGCGAGCCTCATTCTGGTTCTTGCGAGGAAGAATGAACCCGGCTGGAGGAATCTAAGTTTATGGATATCCTGCCTTCACTTCGTACTAGGGGCGATCGTAGCAGCTTGCGCTATACGACTCCTCATGCATTCGTTCGTACCAGATACGGCACTGGCGAAGTCTCATGGTTATGGCGGCCTGATAACTCCCTTGCGGGACGCGGCAACCGTGTTAAGCGGAGCCCTACTCTTCGGCCTTGGAACAATGTCGCTTTGGCTTGTATCTGCAATCATGGTTTTGCGCGATGGTTGCCTCCGGATGGCCAGTATCGCAGCGAATGCCCTATTCCCGGTTGTCTTAGGTGTCGCAGTGTTGCGTGGGCAGGAGATCCAGGGCGCACGCCACCTGGTCTGGTGCTTTTTCTTCTCTATCTGCTGGAACATCTTCGAGCTTTGGCACTCGGCCCGTTCACTTCATACGCCATCTTTTTCAACGGCTTCGGCAATCCTTCTGGTCATCTGCATCTCTGTTATGCCGCTTGAGAGCCATGTGATGTATCGCGTCCTTAGAACTCGCTCTAATACTATGAAGACCTTTATGAGCGAGAATTTGCAGCTGCCTCTACAGGGTTCTCTCGGCGTAGCACGGGACGTAGGGTACATTTCCTATTTCACACAAGACAAAATTTGCGATCTGGCCGGCCTCGTAAATGGTCGCATTGCGGCGTCCATGAATGATGACCAACGCCTGGAGGCTTGCGCCAGGCTAAGGCCGTCCTTCGCCTTTGTCAACGCTGATCAGGCCTACGTGATTGCCCAAGTAATCGACGTGTCTGAGTGGAAGGTGTGTGGGAAGTATGACTTTGGCAACTTGCGAATACCTGACCGTCATTTCCTCTTGGTCAGCCCAGAATTAGTAGCAGCTACTTGCTTGGCGACACGATTTACTCCAAGCCCAGCATCAACATCAATGATCGAGTCAAGCTACTAGCATCTCAGAGTATTGGGCATTGAAGGGGCATTGAAGGGAGGCATTGAAGGGACGGCATTGAAGGGACAGGTAGAACGTAATCCTGATAAGTTCATGGGGTGGCCCGTTTAGCTTGAGCGGATCGCAGTCGACGTCGCTCACCACGTAACGCGTGGAAACGCTCGGCGTTTCATTCTGGATTGCGACGCAGATCGGGAGGTGTACCTCTGCCAAAAACGGTAACAGGAATCCTACTGAGGGGAGTTATTGACCGGCGCGTTAGGGCTGACCGGGCTTGCGGGCGATCCGCCGAAACCAGAGCCGTTGGATCCGCCAAACCCTGACCCATTGCTAGAACCAAATCCAGGCCCGTTATTGGAACCCGGACCCGAACCGTTCGTGGGACCGAACCCATTGCCGGTACCACCATTCACTCCGGTGCCGTTACTGCTGCCACTGAGATTGCCGGCGTTTGCAGTGACCGTGTTCTGGGTCGGATCGAAGACAAATTCCCACTGATTGTAGTGGGTCTGCTTCTTGTAGATCTTGATCGACGTTTTCTTGTCCAGCAATCCAACTCCCACGATCGGAGCCCCACCGACACTTACGCCCGGGGAGCCGAAGGCGCTACCGCTGCCCCCGGTTGTTTGCGTTCCCCCAATATTGTTGGTTGTTCCACCAGCGCCGGTTGTCGTCCCACCAGCCCCGCTGGATGACCCGAAACCGCTGCCGGAACCGGAGTCGGTGCCGCCAATGGTAGAGCTGGACGAGCCGTTATTGCCGAACGGGGAAGTCGAGGATCCGGAACTAAACGACGAGCCGCTGCTGCCAAATCCAGATCCTGAAGAGCCCAGGGAAGAACCGCCGCCGCCCGGCGAAGAAGAACCCGAAGAGCCAAAGGGTGATGAGGATCCGCCTAACCCAGGGGAGCCAGTGCCGTTGGTCGCTCCGGTAGGAGTGATGCCGCCAGTTTGCCCCACCGTCTGTCCGAATAGACCTTGGGCGGGGACCTTTTGCTCGCCGTAGTGAATCAGGCGCCAGTCGTCCTTCCCGGTCATGGGATTAAGGTAGCGTTTGCGCAGAAAGCGCTGATCGTTCGACTTCACCAGCTGATCGATGGTGTTGGGATAGCGTCCGTACTTATTGAAATAAATCTGGATAGCCCGGGCATATTGCATCCCGCGGTGCACCGTCTCAATTTCTTTATCGCGGCGGATGGATTCTGCCATCTTGGGCGCGGCAATGGCCAGCGCCATCGTCAGCAGCAGGATCATGAACAGAACGCCGAGCAAAAGAAAGCCCTCTTCCTGTCGAGAACCGCTGGGTCGCGAATTTGGCAGTCGTCTCATTGGCGAAGTGGTAGCGTCTGCGTGTTGTGGTACGGAATGTCTTCTACTTGGACGGACGCCGAGTTGATTTTGACTACCCGATAGCGGCGGTCGACCACATCTCCTTCCGAAGCGATGAAGATGTCATCTCCATGCAGCAGGAAGACTTGTTTTTGACCCGTCTTTTCCGCCGCGTAGCCATAAAACCCCAGGTTGATCGGCGGCGGGGGCGGGGGCGGCGGAGGCCCGGTATCGACCTGCGCCTGGCGGATCGGAGCGACGGGTTTGGGTATATCCGGGGGCGCCGAGAACTGGGAGAAGATGTTTCGCCCATGGCCGGTGTACTCGAGCGACTCGGCCTGACGCATGATCTCCGGGTGCAGCGTAGGATCGAGCGCTGCCAAGCCGCCGACCTTCGGAGCCTGATGCGCAGTACCAGGTGCAGTCGTGTCTTGCGTTATCTCGGGAGTAGTCGCAGTGGGACGAACCTCGGTGACCGCGGGCGGGGCCGCTGGTGGCGCACCCGTGGACGGCCCAAAATTCTGCCACAGGAACCGCACCAACAGGATCAGCATGACCGCGCCAAGCCCCGCTGCCAGGTACACCTTCTTCTTGTCTTCTGTACCGACCTTGAGCGCCATCAGCGGGCTTCCTCCCCCTGGGCGGCCGCTTCATCACCCTGCACCAGGGGAATGAGTTGGTTCGAATCGGAGGCACGGAGATAGGTGTTGAGCCTCAGCCGCAGATTCACCAGGCCGCCTTGCTGCCCGGTCAGCGTGAGCCCGTTGATGAGAAAGAAAGTCTTGCTGCGCTCCATGCCATTGATGAAGTGCATCAGCGGTGCATATTCTCCGCTCAGGCTGGCATCCATACGCAGCTCTACCAAACCTGACGGAGCGCGTGCCGGGGTGTAGGCCAGGTTCGTCAGGTGGACTGAATTCTTAGTGGCTAGATCGTTGATGGTGGCGGAAATCGTGGAGTACGCTGCCGGAAACCGCGCCGTGTAGAACTCATTCGCCTGGTCCCGGGAAAGGTCGACCTTCTGCGGCAATCCCTTGAGCGGGCTCATTTCCAGCTGCAGGGCACGCAAAGCGGTCTGCTGCTCTGACAGCTGGTCTCGACTGGCGGCGCGCAAAGTGCTCCAGGCCAGGAAGAGCCGTACGCCCAGCACCAGATTCAAAATCAGTAGCAACGCCACCCCGGCAAAATGCAGGTTGAGTAGGCTGACCAGGCTGCGTAGCGGCTTCATTGTGGGGCCGCCCTTCTCAAAGGCTTGGCAGCCGGGGCAGATTGAATCGCAGGTTTGCTCTGAGATTTCAGTTTCGTCCGAGGCGTCGCCGGTTTGACCGGCTTCTCCTCTGTCTCCGGCAGCGGGTTGTACTCGGCCAGCAGGTCAAAGTTTACGGGTGCGGCAGCGCTTACCGGCTCGGGGCCGCGGCCATTCTGATTGTTCTCCGCCGTCTCCCGGGCCAGGCGGGGGGAGAGAAAGCGGTGAGAATGCTCCAGATTGCGGACCAGTTCGACGCCCCGGTCATGAGCACCGCTCACCCGCAGACGAATGGTCACTTTGCCATCCTTGGAAATGACCGGGTCGATTGCCAGCACCTGGACTCCACTCGGTAGTACATTTTCCAGGTCCATCATGACCGCGGTCCAGGAGAAAGCTTTCTCGGCAAAGATTTGATTAAGAAACTGCGACTGGGTCAAAACCGAGGCATTTTGCGGCTGCCGCATATCTGCTTGAAATAGCTGCCGCTGCTGCTCAAGGGCATGAATCTGGTGATTCACTGCATCCAGGCGTGCCTGGGCATCGGCGGCCTTCCGCTTTTCCGTTGCCAGCAGCAACCACAGCGGCACAGCCGTGACCGCCAGCAGCACGACCAGGATCCGCAGCCGAAAATACAGCGGCCCCAACTCCACAAACGGACGCGACGCGAGATTGAGTTGGATACGCATTAGTTGGCCAGCGCTCCCACCACCCCGGCGAGGATCCCGCCAGGCATCGAGTTGCTCCGGCGCGGTGTAGGCACCAGGTCGCGTATTGGGATGCGCTCATCGCCCAGCAGCCGGATAAGCTCTTCCGGGCCGCCCAGCCCGCAGCATAACAACTGCCGCGGTGGCGTATTGAGAGTGTCCTCAAAATAAGCAACCGCCACCGTGACCGATTGCTGCAGCTCTTCGGCGGAGTTGAACGCGTTCTCCTCCGGCGACCATTCCTTTTCCGTCAGCTCAAGGGTTCGATGTAATAGCAGTTCATTCTGCCGGGTGATGGCGGTGGTGACGGAACTGCCGTTGCGGTTGATCACCAGTGCCGGCTCCTCTGAGTTCACCGCGGCCAGTGCTGCCATGGTGCTCGGTAGCACCACCCCCGGCTCATAGCCGGCTTCGCGCACCGCGCTTTCATATTCGGCCAGCACCGCCGCCGGCGAAACGGCGACAATCACCCGCACCAGCCCAGGTTTGCCGGGCATCACCTGATAGCTGACCGCCGCATCTTCCACCTCAAAAGGGACCAGCTTGCGCAGGCGAAAGCGAATAATAGGCAGAGCCTCGGCGGGCTTCGATGGCAGCACGTCGAAGTCCAAGAGCAGGACGCGGACGGCAGCGTCCGGAATCACCACGGTAACCTGGCTTTCCTTGATGCTGATCTCGTCCAGAGCCTGGCGCAACGCAGCGGCAACCGCTGCCCGGTCGCTGAAGTTGGGTGTATGCAGCCCGGCTGCCAGCACCCCCGGACGCAGGGCGGCGAACCCGGAAACGATTTCCTGCTCCGCCTCGCCCGGACGGGCAGCAACCACGCCGGCGCTGGTAATCTCACAGGCAAGCCGGGGCCGCAACGCGCTGGCTTCCGACGGAAAAATTCGGTTAGCAATATTGGAAAGCATGTTCCTAGCGGAAGGCCTCGATAAACGTAACCTTGTTAATTTCCTTAAGCGTAGTCAAGCCGCGGCTGGCCCGGTCCACGGCCGATTCGCGAAGAAACTGCATACCTTGCTTCTGCGCCAGTTTGCGTACTTCCGAGGCCGGCTTCTTGTCCAGAATGATTTCCCGGATGGCATCGTTCAGTTCCAGCAGTTCGTGTATTGCGGTTCGGCCGCGATAGCCTGTGCCCGCGCACTCAATGCAGCCCGCGCCTTCATGGAAATCGAAGCTGCGCCATAGCTCCGGATCCAGACCGCTATTGCGCAAAAACTCATCGTCGTAGCGCACCGGGCGGGTGCAGTGTTCGCAGATGGTGCGCACCAGCCGCTGGGCGAGGATGCAGTTGAGCGCGGAAACAAAGTTGTACGCTTCCACACCCATATTGAGAAAACGTCCCAGCACGTCGACCACGTTGTTGGCGTGGACGGTCGTGAACACCAGGTGACCAGTCAGCGCGGAGTTGATGGCAATCTGTGCCGTTTCCTGATCGCGGATTTCGCCCACCAGGATCTTGTCCGGGTCATGGCGCAGGATGGAGCGCAAGCCGCGGGCGAAGGTAAGGCCCTTCTTCTCGTTGACCGGGATCTGGGTAATGCCGCGAATCTGGTACTCGACCGGATCCTCGATGGTGATGATCTTGTCTTCGTCGCTCTTGATCTCGTTCAGCGCCGCGTAAAGGGTGGTGGTCTTGCCTGATCCCGTCGGACCGGTGACCAACACCATGCCATAGGGCTCACGGATGTAGCGCCGGAAACGGCGCAAATCCTCCTCCCCAAACCCGACTACGTCCAGCGTGAGCTTGCGGAACTTCTCGCTCATCGATTCTTTATCGAGTACGCGCAGGACGGCATTTTCCCCATGCACGGTGGGCATGATGGATACCCGGAAATCGATCAGGCGGCCTTTGTAGCGGACCCGGAAACGGCCGTCCTGGGGTACCCGGCGCTCGGCAATATCCAGTTCGCTCATGACCTTGATACGGGAGAGGATGGTCGAGTGGTGCTCGCGCGCGATGGGCGCCATGGCGGCCTGCAACACGCCGTCGATACGGTATTTGACCACCAGAGAATCGTCATAGGTTTCCAGGTGAATATCCGACGCGCGCCGTTCCAGGGCGGTGAAGATGGTGGTGTCCACCAGCCGGATGATGGGGCTGATGTCCTCTTCCGAGGTGAGCTTCTCGATGGAGATGTTCTCATCAGGATTATCTTCGGCCGAAATGACGTCGAACGTCAGTCCTTCGCTGGCCTCGTCGAGCACGCGCTGCGACTGCTCCGTCTTCTTGAGCAGGTCGGTGATCTGCGACAGGGTAGCCACCCGGGTGATGATGCGTTGCCCCAGCAGGCCGCTGATCTCGTCCAGGATCATGAGCCGGCTAGGATCGCTGACCGCGATGATCAGGCGATCTTCCAGCTGCTCCAGGGGCACGAAGTTATAGCGAAACATCATGTCCACCGGCACGCTGCGGAACAGTTCATGCTGGATACGGAAGTTTTTCAGATCCACGAAGTCGCAGCGGTAGCGATGGGCCAGCGTCTGGGCGCGGATGGTTTCGTCTGTTTCCGCTACCGCCGTGGTGACAAGTACAGTGCTGTCAGCCATATGAAGCTCCTAAAGGCAAAAGGTACAAAGAGGCCTTAGTGGCCTCCTATAGTGCTCGCTTGTCCGAGCGAGAAGATAGGCAGATACAAAGCGATCAAAATGACCACGACGACAGAGCCCATCACGATCAGGATAGCGGGCTCAATCAGCGCCAGCGAGGCAGTCAATGCCGTCTGCACGTCTTCTTCGAAAAACTCGGCCACCGAGTTGAGCATTTGTGGCAAGGCGCCGGTGGATTCCCCGACGTCGATCATTTCCACTGCCAGGTCGGGAAAGACGCCGGTTTTTTCCAGGCTCTGCGATAGGCTTTTGCCTTCCCGCACCGTTGCCACCGAAGCCGTCACCGCCTTGGCAATGGTACTGCTGGAGATAGACCGCGCCGCTGTTTCGAGCGAGGGCACTGGGGGCAGTCCGCCGGTCAGCAGGCTGGAAAGGGTGCGCACGAAAAGCGCCACCTGGTACTTGCGCCAAATGTTCCCGAATATCGGCATACCAATCCGCATACTGTCGATCCGGGCCGCTCCAGCCGCTGTCTGACTGTAGCGAAAAAGCACGTAGACGATGATCGCGACCCCTGCCAGCCCCCACAAAATGTAGTGCTGAAAATTGTTACCCACGGCCAGCAGCATGCGCGTGGCGGGGGGCAAATGAGTGCCCAGCTGGTCGTACAGCATGGCGAAACGCGGCACCACAAAGCTGATCAGGAAAATAAACAACGCGACCACCATGGTGACCAGCAGGCATGGGTAGAGCAGGGAAGCGATCAACTTCTTGCGGAAGGAGAGCGAAATTCGCTGGAACGCAAGATAACGTGACAACACGTCTTCCAGCTGACCGCTACGCTCGCCCGCCAGCAGGGTAGTGGTGTAAATGAGCGGAAAACCGCCCTGGGCTTCAAAGGCGGCGGAGAGTGACTCTCCGGTGCGCACCCGCGCGGCCACATTTTCCAGCTGTGCGCGAAAGGTCGGGTTTTTCTGCCCCTTCACCAGCATATCGAGCGAATGAAGGATGGGCAGCCCAGCGCGGACCAGGGTAAGAAACTGCTGGTTAAAGATGATGAAAGCTTCGAGATTGGCCTTCTTGCGGCTGCCCCCCACGCCGCGCATGCCGCGCGGCCGCACCGAGTAGACGTAGTAGCCGGCCGTGGTGAACCGGGTACGCAGTTCTTCCGCGGAGCCGGCGATCTGTACCTGCTCCTGAATGCGTCCCCGCTCATCGGCCAGTTTGACTACGTATTCTGCCATGGGCCCCCTACCATTTTACCGGGAGACGGGCATCCCTGCGGCTGGATTGGCCGGAAGCCCTCCCAGCTTACCAATCTGGCCATTGGGCCCCACGGCCCAGGGCAGACTAAGAGCGTTCCAATTACCACTATCGAGCCATTGCCAGGTATTGCCATCGTCATAAGAGACATCGGATCCGTTCGTGCCCACCGCGATCCAGGCGCGATCTTTCTCGTCCCAGGCCACGGCGGAGCGGTAGCCGTGGGGCGGCTTTCGGGGCACGCTCCAATGTTCTCCACCGTCGGAGGTATATGCCGCAGTGCCGGTTGCGTCCTCAGGCTGGCGATAGTTTCCACCCACGGCGATTCCGTGCTGCTGGTCGCGAAACGCTAAGGAAAAGACGCCCGAGGAGTCATTTCCGCTCGCCAGCGGGGTTTGCGCGCTCTGCCAATCGGTCAGCCCTTTGCTTCTGAGAACCCTGCCCCTGCTCGTTCCCAGCCAGATCTGGCCCTCTTTCGCGATCATAGCGCTGTTACTGGCAGCGAACATGGATTCTCCAGCCAGAGGCTCCAGGTCGGCAGCCGGCATCCAGGTGTTTCCTCCATCGTGGGTGAGCAGCAAGCCAAACCTTACATGGTGAATACGCCCGGGCGCCGGCGCTGGATCACCGTAAATGACACCGTGCTCCCGGTCGGTGAACAGAAGACCATCCCAAAAGCCGCCGGAATCCGGGTTGGTGAAGAGTAGTTTCCAGCTGCTGCAGCCATCCGTTGTCTGATAGAGGCGAGACTGATCGCCGGGTCCGCTCGACAACACCAAAGCAGTCTTTTCGTCCCCGGCCCAGATGCCGCGAAAGTCCAGCTTGCTTGCGCCGGGTGGGATCGCGCATGGTTGCCAGAGGTAGCCGCTATCCTCGCTTCGCAGCACGGTGCCGCCGGCGCCGCTGGCCCAAACCACGCCATTTCCCAAGGAGTGAATTCCCCGCAAGCCGGCGGTCGACTCACTCTCTTCGAGCTCCCACGGACCGCTATGGGTTGCGGTTTGTGCCCCCGCGACGACGGCCATGAGACATACCGGAATAAGAAATTTTATGATCCGCATGGTTTGCTTTGTATCAGGTCAAGGCCTTATCAGAAGCAGCCACCAGGGCTAAAGCCCCAAGTTTTATATACCGTGCGTTCTCGCGGGCTTGAAAGCCCGCTTCCCCGGACTGAAAGTCCGGGGGAGCGGGTTTTCAAACCCGCGTGAAGGCCCCGGTATTTAAACGGATGGGCTTTAGCCCTGGTGTGAACCAAATCTGCTAAACGAAAATGGGTTGAGAGCTTGCGTGAGAACTTTGCTTTGTATCAGGGCACGACTTTAGTCGTGCCGCAAACGCTTGAGAATATGTCGGGCTTTAGCCCCTGCAACTACGCTCTAGACCGGGGGGGGTCCATCCACCACGGGAATCCCTGCCGGTGGATGAAAAACAAACTCCGCATCCGGTGCCGGCGCATTGGCCTTGCTGTCGCGAAACGTAAAAGCAGTTTGTGCGCCATCCGTCTCGGTGATGCTCATGGAGTGGATAATCCCCTCGGGACTCACGTCGAGGACGATCTTCGCCACTCTGTTTTGCTCGCCCTTCGGCACCCCGGAGAGTTCCAGCCCGTCGGCGGTGCGGGAGAGGGTTAACCCGTCGAGTTCTTTCTGCAGTTGCGTATGGCCAAGAAGAAAACGCAACGGCGAACGGAGATCATCCAGTTGGGCGGCGGAGACCCGCTCTACCTGGGCATCTCCGGGGGAATAGAACCAGGCATATTTGCCATCGAGCAGAAAAATCTTTCCTGCCGGATCGCTATAGCTCCAGTGCATTTTTCCAGGTTTGCGCAGCAGCAGAGTTCCGTGCTCTTCCCGGTCCATGCCCATGCCGCGAAAGCTCTCGCTGAAGTTGGTGCGCAACGAATGGAGTGCGTTGTAGTACTTATCCACTCGCTGTGCTAACTGTTGCGCGGTATCGGCGCTCCACGCTGTTCGCGGGATCAGCAACAGCGCCAGCAAGGCAAAGCGGGCGCTTACTGAATGTCTTGCGTGCAATTGGTTCCGCCCGAAAGATCGGCCTTGATCTCCCCGGCCTGGTCGATGCAGAAACCCTTGTGGCCCGACTTCCCGACCGCCTGCGGAACCGCAGTCGCCTCATAGGAGGTGTACATGTCCTGGTTGTTGACCGTGACCTTGGTGCAGTTAACGATACTGAAGGTGTAACCCGATTTTTGTCCTGCGGCCAACTCTCCCTGCAACACCTGAGCTGCCTGGGGGCTAGGTGGGCCAGCGGTCGCGTTGCCGCCGAGTGCAGGCAGCGAGCAGGCGAAGCCGTTGGCTGGGAAGCTGGTCTGGTATTGAATTTGCGCCTGGTAGATAGCGCGCAGTGACTGCATGGCAGAGGTCTCGTTTGCTGAAGCCTTCATGCTGATGAAATTAGGGATGGCAATCAGCATGAGGATGATCATGATGGACATGACGATGAGCAGTTCCATCAGGGTGAAACCGCGCTGCCGCTTGCGTTCCGAAGAGCTGAGGTGAATCATGGGGTATGGTTCTCGCTTGACCGCTTACAAGTCTATCAAGAGACGCAGCCGGTCGCGAAGACGCTCACCCCGTGTTTCCCACGATGCAACACTTCGGTCACGTTTGCGCCTTTACTCAAAGAAGGGGTTCAGCAGGCCAATTGCCCTCGGGTAACCTTCAGGCCATCCAGCCGGCCCAACAGCGTAACCGCCACCTTATCCGGGTCGAAAAGGTAGTTGGCCATCGCCATTACCTCTTCGCTGGTGACCGCCTCCACTTTGTCCATGATCTCGTCCACCCCGAAGAAATGTTCAAAGTACATTTCCTGGCGGGCCAGGTTCGACATGCGTGACATGGAGCTCTCGAGGCCGAGAATAATGTTGCCCTTCAGCTGATCCTTAGAGCGGCGAAGCTCTTCTTCCGGCATTTCCTCGGTCTTCAAACGGCGAAACTCACACATGATCAATTCAATTACCTGCAGACAGTGAGCCGAAGAAGTTCCTGCATACACGCACAGTGAGCCTGTGTCACGATACGGGTTGAGGTCGCTGAAGATGGAGTAGGCCAAGCCGTGCTCTTCACGCACCGTCTGGAACAACCGGGAACTCATGCCCCCGCCCAGGGCGGTGTTGAGCAGCAGGGTCACATAGCGCAGATCGTGAGCAATGGGTGGGGAGGGAACGCCCATGCAGAGCTGTACCTGCTCCAGAGCCTTCTTATTGCGCAGCACGATCTTCGACACGGTGCGCGGCTCGGTTTCCGCCAGTTCGCTCTTGCTGGGCGCGATGTGATCGAAGCGCCCGGCGACCAGGTCGACGAACGCATCATGCTCCAGGTTGCCGGCGGCGGAGAAAACCATATTCTTTCCCGAGAAGCGCTTGCCGTAGTAATCGAACAACATCTGCTGCTCGAAGCGGCGCACGGTCTCCTTGGTGCCCAGGATGGGTTTCCCTAACGGGTGATCCCTCCAGAAATTCTGGGTAAAGATCTCGTGCACCAGGTAGTCGGGGTTATCCTCGTCCATCTTGATCTCTTCCAGGATGACGCCGCGCTCGCGCATGATGTCGTCGTTGTTGAAGACCGGATTCAGCACCAGGTCCGAGAGCACGTCCAATGCGGTGGGCACATGCTCGTCAAGAACTTTGAGGTTAAAGCAGATGGTCTCTTTGCCGGTGAAGGCGTCCAGGTTGCCGCCGATAGCATCGACCTCGCGCGCAATGCGCTTTGCGGAACGGGACTGCGTGCCCTTGAACACCATATGTTCAACGAAGTGAGAGATGCCGTTCACCTCCGGCAGCTCATGCCGGGAACCGGCACGAATCCACACACCCATGGCTACAGACCGGATATGCTCCATGCGTTCGGTCAGAATGGTTAAGCCGGAGGGAAGGACTGTTCGTCGAATGCTGCGTTCTGTCACCATCTCAGTGTAGCGGCTTTCTGGGGGAGCAGCGGATTTCCTGCGGCCAAAACCGGATGCTATTCTGCGAAAGCTCCTGGGTGGGCCGGTGGATGTCTGGCAGGGAACATCTCGTTCGCTTATTAGACGGCCCCGCCGTGGGCCGTGGGAAAAATCTTTTTGGCCTTTCCCGTCAACAACTTACAGATGTTGTAGGCCAGTTTGGGCAGCCCCCGTACCGGGCCCGTCAGCTGCTCCAGGCCATGTTCCGGCAGCGGACCGGCTCCCTGGAGCAAGTTCTTACCCTTCCCCAAGCCCTTCGCCGGGAACTGGCCCAGGCGGGCTGGGCGATGGAGCGGCCACGAATTGTAGAGACTTTTCGCTCCATCGATGGTACCGAGCGTTATCTGGTTGCCGGCGAGGACAGCCAGACGGTGGAAACGGTCTGGATGCCGGGTGGCGACGGCGGGGAGGCGGAGGGGGAAGGTGCTCAGCGAGCCACCATCTGCGTCTCCAGCCAGGTTGGCTGCGCGGTGAACTGTCAGTTTTGCCTGACGGCGAAATTAGGACTGCAGAGGAACTTGTCCGCAGGTGAGATCGCCGGACAAGTGATCGCGGTGTTGGACCGGCAGGAAGTGCAAGTGGGGCGAGACCGGATCAACCTGGTGTTCATGGGCATGGGCGAGCCCTTTCTGAATTACGACGAGTTCATGGCCGCTGTGCGTTTGCTGGTGAATGAGGCGGGGTTGGCGGAATCCAGAATGACGGTGTCCACTTCGGGAATTGTGCCGGGAATTCTGCGCCTCGCCGGGGAAGCGGTGCGGCCGAGGCTGGCCATCAGCCTCAATGCACCCGATGACGTGATGCGCGAACAAATCATGCCCATTACCCGCAAGTGGAAGATCGCGGATGTGATTCAGGCGGCTGGCCAGTTGTCTCTCCGTCCCCGGGAACGAGTTACCTTCGAGTACGTGCTGCTGGGCGGCCTCAACGACCGGCTGCAGCATGCGGAGCAATTGGCGGCGCTGGCACGCAGTGCATCCATGCCGGTGAAGGTAAACCTGATTGCCTGGAATCCCGGCCCGGGTATTGCCTACTCGATGCCAGAACCCGAGCAGGTCGTCGCCTTTCAGCAAAGGCTCATCGCGCGCGGCGTTCCCGCATTTCTGCGACGGCCGCGGGGCAGAGACATCTACGCCGCCTGCGGTCAGCTAAAGCGCACCGTCACAGGAATACCACCCGCAGCGGTGTGAGAATCGATTTGTCTGCATGATGAGGCGAGCTGTACAGTTCCTGATGCAGGCGAAACGGTGGCAGTTTCATGTACAGGCGACTGGCAGCCCTCTGCATCCTGGCGGCTTTAGCGCATCCCGTCTGTGCTGCCAAGCACATCTCGGTGGCGCAGTTGCAGCAGATCATGGATGCAGCTGCCGAGGCGAATCGCTCCGACGCCGCAGTTGCACAGCAACTGGCCGATGTCTCTCTCACCGAGCGGCTTAGTCCCGCCACTCTCACCGCCTTGGAATCCAAAAGTCATGGAAACATGACGAACGAATGCCTGCGCGTTCTTGCCGACGAGTCGGCATTCCTCAATCCGCCCGCGAGCGAAATTCTGTCCCGCCCCACTCCCGGCTTCGGCGCGCAAAAGGGCATGATGGCGCTGGTGGTCAACTATGTCGTCCATACTTTGCCCACTCTACCGAACTTCATGGCCACCCGCGTCACGCAGCACTTCTCCGACCTGGCGGAATCCGTGCAGGAGCGGCCGGAAGCCCCGCTGGCCGGCTTTTATCCCCTGGGAACAGTGCGCACGCCCGTGGCCTTTCGCAATGGACAGGAAACAGATGACCCGGCCCTGTTGGCTGCGGCATCGGCCAGGGGAGCAGACAGACAGGATGCAAAGGATGCCAAGCTCATCCGGGCTGCTACCTCGGGACTGGCGTCCTGGGGCGAATTTGGCCCTATCCTGAGTGTCGTTCTGGTGGATGCGGGCAAAGGCAAACTCGGCTGGTCGCGCTGGGAGCAGTGGGAGGGCAAGCCGGCCGCAGTCTTTCAGTTTTCAGTCGTCTCCGCTGGATCTCATTACACGTTGCAATATTGGCGCGACACCAACGGACAGATCATCGGGAGCAGCTACAGATCGAGGCCGGGGCAGGAGCCCCCTAAACTCATTCGACAAGTCTCTGGCTACATCGGCACGCTCACCGTCGATCCGGAAACCGGAGCGATTTTGAGAATTGAGATGGAAGCGAGTCTGCGCCCCGATGAGGATCTGAAGCGGGCAGGCATGATTGTCGAGTATGGCAAGGTAGGAATTGGCGATGGGGCCTACACCTGTCCCATCCACAGCATCACGGCTTTCGCCTCCATGCAAAAGATTCAAAACACGCCCGTTGCTCCGTTGAGGAACGTCGAGGAAATGCAACTGAACGACGTCAATTTCACCAGCTATCGGCGCTTCGGCTCCGAGGTCACGCTGGTCGTCGGTGAAGTCTCCGGCGAGTTCGCCGGGAAGCCGGCTGGAGCAACCGAGAGCGCGTCTGCTGTCGCACCGCCGCCGGCTGCCGCCACTTCCGCCGGCGCGATGGAAGCATCCGCAGCCGCCCCGAAGCCCGCTCCAGCGCCCGTACCCGAGGAGGATCAGGAGATGCTCGTGACCGCCGCCGACGGGCCGCCGGGAACAAAAGATATGGCCCACGGCGCCTCCGCCAACGCGGTTGGCTCCAGCAGCTTCACGCTCAAAGTCACCACACGCCTGGTGGACCTCGGATTGTTTGCCACGGACAGGCACGGCAAGCCCATACTCGACCTCAAGCAGGACGAGATCGAGGTCTATGACAACGGCCGCAAGCAACCGTTAGCGGAATTCAAGCGCGCGGCTACGCCGTCTACTCCTGAGCCATCGAAGCCGCAAATCGGCACATTCACCAACGTCCGCTCGACGCAGGATCAGGATGCGCCCGACCTGCTCATCCTGCTGATGGACGAAAACCATCTTCCCTTCAATGACCTCACTCTTGCCCGCGGCCAGATCCTGAGTTTCCTCAAGACGGCCAGTCCCAACGCGCACCTGGCGTTCTACTCCATCGGGGAACATGGTTATCGGGTCATCCAGGACGTTACCACCGACCGCGCGCTGCTGCAGGCCAGGCTCGCCGCGTGGACGCCGAGCGCGGCCGGGGTCTCTCAGGCCGGGGCACTGGACCAGCGCAACCGCCAGCAGTTCGACACCGTGCGCAATCCCGATGACCTCGCCTACGTCAACGGCAATGAAACTCCGATTCCGGACGGAACCACCAGCGTTGATCCCAACCTGCGCCAGATGGGCGACAATCCGCTCGGCCAGGTGCTCCTCTCTATGATTGCCCTCGCCCGCCATTTCGGCCCTGTTGCCGGACACAAGAGCCTGGCCTGGATTTCCGGCAACAGCGCCCTCCTCAATTTCAATGACCAGCCAGTCGGCATCGACAGCAAAGTCGACAACACCGGCTCCGCCATCAATCGGACCAAGGAAGCGCTGAACGAGGCGCATATTTCCCTCTATGCCATCGACGCTTCGATGCTCAGTGTTGGTGGCCCAGCCGGCGATGCATCGCTCTACAGTCCCAGTGTGGAGTTGAATCCCGTCTCTACGGCAAACTCCATGCCTGGAGGAGGCGGCGGCAGCAGCCGCGTCGACTCCACAGGTCGCGCGACCGCGCAGATGCAGCAGGATACCCGCGCCATTCAAACTTCAGTCCGCGTGCTTGCAGAGGCCACCGGCGGCCGGGCGATCAATAAGGGCAGCGACCTCAAGGCCACCCTCGCTGGGATAGAGCAGGAGACCGCTGCACTCTATGAGGTCGCCTTCCATCCCGATTCCGCAGCTGACGGCAAGTTCCACACGCTGCAGGTCAAGATTCCCACCCGCAAAGATGTGAAGCTACGCTACCGGGCCGAATATCTGTATTCAGAAGAATCCCAAAGTACGCCGCAACGCTTTCAGCAAGCCGTCTGGAGCCCCCAGGACGCGACCGCCCTCGCACTAACAGCCGAAGTGGCGCCGGCCTCTGCCTCCTCGCCCGACAGCTCCGCAATCAAGCTTCGCATTGCTTTTCCCGGCCTGGCCCTGGAACGGAAGGGAGATCGCTGGTCTGACCAGCTCTACATCTTCGTGGCCCAGCGAGACGACGTTACCCGGAAGGCGGAAATCTCCGCTGACACTTTGCGCTTGTCTCTCAAGCAAGCCACTTACGAGACCGGCATGCCCGCCGGGATCCCCTACCAACGCGTTGTCGAAGCGCAGTCGATGCTCGGCTCTGTCCGTGTCATCGTCGTGGATGGAAACTCCGGCAAGATGGGCTCGGTAACCCTGCCCTCTTCCGCGCTGCATCCTTAGGGGTTTAATTTCAGCTGCTTCGCAGTTTTCTCATCGGCTAAACAGGCTGCGGAAAGACTCTCTCTTGCATCAGGGAATGCTTTAGAGGTTGCGGAAAAACCCAGGTTTTTGAAGGGTACGGCCTTTAGGCCGTACGTAACAACTGTAGAATCAATACGGCTTTAGCCGCTGAGGGCTGCGATTTCGCTAGGTATCGACTTTTTCCGCAGCCTCTTTTAGTCGGGCCGTAACCCACTAGATTCTTTTTGCACCTGGAGAAGGCCTACGTTCGAGCGCGGCCGGCGACGCCCAACCGCAACGCCGCCTCTGCCACCCGATCCGCGGCGTGGCGAACGACATCGCCTTCCGCGGCAAAATCACCGGCGATACAGCGAACCCCCAGCGCCTCAATCGCGTCAATGTCAGGGACAATGGGGGAAGCTCCTTCCCCCGCGTAGCGATCGAGCAATGCTTGCGAGACCGGCGCCGTGTTCACCAGGGCATAGTCGAAGATGGGCCGGTGCGCGTGTTCATAAATGCGTTCGATGTGCTGCGACGCGGTCAGATTGAGGCTCTCGTTCGCCTGGGTCATCAAATTGCAAATGTATACCCGGGTTGCTGACGACGAAGCCAGGGCCTCAGACACACCCTTGACCAGCAGGTTGGTGATGATGCTGGTAAACAGCGAACCCGGACCAATGGTGATGAGGTCGGCGCGGGCAATCGCCTCCAGCGTTTCCGGCAGGGGTTCAGCGTCCGCCGGCTCGAGCATGAGTTCCACAATGCGCTGCCGGCTGGCGGTGATATTCGTTTCCCCGCTCACCAGCGAACCGTCATCCATGCGAGCGGCGAGCGATACGTTTTTGTTGGTAACCGGATAAATGTGCCCGCGGGTCGCCAGCACCTGGGAGGAGAGCTTGATGGCCTGGGCAAAATCGCCGGTGATTTCCGCCAACGCAGCCACAAACAGATTGCCAAAGCTGTGGCCCTCCAATCCCTCTCCAGCGGTGAAGCGATGGCGAAACAACCGCGAGATCAGATGTTCGTCTTCAGAAAGGGCCACCATGCAATTGCGCAGATCGCCCGGGGGCAGCATGTTAAAGCCGCGGCGCAGCCGGCCGCTGGATCCCCCGTCATCCGTCACCGTGACCACCGCAGCCAGGTCGGAGATGAGGCAGGGAGCGTTCTCGCAGTCAGTAGTGGTTTGGTGCGGAGATGCGACGTAACGCCTCAGGCCGCGCAGCAGAGTGGAAAGCCCTGTGCCTCCGCCGATCGCTACCACGCGAAGGCTGGAGCGGTCAGTTCTCCTCCGAGCGGCAATGGCTTTCGCGCGCCTCGGCGTCGCCAGGGAGAACGTTTTTACCATAAAGCAGTCACTTCAGCTAAGTTACGCCACCAAGTGAACATCGGCGATTCCCAGAAAGCGGGAGCCGGGCGCTCAGGGAACTTCGGGGTAGAGTAATTCGGTGAAACGGGGATCATCCGCCATATCCTGAAAATCTGAATCGCTGCGCGCCTGGATGCGATTACGAGGACTCAATTCAATCGCTTTGGCCAGGTGCTCGAGGCAGGGTTCCGCCTGCCCGGTCATGCTCTCCAGGATGGCCAGGCCGTAATACGCGTAGTCGGCAGCGGGGTTGGTCTTGAGGATGCCTACAAACTGATCCCGAGCCTCCTCGTAAAACCCGGTATTCAACAGGGATATAGCGTAATCGTACTGCTCCTCGGTGCTATCGAAGGAGAGACCGCTTTGTTGTACCCGGCGTTGGCAGGCTACGAGATAAACCTTGGCCCGCTCCAGAATCTCGACCGGACCTTCCTGGCTGAGCTTTTCAAAGACCTGCCGCGCCTTTTCGTATTTGCCCTCATGCATCCACTGCAGTGCGCTCTGGTAGTCGTTCAGGGCTTTCTGGTGCGAAGGATTGGGCATGGGGCGTGCCTTACCTTCGATAGTTCGAGGATTGCGCCGAGCGGGGATACCCTGACCTGTGTTTTGCATTACCCGATCTTCTTTCCTTGAAGATGCAAACCGGCTGTTAAATTCGCCTTTATACGCATCGTAATGGCGTTACGTCAACCCGGTGGCTGTTTGCATCCTTGGCAAGACTGTAGCACGGGCGCCAACAGCAGCTCAGGACGTTGAACCATAGACCGCAGGGTTTAGCGCTGGATCGTTATACATTTTGAGCTGGCGGTACAGCTTGAATGTTCGTTGCCGGTTGAGTACCTGTTGCCACAGCCGGTCGAGCGATGACGCTAGATCATCCCGTTGCTCAACCAGGATACTCAGACGTTCGCGATTGCGCCCGCTGTGACCAGACGGCGCTTCGGGGCGGTCGATTTCTTCGCCCGTATGAAACACCTTAAGCGAAAGAATCGAAAGCCGATCCAGGATCAGCCCCGGGGATTCGGAATGCAATTCTGCACCATCTGCGGGCAGATTCTGGCGATGCAGAAAATCCAATAGCAAGCGGTCACATTGTTCGGTCAAATCGTTGCGCCGCTGGTTGACGCTATCAATCAAGCGTTTAACACGAGCAATCTCCTGGTCGCTCGCCTGAGGGGAACGGGCAGCATCCTCTGCGTGCCAAAGCTCGAAATTCGCCAGGTGCTGCTCGGCCACCGCCCGCTCGAATCCGGCGAGTGAGGAGGGTACCGCCGGCGTCTCAACATGCCACACGGCAGTGCAACGGTCGTGCAGCGAAGTGATTTCAGACGAGCGGAGGAAGTGGGGCTCTGGCGGGGTGGCGTGCATGGCATGTCAGAGGAAAGCAGCGCCCACAAGTGCACGCAGCTAACCTGCTACTCAAGTAGCTCCGAGACGTGGTGAGCTCGGTGGGAATCGAACCCACGACCCACGCATTAAAAGTGCGTTGCTCTACCGACTGAGCTACGAGCTCATTTCTACTCAATTTCCAAAGTAACACAATAGGAAAGGACCGCTACGAACGCTGGCACCGCGGCCGATTGCAGGGTATGTTAAGGACGGAAGCGAGCGTTGTGACAGATACACCGAAAGACATCGCGACGCTCTACTCCCGAGCTCATTTGGAAGCAGCCAGGTACTGGGACTTTTCTGCGTCCCGCCAACAGGTGCGGGGCAAGTTCCGCGCCCGGATGGTGCGTGAACCGGCAGGCGAATTTCAGCCCCCCCAAATTGAGCCACCCCAGGTTGATCCCATACCACCCACCTTTGTCCCGGCCTCGGAACCACCTGTGAAACCCGTCACTCAGGCTGAGCCTGAAGAAGGGGTGGCCACGCGCTGGTACGCGTTGCACTCGGTGTTCGCGCCCGCGGAGGCCGTTGATCCCCCGCTGAGCCCGGAGGCTCACCCCCCGATCGTTGCCTTTTTTTCTCTTGCCGGCGGGGTGGGAAAGACCTGCCTGGTGGCCACCTTGGGGCGTGCTCTCGCGGCTCTCGGGGAACATTTGCTGCTGGCGGATACACCCGCCTGCGGAATGCTGCCATTTTACTTTGGGTCGCGCGAATCGAGGCCCGGGGCCGTCCGCACCTTTTTTCCGCCAGGTCCCACCTTTGGAGCAGAAACCGACGCGTCCGTCCAGGTTCTCAACCTACCGCCAGAGCGCTATCCTGGGCCGGGCCCGTGGCTTGCGGACCTGCTGAATGGTGGCCGTTTGGCAAATCGCATCTTGGTGGACGTCGCCACGGCTAGCCAGGAAGTGACGAGCCGTTTGCTGCGGCTGAGGCCAACGGTTTTGGTACCCGTCTTACCGGATATGAGTTCCGTAGCCAGCCTGGGACCGCTGGAGGCGTTGCCAGAGCCGGGAGAGACGCTTTATCTGCTCAACCAGTTCGACGCCGGGTCGCCGCTGCATTTGGATGTGCGCGCTCTCTTGCAGCAGCAACTGGGCGATCGACTGCTGCCCTTCGTAGTGCGTCGCAGCTATGCAGTCAGTGAAGCGCTGGCCGAGGGCATGACGGTGATCGATTACGCGCCTGACTCGCCGGTCGCTGAGGATTACCGGGTTCTGGGCAGTTGGCTGCGCAGCTTCGTTGCGGCGGCAGCGGTGGGCACCCGTGGAGTGCGCTGGACTGAGCGATGAGTTGCTGCGTCTAAAGAGAATGAAATCTGCCCCAGGCTGGGCTTTGCTCCTGCTGACTTTTGTGCCCGCTTGTCAGGCGGGCGTCTCCGCTCCCACGGAAATTGAGCGCGGATTTCAGAGCATGTACAACTTGCAATTCGACCAGGCCCACCAGGATTTTGCCATCTGGGAACAGCTGCACCCTGACGATCCCCTGGGACCGGTTTCCCAAGCCGCCGGGTACCTGTTCGCCGAGTTTGCCCGCCTCAATATCCTGGAAAGCCAGCTATTTACCAACGACAACACTTTCGCAGCGCGCAGCAAGCTTTCCCCGGATCCCCAGGTCCGAGCGCAATTCGACGGCGCCATCGGCAGGGGTGATCAGCTTGCCGGGGCGGTGCTCAAGCAGCATCCCGACGACAGCAATGCGCTTTTTGCCAAGGTCCTGGCCCTGGGGTTGCGATCCGATTATGTCGCCATGATTGATAAGCAAGACTTTGCCGCTCTTCGTTATATGAAGCAGGGGCGCATTCTTGCGCAACAGTTACTGAAGCAGAAGCCGGACGAGTACGATGCTCTACTGGCGGTAGGGGTAGAAAACTACCTGACCGGGATCAAGCCTGCCCCGGTCCGCTGGATGCTGAGCTTAGGCGGTATCGAGCCGGATAAGGAGCAGGGCATTCGTGAACTCCAGCAGACGGCCGCTCATGGGAATCTCTTGAAGCCATTCGCCAAGTTGTTGCTGGCGGTGGCTGCGTTGCGGGATAAGAACAACGCCGAAGGGTGCAATTTGCTCAACCAGCTGGCGACTGAGTTTCCCCGCAATCCCCTCTACCGCGACAGCGTACCAGAATGCCGTGGAGCGCAGCATCCGCAGCGGTGACTCACTTCGAGGGTGACGATTGGGATGGAAAGATTCTTCATTCGCCAGGAATTTATCTTCTAGCCTTGCTGATGGGCACCACCTGCACGGTCGCATCGCGAATCTCAGCCAGAAACCGATTAATAACCGACCCACGGAGAAGAATGTCGAACCGCGACCGAGCCGATTGCCCGAAAACCACGTGCGAAATGCTCTCCTGCTGCGCGAACTCGATCAGCGCGTCGGCAACGTTCTTATCCTTGAGCACAATCACCTGCGCGCCCAACTCGCGAGCAAGACGCTGATACTCCTCCATGCGTTGATACTCTTCCGCGTCCCCATGGCGTGCGTCTTCGTCCGGTGACTCGACTCGCACCGCGTACCAATTGGTAGCCAGGCGGCCGGCGATGCGGGCTCCCACCCGCAGAAGTCGTTCCGCTCCCGGGCGCGGCGAAAGACAGACCATCACCTTTTCCGGGATCGGAGCCTGCTCCAAACCCTGAATCCGGCGATATTGCGCTGCCTGGGAGCCGACCTCCTCCGCCGTGGTGCGCAGGGCAAGCTCGCGCAGCATACTGAGATTGCCTTTACGGAAAAAATTTGCCAGCGACTGCTCGATCTTTTCCGGGGCGTAGATTTTGCCCTGTTTTAGCCGTGAGCGCAGCTCGTCGACCGTCACGTCCACGTTCACCACATCGTCGGCTCGTTTCAGAAAACTATCCGGAATGGTTTCCCGGATCTGTGTATCAGCCGAGCGGGAAACCGAATCGTTCAGGGTCTCCAGGTGCTGAATGTTGACCGCGGTCATCACATTGATGCCGGCGTCGAGCAACTCCAGTACATCTTCGTATCGCTTGCGGTTTTTCGATCCCGGCACGTTGCTATGCGCCAGCTCGTCCACGATGGCGGTGTGCGGATGCCGGGCCAGCACCGCGTTGAGGTCCATTTCCTCCAGAACAACATTGCGGTAAGGGATCGTCCGGCGGGGAATGACCTCCAGATCTTTCAGCTGGTCTTGCGTATCTTTGCGGCCGTGCGCTTCGATCAAGGCAATCACGACATCGATGCCTTGCTTCCTCATCAGGTGCGCATCTTCAAGCATCTGGTAGGTCTTGCCTACGCCAGGCGCGGCGCCGATATAGACCCGGAGTCTGGCCAGTTCAGGCGGGGCGGGGGGGATGTCCGTCGAGAGGTCTATCATCCGATCTCAATGGGATGGCGGCTGGCGACCACGGTAGCGACGGGAAGAGTAAAGGTGAACGTGGCTCCATGGCCGAGGCGGCTCTCGACTGAAACCTGGCCACCGAGCAATTCGACCAGGCGGCGCACCAAAGCCAGGCCCAGCCCGGTTCCCTGCTCCGCCGAGGCATTGAATCGGCCAAAGATATCTGGCAGCCGTTCTGTCTCGATCCCTCGCCCGGAATCGCGCACGGAAAACTGCACTTTGTCTTTCTGTTCCTTGGCCTGCAGCACGATCGTGCCATTCTCCGGGGTGTAGCGAATCGCGTTGCTCATCAGGTTGTCCATGATGCTGCGCAAGGCGCGGCGGTCTCCATTCACATGGGAGAGATCCGCGAATGCCTGGATCTCTACATCGATATTTTTTTCCCGCACCTCATCCCGGGCCCGGGAGCCGGCGTCGCGAAGAATGTCGATCGGCCGGAATCGATCCATGCGAATCTCCCGCCGGCCGGTATCGATTTCCGAGACCTCGATGAGATCCGACATGAGGTTGTTCAGACGCTCCGCGTCCTCTTCGGCTCCATGAAGAACATCTGCCTGCAAGGGGCGCAGCTCGCCCGCGTATCCCGAAGTGAGGGTGTACAGGCTTAGGCGAAGCTGCTCCAGAGGCTGGCGCAGTTTTTGCGAGGCCACGCTGAGGAAGCGTGTCTTGAAGCGATCGATATCCTGCATTTCGGTGATGTCTTCCAGCACGCTGACGGCGCCCAGCAGTTTGCCCTCGGCATCGCGCATGGGGGTGGTGCGCAGGCGATAACTGCGCTGCCCCTCGCCCAGCTTCATGGGCAACATCGCGGCTTCGTCCGCACTCGCGATGGATTGCCGCATGGAGACAGCGTCACGCACTGCGCGCAGAATTCGTTCTCCGCCCGGAGTGTTGGTCAGGGCCATGCGATCGGCGGCAGCTTCGCCCAGCACCTCGCTTGCTGCCTGGTTAAGCTTCAGCACGTGACCTTTGGCATCGGTGACGATCACCGGCTCGAAAATCGATTGCACCACTGCATCGGAAAGCTGCTGATCCATTTGTTTGCGGCCAAATTCCGTTTCCCGCAGATCGCGAAGCCGCACTGCCATACGGTTGAGCTCGGTAGCAATGGTGCCCAGGTCATCCCGGGTTCGCCATTCGATGCGTTGTTGTAATTCACCCTGGCCGATGCGGCGCGCAGCGGCGGCGGTACGGCGGATGGGCCTGATGATGGAGAAGAGAAAGCCGGCGGAGATCGCGATCCCGGCCAGGATGCAGACGGTGGTCAGGGTGGTAGCGTGGCGGGCGAGTTGGGACCGGGTCTTCACTGCTGCTGCGGCGGGGATGGCCGCCTGGCGATCGAGCGCGGAAGCCTGGTGAAGAGAAAGGGCATCGTGCAAGCCGACAGCAAGCAATAGGGCGAGCAGAAGCACATAGCCGAAAATTAGTCTCTGATACAGCGTCAACATGAACCATCTCCGGATGGTCTTATTTTGCGCCTTCGGCAGGGGAAACCGCTACCCGGCAGACGCGCACCCGCGGGTTAATGAATGGACAAGGGAAGCCCGTGTTGGCCTGCGCAGGCAAAACGATCCAGGTGGCTCCCAAGGGCTTGAGCCGGGCCAGACGCTGCTCATCCGTAGCGCTATTGAGATGCTCGGTAGCGTTCGAGCCCTGCCACCAGGGAATGGCGGCTTGAGGAAAGTTGCTGGCGATGCCGCCGTCTTTATACCAATCGGCGACCGCGCTTCTTTCTGCGCTGGCGCGAAAGCCCTGTGCATCCTCGCCGGGGTTTTCCATGTAATCGTTATCGAGCGCGAAGATCGCGTTGTCAGGCGTTCCGGATCGAATCCACAGAAAGGCCTGCTGCCAGCGATTGCGGGGTGTCATCCCCGGCCATTCCACGTGATTGGACTCGGGGTAGGTGAGCCTTTGGCCCAAAAAAAGGGCGCCCGCAAGCAGCAGGCAAAGCGCAGTGATCGTTCGCTGCCGAAGTTTGGCCAACAATCCGCCTGCCAGAAGCACGCCGGCGATGTAGACAAACTGGAACCCGCGCAGCACTTGCAGCCGGGCCAGCAGCAGGCTTCCGCTGCGATGCACGAAACACAGCGATACCACGAGCGCGCAACCGCCCATAAGGGTAGCGGCGATGGCGAGGGCGCGGGTACGCCACGAAGCATGCTTGTTGGAGCCTGCGGCTCCCAGCAACAGTAGCGGTATCAGTAATCCCGGGTATTCATACCATTTCCAGCTCGAAAGAAAGAAATAGGACCGGCTCAGGGCGGCGCGGCTGTAGGCGGTCGTAGCGTCAGCCCGATGGGGATCTTTAGTCCCGGAGAGCGGGTTTTCAAACCCGCGGGAATAAGCCGGCATATCATACAACAGGCTTTTGGGCTCTATCCCGGCACCAATGGCCGGGATACCGCAGGCCCCCCCCTCAAGCCTGGTGCGGTCCCCACAACTCCGTACGGGTGCCCCATGTTCGCACCAGCGTACGTGGGCCGAAAACGATGGGCGAAGCCCACCAAACCCTTTCGTACCGAACTCTACGCTTCGTTCCTCAGAAGCGGAACGCAGCGTAACAGGGGGCCCTGCGGTTCTCTTCGCTGGGTACTCACAGACCCTCTTTAGCCCTGGTGGTTGCGCAACGAAGATGGCCGCACATAACAGCCATCCCAGCCCGTAGACCAGGTAAAGAGGCCGCCAAAGTCTGCGTTGGCAACCCGCAACCGTAAGCGTAGCGATAGCGCTGTAGACAGCCATCAAGGGATGCAGGAGCGCGGCCAGAACGAGCCAGAAGATGGACCACGCCCAGTCCTCTTCAAGCACCGCCGCGAGCGCGAAAAGGCTGAGCGGTGTGGAAAAAGAGCGCGCCGTGACATAGGGATCCATGATGGAGAGCGAAGTGCCCGCAACCGGAAGGGTGAAGCAGCAGGCAGCGAGCAAGACCGCTCCCCAGCGGGCCTTACTAGTCGAAAAGAGTTGCTCCGCGACTCGCCAGGAACCAAGAAGAAACAGAAAAATCGAAGTCAGTTGGCAAACCAGCAGCAGACCAGGCAGCGGCACCCAGCGAAGCAGCGGAGACAGAAGGTGGGCAAAGACCGAGAGGTGGGTAGGCGATAAAGCAAAGACCGCGTCTGATTGATACAGGCCGGGATTCGCCAACTTCTTTATGCCGGTTACGTATACGGCTCCGTCATCGGCCAGCGGATGGTAACCGTGGACCAGAAGCACTGCGGGCGTAAGCAGCGCAATGCCGCCGATCACCCACAATTTGCCTTTGGGTTCGAGCACTGGTGCAGTTTCGCAATCACTGTGGTCGGGTAAAGATCGCGAGGAGTGGTTTTCCTTGAGAGAAAACCACGACAGGGCCTGTCGCTTCCGTTTACAACAATCGCGAAACAGCACTATCGCCGTTGGTAACGGCCGAGCACATCATCGAGAGAGACAACTCCCTCGAGAATCCCCTTGCTGGCTCGATTCTGGATGGGCAGGACCGGCCAGCGCGACAAATACGGAATTGCGCTATCCAGCGGCAGGTCGGGGAACAGGAGCGGAACCCGATCGGGCTTGAGAGCACGTTCCAAAGGGGTGTCCGGCGTTTGGATAGCTGCCAGCGAAGTGAACTCATTCCGGTTCATGGAGTACCAGGAACCATCGTGAAGCTTGACCAGCAATATGGGCGCGTCCGCCTGGCCCAGCTGCTGCGATACCTCCTGCAGGGTGGCGTTCCCCGGAAACACCGGACAGGTCACCGGACGCAAGGCATCCTCCAGGTGCAGAACCATCTCCTCCCGCTGCTCCTCCATGGAAGGCAGATCGAGCCCATCCTGATGAGTGAAGGTTTCAAGGATGGGATACGGCTGCAAACCACGCGAAACCAGGTAGGCAATCGTGTTGGCCAAAATGACTGGAAGCACAATCGAGTAGTTGCCGCTGACTTCAAGCACCATGAACACGGAGGTCAGCGGAACCCGAAGGAAGGCAGCGAACAGAACCCCCATGCCAACCAACGCATACGAACCGACCGAGACGTGGAAACTGGGAAAGAAGATCTTCTCGAAGGTTCCGATAGCGCCGCCCAGCATGGCCCCGATAAACAGCGTAGGGGCGAACATTCCTCCCGGGGTGCCACTGGAAAAGGAGATAGTCGTAGCCACAATTTTGAGCAAAGCGAGCGCCAGCAGAAATTTCCAGGTGAACTGGCCGTGCATGGCCTGGTCGATGACGTTGTATCCGGGACCCATCACCTGGGGAGCGCCGAAAAATCCAATGGCGCCCACAATGAGACCGGCAAGGGCCGGCTGGATATACCAGGTCCAGCGAGCAAGCCGGCGAAGATGGGGCCTGGAGAAGCCCAGTGCTTTGGAGAAGATGAGCGACGCAATCCCGCCTGCTACTCCCAAGACAGCATAGGCAAGAAGTTCCTGCGGTCCCTTCAGGGTGACTACAGGGATACGAAACATCGGCTCCGGACCCCAGAACCAACGCGCCACCACCACGCTGGAAATGGCAGCCAACACAATGGAGCCGAGAACCGCCGCGCTCCACCGCCCAATCACCTCCTCGACCACGAAAAGAATGGCCGAGATCGGCGCGTTGAAGGCGGCTGCCAGTCCTGCGGCCGCGCCAATGGGGGCGAACATACGCAGCCGCTCGCGGGAGAGATTGAGGCGGCGGCTGACCATGGAAGCGACACCGGCACCGATCTGCAAAGAAGGATCTTCCGGTCCGAGCGAGAACCCGCCCCCGATGGAAAGCGCCGAAGTGATGAATTTTCCGATGACCGTGCGGAACGAGATGTAGCCGTTGTAGATATAAAGCGCGGCCTTGGTCTGGTTGATGCCGCTGCCGCGGGCTGCAGGAAAGACTAACTGCACCAGCACCGCGACCACCAGGCCCACAGCCGCGGGCACAAAAAGCAGCCGCAGCTGCCCCGGGCGAGGTGCTGATCCAAGCGTGAGCACCTGGATCCAGTTAATGGCGACGCGAAAACAGACCACCAGCAGGCCGGAGATGACGCCGATAAAGATGGCAAGAACCAGGAAGAGCCGCTCGTCCCGATTCGGCGCCACCCGCTGTACTTCCGAGGGGTTTGGCCGGTAGCGTCTTTCCGCCGCGACCTCCACTGGGTCTACATCGGCGACCACACCTGGAACCGGGTTTACTCCTGGTGTTTCCGTGGCCGAACTCATTCTTCCTCCACCTGGTTCGGAGCCTGGGCAATTCTCAATAGCAGAGCATCATCCCCGGCGGGTGCTCCGCAGACTTGTTGCGTAACCAACTCAGTATCGTAGATGAGCTGAATCTGCGTTTGGGTTAACTCCGGGTCCTTTTCGAGATCGCTTGCCGAGATCTTAACCGGCAGCTGCTGCCAGCGTTGCGTTAAGGTCACCAGGGGATCGATGGGGGCAGGGTTGGCAGCAGGGTTCGGTGCCGGTTGAGCGGGATGACGCGAAAAACGAGAAGCAAAGCTTTGCAGGGGACTGGCGTTCTTGGCGGCCGGCGCACTGGCCTGCACGGAATCTTTTGCCGGCCCAGCAGCCCTGTCCTGCGTACACTCTGCCAGCCGCGCCATGGCCAGCGTACGGTCGGTAAGGACCCGCGCGATCTGCTGACTCGGGCGCAAACGCGAAGATGGATAGAGCGCCAGCAGACGCGTGGCTTCGTTCAGGCTGTCGCGCTTTTTGGCGATAGCCGCTGCCGGCTCCTGGTCAACCCCGGGACCCTCGAGCGCGTGGCTGAGATAGCGCTTCGCCTCCAGGTATCGACCCATCTGGAAAGCCGCGCGGCCGGCTCCTTCCAGGGCTTCTCGCAGGGAGGGGTGACGGCGGAGAATGGTCTTGTAGAGATGCAGGGCGTCTCCCGGGTCCTGCGCCAGTTCCATCGTGCGGGCAATCTCTAACTGCACGCTGATGTCATCTTCCGGAGCGTTTCCCGAAGCTACCAGCAATTCGCTGCGGGCCCGGTCCAGCTGTTGATGCTCGATGAGGTATTTGATCAGCTCAAAGCGAACCTCTCGCCGCCGCACGTAGCCGTCGCCCTCCCAATTTCCGTAAATAGCCCTCTGGTAATCGTCCATGGCCTGGCTCTCATCACCTTGGCGGGCTGCCAGGCGGGCAAGTTGAAGATTGATCAAACCGCTTCCTTGCTGGCTTTCAAGCAGCGAATTGAAGTAGACGGTAGCCTCCTGAATGCGGCCGGCTGAGGCGAGCGCCTGGGCAAGTTTGATCTCTGTGTTGCGTTGATTTGGATCGAAGGCCAGGGCGGAACTGAGGGCGTCAATCGCCGCTTGAGGCTTGTTGTCGCGCATCGCCTGTTCGCCACGTTGTAACCAGCGGTCTGCTAATTTGACCTGGTGCGAGGCGTAAGATTGGTAAAGATAATTGGTTAACACGGCCAGCAGGGCAGTGACCGCGAACAGGGTGACCAGAGCGAGCGAATCTGTAACGATCAGCCGGCGCCGCTCAATGCGGTCGCTGGCACTCAAGGGAGACTTCAAGGCAAAGAACGACATCGGAACCAGTTTACTTGGAAAAAAGCTCAGGCTTCTTCATCGAATGCGCCGTCTTCCATCATCCTATCCCGTTGGACTTGAGTGGCCGGTATGGCCGGGGGGTTGTACCCGCAGATGAACCAGGACAGGAACCAGCAAATGCTCGAGGACAAAGAACGAACCCTGCATCAGCGGCTGCGTTCGCTCAAGAGCGTGATCGTGGCCTACTCCGGCGGCGTGGATTCTGCATACCTGGCCTACGCGGCGCATGCCGTTCTGGGACCGGAGATGCTGGCGGTGATCGCCGATTCTGCCAGCCTGGCTCGCTCGCAATACAGGGATGCGCAGGATTTCGCCCGCGAGCACGGGATCCCTTTACGGTCTATCGAAACTCACGAGCTGGAGCGTGAAGAGTACGCAGTGAACGGCGCCGATCGTTGTTTCCATTGCAAAGACGAGCTGTTTAGCGTGCTGGAGCAGGAACTGGAGCGCACCGGCTTTGAAGCCCTGGCCTATGGTTTGAACCTCGACGATGGACAGGACTTCCGTCCGGGCCATAAGGCGGCGGCACAGCACCGGGTGGCCGCGCCGTTAGCCGAGGCCGGCCTCAGCAAAGCGGATGTTCGTGCCCTGGCTCAGCAGGCAGGCCTGCGGGTTTGGGACAAGCCGGCCTCGGCGTGCCTCTCCTCGCGCATGGAGTATGGACGCAGGGTGACCCCGGAGGCGCTCCGCATGATCGAGCAGGCAGAAGATTCGCTTCGTGGCCTGGGACTCAAGCGCTTCCGGGTGCGGCATCACGGCACCATCGCGCGCATTGAGATCGCGGAGGAGGAAATGGCCGGCGTGCTTCAACTGGGGCGAATGAAGGCTATGGCCGCGGTCGTTCGCGCCGCCGGCTTCCGCTACGTCTCGCTCGATTGTGAAGGATACCGTTCCGGGTCGATGAACGAGGTGCTGCCCATTGAGGTCCTGACCGGCTTTCAAGGCAGTGGCCGCGGGTGAGTCAGGCTATGCGGATCGGGTATCTGGAGTGCTTTGCTGGGATAAGCGGTGACATGCTCATGGGGGCGCTGGTGGACGCCGGCACACCCGTGGAAATGCTGCAGAGAACCGCCGCCTCGCTCGGCCTGGGAGCGGAATTACGCCTGTCCCGGGTAATCCGAAGCGGTATTCAATCGACCAAGATCGATGTGCTGGTCGAGGGCAAGTTGCAGGAGTCCGCAGCTGCGACCGGATCTGTTGAGCACGTCCACAACCACGATCACCAGCATGAGCCCGCTGCGCACCAGCATACGCATGAGCATGGCCGCAGCCTGCCGCAGATTCGCAGCCTCCTCATGGCCGCGGACCTGACCCCACGGGCGCGCAATCTTAGCCTCAGCGCCTTCACCTTGTTAGCCCAGGCCGAGGGTCGCATCCATGGCGTTCCCATGGAAGAGGTTCACTTCCATGAAGTGGGTGCAGTAGATGCCATCGTAGATATCGCCTGCTCCGCTGCAGCTGCCGATGCTCTCGATGTGGATGGATGGTATAGCTCCCCCGTCAACGTCGGTGGTGGTTTCGTCAACTGCGCTCACGGACGCTTTCCCGTACCCGCGCCCGCAACCGCGGAACTGCTTAAGAACGCCCCGGTCTACTCCGCGCACGTGCAGGTAGAACTGGTCACCCCGACCGGAGCCGCTCTGCTGCGGGCGCTGGAGTGCCGTTTTGAGTCCACTCCGGTAATGCGCACGCACTCGATTGGCTACGGCGCAGGGACCCGTAATCCCGAGCGCTTTCCCAACGTCCTGCGGGTAAGCATTGGTGAGATCGCGCAGGCGCCACTATGCAACCAGGAGACCATAACCGTGCTGGAGTGTGCCGTGGACGACCTGAGTCCGCAAATCCTGGCGCACACCGCGCAGCTGGCCCTGGATCAGGGTGCGCTGGACGTGATGAGCGCGCCGGTGACCATGAAGAAAGGTCGCCTGGGAACCTTGCTCACGGTGCTTTGTAAGCCTGCCGATGCGGGCCGGCTGCAGCACTTGCTGTTTCGCGAGACGACGACCCTGGGTATCCGCGTGCGCGAGGAGAATCGCGTCGTTCTGCCGCGGGAGACTACGGCGGTGCAAACAGAATTCGGCGTGATTCACGTTAAGGCCGGTTCCTGGCAGGGAGAAGAATGGAATGCGGCGCCGGAATTTGAGGATTGCCGCCGGGCGGCGGCGGCTTTCCAGGTGCCGCTGAAGACGGTTATGCAGGCAGCGTTAGCTGCCTGGCGAGCGCGGCAAGTACAGCCTGAGTCAGCCAATACGGTGGAGGCTGGTTCCCGATCATGACCGGCGAAACCATTCTTGAGATGCTGCTGCGGGTGCGGGACGGGGGCCTACGGCCTGAAGAAGCCATGGAGCGGCTGGCAAACTTGCCTTATGAAGAAGCCGGCTTTGCCAAGATCGACCATCATCGCCGCTTGCGCACCGGGCTGCCGGAGGTTATTTATGCCGCCGGCAAGACGCCGGCGCAGGTGGGAGAGATCTTCTTTCGCATGGCGGCGATGGGCGGCGATGTGCTGGCGACCCGCGCCGATGAGGCCGCCTATACGGAAGTGAAAGCGCTGGTTCCAGAGGCGCAGTATCACCCTGTGGCGCGCATTGTCGAGCTGCGCCAGGCGCAGTCTGGCAACCACAGCACAGGTTCGCTCGCTGTGCTCTGCGCCGGAACCAGCGACCTGCCGGTAGCCGAGGAAGCGGCGGTGACCGCCGAAGTGATGGGTGCAGACGTGCGGCGAATTTATGATGTAGGGGTTGCCGGACTGCATCGCCTGCTGGCGCACCGGGAAGAAATCCGCCAGGCCGAGGTAGTGATTGTGTGCGCCGGTATGGAAGGCGCACTGCCCAGCGTGGTGGGGGGAATGGTGGGAGCACCCGTCATTGCCGTACCCACGAGTGTTGGCTATGGCGCGGCATTTGGGGGCATCGCAGCCTTGTTGGGAATGCTGAATTCCTGCTCCCCCAACGTAACCGTGGTGAATATAGATAACGGCTTTGGCGCCGCCTATGTCGCGTCGATGATCTTGCGCCGGATCCAAGGGCAAGCCGCCCGGACGGCGGAGATTGCCGCACACAGCGCGAACCACCCGTAGCCGCAATTTCTCACCAAAGGGACTAGAAAGTGGGTGGCCCAGGTCTCGCTTTTGAGACCTGGGTTTCTCCTCGCAGATGGCTCCGCCTAGTGAGGGGGCGCCATCCGCCACTGATTTATCAACGGGTAAGCCGATTTTCCGGTTGCCCGGGTCCGCGACATGAAGGTATCTTAAGAAACTCAGGAGAGCCATGGCATCCACGGTTTGGAAGGGCTACATCTCGTTTGGCCTGGTGTCGGTGCCGGTGCGGCTTTACGCGGCAGCACGCGCGGAGCATGTCAGCTTCAACCAGATCCACGAACCGTGCGGTTCACGGATTAAGCAGCAGACCTTTTGTCCCGTGTGTGAGCGGGTCGTGGAGCGGAACGAACTGGTGAAGGGGTACCAGGTAGATCGCGACGCCTATGTCCTGGTGACTGGGGACGAACTTAAGACTCTGGAAGCCGATTCATCCGAAGCGATGGAGATTGCTCAGTTTGTCAGCCTGAGCGAGGTCGATCCGATCTATTTCGAGTCGTCTTTTTATTCGGCGCCCGAAGATCCCGGCCGTCGTGCTTACGGATTGTTGTTGCAGGCGATGGAGAAGTTGAACGTAGCCGCGATTGCCAAGGTTACGCTGCACCAGCGGGAGCAGATTGTGCTCATACGGCCTTATCGCCAGGGCATCATTCTGCACACGCTGTATTTTCCAGCTGAGGTTCGTGAGATCAGCGAATACGGCAAGACCGGGAACATGACCCTGCAAAAGCCGGAGATCGACCTGGCGGAACAGTTTATCCGGCAGCTCACGGCGAAGTTCGAGCCTGAGCAATACAAAGATGAATATCAGCAGCGGGTCCTGGAAATGATCGAAACCAAACGCGCCGGTCAGGTAGTTGTCGGCCAGGCCCCTAAGCCCAAGCTGGCTCCGGTGATCGACCTCATGGATGCCCTCAAGAAAAGCATCGCGGAGCGGGGCGGCGCCGCCGCTGCTGCTCCCATCTCAGCTCCGGCGTTGGTAGAGCCTTCCACAAAGAAGGCGCCGAAATCAGCTCCGGCGACAGATTCCAAGCCGGCCCGCCGGCGCAAGACCGGCTAGCAAACTCCAAAGTTGTCCAAATTAGGTTTTTGAGGACGGAAAGCCTTTGGCCGCGGGAGAAACCGCAGGTCCCTCCACTTCGCTACGCTACGGTCGGGATGACATTTCTGTTGCGGGGTCAACTACCGTTGCGTCGCATCTATTCCGGCTTCCACAGAATTGTCATCCCGACCGTAGCGTAGCGAAGGGATCTGCAGCCTTCGCGGAGTAGCTGCTTCTAACTCCGTCCATCCGAGTCGCGATTCTTCCGGAACGTAACCGCCCTACCCTTGTCATCCCGACCGTAGCGTAGCGTAGTGCAGGGATCTGCAGTGCGCCCTGCGGCTCTCTCAAATCCTTCCTGGGAAGCGATCCCGAGGAAACATCCCCTTCGCATTCAGTCTGAAGTTCTGCCGTCCCTTCGGACGCTGAGTTTTCCGCAGCCTGTTAATCCGCGACGACAGAAACTCTGGCCGCCAGCAAAACGAGAGCGATCCATAACAGGTCTGCTCCCAGCAGATGAGTAATCTGCAGCCAAAGGGGAGCGAGGAGAGCGACATCCGCAATCCCAAGCGCAAACTGTAAGGTCAGCAGCGACAGCACTCCCACTGCCAGTGTGCGCTCCGCGGGGCGCGCAAAGCTACGCAGCAGCAGCCAGCCAATGAACACGCCGGCGATCACGGCACTGACGGGGTGAAGAACGCGCAGACGGATCAGCCAGTTTGTCCCGCTCGACAAGTCCTGAGCCAAGGCGGCGCGAACCGAGGTAGCGGGGAACAGCGTATCGCTGAGCGCAGCCAAAGTTCCACTCACTCCCACTGTCAGCGTCGCGATGAGACCGGTGACGGTCAGCGGCAGCTGCCTAAAATGCACTGTGCGGCGGTTGAAAACATCCCCGTTGGAGACAAAGTGGGCAGAAAGAGCAAGCGCAGCCAACAGTAGCAGTGTATTGGCCAGGTGCAACGAGAGATAGACCGCGCGTGCGGGTGAGCGGTTGTCCGCAGTCAGCCGCAACAGAACAAGCAGAGCTCCAAGTAGCGCTTCGTTGAAGATGAGCAATGTCGCCGCGACGACGGTGATACGGGCCAGGCGTCCCGCTACCGTGCTTCGGAACACCCATACCAGCAGGAGCAGCACAGCAATCACGGTGATGCCGGCGGTCATGCGGTGGGTGAGCTCGATCAGAGTAGCCAGTTGCGGATGGGTCTGCACCACGACCCCATTGCACAGCGGCCAATGATCACCACAGCCGGCGCCGGAGCTAGTAGCGCGGACCACCGCGCCCCACAAAATAGCCGCCACGTTGTAGGCCAGGACTGCCCAGGCAAAGCGGGGAAGGAGGGTCGAGGCGCGAGAAGGTTTCAATGTCGCGCTGACAGAACTCATCGGTACCCCCTTCTTAATCTTACCCGGCCACTCCTTGGCGCGTTGGGTATCGCGCATCACGGCTTTAATGAGGGTCACCCGAAGGCAGCCGTCTTCCAGTTCCAGGATGCCAGCGATGGTGCAGCCCGGCCGGGGTGGTGACAGCGTCTTCGAATGAACCATCCGCAGCCACTCCAACCTGAGCGGTCCCTCTCCCTTGCCATGGCCGAGGCTTTTCTTCTAGCGGTTTACCGGCGTGAGCGAAGTGAACCCCGCACCTGGCGATAGGCCGGATTCGACGACTACATTGTTTCCGTTGATCCATTGCCTGCCGCCTTGGCCCAGCGGCACGACGTAGCGCTGTCCCGTGGTGGTGTCTACCGTTGCCTGCACGCCGTTGATGACGTCGTTGAAGCTGTCATTCTGGAGCTGACTGATCATTGCCTGCTCGCGCGCATTCTCCGCATTTGTGGCCGCAATCGTGGCCCGCGTCGCGGCGTTTATCTGCTGGATTGCCCGGTCGTTTAACTGGTTCTGCATAGCGACCCAGGCAGGATTCATCACCAGCGACTCCCCAGAGTGCTGCAACGCCGCGCCAGCCACTCTCGCCTGCTCCGCCGGAGCAATCAAACTCCCAAGTGCCACCACCACCCAGGATGAGCCCGGCCCGCCGGGCCCCAACAGCATGGTCTCCGCATATACGTAGGCGGACATCGGTGCGCCATTCTTGGTGCAGCTAAAGAACGCCTCACCGGCGGTAGTGTGACTTATGCTGCCGTTTGCCGCGGGATGATACTTTGGGGCCAAAGCATCGCTTTTCGTCAACTGCACTCCCTGGCACATGGTGGCGAAGCGCGCCTGACCATACCTGGTCGCGAACACATGGCCGGCGGTATACGCGGCCACACCTGGTCCCGGCCGCAGGAACGGGCCCGGCACCCGGTAAGGAGGAACCGTGGAGTCTCCTACACGGAGATTCGTCAGCCCATCCGGCGAGGTCATGTCGACGATCATCCGCGTGTCGATGGTGCTGAACCGGAAGAGTCCGCCATAGGTCTTCCAGCCCTGGGGAACCTGGATCGAAAATGCCTTCTCCCGTGTATCCCGAACGGTGATCCATTTCGTGCCGGTTGCTCCCGCGTCACCAGCCTGGTCGACAGCGCCGCTCTGCCCGGGCACTGCCGCGTCGACGGCGCCGGAAGCAGAACGATGTGCGGATTTGTAAGCGATTCCCAAAACCACCAACAAGAGAAAGAACCCAGCAACCTTTTTCACTTCTGCCTCCGCTCACTGCAGGGGCCCGAATTCTCCAGGATTTTACCGCTGCTGGTTGTGGGAGATAAGGTGGGGAACCTGGGGACAAGTAAGGAATTGTCCCTAACGGGCTATCTGGCGTTTCCCAGCCGCGGCAGTGCGAGAAGGTCGAATGAGCACTTCGGCAGAAATGCCGAGCGTCGAATGCAGACGACGAATCATGCTAATGGATAAGCTACGTCGGCGGTTCAGGACTTCGGCGACCCGCGTTCTCGTCCCAATCATCGGCTCCAGTTGTTTGCGCGTCAGCTTCTGCTGGCTCATTCTGAACTTGATGGCCTCGATCGGGTCCGGCGGGTCCATCGGGTGATGTGTCTGTTCATAGGAATCGATCAGCGTCGCTAGGACATCGAGCCGGTCTCCTTCCGGCGTACCCAGCTTCGCACCCCACAGGCGCTCAACTTCCAACAGCGCGGCATCGTAGTCATCTTCGGAACGAATGGGTTTAATGTCTGCCATATTTCACCTTCTTAACGTCAATCTTGTTGTATTCCTTGTGCGTCCCTATCCATTTGATCCAGACAATTCCCTTTTCGAAGTCCACCGCGGTAACCACCCGATAGCGGTTGGTTAGGATATCGAAAACAATCCGGTCTGATGAAATGATGCTGGCCCATGTGTAGTTTCCCTTGACGTCGTCTGTATTCTTCCAGTTGGCCCTCTGCACTTCAGCGAACCACGCAGCGAGGGCGTTCTTCAGGGATTTCTGGTCCCGGTGACCTGCTTTGGAGTCGATGTACTCCCGTAGCGTCCTCCGGGAAATTACGCGCATGTGTTAGATTACCATGCGCCCATTTTGGGCGCACCCCAACCTGACCTTTAAAATAAAGTCAACCTGGAACGCGACAAAACCGCCTCCATTCGCATCCATACGGTTTGACTAAAAACCTTAAATACGATGAATGCGTTGAATCGATTTTCCAATGCAAAGCCCCGTGTGTTCCAAAGCGGTCATTGGCATCGAAAGTCGAATCAGCACTCTGGTCAGGCTGCATACTTTCGCCGATCGTAAACTTAGTCCAGGTTGCCATCGATGGTGCAGCCCGCCGGGGTGCTGACAGCGTCTTTCAAGAGAGCCGGATGATAGCCGGTTTCGAGCACCATCTTCGCCGCACCGAACGTAGTCTGGGCCGCCAGCCGGGTGGCAATGATGGCGTGGGTAACCTCATACAAAGTGAAATGAAGCGACGAAACCGGCTCCTCCGCAGTAGTCCCGCGCGCGCCCCAGGGCGCGAAGGCGGCGAGCTGAAACATCACCTGAGTAGGGAGTTCTCAGTGCGCCCTCTTGATGATGCGGTCTTTGACAACCTAAGAAAGAGCCCCACCGGCGAAAACCCGGCCAGCCGAGGCCCAAGCACCCCGCACGCCGGTGAAAAGCTTGGTACTGCCGGCAGCATAAGCCCAGGAGGAGGCAAGATGCTCAAATAATTAATTCAAAAATTTGAGCATCTTCATGAAACAAAGGACTTAGCTGCAAAGCTTGAGCACCTTCGATGAAACAAAGGACTTAGCTGTGAAAGCCAACAATCCCGGTACCAATGAGCGGCATGCCTGATCCATTAAGAGAACGTCACCCACCCATAACGCGCTTAACGCGCAATTTTTCCGGACGGCGAAGGTCGATCTTGCAACCCTGGAGAAGAGGACCGGAGTCGCGATCCCGGGACTTAGTTCGCACATTTCTACAGACGCAACAGCAACCGTCCGTGCCAGCCCTGGACTTTAGTCCAGGGAAGCGGGTTTCTAAACCCGCGGGAACGATTCGGTAATATACATCCGGGCTTCAGAGCGTGTGTGAGAACTCGATTTTGTCTCGGGAAACAGCTTTAAGAGTGCTGAAAATGCTCTGTTTTGTATCAGGGCACGACTTTAGTCGGGCCGTAAACGATTGAGAATATGTCGGGCTTTGCCCCTGCCTCTCTTGCCCGCTCTCGAATTTCTCCGCCCTGATGTTTGCTCCTCGAGTTCTCACACACCCTGCTGAATTTGATAAAACACAAGAAGGCGAAATAGGCCGAGACACGGCACGTCACCGAATCGGAAGCCGTACTTACCCGGCAAGCTCCTTGGCGCGTTGGGTGGCGCGCATCACGGCTTTGATCAGGGTCACCCGCAGCCCGCCTTCTTCCAACTCCAGGATGCCATCGATGGTGCAGCCCGCCGGGGTGGTGACCGCGTCTTTCAAGAGAGCCGGATGATAGCCGGTTTCGAGCACCATCTTCGCCGCACCGAACGTCGTCTGGGCCGCGAGCAGCGTGGCGATGTCGCGCGGCAGTCCGACCTTGACCCCGGCCTCCGCCAACGACTCCAGGATGATGTAGATAAACGCCGGCCCGCAGCCGGAAAGGCCAGTCACCGCGTCCAGGTGTTTTTCTTCGACCATCACCGTTCGCCCAACCGTCGAGAAAAGCAAAGCGGCGAGATCCATCTGCTCCTGGTTGGCGAAGCGGCCGCGGCTGAGCGCTGCAATACCCGCCCCCAGCATCGATGGCGTATTCGGCATGGCCCGGACCACACCGATATCCATGTCCGCGGCATGTTCAATCGCAGTCGTGCGCACCGAGGCAGCAATCGAGATGATCAGCTTTTGCGGGGTAAGCGCTGGACGAATCTGCCGCACCACCTCGGGAACCGTGACCGGTTTAAGACCGATCAGGATCAGATCCGCTGCCTGCGCTGCCGCCACGTTGTCGGTGGATACATCGACCCCCCACTGCGCAGAGAGCTGCCCTGCCCGTTCTTCGTGTTCCACCGTAGCCATGATTTGCTCCGGCTCAAGAACCTTGGACTTGAGGAACGCCTGCAGCAGAATGCCACCCATCTTTCCTGCTCCCAGAATGGCCACCTTGAGGCCGGCAAGTGGGGTTGTGTATCCGCCCATGAAGTCTCCCTTACTTGTGTGTTTTTTGCTCTGCGATCCAGCCGTCGATCCGCTGCTCCAGGTAATCGAGGGGCAAAGCGCCGGAGTCAAGCACCTGGTCATGGAAGGCGCGGAGATCGAATCGATCGCCCAGAGCCTGCTGCGCCTTGGCCCGGAGCTCCAGCAACTTGAGTTGACCCACCTTGTAGCCCAGTGCCTGGGCCGGGTAGGCGATGTAGCGATCCACTTCGGCTTGTACATCCGTTTCGCCGACGGCGGAGTGGTCATGGAAGTAATCGACCATCTGCTGGCGCGTCCAGTGTTTGGAATGGACGCCGGTATCGACCACCAGGCGGACCGCGCGCCAGATGTCGGCTTCTACACGGCCAAGGTCACTGTAAGGATCTTGGTAGAAACCAACATCCTTGCCTAGCCGCTCGGCATAAAGTCCCCAGCCTTCGCTGTAAGCGGTGTAGTCGCTGTATTTGCGAAACTCTGGAACGTCGGTCAGCTCCTGGGCGATGGATATCTGCAGATGATGCCCGGGCAGCCCTTCGTGATAAGCGATCGTTTCCACCGAATTGAGCGCTCGCGTTTCAAATTTATAAGTGTTGACGAACACCGTTCCTGGGCGGGACCCGTCTGCAGTTCCATGCTCGTAATAGGCGGCTGCCTGATCTTTTTCCGCGTAGTCCGGCACCGCGGCCACCACCAGGGGTGCTTTCGGCAAACGCCCAAAGAGCTGGGGAAGCTTGGGGCGCATCTGGTCGAGGTAACCGCGATATGCGTCGAGCAATTGCTCTTTGCTGGTTGGGAAGAGCTTTGGGTTAGCGGCGGCGCTGGTCTCGAGCGCTTTGACGTCCGCAAATCCCAGCTTGTGCGCAATCGCCAGAATCTGCTCCTCGTCCAGCTTCACCTGGTCGAGGCCGATCTGGTGAAGCTGGTCCGGCGTCAGGTCGGTGGTAGTACTTCGCTTTACCAGAAAGCGATAATAGGCGTCCCCATCCGGGAGTGCCCACAGACCAGGATCGTTGCGGCCGCCGGCAATGTACTGTGCTTGCAGAAACTTGCCAAAGCGCACGTACGCCGGCACAACCTGCCCGGCGATCGCGGCCAACACTTCTTCCTTAATGCGCGCCTGCTGGGTAGCAGAAACCGAACCGGGAAACTTTTTCACCGGCAACGCAAAAGGCCCGTCCGGCGGCTTTTGGCCGGCGATGGCGTTGACTTGCGCCAGCACCTTTTGCATCAGGTACGCGGGTGGCTCACGATGGTCGTCCATGCCGATCGACATATCGTCCGTGGTCTGCTGAAAGGCGAGTGGAACTTTTTTGAGGCGAGCGATGTAATCGTCGTAATCCTTCACCGAGGTGAAGGCCAATTGAGGAACAAGTTGAGGCAGATCAACCTGCAGGCCAAAGAACTGGTTTACCGGCATCTCCCAGGGCTTGAATCTGGCTTCTTCCTGATCCTCGATCAAGCTGCGGACCAACAGATCTTTGCTCAACTGTTCCTGCGGGGACATTCCCGTCGTATCCACTTCGGCCAGTCGAGTGAGAAAGGCTCGGCCGCGGGCGAGGGATTCGTTATAGGCCAGCACGGAGTAATCGGAGAGCTGATCGTTATAGCGATTGTCCCCAATGGTGGAGGCGAACTCGGGCTGGTGCTTGAGCAGATCTTCCCAGTAGTCGGAGAAGATCGCATTCAGCGTTTTGACACGGTTGCTGAGAAGGACGGTTTGCGCGTCGCATGAGCTGGCAGCGAGGGCGATAAAGGCGAAGGGAAGGGCGATAAGGTTCAGTATTCGTAACAAACGGATTCCTGGGCTTGCTAGAAGCTAGTAAGCCCAGTGTATCGACAATTCGCGGGAGAAACTCTGTTTGTATGAAATCTAGAATCAGCACGGCTTAGCCGCTGGGGGCTCGGATTTCACGCAACACCGAGTTCTCACGCAGACTCTTTGACCCCTGAGGTCACGTCTTTCCTGCCCGGTCCCGAGTTCTACGCCGCCCCTCAGTCGTGATGAGCAATACTGGGGAGCGCCACCAGTTCTTCTTGTTTCCCCTCGCTGGGCTGCATGGGCAAGGCGATGTCGGCTTCGAGCATGCGGTAGAGCGTGGATCGGCTGATGCCCAACTTGGAGGCGGCGCGCGCTTTATTGCCATCGCAGATTTTCAGCACCTGCAGGATGTGGCGCCGGATCACCCCGTCCAGGGTAAAGTTCTCCGGCAGGGCTGGCTCGCCGTCTTTGCTGCCCGCTGGCTCGAGCGGCAGGATGACCAGATCGATCGGCCGCAGCCATTGTGCTTCGCTCGCCATGCACGCCGCCCGCACCACCGACTCAAGTTCGCGTACGTTTCCCGGCCACAGATGGCGCAGCAGGATAGGCAGTGAGCCCGGACCAAGCCCTTGCAAAGGTCTCTGCTGCTCTCTGGATACAGCGTCGATGAACATCTGCACCAGTGCCGGGATATCTTCCTTGCGATCGCGCAGGGGCGGCAGGGAGAAGGAGACGGCGCTCAAACGATAGTAGATTTCGGGCAGAAACGCCCCCGCAAGCACCTGGCCGCGCAGCGATTTCCGCGAGGTGCAGATGAGCTGCGCAGGGCAGGGTTGAGCGGCTGGCTTCTCCGCAGCAAGCAATGTTTCAAAGGCGCGGATGTGGCGCAAAAGCTGGGCCTGAGGCTCGGCCGCCAATTCGTCGATATTGCGGATCAACAGCACACCCTCGCTGGCGCGGCGAATGGCAGAGCGCAGCGGCTCGGAGCGCAGCTCGCTGCTGCTCCCGCCCTCGGGCAAAAACAAGCTAGTCGCCTCTTCCACCACCATCAGGCCGGGCGAAGCATGCCGGGCCTGGATGTGCCTGGCAAGCAGGTGTTTCCCGGTGCCGGCTTCGCCTTCAATCAGGGCCAGCCGCACCCGCGGGCCCATTTGTTGCAGCTGCTCGCTGACGCGGCGCATGGCCAACGACCGCGAAACCAATTCTGGCAACGGGCCGCCTGGGGGCCGCCGCGCAGGCGCCCAACGACCCTGGTCCCGGTTCGGTTGCAAAGGCTGATTGATCATTCCTACCCCCAGTGGTGAAACCACTCTTAGCCGTTTTATCGGCGGGCCAGGAAAAGAGTTGAGGCAGGCGAACGCAGAACCTTACCGGGGATTTAGGTAAGGGAAAGAACCGTAGCCCAAAAGCTCAATCTCGCGCCAATCGCGCGGACGAACGTTGAGTGGGTGGCCCAGGTCTCGATTTTGAGACCTGGGTGTTTCGGCTGGGATCTATTTGCGAGGAGAAACCCAGGTTCAAAATCGAGACCTGGGCCACCCACCGCAAAAGCCAGACCTGGGGCGCGAGCAATGGCTACGCCTGAACGGTGCGCACTCGGGAAGATACGGCGTCGGAGGCGATGATGCCGTCGCGGATGTGGACCACGCGGTGGGCGTACTCAGCAATGTCTGGCTCGTGGGTGACCACGATGATGGTGTTGCCCTTGGCGTGCAGCTCATCAAACAAAGCCATAATCTCATCGCCGGTCTTGGAGTCCAGGTTACCCGTCGGCTCATCGGCCAGGATGATGGACGGCCGATTCACCAGGGCGCGCGCGATGGCCACCCGCTGCCGTTGACCGCCAGACAGCTCGTTGGGCTTGTGGTTCATCCGGTCTTCCAGATTGACCGAGCGCAAAGCCGTCTTGGCGCGCTCGATTCTCTCCTGGGCAGGGGTTCCGTTGTAGATCAGCGGCAGTTCCACATTGTGCAGAGCCGTGGCCCGCGCAAGAAGATTGAAGGTCTGAAAAACGAAGCCGATTTCGCGATTGCGAATCCGCGCTAACTCGTCATCGTTCAATTCACTCACCAGGTGCCCGTTCAGCCAGTATTTTCCCTTGCTCGGCGTGTCCAGGCAGCCAATCAGATTCATCAGCGTCGACTTGCCCGAACCCGAAGGACCCATGATGGCTACATACTCGTTGTGCCGGATCCGCAGACTGATACCGCACAATGCGTTCACCACCTGGTTGAGGCCCATGGTGTAGGTCTTCCACAAATCCTCGACCACGATGACCTCCCCTTGAGGGACCTCGCGGGCCGCGTCGGCTTGCGCTGCGCTGCTGGTGTCGAGTGCCATCCTTCGCTCCTGTTACGACGATTCAGTGCTTTGCGTTGCGGTTGCGTTGTCGCGCTTTAACTTGACGTCATTCTTGAGCGTGCGCAGAACCTTATAGGGCCCGATGACAATCTCGTCCCCGGCTTTGAGGCCGCTCAGGACTTCAATGTCAGTCGACCCGGTGATGCCGGTAGCAACCGGGACGAACTCCGATTCCAGCTTGCTGCCATGAGAGCGCAACACAAACACACCCTGAGTGCCAGGATCCTGAGCGCCGGCCGGCGTCCCATCGGGGTTAGAAGCAGCGTTTACCGTCTGCATGGTGGGGCCGGGCTTGAGCGATGCCGCGGTCCGCATGGCCAGGGCCTGAATAGGAATCGTCAATACATCCTGCCGCCGCGCCGTCGTTATCTTGGCCGTCGCCGAGAGCCCCGAGCGTAGTTCGGGGGACGGATTTGTCAGCGTCACCACTACTTTGAAGTCCTTCGCTTCCTCAGTTCCGGTCGTGCTTTGGCTGGTCGCGATACCCGTGGAGCGCAAAATAGCCTGATCGCCAACTTCCGTTACCAGTCCGTGGAAGACCTTGCCTTGCATGGCATCGACGGTTACATCCACCGGCTGGCCCATGGCGACATTCACGATGTCGGTCTCGTCCACTTTGACTTCCGCGGTGATGACGGAGAGGTCGGCCAGGGTCATCAGCGTGCTCCCCTGGGCGTTCTGAATACCCACCACCACCGTCTCGCCTTCGCGCACCGGCATATTGGTCACAATGCCGTCAAACGGCGCGATACTGACAGTTTTGTTCAGGGCATCAACGTTGCTGGTCAAGGTGGCCTTGGCAGTACCCAGCTTTCCTCGCGCAGATGCGGTCTGCGCCCGAGCCTGCACCAGGGCTGCTTTGCTTTCCGCCATGGTGGCAACGTCGGTATCGTAGGCCGCTTTTTTGGAGTCGTATTCCGATTTAGCGATCAGCTCCGCTTTGTACAGCGCTTGCGCCCGCTGCCAATCCAAAAGCTTCTGGTTGAGATCCGCTTGCGAGTGAGCCACCGTTGCTTCGGCGGTCTTTTCCGCGGCCTGAAAGGAGGAAATGTCGGTGTCGGCGGACCGAATGCTGGCTTCCTGCGCTTCGACGCCGGCTTTGGCCTGAACGCTCTCGATCGTGGCCAGGACCTGCCCCTTCTTTACGTGGTCGCCTTCCTTGACGTACAGGTGAGTAATGCGGCCGAAGGAGGTGGCTCCAATATTGACGTAGGTTTTCGGCCTGATTTGCCCAGTTCCGCTGACGATAGAGACCAGGTTCTGACGCCCGACCTTGGCCGTAAGCACCTTGGTAAATCCGGATTGGGCGCGGACGATGGTAAACGCTGTAATTGCAGCCGCTACCAGGACCACCCCTGAGATGATCAGTATTTTCTTCAGTTTCATGGGTAGAACGGCATACCGTCCTTCGCCCATATCATACGTGCAAACCCCGGCTGAGGTTCCAACCTTTCGCTCCAGTACCGCAAATTCAGGTTACCGGTGCGCCCTATCGGCCGGAAGATAAAGGGCGAAATGATATTCGCTGCTTGAATTCGGTGTTACCGAACCTTAAACTTGTGGGTGCCGTACGGGGAGTATCGCGCAACTATGCTGAAGGGGCTTGACAATTACTTTCACCTGTTAAGAATCGCGGGAAGTGGTTTTCCTGGTAAGAAAACCGCGGGAAAAGCTTTGGCTTCGCTGTACCGCAATTGTCAAACCGCTGTGCGGGCTCATTTCACCCTCTTTCTGCTCTTGTGCTTAGGCCTGTCTCCCGTGGCCATGGCGCAAAGTGCGTCGCCGGCCAGTGCTCCCAACAGCTCTCCTGCCGCCTCGCTCGATAACCAGACAACCTCACCTGGCGGGGATCCGCTCAAACGCCCGCAGAGCGACAAAGAAAAGTTCAAACAGCAAAAGGACCTGAGAAACGAACTGAAGGGACCGTATAAGAAGTGGGTCGATGAGGATGTGCGCTGGATCATCACCGACCAGGAACTAAAGGCATTCAAGAGCCTGTCGAATGATGAAGAGCGGGACAACTTCATTGAGCAATTCTGGCGCCGGCGCAATCCTGACCCCGACTCTCCCGAAAACGAATTCCGCGAAGAAAACTATCGCCGCATCGCTTACGCGAATGAGCATTTTGCCGCCGGCAAGCCAGGTTGGAAGACCGACCGCGGGCACATGTATATCGCCTATGGCAAGCCCGACAGCATAGAGTCTCACCCCAGCGGCGGCTCCTACGAGCGGCCGATGGACGAGGGCGGTGGAGAAACCTCGACCTTCCCCTTCGAGACCTGGCACTACCGGTATATCGAGGGCATCGGCGAAAACATCGATATCGAGTTTGTCGACACCTGCATGTGCGGCGATTACCACATGACCCTCGATCGGTCCGAAAAGGATGCCTTGCTGCACGTGCCGGGCGCTGGAGCCACCTTGGGCGAGCAGATGGGAACCTCCAAGAGAGCGGACCGCTTCAATGGCGGCCTGGAGAATCTGGGGAGCGGTCCAGGCACCCAGGGAAACCAGTCCAAGCAATTCGACCGTCTGGAGCAGTTCTCTAAACTGCAAGCCCCACCCGCGGTCAAGTTCAAGGACCTCGAATCTTTCCTGGTCAACCATAAAGTCCTGAGCGGGCCGTTCTTTCCTTTCGAGGTGCGCACCGACTACGTCAAAGTGACCGAGGATACGGTGCTGGTCCCGTTGACTTTGCAGATCAGAAACCGGGATATCACCTTTAACACCAAGGACGGCGTCGCCAAGGGCGAAGTGAACGTATTAGGCCGGGTCGCAACCATAACCGACCACGTGGTGCAGACCTTTGAACAGACCCTGGAGGTGGAAGAGCCAGCCGAGCTTTTGGGCAAGGCGCTCGATCAGGCTTCGGTCCACTGGTGGGCCCTGCCGCTTAGGCCAGGCCGCTACCGGGTAGATATTGCGATCAAGGATGTGAACAACCCCGACCACGTCGGTACCTGGGCGCAGGGAATCATCGTGCCTAAATACGACGATGAGAAGCTCTCCGCGTCGTCGCTGATCCTGGCCGACAAGATGGAGCAGGTGCCGACCAAGCAGATTGGCACCGGGCAGTTCATCATCGGCAATACCTACGTTCGGCCGCGGGTCAGCTCCGGGCCGGCGGTGGCGGTCACTTTTCATCGCAGCCAGAAGCTCAATTTCTGGATGCAGGTCTACAACTTGGCGATTGATGACAAGAGCAAAAAGAACGCGGCTACGATTCAGTACCAAATTGTGGATATGGCCTCTAACAAACCGATTTTGGATACGTCAGAGAGTAGTGCGGCGTTGGGAGATAATAGTCTCAACTCCGACCAGTTGACGCTGCGGAGGTCGGTACCGCTGGCTAGTCTGCAGCCAGGCAAGTACCAGGTGACGATCACTGTGAATGATCATGTGTCCAAGCAGCAGGTGGCGCAATCGGCGCCGTTTACGGTTGACTAAGCCTCTGGTAAGCTGGACTAGTGATTTTGGGTGGCCGGAGCAGAGTGTTATCAGCGGCAAGCAAAACTGGGTTACTGCAATGCGTTCGAGTGAGTAGCGTATTGAGTGCGTAAAAGGTATTGCCAAATCGCAGCTCTGATGGTGGTGACGCTGGTGGGCTTTTTGCCTGCCTCGGCCGCGCCTTTCCCGGGAACCGTGAGCGGAGTTGTGCGCGACTCTCGTGGCACTCCGCAAATGGGGGCCGTGGTTGAGCTGTTGGCCGCTGACGCCACCGTGGTTGCCAGGGTCTATACCAATGTTCGCGGCGCTTTTGCCTTCGACCATATCTTTCCCGGAACCTACCAGATAAAGGCGACTGGAGACTCCTTCCTGCCCACCTTGCGGGAAGACCTCCGCCTGGCTTCGCGCAGCAAACTGGTGGTTAACCTCACCCTGAGCACGCTTTTCGAGGCTATTCAATGGCTCCCGGCGCAGCCCCGCTCGCCCGATGAACCGAGCGATGACTGGAAATGGACTCTGCGTTCGTCCAGCAATCGTCCTCTATTGCGCCTGCTCCAGGATGGCCCATTGGTCGTGCTTTCCGGAGAAGATCATGGTCCTCAATTAGCAGCCCGGGTCGAGGTGACCAGTCCCTCACGCGAGTTTGGCCAGGGCGGACCCCATCATGCCTTTTCTGTAGAGCGCTCGAGCGCTGTGGGCGGCCACTTGGTGCTGCGCGCCAACCTGAGCCCGCAACCTGCGGAAAGCTCGGAGTACATGGCCGGATATCAACTGGGGCTGGGTCCGGAACGCACCATCCGCAACGTTGCCAACGTGCGGCAGATGACCGCCATCGAGGGTGGGGGCAGCCAGGGTTTCTACGAGTTCCGCCTGCGCAGCGCCGAGGCGGTGAATCTGGGCCCCAACGCGACGCTCGAATTGGGCAACGAAGTTCAGTCGGTGCGCAGCGCTTCTGACACAGTATCCAGCTTGCCGTTCCTCAACGCCGCTTGGCACGATGACAAGGTGACAGTATCCTACCGTGCTGCCACTTCGCCGGAGTTACAGAATGCTGCCCAACTGGGCGACAGTCCTACCCTTGCCCCCATGTTCTCTGAGGCAGGCGGCAGGGTGCGGATCGAGCATGGTCTCCATCAGGAACTACGATTTGAGGACAACACCGCATCCCGTCGAGCGCTGGTGTCCTTCTATCAGGATGAGGTTCACAGTCCGGTCATCGGCGGGGGTGGATCGGTATCCCAGCAGGACCTCGCCGGGGGGGATGTGTTGTACGATCCGGTTGCGCAGGGCTTTCGGGTAACTGGCCCTGGGTACACAACCGGCGGCCTGCGGGCAGTCCTGGCGCAAAAGATTACAGCGTCAAGCTGGGCGACGATTTCCTATGCCAACGGCAAGGCGCTGACCTTCGAGATTCCCGATTCCGCAATCACGGTCGACGAGGCTGTGCAAAATCTGACCCAGCGGAGAACAGAAGCGGTCACCGCAGCTCTCGATGGCAAGGTAGTGCGCACCGGGACCGGTTGGCATGCTTCTTACCGTTGGCAGCCCATGAGTACGGTGACCCCCGTGGCCATGTACGACAGCTTTGGCCAAGGTGCCTATCTGAACATCCTGATCCGCCAACCGGTTCATTGCGGTCACTTGCTGCCCAACGGAACCGAGGCGCTGGTCGATGTCCGGAATCTTTTGGCTGAGGGCTATCGTCCCTTCCTGACCCGCGACGGCAGCACGCTCTATTTCGCCCAGAGCGAGCGGTCCATTCAGGGCGGCCTTTCCTTCTCGTTCTAAAAGACAGTTCCCTGGCGCTCCCCGCAAAGACCGGATGGGGGGGCGTGTTCGCGGCCCAGAATATGCTATATTTTGCTTGGGACGCCCGGTCCTTTCAGCCTTTCCCTCCTCACGGACGCGTAGCTCAACTGGCAGAGCATTCGACTCTTAATCGACAGGTTGGTGGTTCGATTCCACCCGCGTCCACCATACTGCTACACCGCCGCAGCACTCGCCACCGGGCGGGAGAACCGGTGCCGCAGTTTGAGATCCGACCGCTCCAACGGTACCTTCGGTTAACCAAGCGGCCCAACCATTCGCAATACGTTCAGCAGAGGTCATACTTAGTCGCGTCCCACTTAACGAAGGCTGGCATGCAAACAAACTGCTTGACCGCACCAATTCATGCGAGTAGCTTGACGCTAACTCTCCCCTGAGCGAGGTTAGTCATGCGAGGGTTACGTCTAGTAATGTGGTCCGCAGCAATTTTGACTATCGTTTGTCAAGCAGCGTTTTTGTTTGAGCTTCATAGTCCTCAAGCAATGGGCGAGATGTTGTGGTCTCTTTTCGTTGTAAGTGTTGTTTGCCTCATCGTGTTTCTGTACGCCCGTAGCGCCATTTCTTCCATCAGAAAGTGGAGAAGCTGACTGCCTGGCTTCGGCGAAGATTCAAGTAGTCAGCATATGTAACTGTTACTGTGCGTGCCTACGATTCCACTCGCTACGTAAGAGACGAGAAGAGAGCGCAATTGGGGATAATGCGCACCCTGCGCTAAACCGCTTTCGTCCCGTGGCGTAACGGACCGTGGAACACCCTTTCCAAAAGTGCCGGGTGGCGACAGTGTTCGGACGACACTGAGACTCGGTTAAGTCCCGCCTTGAATCCGGTGTAACCGCATGGCTGGATCCGGCATCTATACGGGGAGCAGGGTTTTTGACGAAGGCTTCACTCAACACGAACTTGCCTTTAATGGGCAATCGGAACTCACGTAACGGGCTCCAGCTTCCCCCGGAATTGTGTTGCGGCGATCAAGCGGGCGTTCTTTTCCGATCACTTCGGAGAACTCGGCTTTCGGAGCGGCATGATGACCAAGGTAAATCGATGGGGAATTGCGGCGGCGGGCTTCCTGCTGCAGATGGCATTGGGCGCTGTATATGCGTGGAGTGTCTTCCGCGGTCCGCTCGTCAAGCGCTTCCATTGGAGTATTTCGCAGGTCACCCTGACCTTCACCATATGCATTTTCGTCCTCGGAGTGGCCGCTTTCTTTGGCGGCCTTTGGCTTAATAGGACCGGCCCACGGACGGTTGCCCTTACCGGGGGGCTGCTTTACGGTCTGGGTGTTTTCCTGGCCAGCTTCTCGGCTGACAAACTGTGGTGGCTCTATCTGAGCTATGGGGTGATCGGCGGTGTTGGCCTGGGTTTCGGCTACATTGTCCCCGTCTCAGTGTTGGTCAAGTGGTTCCCCGACCGGCGCGGGCTGATCACCGGCATTGCCGTCGGTGGCTTCGGAGCAGGTGCCCTGGTCACCGCCCCGGTAGCGACACGCCTCATTCAGAGCGTTGGTGTGCTGCATACCTTCGCTTACCTGGGCATCGCCTATTTGATCGTAACCATGGCCGCGGGCTACTTCATGGTGAACCCGCCGGATGGCTGGCAGCCCGCGGGCTGGACGCCCTCTGCCTCCCAAAAAGCGCAGCGTGCCGCGGCCGATTACACCCTGGCCGGCGCGCTGAAGACCTGGCAATGGTGGGCTCTTTGGCTGCTGCTTTTCCTCAACACCACGGCCGGCATTTCGCTCATCTCGCAGGAGTCGCCGATCTTTCAGGAGATCGCCAAAGTCAGCGCGATCGCCGCCGCTAGCATGGTTGGCATCGTCAGTATCGGCAACGCAGTGGGACGGATTTTCTGGGCCTGGGTATCGGACATCGTCACCCGTCGATGGACTTTTGTGGTCATGTTTGTGCTCCAGGTAGCGCTGTTCTGGGTACTGCCTGGCATGGTCGCAGTGACTGCGATCACCATCGTCTCCTTTGCCATTCTGATGTGCTACGGAGGAGGCTTCGGCACCATGCCCGCCTTTGCCGCCGACTACTTCGGATCGAAAAATGTGGGGCCAATCTACGGCCTCATGCTGACCGCGTGGGGCTGTGCGAGCGCGTTCGGACCCCTGTTAATTGCTCATCTACGCCAGGCGAGTGGCTCCTACGCTAGCGGCCTGCATATCATCGCTGAGATCATGGCGCTCTCGGTGCTGCTGCCGATGGCGATATCGCCGCCCAAGAGCGGCATGGGCGGACGCAAGCAGGAGGCACTGTCGGGCCGTATCGCGCCGCCGCCGCCAGTGCGCTCCTGATCCGGTCTATTCCATACGCAGGGTTTCGGCCGGCTGGATGCGGGTGATGCGCAACGTGGGGAGAAAGCTGGCGGCGAGAGCGATGACGGTAAGGATGACTGGAACCGCGCCCAGGGTGATCGGATCGAGTGCGCGTACTCCGTAAAGTTGGCTACGGAGTACCTGGGCGGCTAGGAGCGAAAGAGCCAGGCCGGCAGCGAGTCCGAACGCCGTGGCAACCACGCCGGAGGCGCCGATGGTAATCATGGCATCGCCAAAGGTCGAGCCGAGCGCAATGCGGATTCCGATCTCGCGTGTGCGCTGGACCACCAGGCTTGAAACCAAGCCGTAAATTCCGATAGCCGACAAGAGCAGCGCCAGGCCTGCGAGGGCGCCAAGCAGCGCAACCTCGATGCGCTGGTACACCAGGCTTTCGGCGAGAATGTCAGACATGGCGTAGAAGCCTGCGAAGGGTAGCGTGGGATCGGCCTCCGCAAGCGCCTTCTGCATGTCGGAAGTGATCGATTCGATTGGGCCGCGGGTACGCACAATCCAACTGGGCTGGAACCAGAGGTTGCCCATGGCCACGAGCTGCGGGTCTGCCTGGGCAGCGGGGATGTAGAAAACGGGCTCGGTGCCGAGAGGCGCGTCCGCGTAGACACCCGGACGTTTGGCCACATTGCCGACCACCCCGACGATGGTGATCTTGTCTTTCCCACTGGCCACGTGGCGGCCAATCGGGTTGGGGTCATTGAAAAACTTTCGGCCGAACGATGGATTGACGACGGCGACATGCTCAGAAGTGGAGGAGTCACTGTCGGCCAGTGCGCGGCCGGCAAGAAGGGGGATACGGAGAGTGCCGAAATAGCCCGGAGTGACCCAGGCGAGCGACGATGAAGGCTGCTCACCTGAAAGCGGTCCTTCAATCATGTGCAGACCGTTGTTGAGACCTCGCTCGTAGGGAACGCTGAGGCCGACAGCGGCATCCTCTACGCCGGGAATGCGCCGCATCGCTTCCAGGCTGCGATCCAGCAGAGATCGAAAAGCAGCAGGATCGTGGTAGCGAGCATCGTCGAGCGAGAGCTTGGCGGTCATGACGTTGTGCGCGTCGAAGCCCGGAGGCAGCGTCTCCAGATGGATGAGTGTGCGGATGAGCAGCCCGGCAGAGAAGAGCAGCACCACCGAAAGACAAACCTCGCCGGCGATCAGGATCTGCCGCGTACGGCTGGAACCCGCTGCGACTCCATGGCTGCCGTGAGCTACCGACGATCGAACGTCGACACGCCGGGCGCGGATGGCCGGCAGTGCTCCGAAGAACAAGCTGGTGAGCAAAGACATACTCAAGGTGAAGCAGAGGACACGGCCGTCGATCGCAAGGCCGCCCAAGGGGAGAAATTCGTCGGGCACAAAGCCCCGCACGGAGTGAAGGATACCGAAAGCAAGAACCAGGCCGAGCGCGGCTCCGATCAGCGCGAGAAGCAAAGCCTCAACCCAAAACTGGCGAAGGATGGCAGTACGAGTGGCTCCCAGAGCCAGACGCATGGCTATCTCCGGCGTGCGGCGATCAATGCGCACCAAGGTAAGGCCGGCGAGGTTAGCACATGCGATGAGCAGGATGAAGCTGACTGCAAGCATGAGCGCGAGAACTGGAGTTCGCATCTGGCTGCCGAGATATCGGGACAGCGGCTGCGCGTACAACCACGCTCGGCTTCGTGGCGACTGGGAGATTTGTTCAAAACGAGAGGGGCGGAGCCGGGAGATCTGGGCGCCGGCCTCTTGCCACGTGGCACCGCTGCGTAGTCGAAGGAGAATGCTGCAATTATTCCCGTTACATTCGCCGTTCGGGTCGCTGGGGACTAGTGGGGTGAAGAGTTCGCCGTTGCCCGGACTATGCGTCCCGCTGGGCAGGACACCCACAACCACGTAGGGTTCGCCTTTCAGCGTGATACTTTTCCCTAAGACATGGGGATCTCCCTGAAAAGTAGATTGCCAAAGCCCGCAGCCCAGGACGACTGCTTTGGGTCCTCCAGGGCGGTCTTCTTCGGCAGTAAAGCCGCGGCCCAGCAGGGGCCTGATGCCGAGCACCTCGAAGTAGCCGGCAGACACGCGGGTGGCATGGACGTAGCGAATTGAGGCCCCGGGCTCTGGACCGGTTTGAAGATTTACTCCTGTAGTTCCTCCTTGCGCGGCGGCTTGCGCTGCGGTGATGTCGTGGCTGACCAGATTCCAGGTTTCAAGGTCGTGGCTATCGTCATCATCGACAAAGACCTTGCCGGTACGGGCGGAAATACCCTCCACGTGGAGAATGAGGCTGGCAACACGATCTGCGTCGGAGTAGGGCAATGGCCGAAGTAAGAATCCGTCGACCATGCTGAAGACTGCGGAGTTCACCCCGATGCCGAGTGCGAGGGTGAGGATGACTGCGAGCGAAAAGCCAGGAGTGCGGTAAACCTGCCGCATAGCAAAGCGCAGGTCTTGATCGAAGTGTTCCAGCCACATCCAGCCGCTGAGTTCACGGGTCACATCCTTCACCAGTCCTACGTTGCCAAACTCCCGTTCCGCCTCACGCCGGGCTTGCTCCGCTGAGGCGCCGCGGTCGCGCTTGTCCGCAGCGGCCAGGGCGAGATGCGCCTCGATCTCATCATCGAGGTCTTTCTTACCGCGTTCAGCTCGAAGGATACGGCTCCAGAAGCGCATGGCAATCCTCAGCCCTGTGGTGTTGGAGAAAGGATGTTGCCGATTGCAGCCACCATCGCTTCCCACTTGGAACGATCACGAGCGAGTTGCTTCTTACCCTCCGCCGTGATGCGGTAGTACTTTGCCCGTTGATTTTGATCGGTCTGGCCCCATTTTGAAACAACCCACCCTTGGCGCTCCATGCGATGCAACGCCGGATACAGTGAGCCGGTTTCCACCTGCAGCACCTCTCCGGATTGGGTGCGAAGCGCCTGCCCAATGCCATAGCCGTGCTGAGCGCCCCATTGGAGCGTTTGCAGGATGAGCATGTCCAGTGTTCCCTGCAGCAGCTCAATGCGGTTTAGATATGGCTGGTGTTCCGGGGCCTGCATGTAGACAATCTACACCTTAGGCAGCAGACTGTCTACAGCATAAAGGCTTCGGCCGAAGCGCTTGCCCTCCATCACTTGCACAATGTTCATCCACTTAGCGTTCAGGGCCAGGGACTCATCCAGCTGGTTAACCGCGAAGCGCCTACGTATGTTTAACGGCACGGCCTGCCGAGTTGTTTGAGTCGATCATGGGTAACTACAGACGGGGCGGCGCGACAGAGGGCTTCCTGGGCGCGGTCGGCATTAGCCTCATGGTTAGCGACCAGGTCGAGGAGCCAGTCGGTGGCCTCTTGTTGGCGAGTTAAAGCGATGGCTGCGAGTAAGGTGTCACGAAACCACGGATCGCGAGCCGCGCCGAACGTGGTTCGTAACAGTCGGAATGCTTCGGGAGTGTGGGTCTGGGCAATTGCCATTGCGGCTTCCGCCGCGGAATCATCTTCGCGCGGGAGGAACCGCGCCGCCCAGTCGAGAGCGCCGGCACCCTCGAGCGCGAGGACGCCGGAATAGCAGGCGCCGAGAAGCTCCGGCTCGGCGGAAGCCCACTCGGCGAGCAAACGGAGCAGCAGCGCAGCGGAATCGTTGCCCACCTGCTCGATGGCTCGGACGGCATTGATGCGGACGCTGAGTTCCTTATCCGCCAGCAGCGGAACGATATGGATAAGCAGGCGATGGCTGTTGAGCTCGCGGCACTGAACCAGGGCCAGCGCGCAGGTACCGCGAAGTGTCCCCGCAGTGTCGGCTGATCCGCCCCACACAGGCTCAAGCTGGATATGCCGTATGCCGGTGAGAAAGAGTTCCGATTCTTGATATTCGAAAGCCGCCAATGCTTTAGCGATGGCATTTTTGGCCCAGCATTGTGGGTCAGATTTTGCTGCATTTTGCAGAAACCGCGGGAAGGCTGCGGCGAGATTGGGAGTGAGGTCGGTGAGCTGGTGGTGCAGGGTGATCGCCGCAGCCCGGGCGACGATCAGGTTGTTGCGAAGACCGAGGGCTTTCACCAGTTCGGACTCGGCAATACCCGGCGCTACGTCACGAAGGGCGTCGAGGCGGGCGAGTTCAGCGTCGAAGGAACGTTTGGGTGGCATTGGCGGAACCAGCGAAAAGTCCAGGTTACAGGGCGGACTAAATTCCCCTAGACGATGCCGGCAGACGGCATATAAGCATCATTGAAGAGACTACCCCAGGAAGGGTCGAGATACTGCCAGCGCTGGGTCCCGAACCAGCTGGTTGGCAGCTCGGGTATATGCAGTAATCCGTGACCGCCGGCGCAAATCAGCTCCGTGCCGTTCCATGCCAGGAAATTTCGCGACGCCAGGCCAACCCGGACGGGATGGGAGAGCACGCGCAGGCATACCGGACAGCGCTTTCGTTGATCCTGAAGAATCCATCGAAACGCGAACAGAAACCCAAAAAACGAGATCGCCAGCTGGATATATTGTGCGGTCGTGGAATTGAGAGGATGACTGCCATAAGCGGCGTCGAGGGAAGTGAAACAGACCAACGGGACAACCAGCGCGAACTTGCTGCAGAAGAAGATCCACCGTCTCATGCGCACCGGCCAGGGCAGCCGGCCGCTATGGCGCGGGTATTCGCCCAGCGGCAATGCCGTGGTTGCCGGCAATGCGATGAGGGCGACGATCAGCGTGAACAGGAGGATAGAGAAGGGTAGCCGCGCTCTTTGCGCCAGCGATATGCAATCGAAGTGATCAGGAATTCCGGTTTCCCTGGGGACGCTCAGGTCTCGCCATTCATCGGCTCGCGGTTTCGATTCGTTCGCCTGCAGGTGAGCCAGCACAAATCCTTTGGACTTCAAAGGCGACAGATTCAAGAGTCTTTCGTCCTCGAGCAACCAGGCATCCAATTGGCCCGGTAAAGGCCAAGAGTCTTGCGAGAAAACTCCGGCGATCAAGACGCGTAGGCCCGCTATCTCGGTCACGCTTCCAATCAGATGCGGATCGCCGCCGAAGGAATCGCGCCAGGCCCTCCGGCTGAGGAAGAGCTTCGCAGCGTAATCACCATTTGACCGATCTGGAGCAATCGCAGGCATCTCCAGGTGAAGCAGTTTGAAAATGTTGTCGCTTGCCCGCCCAATGGAAAGTTCTGCGCCTCGGTGCCTGGTAACGTGGACCCGTCTGCGTATTGGTTGATAGAAGGCAAGGTCAGTGAACAAGTGCCGGGTGCTCGTCTTCCACGATCGATAGTCCTGGAACCGTATCGACGGCGACTGGGCGCCGGAGTAGCCGCCGCTCGAAATCATCACTAAGCCATCGGCGTCACGATAGGGCGATGGACTGATCGCCCTCCTTACACCTGGGAGAGACAAACCAACCAATAGACTGATTCCCGTCCATAACGCCAGCGTAATGGAACAGCGCGACGCAGAGCCAGTGCGAAATACTCTTCGCCGGGTGGAGTGAGGATTGTTCCACCGCAACCAACAGGCGTCGCGGAAGGCGCCAAGGCAAAAATCCGTTACCTCCGGGCTGCCGCGGAAGCGGCCTCGCGCTTTCGATTGGCGCGAGTGCCATACGTGCCAAAGCTCCGCCTCCCACTCGGCCAACCACTCTGCCCTTTCTTCACCCGGCACCAGCCATGCCGCACTGCGCAGGATGAAGAGGGACGACGGAAGGGAGCGCAGCAAGCGGAGGTTCATGCGTTCTTGACCTCCGGATCAGCAATCATTTTTTTGAGCAGCGGGTAGCGTTCGTGCATCGTGCTCAGCGTTGCTACGCCCGCCCGCGTCAGTTTGTAGTACTTGCGCAAAGGGCGCTGCGCAGCGTCGGCGATGGATTGCTGTTCCCACTTCGAAACAATCAGACCGTCGCGTTCCAGGCGGCGCATCGCCGGATAAACCGTCCCACTGGGCAAGCCGGTCGCTTCCATCACGCTGAAGCCGTAGATCTGGCCACCATGAATAGTCTGCAGAATCATGGCAGCGGTGTGTGAAAGTTTGGGCTCGGTGGCCATGGTTGTCATTTTATCTATGTAGCATACTGTTGACCAGTAGAAGATAGTATGCTACATAGAGGGTAGCCGATGGAAGAGCACGGAGGTGCGCTTTTGGGCTCTATCCCCGCCACCAATCGTTCGGGTGCCCCATCCTTCGCGTTCTTTGCGAAGGCTGGGATACGCAAATCTCGCTCTTCCAAGTCCGTCAACAGCAGACATAACCGTGTGCCAGGACCGAGGCTTTGAGGCATGAGAACCACTGTGTGGTTTCTGGCGACGCTTGCGTGGCTGCTTCCAAACCTGCCCTTGCGTTCTCAAGACGTTCTGACCTGGCACAACGACAATGCACGGACAGGACAGAACCTTGAGGAGAAAATCCTCACTTTGCAAAACGTAAATCCCCGGTCATTTGGCAAGTTGTTCATCCTGCACGTAGACGGGAAAGTAGATGCTGAGGCCCTTTACACCGCAGGGAGAGAAATCCCCGGCAAGGGACTGCGCAATGTACTTTACGTAGCCACGGAGCACGCCAGTGTATACGCACTTGATGCGGATACAGGAACGGAATTCTGGCACGTTTCGTTGCTCAAACGTGGAGAGACTCCGTCTGATAATCATTCCTGCGACCAGGTCACGCCGGAAATCGGCATCACGTCTACACCGGTCATCGATCTGCACCGTGGCCCACATGGCACGCTCTATGCAGTGACGATGAGCAAAGACCGGTCAGGCACCTACCTGCAAAGGCTCCATGCGCTTGATCTTCAAACCGGGGGCGAAGAGTTCGGCGGTCCTGTCGACATCCAGGCGGCGGTAACAAGAGCTGGTACTGCAGGAGCTGGCACTGCGAGTCAAGCGCGTATTTTCGATCCTCAACAGTACGAGGAGCGGGCCGCACTGCTATTGCTGAATGGCGTGGTTTACACCAGCTGGGCGTCCCATTGCGACTTTACTCCGTATAACGGATGGATCATCGGTTACAGCGCAGCCACGCTGAAACAAACTGCGGCGCTCAACATTACGCCCAACGGTAAGGAAGGCGCCATCTGGCAGAGCGGCGCCGGGCCCGCCGCTGACCCTGACGGCTACATTTACGTGCTGGCGGCGAACGGAACCTTCGACACCAAACTTAACTCCAAAGGATTTCCCGCGAGCAGCGATTTCGGCAACGCGTTTTTAAAAGTCTCGACCCAACACGGCCGCCTTTCGGTGGCGGATTACTTCACGATGTCGAATGTGGTGGCAGAAAATGCGGCCGATGGCGACCTGGGTTCAGGTGGCCCAGTGGTGCTGCCCGAAATGACGGATGCGTCCGGGCAAACTCGCCATCTCGCGGTTGGAGCGGGCAAGGACAGAAATATCTATCTGGTAGATCGCCATGCCATGGGGCATTTCGATCCCCACGGAAACCAGAACATTTATCAGGAACTGCCCGAGGCCTTACGGGGTGGATTGTGGGAAGGTGAACATGGCGCCCCGGCATATTTTGATCACCGGCTCTACTATGGAGCGATGGAACAACCGATGCGCGAATTCCGCTTCTTGCATGCGCGCCTTCTGGCCAAACCCAGTGGGCAAACCGCCCTGAGCTTTGTCTATCCTGGGGCAACCCCGAGCATCTCCGCGGATGGAACGCGCAACGGGATCATCTGGGCCGTGGAAAACAGAGACCCGGTAGTGCTCCATGCCTACGATGCAAATGATTTAGCGCACGAGCTGTACAACAGTCACCAGGCTCCATCCTGGAGAGATTATGTGGGCTCCGGAAACAAGTTCATTACTCCCATGATCGCCCACGGAAAAGTCTATGTTGGAACCACGGATGGCGTGGGCGTTTTCGGCTTGCTCCCAAACTCCGGATCATCGAGATAACTGCGTTGCCTACAAATCCATGATCGCCTTATTGACCCATCACAAATAACGTAGTATGCTACATAGGGTATGGCGATTGAGGTCCCACCCTGTGCTTGAGCTCGAAAACGTTTCTAAAAGCTATCGAGGTATACCCGCCATCTCGGGCGTCAGCTTCCGTGTGAATGCGGGCGAGGTGGTGGGCTATCTGGGAGCCAATGGCTCAGGAAAATCTACCACCGTCAAAATAATTACCGGGCTGCTGCAACCCAATGAGGGCCGGGTGCTGTTCCAGGGAAAAAACATACGCGACGACCTGGCAAGTTTTCGCGGCATGCTCGGCTACGTGCCGGAAGAAGCGCACCTTTACACCTATCTGTCAGCGATCGAATACCTGCAATTAGTCGGTAGGCTAAGGGGACTGCGGGAACGGCTGATCCAAACCAAGGCCAACAGGCTGCTCCAGCTACTTGGCCTGGAATCCTGGCGGTATTCGCCCATTTCCATGTATTCCAAGGGCATGAAGCAGCGGGTGCTGATTGCCGCCGCGCTCATGCATGACCCTCAGCTGTTGATCTTTGACGAACCGCTTTCCGGACTGGATGTCCTTTCCTCCCGCTTGTTCAAGGATTTGCTCCTGGAACTGACAGCAGCAGGCAAAGCCGTTCTCTATATTTCGCATGTTCTCGAAGTGGTGGAGCAGATTTGCACTCGAGTGGTGGTCATCGCCAGGGGAAAGATTCTTGCTGACGCCAGCCCTTCTGAATTGACCGGGCTAATGCAGCTCAAGAACCTTGAAAGTGTGTTCGCCCAGCTGGTGCAGCAGGAGGACACAAAGTCAGTGGCCCGCGAACTGGTGGATGCGATCAAGGTGGGAAATGTTTAGAGCAGTTTCGCAATTACTGCGGTCTGGCAAAGATCGAGAGGAGTGGTTTTCCTTGACAGAAAACCACGGCAAGACCTGTCGCTTCGGTTTACACCAATTGCGAAACTGCTCCAGCGCCCTGCGCGTCTTCACCGCGCCGGAATTTCCTGTTCTGTCGCTAGGAGTGCAAGCTCAGATGCCGGTGGCGGAGGCGCAGGAGCAGACTCAATTTAGCCTTCTGGTGCGGCACTTCGTGGAGCGATTCTTCAACAACGAAATGGTTTCGTCGGATGGGGATGCGAAGAAGCGTCTTCTCCAGGTTATGTACGCCATCGCACTCCCCCTGGTGGTCGTCGCCCTGTTTTTGTTTCCTCCCTACCATGCGCCTCTCAGCCGGCCTTTTTGGTCCCAGGTGAGTGACCACTACTTCTACCTGTTGTATTCGTTTGTGACCATGGGGCTGGTGAGCATCTTTGCCTGGGACTTGTTGTTTCCCGATGTGCTCGACCTGTTCGTTCTCTCCCCCCTTCCGATTGCCTCGATGAGACTGTTTCTGGCCAGGATTGTCGCTGCTTGTCTCTACCTCGGATTGTTTCTGTTCGGAACCAGCGCGCTTGGAGCCATATTCTTTCCACTGCTATCCGAACCTCCGCAATTTACACGCCACGTGTTTGCGCACCTGCTGGCAGTGTTGGCCAGCGGTGCTTTTGCCGCGGGCTCGCTCCTGAGTTTGCAAGGACTCATCCTGGCAGGGATGGGTGAACGCTTGTTTCGTATGGTTGCTCCTTTCCTGCAGGCCCTCGTTGTGATGATGTTGTTGAGCGTCCTCTTGCTCTTCCCGGTTTCGGCTCAATTCCTCCAGGTGCTGACCAACTTACCCGCCGCTCGCTACTTTCCACCGTTTTGGTTCTTGGGCATCTACGAAACGCTCTTGTCGGGGTCTTCAACCCTGCCCGTTTTCCGCGGACTCGCTGCGCACGGTTGGGTGGCGATTGCCGTGGTGTTTGTTCTGGTAATAGTCTCTTATCCGCTCGCCTACCGGCGCAGAATGCGATACTTGGTCGAAGAGTCGGGAGCACTCGATACCAGAACTTTTGCCGCTGCTCCCATGAATCGTGTACTGCACGCAACTCTGCTAAGAAATCGTGTGCAGCGTGGTGTCTATCACTTCATTACTTACTCTTTATCGCGGACGCAGCGGCATCGCGTGTACCTGGCGATGTATGGCGGTCTGGGCTTGGCTCTCCTGATGGCCAGCGCGGTGCTGCTGAAATTAACGCCTGGGCATCTCGGCTTCCAACTATCGCCGGATGGCTTACGAGCTGCCGTGCCGATCGTTGCCTTCTGGACCATTACCGGATTGCGGACCGCCTTTGTCTCCCCAACCGATAAAAGGGGTAGTTGGATCTTTCGCGTGATTCTGGGCCGGCCGGGAGTAGAGCAACTCGATGCTACCGAACGTTGGATCTTGCCCTTTGCCATCGTTCTGACCCTGGGCGTCGTAGCGTTGGTAGCAACGATTGCGCCTCCCGCATTGCGGGGATGGAGACCTGTCCTAAGCCAGGCATTGGTGGGTATCGGCTTGTCCCTGCTACTGACGGATGCCCTCTTTCTAGCGGTCAGGAACATACCCTTCACCGGAGGAGAAAGACCGTCGGGTACTAACCTGGCATTCATATTGCTGCAATACTTCGGTTTGTTCCCGCCCTTGATATTGCTTATGGTCGATCTCGAACCCTGGTTGGAAGCTAGTCTGTGGCATGTGGCTGGTGCGGTAGCAACCATCGTAGCGGCGCATGAGGCGATGCGCAGAATTCACAAGAAGAATGCCGAGTATCACGCGAATCTGATCGACCTTGATGATGACGAGGAGGAGTTTCCGCAAAGACTCGGACTTCGCTATTAGTTCGAGCCGGAATTCTGGAGCGCCGCAGGGTCCGCGAGCGTCTTCACCATAATCGTTGGATCGTTAGATCGTTAGGAAGCGGGAACCTCAAAGTGTTCGATAGCGGACAGCTGTGTCCACAGGGGAACAAAAACTTTTCCGCCGGCGTATCTACCCATGAGTAGATATGGGGCGCCCACAATTTGATAGGTAAGTTGGACCCTTAACTGCAACCGTCGTGCTTGGGGTAGGAGGGCTCGGATTCAATGATGAGCTTCTTTCCAGAAATGCGCCGCTTGGTAGAAAGAACAATTCTGTTGCTCCTGTTTTCGTTCCTCTTGGCTTTTCCAACGAGGGCCGCCGCGCAGTCCGTGGGAAACCTACGAGGCCAGGTACTGGATCCGAGTGGCGCCGTAGTTCCTGGAGCATCGGTCACGCTTAGTCAGGGATCCACTGTATTAACCAGCCAATCCGGCAATGACGGCGCTTACTCGTTCAAAGCAGTGGGTTCCGGTTCCTACACCCTGGCCGTCGCAGCTACTGGATTCGCGACCGTAAGCAAAACCGGCGTCGTGATCGCGCCCGGTCAAACGCGTCAGCTGAATGTATCGCTGACCATTGCAGTGCAACAGCAAGACATCACAGTGAACGATCAAAGTCCCGGCGTGAGTGTAAATCCTGATGAAAATGCGAGCGCGCTGGTGGTGAAGGGAAGCGACCTCGACGCCCTCTCGGACGATCCCGACGAGTTACAAAATGAGCTCCAGGCGCTGGCTGGGCCCTCGGCAGGGCCGAGCGGCGGACAAATCTATATCGACGGCTTCACCGGAGGGCAAATTCCTCCCAAGTCATCCATCCGGGAGATTCGCGTCAATCAGAATCCTTTTTCAGCGGAGTTCGACAAAATTGGATATGGGAGAATCGAAATTCTCACCAAGCCGGGCTCCGACAAATTTTCCGGTCACGTCACGTCCCTGGGTAACGACTCCGCCTGGAACACTGCCAATCCGCTGGTCCACCAGCAGCCAAGCTACTATGCGTATTTCCTTCAGGCGGATGTCAATGGACCGTTGACCAAAAGTGCCTCCTACTTCCTTAGTCTGTTTCGCCTTGACCGGCAAAATCAGACCATCATCGATGCGCTCAATCCCCAAGATCCGAGCACGTACTTCAATCAGGCTCTGCCAAACCCATCGTCTCTTCTGTTCGCCAATCCTCGCGTTGACTTCCAACTAGGCAAGAACAACACTTTGTCGGTTCGTGACTCATACTCTCGGTCCGTCGCGACCGCCAATGGTCCCGGCCAACTCAATCTTCCCCAACAGGCATACAACGTAAACAATCAGGAAAATGCTATCCAGATCAGCGACACGGTGGTGGTGAACCCGCGCATGATCAACGAAACGCATTTCCAGTGGCGGCGCGTGCGCAACGGCCAGGTGGCCTCTTATTTCACTCCGACGGTCACCGTGCAAGGCGCCTTTACCACTGGGGGTAGCAACTCGGGAGTGGCGCGAGACCACCAGGACCTGTTTGAATTGCAAAACTCTTCCACCGCGACTGCGGGCAGTCACACCATACGTTTTGGAATCCGTCTGCGTTCTTATCGCGATGCCAACTACTCCACCGCCGGCGCCAACGGAAACTATCTGTTCACTTCAATCGACCAGTACCTGGCGCAGACGCCCGCGCAATATCAGGCCACCGTAGTCCAGAATCCGTTGGCCCGGGCGCTGTTGTTTGATGGTGCGCTTTTCTATCAGGACGATTGGCGCGCAAAACCGAATCTCACCCTGAGCTATGGCTTGCGTTTTGAAACTCAAAATCGGATTCACGATCACGCAGATTGGGGTCCACGCTTTTCCTTAGCCTGGGCACCAGGCCATCTGGGAAAAACTCCCCCCAAGACCGTAGTGCGCGCGGGTTATGGTTGGTTCTACGATCGCTTTACCGTTCCCACCTCGTTCGCTTCCTTCACCGGGACGCCCTACCTGATGCAAGCCATCCACCAGAACGGAATCAATCAGCAGAGTTACGTGGTAAATAATCCGGATTTCTATAACCCGAATGCTCCGGCAGCGCCCAGCACCCTGACAGAGGCTGCAGCATCCATCCCATCGTTCTACGATATCGATCATCACTTTCATGCCGCGCTCAGTATGCAGGGCGGGGCCGGGGTCGATCAGCAAATCTTCAAGAAGGTCATGTTCAATGTGACTTATCTATTCACCCGCGGCGTTCATCAGTACCTCACCAATAATGTCACCTCTCCGGAATTCGATCCTTCCACCTATACCGTGGTGGGCCCTCTTCCCGCTGCATACAACTACCAGTTTCAGTCTGGAGGCATTTACAAGCAGAATCAGATCATCGTTTCCGGTAATGCCCAGTTGCGCCATTTGTCTCTGCATGGTTCCTACACCTTCAACGACGCCAGGAGCGATACCCAGGGAGTCACCTATGTTCCCTCGGTGGCGCAAAATCCCGGCCTTGATTACGGTCGTCCGAGCTTCGGCATAAGAAACCGTCTTTTCTTGCTTGGCACTTACTCAGCCCCCCATGGAATCATCTTTGCGCCGTTGTTGGCGGCTCAGTCGGGCACACCCTATAACCTGGTCATTGGGGACGATCTCACGGCGAACAACCAGTTCAACGCGCGGCCTACTTACGGCGCTTGTGGGGCAGCTGATGTGGTTTCGACTCCCTATGGATGTCTGGACACTGACCCGATAGGCAAAGGAGAAAAAATAGTTCCCTATGGCGCTGGGATTGGCCCGGCGAATTTCGTGATGCACATGCGGGTCAGCAAGGTGATCGGCATAGGTCCCAGAATCGAAGGGAGCAAAGGCGCTGCCGGGGGGCCACAGGGAGGAAACGGCAGTGTAAACGGCCGCGGGCTGAGCGGTGGGCAAGCGCAACCAAAGCTGGATGCCACGGTATCCCGCAAATATAGCCTGACCTTGATCGGCGGGGCTCTGAACATTTTCAACATTGTGAATTTGGGTACACCCAATGGGACGCTTCAGTCACCGCTCTTCGGCAAAACGCAATCGCTTGCCGGCGGACCCTTTGGGTCACCAACCCCTGGCAACCGTGCTGTCTTTGCTCAGGCTGTTTTTACGTTCTAGAGGCCGGCGCTATTCTTCGCCAATATCAAAACGCTTGATCAGGCCGTCTTCAATCGAAAAGATGTGGCTGACTTCGTGATCAAGGAGCAGAGTGCCACTGAGATCGCGTACGACCTGGTGAACGCGAACGACGGTTTTCCCGTTCGGCTCCGCTGAGAACCCGACCGGATCGACGCGCGGATCAACCATCGCCCACTGCCGTGTCCAGTATTCTCGGACCCCATCTTTGCCATTTACGTAACCGCCATCCATTCCATTTGCCCAGATGACATCTTCATGCATCGCCGCAAGAACTGTTTCCATGTCGCGAGCATTGAATCGCTCATAGACATGGCTAAGGAAAGCCGGCTTGTCCATTGTCATCGTCCTCCGCACCCGCTAAGCAGACTTGGACTTTTTCGAAGCCCCGCCACGGGATACCACTTCCGCAGGCGTCGCCTTGGCCGCGCCCGTTGCAGCCGTTTTTTTCCGTGGATCGCTTTTCCTTGAAGTTTCCGCTGGTGACGATGCGGGCGCGCCCGCAGAGGGGGCTCTCTGCGCCACGCTCCTGCGCAGTGCTTCCATAAGATCGACGACCTTCGGAGTCTTCTTTTCGACCTCGGGCTGAGGCGCGGGTAAATTGTTCATCTTGGCCTCCACCAATTCGCGGAGTGCCTCTTCGTAGTGATCTTTGAACTTGCTCACCTCAAACGGTTCTGTGTAGGCATCGATCAATTGTTTTGCCAGGGCGAGTTGGGCCTTGTCGGCCTGGGTGCTTTCCGTAGCCGTGGCGTAGTCACCCGGATCACGCAGCTCCGCGGCAAAGCGCAGCGTGTAAAGCATCATTCCCGGCTGTTTCGGGTTGTGAGGGGGAGCCAGCGTCATCAGGTGCTGCCGGCCGCTGAATACAATCTCGCCCACGCCGACCATGCCGCTGTCTGCCATGCTTTGCCGTACCACCTGGAACGCTTTCGCTTGAGGACCCGCCTTAGGCATCACAAAGTAGGGCTTTTCGTAGAGCGCCGGATCGATCTCGCTGGCTTTGGCGAATTGCGAGATCTCGATTGTCTTCTTACCCGCAAGACGCAAGTTCTTGAGCTCCGACGGTTCGATGATGGCGTACTTGCCCTTTTCGTATTCGTAGCCTTTGACAATGTCTGCCCGGTCCACTGTGTGCTGCTGCGGGGCCTCTTGCGCCAAGGTTTGAGCGGGCTTGTTGTCAACGGGCTGGGGAGCGAGGTGTAGCGACGTATTGTGCTTTGCGGAGACCTCCGGCCCCTCTTCGAGCGCGGGCGCATCCGCCGAATCCTCTGCCGGCGCAGGGCCAGCCGACACGTTTTCCCGGCGAACTCGCGCCAGCGTGTTTCTGTCTACTTCGTGGAAAGAGATGGGGCGGGTGGTACTGGTCGCCGGATAGATCTCAACCGCAAACCCGACCAGCGAAATCTGGATAGTTCCTGACCACATGGGGCGTGCCATCAAAGCTCCTTTGAAGAAACATCGGATCAACGCCAGGGTGTTCTGGTGCAATGAGATGCTCAATTCTAAATCCCCCGCGTAGTGTTTGAGCCGACTTGCCGGTGGCAACTTTTGGCACTATCCCCGTCAAGAATCAGAGGGCCCCATATCTCGCTCCTTTTTCGCGAGATGCGGTTTTCCTTAATAGGAGACCGCATGAACCTTATGGAGCGCCGCGGACCGCATCTGGTGTGACCGACACCAGGTGCGCATGAACGACAAATCGCTTGGGCGCTGCGCCTACATAATTAAAGGGATAACACGTGATGAGCGTCAATTCAGGCCGGGAGCGGATGGCGAGAACCTCGACCGCCTGGGGCAGGACGATCTCTGTGGAATCGACCACATAGTGGTACTCACCAGATCCGCCCGTGGCCTGAATATCCATCCCGGGGGCGATTCTGCGCAGGGGCTTGAGAAATGTGTCGCGATGCCCGGCCAGGCCAACCGTGCCCAACCCGCCCAACTCGGCCGTGCCGGGAATATGTCCTAGGCCGCGCAACAGGCTTTTCGATTGGTCGTCCTCCAAAACTGCTACCGAGAGGTGAAGCGCCGGAATGTCCAGTCGGCCAATCAGCGATCCAGATTTGGGCTGCTCGGCAACTACTCCGATCAACTCTGCCGCACGCTGATGGTAGACCTGTGCCTGGGCCGCGACGAATAGCAGGTAACCGGCACAGGCCAGCCCCATCGCCCAGAAAACCGCCTCTAGAGCAGTTTCGCAATGACTGTGATCTGGCAAAGAACGCGAGGAGTGGTTTTCCTTGAGAGAAAACCACGACCAGCCCGGTCGCTTCGGTTTACACCAATTGCGAAACTCCTCTAGTCGCGTCGTTTTTGGCATAAGCTCATCCGCTGGACTGGAAATCCCACATCGACAGCATTCGCGATGTGGGATTCCACCGTCTGTTCCCCAAAGCTATCCATGCATTCTTTTGAGGTAAGCAGGACGAAAGATGCGGATCGCCATCGCCATCAGCACGGAGAATCCGGCCAATAACCCGATGAGCGGCAAATTACTTCCGGTTTGGGGCAGCCTCGGGATGACCGGTTTTTGTGGCGCACTGGCGACCTGTTCCTGGTAACGCTCTGCCTGGATGCCGCCGGCACTGTCTCCCGGGCCCACCTGGGTCGACGACAACAACCATAGCGTCACCAGCTCCAAGTCACTTTTAGACATGCCTTTAATGAGAGGAGGCTTTCCTTCGGATGCGGGATCGATCGCCGGCACCCTGGCCTGGTTGCTCTTTGCAATGTCTACTGCCTCAGCTTTGGGATAAACAAATTCAACCACCGCAGGAACCCCAGGGAACAGCCAGCCGCGCAGGTATTCTTTGCCGGCGGCGGGGGCATGGCCCCAGGCTACTGGACCCGGCGTTCCGGGTTTGGGAATGGCTGGATTTTCGAGTGCGAGAAAGCTGTAGTGCACGCCGTTTTTCGGTCCATCGACGCGCACGATAAAGCGCTCTGCAAGATGATCAACCACGCGGATGTGATAAGCACCGGGACGTAAAGTAAGGCCCGGGATGGTGGTTGGTTCTGAGGCGACGAGTTTACCGGAATCTCGGCCAGCCCCGGCGGCTAGCTGCGGCGAGAGCCCAAGGATTGCGATATTGCACCAGAGCAACTTACGGGGAATCAGCATGATACGGCTCCTTTCCAGGTTGGTTCTGCAGGCGGTTGAGTGGATGATTGGCCCCGCGGTGACGTGACGGCAGACTGCGTGGGCAGTCCCCAGAGGAACTACGTTTCACAGGTTGCGACTGGATTTCGAGGTATGAGTAAATTCGCTGGTAGCGACAGAGGAAGCAGATCTACAGAATCAAAGAGGGCACGCTATTTGACGGGATCTGTAGCGTGAGCGGGTTGCTCGATGGGTGTCCCTTGTCCGGGGGAGTGGAAAAGGTACACTCCGATGGCTGCCACCAGCGCCACAACAATCACCACGCTGAGCAGTAGTCGGGCAATATTCGACGCGCAGAACTCTCCGACACGTGGCATACCGATGATTATATCCAGGAATGACCGTGCGCGGATCCTGCTCTGCCGCCTGGCACTAAGGAATTCCTCCACAGGCGACCCTGGCAACGCTTTGATGCATCTACCAAAAGGCCTGTGCTTCCTGTGATGGGCTCAGTTTCCACCCAGGTTTTTCGATCCTATGGCCGAGCGACCAAAAATTTGTGAACTGTTTGCCCATGCTGCTACCGGCCTTGCAGTTACCGATCTGGACGGCAACGTCCTTCATGCAAACGAATCTCTGGCGAGAATCGTCGACTGGACCGTGGCCGAACTGAGCGATGCTAACTTGTTCGAGCTAACCCATCCCGACGATCAATCGCGACACCGCCTCATGCTCGACAAACTGTTGGCCGCTGAGATCCCCGGGTTTGTCATTGAAAAGCGCTACGTACGCAAGGATGGCAGCGCCGTATGGGTGCGCAACTCGGTCAGCTTGCTCAACGATGAGCAAGCCGACTCATCTCACCTGGTCTCCATTTGCGAAGACATCAGCAAGCGCAAACAAGCGGAGCAGGTTCTGGAGCAACAGGAACAGATGGCCGCCATTGGGAGATTGACATCTTCCATCGTCCACGAAATCAACAATCCTCTGGAGGCGGTCCTAAATCTGGTCTACCTGGCACAAACTTCAGCGCATATCGAGGAAGCGAGGCCTTACCTCAGAGACGCTGAACAGGAGCTGGTGCGAGCGAGCGAAATCACTACCCAAGGGCTGCAATTTCACCGCCAGCATGGCGCTCCGATCTCTGCGAATGTGGTGAGTATCGTGCAATCGGTATTGACGCTGTTCAGGGGGAAATTCAAGACCGCTCGTGTGCGGCTTGAATTCGAAACCGAAGACGCGCCTGAGCTCACGTGTTTTGCTGGGGAGATGCGGCAGGTTTTTGTGAACCTGATCGGTAACGCTGTGGAATCGATGCAGGATGGAGGCCAACTAAAGATCAGAATAAGGCCGGGCACTGACTGGCGTTCTGGTCATCACGGTGTTCGGATCACGATTGCCGATACGGGCTCAGGCATGAATTCTGAAACCCGCCGCCGTATGTACGACGCTTTCTATACCACCAAGGGTTCAGGAGGCTCGGGTTTGGGCCTATGGGTTACCGCCAACATAGTCCGCAAGCATCGGGGTAGTATCCACGTTCGTAGTAAGCGCATGGCGCGATCCGGAGGTACTGCGTTCACCTTGATTTTTCCCTATGCCGGTGCCACCGGAAAAACAGCGGGTTTTCACGAACACGCTGCTTGACTGGAGCGCTGGTATGTAACCACACCCGTTGCATTAAAGGAGAACTTTCATGGCAGACGCAAAGAAGTGTGCCAACCCAGCCTGCACCTGTATCCCCGAGAATAAAGCACCGAGCTCTCACGCAGACTCTTCAGGCCGTGCCTAATTGCCGCGATGCGCTGCAACGTGGCACCTCCGCCTTTGTCAACGCCCAAGCAGTGGGGCCAAAATATGCGCGTAAAGTGTAGAAATTTCTACTGGATCAGGAAAAACCGCATCTGTCCTGGGAAAGCACCGTCCGCATCCAAATAGTAGAGAGGAGATAGCATGCGGACGCAAAAACCATCTGTCAAACTCGAAGATTGGGCCGTTGTACCAGGTCTGGAAACTGGGAGATACCAGGAGTTGTGCCCAGGAAATTTATTGGTCGGCAGGGCGTTCGGCCATCACAGGATCAAGTCGGGAACGTTCATCTTTACCTCTCCGATTGTGGGCGTTGATCAGCAGAACAACATCGTGGAAACGAAGAACACTTCTTATCACCTCGGGGAAGCGAGTCATGAATACAAGATGTGGAGCAGGGAACAGGCAAGCAAAACCGCGGCCTGAAAACTGGAATCAAAGGATGGGTGGAAGCGCTTGGGTGGCTGAGCCGAGAATAATTTCATCGAAGGCGTCGGCGTTCAGGGGCTCCTCCGGCCCAACATAGACAGTGTGGATTCCACACTGGTTGGCAATGTGTACCAACCCTGCAGCGGGATAGACAGAACCAGAGGTTCCCACAACCAGCAGACGCGTGGCGCGATTGAGTTGGCGGTAGATGCTATCCATGTCCAGTGGAATCTCACCAAACCAGACGATATGCGGGCGGACCGCCGCCCCGCACTCTGGGCACAATGGGAGCTCGCCAACAGTCTGGTAAACATTCTGGTCAGCGAACGGCAGGTTGCATCGTACGCAACGTGATTCAAACAGGCTGCCATGCATATGATGGACCCGGATGGACCCTGCGCGCTCGTGCAAGTCGTCTACATTCTGGGTGCAAAGATAAAAGCGATCGCCTATCTTTTGCTCAATAGCTGCCAGGGCAAGGTGCGCAGGATTGGGCTGGGCGGATAGGGCGTCACGGCGGCGCATGGAATAGAAGTTCCATACCAACGCTGGATCAGCGCGCCAAGCCTCAGGGGTCGCAACCTGGTCCACCCGATAGCCGTTCCACAGGCCTCCGGATCCGCGAAAAGTGGCCAGTCCGCTCTCTGCTGAAATACCGGCGCCGGTAAGGACAAAGAGCCGGTCTCGTTCCGTCAATATCATGACCGGGCTTAGTTGGCCGCTGCTACAGCGTGCGCCGCTAGGGCCGCTGCGGTACCGGTGCCTGGCCGCTTTGCCCTGGCTTCTCGAACCGGGGGCAGGCCCTGGCGGCAAACTGCCGGCACATTCTTCATCTGCTTGGCAAACATCAGGTAGCTGGGCCGTCCGGGTCTGAGAGTCACCCAATAGCTTGAGGCTGAGAGGAGGGGCTTTCTCTGGGTGAGAACCTGGTTCTCCATAATCTTCACCCCGCACAACAAGTTATTTCTTGGGGTCAGGATGGTTCTTGACGGATCTTTCTCCGGCAACGCTTTATCCCGGTTCCAATCGAAATCGCAGCCATAGCGATCTGCGTCCATATAAGTCAGCTGCAGCAGCCCCTCCTGGTGGACCGTCCGCTTGGAAACTGAGTCCTTGACGGCAACTTCGGGTTCCGTATGGCGCACATCAGAGGTCGGCTTGAGACCAGCTTCCGCGCTGGCTAGCGCCTGGAAGGTATACGCCCAGAAGGCGCGTTTGTCGGCATCGCTGATCACGCCAAATCGAGGGCAGTAGGATTTGACGCTACGCGCAGTCGCCGGCGACAACATCTGCGGAGATAACGCTTGCTCGACGAACACATCCCATTGGGGATCCCACGACTGTTCTCCCAGTTCCTGCTTCTCTTTTGCGATCGGGGTGGAGGGAGCGGTTTTGAGAACAGGCCGCGGCGCTGGTGCGGCTTGCTGCTGCGGCGCAACCTGCTTACTACAGGCAGTCAGGGCGAGCAAAGCACAGAGTGGCAGACCAGCCACGATCCATCTTGCATATGGGCGAACCATTAATTTTGGTTAGATGCCGGTTTTCCGCATCTCGCTGACATGCGACGCAATTTTTTTGGCTGTCCAACCGCTCGTCCTCCTTGCTAACCCGCCTAGGACGTCGCGTAGTCTTCCCGCCAGGGTGTGAAGATGTCCAGAACCTCGGAGTCTTCGAGCGCAAAAGCCTGATGTTCCACATTGCCCGGCACCAGGAAACTGTCTCCCGTTTTTGCTTCGACAACTCCGCCGGGATGCTGAAACGACAGATGGCCGCTGACGATATACACCATCTGCTCCTGGGGATGACTGTGCTTCGCTCCGGCCCAGCCCTTCTTCATCCGGTGACGGACAAGCAGCATGCTCGGGCTGTAGGACATTAGTTGCCTCCGCAGGCCGGGCTCAGGGTGTGACATCGAGTCTTCGTGCGAGGCTATGACCTTGATTGACATGGAATCTCCTTCATCTTCTAGCGCGCCATCCAGCCGCCATCGACGACCAGTACCTCCCCGTTGACGTAGTCGCTTGCAGAAGAGGCCAAAAACACAGCGGCGCCGGCGATATCTTCCGGTTCACCCCAGCGTGCGGCTGGTATGCGCGCCAGAATCTGGTCGTTGCGCACCTCATCCGCCCGCAATGCAGCGGTATTTTCTGTGCGGAAGTATCCCGGCGCAATCGCGTTTACCTGGACATTTCGTGCTGCCCATTCGTTGGCCAGGGCCTTGGTCAGTTGCGCAACACCGCCCTTCGATGCCGCATAGGCAGGCACACGAACACCACCCTGAAACGACAGAAGGGAGGCGATGTTGATGACTTTTCCCTGCCGCTTTTCAAGCATGGGACTCCCGGCAAGCTGGCAAAGGCGAAAGACGCTATGCAAATTCACCTGCATCACCGTCAACCACGCCTGCAGTTCGTGCGTCTCAGCCGGTTCGCGATAAATAGTTCCGGCATTATTCACCAGGATGTCCGGCGATCCCATCGATCCCAGTACCGCTTGGTAGAGCGAATCCGCACCCTCAGGCTGGCTAAGGTCGGCGGCGAAACTCTTTGCGCCCTGCCCCAGCGAACGAATGGTTTCGCTCGTCTCCTCCGCAGGCCGGCGATTGCCGTGGCATGCCACGGTTGCTCCAGCCTCAGCCAGCGCTATTGCGATTGCGGCGCCAAGCCCGGTGGCAGATCCCGTGACCAGCGCAAGCTTTCCGTTTAAATGAAACCTGTCAAGAATGCCCATCGCTTGCCGATCAGTATTCTTTGGCTTCACAATGAGAATGTCAACAACGGTTAGAACACTGGTCCCGGTATGTGGGACGGGGTTTTCCGAACCTTATGTCCGAACTTGTCCAGATCGGTCCTCAGTCTGCAAAAGCCGACCCGGTGTGCCCACCGTCGAGCCGTTCCAATACTGTTCTATGGCTCCAACTGGTCACGTTGACCTGGATGCTCATCGAATGCGGCGCATCCCTGTATGCAGCGGCGACGGCACACAGTCCCGCATTGCTCGCTTTCGGTTCCGATAGTTTTGTAGAGTTACTATCCGCGGCGGTGGTGCTGCTGCGATGGAAGTCACCCAGTTCAATTTCTCAGCGTACGGCGGCCCGTTTCGCTGCAGTCCTGCTTTTCGTTCTTGCGCTCATCGTCGTTGGCACAGTGCTACTCGCGTTCCTGCTTCATTCGCGGCCTGAGACCAGTCGCTTGGGAATCATAGTAACGATTGGCGCCTTGATCGCGATGCCGCTCCTAGCTGCTTTAAAACGCCGTGAAGCATGGCGGACCAACAATGTTGAGCTGGCGGCCGATGCGGTTCAGTCGGCTACCTGCGCTTATCTCGCCCTCGCTACCCTGGCGGGCTTGGCTGTAAATGCTGTGTTCCATCTTCCGTGGTTTGATTCGCTGGCTGCCCTGATAGCCATACCGTTCCTTCTGAAGGAAGGGCGAGCGGCTTGGCAGGAGAAGACTTGCGGATGCTGCTGATCTGCGCCCCTGCTGAAAAATCGCAAAAAATAAATATTCGCGCCCAGAAACCTGGGGTAAACTAGGTCATCAATTTTAGGAAAATAACCATGATAGCCAAGCCACAAACCCGAACCTTCGCCTCTCAAGTCCTGCCCACCGGCGTATCGGACTTTGTTGACTTGAAGGAAGTAGAGCGCCCCTAGCGCACTTCGTTTGCGGATTTTGCGAAGGCCCTGAGGCGTAGCCTCAGGGCCTTTTCTCATTTCCCTGGGGACACCTCCTTTGATCGAGCCACGCGGCTCCAACGCATCGCCGAGGTACTGCCTCGCGATCTACCAGTTGTCCTGGTGAGTGCTCTATGCGTGTTTCCCGAAATAACAGCAACGTGATGCGTGACGTACTTACTTTCCTCCTCCGCCACTGGCGACGGGAGGCATGGCTGGTGACGGGAGTCGCCTGCTCCATGATCGTAGCCACCATCGCCGACCTGTTCATGCCTGTCTTCGCGGGGCGCATGGTGGATGCGGTTGCCATGCACACCACAACCCACCAGCAATCCCTGCGTGCCGCATTGTCGGCGTTGGCCACCATGCTCTTGTTAGGCGGCATCCTGGTCGCCGGACGCCATTTATCCCTGATGGGCATTAGCCGGCTCACCATACGTCTGATGGCGCGCCTGGCCGGGGATGCCTTTTACAGTTTGCAACGATTCTCCACCGACTGGCATGCAAATAACTTTGCGGGTTCGATCGTCCGTCGCGTCACCCGCGGCATGTGGGCGGTGGATCTGATGGACGACACGCTGCTGCTGGCCTTGCTGCCCGCTTCGCTGGTGCTGGTCGGCAGTGCGCTGGTGCTGGGTTCCCATTGGCTGTCCATGGGCCTGATCGTCGCTACCGGCGCAACGCTCTATGTCGGGCTTTCCATTGCGCTGTCGCTGAACTTCGTTTCCCCGGCGGCGCGGTTGTCGAATGCACAAGACACGCTGGTGGGCGGCGCGCTGGCAGATGCCGTGACCTGCAATGCCGTGGTCAAATCGTTCGGAGCAGAAGCGCGCGAAGATGCGCGGCTTGCCCGCGTGCTCAACAAGTGGAGCCGCCGTACCTATCGCCACTGGACCAACGGTACCTGGAGCGGAACAACGCAAATGATCGTGTTGCTGGGGCTGCGAGGAGCGGTAACCTCGTACGCCATCTGGTTGTGGTGGCAAGGCAGGGCCACGCCGGGCGGAGTTACCTTCGTGCTCACCAGCTACTTCATCGTGCATGGCTATTTGCGCGATGTTGGGCAGCATGTGGCGAACTTGCAGCGCAGCGTGAACGAGATGGAAGATCTGGTCGAGATGCACGTGCTGCCGTTGGGGGTAGCAGATCATCCGCAGGCGGAACCGATCCGCATCGACAAAGGCGAAGTGGTCTTCGACCGCATTACCTTCTGCTACGGTGCGCATATCGAGCCGCTCTTTCGCGACTTCACCTTGCGCATTGAAGCGGGCGAACGCGTGGGCCTGGTTGGCCACTCGGGCTCCGGCAAGACGACCTTCGTCAAGCTTCTGCAGCGGTTATACGACGTGGACGACGGCCGAATCTTGATCGACGGACAGGAGATTGCCCGTGCGGCTCAGATGTCGTTGCGGTCGCAGCTTGCGCTGGTGCCGCAGGAGCCATTGCTCTTCCATCGTTCGTTGGCGGAAAACATTGCCTACGCGCGTCCGGAAGCGACGGCGGCGCAGATCGAGCGTGCAGCGCAGTTAGCCAATGCGCACGACTTCATCATCCGCCAGCCGAAGGGCTACGCGACCCTGGTCGGCGAGCGTGGGGTGAAGCTCTCCGGTGGGGAACGCCAACGGGTAGCATTGGCGCGTGCTTTTCTGGCCGATGCGCCAATTTTGATTTTGGACGAGGCGACCTCGAGCCTCGACTCCGAATCGGAGGCTCTAATCCAGGAGGCAATGGGGCGGTTGATCGTAGGCCGTACCGCGATCGTGATTGCGCACCGGCTATCGACGGTGCGCATGCTCGACCGCATCCTCGTCTTCGAGCAGGGCCGCGTGGTCGAAGAGGGAACCCACGAGGCGCTCGTCCGCAGAACCGGAGGCACATACAAACGACTCTTCGAACGGCAAGCCCTTGGCCTGTTTGTCGAAGATTCTGACCTGGATGAAGCAGAAGAGCTGCGAGCCTGAGAATCATTTTGGGTGGTGTTTGAAGAGCCGTTTGTACGTGCCAGTTGTGCCGTCCCTCCGGGACTCGCCTCATTAACGTCAACCTACCCGGCACGTTAGTGCCGGGTAGCCCAAGGTTAATGAGGCGAGTCCCGGAGGGACGACACAACTGGGCTTTCACGGTTTACGCGATGCTTTTGAATCGAACACGGCGACTCCAACGCGGGAGTCAGCGCATCCGTAGTAGAGAAACCACTTCTCCTCAAAGAACACCAAACCTTCCGCGAAAGTCGTACCTGCAGCATACTGCCCGCTCTGCTCCCAAGGCTCCTCAGGCTTGAAGAACGGCTCTTTGGTACGGGCGATCAGCCTTCGAGGATCATCCGTCGAGAACAGCGCCTGTCCGTCGGAGTACGCGTTGGCGGCAATACCCGGTGCTCCGTCCACCGCTGCATTCTTGCCGTTGTAGATGAGGAGAATACCGCGATCGGTGACCAGCGAAGGTGGCCCTACTTCGGGGAATGCGCTGTCGAAGTGTCCTGGCCGGCGGTGGAGCAACACGATAGGCTTGCCGGATGAATCCTCGACTGGTGTCCAGTGGATCAGATCAGGCGAAGTTGCCAGCCGCACTTCTATCTCTCCCCAGTACATCCAATATTTGCCCTGAAGCTTTGCCGCGATCAGGCGGCCATTCTCGAGCCGGGTCACGATGCTGGCCGATTTGTAGTCGAAATGTTGATATTTTCCCCCCACCAGCGCCGGTCCCTCTTTCGTCCAGTGAATCAGATCAGTTGACGTTGCAATTCCAATATCGGTGGAGCGACGGTTCCACTGCGTATAGCCCAGCACATAGGTGCCGTCTTCGCGCTCCACCAGGCGAGGGTCTTCGACCCCGCCCGGCCACTCCCGCTCCTGTTGAGAATCATGGTCAGGATAAAAAACCGGAGTCGGCTCTTTGGTGAAACGAATGCCATCCTCACTCGATGCCAGGCCCAGCCGGGAGGTATGCATGCCGATAGCCATCGTCCCGGAGTCATCCTCAGCCCGATACAAAACGTACACCTTGCCCTGTCGCACGATGGCGCCGGGATTGAAGGTATGCAGCGCTTCCCACCGCACAGGATGGTCGGTAATGGGATCGGTAAAGACGGGTTTCGGGTCGGGTTCGATGATGGGCGCATGGACCGGGCGCACAAAAGGCCCGAGGGTCCAGTCACGTTTTTGCGTCGACTGGGCAGAACCCGTCAGCAGCAGAAGAAAAGCCACAGCAACTGTGGCTGAGACGCCGTGCGCGTTACTTTTTGCCACGGTAAAACACGTGCCAGATTTTTCCGTTCTGGCTGTCGGTGATAAAAAGGGTGCCATCGGGAGCTTCCGCCACACCGTCGGCGCGTGCCAACGCGTCGTTCGGATTTACCAGCGGGTCCTTGCCGGCGAACCCACTGGCGAAGATCTCAAACTTGCCCGAGGCATCGTCGCCGGCGAATGGTTGGAAGGTTACGTTCGACGGCGCTTGTGGCAAGGGGGCCCTGTTCCAGGAACCATGAAAGGCGATGAACGCTCCGCCCTTGTAGCGGGCGGGAAACTGGCTGCCGGAATAAAACATCACGTCTACGGGGGCCCAATGTGCCGGATAGCTGGCGACCGGAAGCGCAAAGGCGCTGCAGCGTCCCACCATTTTGCCGTCGCCGCCATATTCAGGATTGAGCAGGAGCTTTTGTTGGGTGTAGTCGAAAAAGCAATATGGCCAGCCGAAATCAAGTCCCTGAGTCGCGCGGTACATAGGCTCGGCAGGGCGGGTGGCATTCTCCTCCGCGGTAAACTTGCCCGGCCAAAGAACGTCCAGCTGGTCGCGGCTGTTCATGACTATGTAGACTGCGCCATCGTGCCAGGTGATCGCCGGCTCCTGGCGCAATCCAGTGACAAACTTCTGCCCGTCGGCCTCTTTCTGGTGCAATTTGTTTTCATCGAACTTCCAGATGCCGCCATGCGTTTCCAGCAGGGGACACGGGTCCTGGCCCACAATGCCTTTCTGCCGGTCCAGCGACTGGCAGGCATTGGAGGGAGATCCAATATTGATGTAGAGCGATCCTTTGCCGTCAAACGCGATGCCCTTGTCGTGATGCTCATGCTCCTTAGGCAGACCTTCGACTACCACCTCAGGCGGCCCTGCCGGCTTCAGCTGCCCTGGCGTCATCTTCCACCGCTCCACCGACTCCACCTTCGCCACGTACAAATAGCCGTTGCGCAAGGCAATGCCGGTGCTGCTGCCGTCGCCAAAATATTCTTTGGTTTCAAAACGGCCGTCACCGTTTTCATCGCGCAGCGCCACCACGCCGCCGGTCTTGCCCCTGCCGCTCTGCAGGGCAACATACAAATCGCCATTCGGAGCCACCACAGCATGCCTTGCCGTACCCAAATCGTCGGCGGCCACCAACGCGCAGAAGCCGTCGGGCAGCGTTAAGCCTGCGTTGTCAGGGTCGCAGGCAAACGGAGTGGCCGCATGCAGGGTCATGCAACACGCGACTATGACCAACCATCCAATAAAAGGGCGTTTTGATGTCATTGCTCCGTCCCAGCGCTTGTCCCGGTACGATCAGGGTAGTGTAATCTTTTTGAGGAGACGACGTGGTGCGAGCGAACAAGAACGTCCTATTTTGCCTCAGTCTTATCTTGAGCGGATTCCCCTGCCAATTTTTGCAGGGTCAAGCGGGCTCGACAGCGGCCGACGGCATATACACGGCCGATCAAGCCCACCGCGGAGAAGCGCTGTATAAGAAGCAGTGCTTATCGTGCCACGGGGAAGCCCTGGACGGCGTAGGTCCGTATCCCCCCCTCAGCGGAGACGATTTCCTCTCCAAATACGAGGGTCAACCCGCAGGCAATCTCTACGACATGATTCAGAAGTTGATGCCCGCCACAGCCCCCGGCTCGCTCACTCGTCCGGAAGCAGCGGACCTTTTCGCCTATATTCTCAGCTTCAACAAATTCTCCGCCGGCAAAACGGACCTGCCAAGCGACGAGGACGGCCTCAAGAAGCTGATCGTGCCTAAGCCCGCGCCCAAAACGTAAAGCCGCGGTCTTTGAAGGAGCGGGGCTTTAAAGGGGTATGAGCACCCGGAAAGAAAACCTGCGGTTTCCTTTCCGGGTGATTGTCGAGCAATCCGGCTACAGGTGATACCAGCGATCAGCCCCAAACACCAGGCCCAGCGTAATCAACGCAATCACGATTTCTCCCACCGCTCCGACGATGAACGGCCGTGCCCCCTGCTTACTTAGCTCGCGCAGGTTGGTACGCAAACCCACCCCGGCAAACGTCAGCAGGAAGGCCCATCGGGACAAATTGCCCACGGCCGCGAGTTGCGGCTTGGTGAAAAAGCCCACCGTGGCAAGCAAAGAAATAAGCAGAAACCCGAGCACAAACTTGGGAAATTTCCTCCACAGAAATGCGCCCTTGTTCTTTACCTCCTCCGCCTGGCCTTTCGAAGCCCAATAAATGGCATAACCGAGAACAACAAAACCAATGGTTGCGTTGCGGCAGGTTTTGGCCAGCACCGCGATTTTGCCCGCCGCATCGGAGTAGAGTGCTCCCGCAGCAGTCGCCTCCGCGGTGTTATCCACCGCCAGACCAGCCCACAGGCCGTAAGCGTGATCGCTTAAATGCAAAACATGTCCAATCAGCGGAAAGAGAAACAAAGAGATCGCGCCCAGCAACAGGATCGCAGCAATCGCGTAGGAGGAGTCTTCCTCGTCGGCATCGATCGCCCCCTGGGCGGCGATGATCGCCGAGACTCCGCAAATGGACGATCCAACGGCCAATAGCGTCACCAGTTTTGGTTTGAGTTGGAAAGCACGGCCCAGATAGGTCATGAAGGTGAGCGCTAAAGCCAGTTCAATCGCGATGAGAACCAGCGAAACGCCGCCCAGGCGGCGAACATCGCCTAATAGGAAGCGGGCGCCGAGCAGCACGATCCCAGCCTTGAGCCAGAATTCATAGGTCGCCACCCCGGAGCGAAAGATGGCCGGGATGCCGATGGTATTGGAGATTGCCAGGCCAATGAGGATCGCCCAAAGGACATACTCAATATTCGGCAGCACCAGGTGATGCGCCTTACCGTAAGCAGCAATGAAGTGCTCGATAAACTTGCCTGCATACCCAACCACGGCGAGCAGCAGAATCCCTGGTATGAGGCCGGCGGCGCTCACCGGCGCTTTCGCTTTTGTAGAGGCAGATGTTCGGACGGCAGAGCTGGCCATGGATCCTCCTCGTTTCCGCTGTCACCAGGGGATGTTCTTCAAAATGCCGAAACGGACAAGCAGCACCGCCGCAAACGCCAGCAGGACTGCCCAGGTGTCGAGCGAAACGCGATAAAGCGGCGATGACTGAGACATATGCAAAAACTCCTGTGGAGAAAAGCCTGGAACTGTTGTGAAGGAATTCAGGGCGGGAAAGTGAACTAACGACAACAACAGGCGGAGAGCCCGTTCACGATGCATACTTCGAGATGAGAGGCAGCGTGCACAAACTGGACTTTAGCATAGCCGCCCAATCGGGGCAAGAATGAACCCCGGCATTTCCCTAATTGGAGCTGATGGAATACCGAACCACCAAACCTTCCACGTAAGTCACTTGCACGCTGCGATCACCGGTTAAGTATTGAAAGATCTGCGTCTTCAAGCCGTCGCCTGAAACCGATTCTGATAATTGCTTTCCCGGTCCAAACAAACTGCTAACCTCCTCCATCTTCATGCCGCGTTTGAGGTGAGCAGTGGCCGGAACCGAGGCATTGGCGCCGGGATTTTGCACCGTAGGCGTAGGTCCCGCTGGCTGCGGACCAGCGAAGATTACGTACTCCGACAGCAGCTTCGTCACCGTATCGGGATTCTTTTGGTCCGCAGGGACTGCGCCTGACCAGCGCAGGTTGAATCGGGAACCGCCCTGGAGCCGCTGACCGGCGATTTTCTGCTCCTTAATCTGGCTGGCTATCTGGGCAGCAGCGCGGTTGTTATCCTCCTGGCGCTCCCGTCGCGACCGCTCTCGATCCAGGTCACGCTGAAGCTGGCGCCGGCGGTCTGGATCCGTGGTATTCGAGAGGTCTCTTTCCAGCTGCTTCTCGTAGTCGCTCTTTTCCACCGCCTTGGGGTTGACCGTGGAGCTGCTGTCATCCAGGAACGTTCCAAAGCCACCCCCGTCCAGCTGAAACTCGATGCGATCATTCTTGACCACGACAGCGGTCACGCGGGCGGTATCGCCTTTGTGGATCGAAACCCCATTGCTCTTCAGGCGGTTGGCGTACTCTTTCCAGTTCATCGGGTTGTCTTTGTTGAAGCGCAAATCAACCCCCTGCTGACTGCCCGGCATATCGATCTTCAGCACTACTTCCTTGCCCACGAAACTCTGCAATGGATCCGAAGCCTGTGCGCTCAACGGCCAGTTGCCAAGCGCGACAGCAAGAAGAACGACGATCTGCACAAGTCGAAACACGTCTGTTCGCTCCCGAGGGACGGCATGATGATAAGCGAGGTGTGGTGTGCACTCAATAAATTTGCCGCGTGATCGAGAGAGCCGCCAGGTTAGCGGGCCCAATCAGCTTCTTAGGTCATGAGAATGAATAACATATGGAGAGCCCGGTCATAGACCGAGAGAATCTCCCCCAGCCCAGCAACTTGTCCTGCCCCAGGGGGTTCCTTCCTGATGTCGAGGTGTGTTTTGCGCAAGACGCCTGGATTCACGATAAGCCGGCTGATGATCTGTACTCTGGCGTTGACCCAGGTTTGTGCCGCCAAGAAGACTCCGCCTCCTGATCGCACAGTAACGGTCAAGCTGCCGGCCGCGCCCAAGCTAAAGCAGATTCAGGGCGATGATCGCGTTTTCCATGCGCTCGACCGCTTGACCTTCGGCCCCCGCCCCGGCGAGATAGACCAGGTGAAGGCAATGGGTCTCGATGTCTGGATGAATCAGCAACTACATCCTGCAAACATTGACGACACGGCGATGGAGCAGCGTTTGCAACAGTTTCCTGCCATGCGCTTGCCGGAAGTAGAGTTAACCCACAAGTTCCCTCCCGGCAGCATCATCCGCCAGGTAGAGAATGGCAAGATATCCGTGCCTCTCTTCAATGCAACCGAGCGCGCCATTTATGAGAACCAGGTGGTCACCGACCGGAACAAGCAGGAGCAGGATAAGGCCAAAGCGAAAAATCCACCGGCGGTGAGCAATGCACCGCCGGCCCCTGCGCGGCCAGTTACGCCACCGCCGGTTATGTCTGCCGAGCAGGTGACGGCGCTACTGAGCCTGGCTCCCGCGGCCCGTATGGCCAAGGTCCTTTCGCTGCCTGCGGGCCAGTATGGTCAATTACGCAAACAGCTGTCACCCATCCAGCGTACAGCTCTGGACGAAGGGATGTCCCCGGAGCAGCGTGAAACACTGATTGCCCTTGATAATCCCCGCCAGGTGGTGCAGAACGAACTCTTACAGAGCCGGGTGCTGCGCGCGATTTACAGCCAGCGCCAGCTACAGGAAGTGATGACCGACTTCTGGTTAAACCACTTCAACGTTTTTCAAGGCAAGACAGGCGAAGAAATTTATAGCCTGGTGCCCTATGAACGGGATGCAATTCGTCCCAACGCATTGGGCAGCTTCGAAGGGCTGCTTTATCAAACTGCAACCAGCACCGCGATGATGACGTATCTCGACAATGCCGGCAGCACGGGGCCGCACTCGCTCAACGCACTCGGAGGGCCGGGACACCCCTTTCCTCCCAAGGGTGGGTCGCCCAAGGGGCTGAACGAGAACTATGCGCGTGAGCTGATGGAACTGCATACGCTCGGGGTCAATGGCGGTTACAGTCAGCGTGATGTAACGGAAGTGGCCAAGGTGTTTACCGGGTGGACCATCGAGCAGCCGCCTAAGGGCGGACCGCGCTTTGTGTTCGACGAGAGCCGTCACGAGCCAGGGATCAAGCGCGTGCTCGGCGTCAACATCAAAGAGAACGGCTTCAAGGAAGGCCTGGAAGTGTTGCACATGCTGGCAACCAGCCCGGCGACCGCACACTTTATCTGCCGCAAGCTGGCCGTCCGCTTTGTAAGCGACGATCCGCCGCAGAGCCTGGTCGACCGCTTGAGCGCGGTGTTTTTAGCGTCCAATGGCAACATCGGTGAGGTGATGCGCTTCCTGGTGCAATCGCCAGAATTTTGGTCGGTTACTTCCTATCGCGCGAAGATCAAGACTCCCGAAGACTTTGTGATTTCGGCAGTACGTGCCGGAGGGATGGACGTTGAGGACCCGAATGTGGTGGTGAAGGCCATCAGCGACCTAGGGCAACCACTTTATGGACGGCAAACGCCGGATGGCTATTCGATGTTGTCGACTCCGTGGGTGAACAGCGCAGCGCTCTTGGAACGAATGAATTTCTCCTTGGCCCTGGCCGGCAACCGTCTAAGCAAAGGTGTCACCGTGGATTGGCTGAGCCAACTTGGCGCCGCATCGGTGCTGCCGGACTTAGAGGAGCGACAGATCGAAAATCTAATCATGCACGGCCAGGTCTCAGAAAAGACGCGGTCGCTGATCTTGCAGCAGTTAGCCACTGCGTCCGTTACTAAACCAGTAGCCGCTCAACCCGCGACTGAACAGCAGGCGCATCAGGCCGCAGACCGCCAGGCATCCCTGGCCGCCGGCTTACTATTCGGATCACCCGATTTCCAACGCCGGTAGCCAGTACTAAGGGGCCGCATTTCTGGCGCGCTGTTAGCGAGCCCCACAGATCTACACGGGTGCCCCGCGTTCGCCCCGGCGAACGTGGGGCGAAAAAGATGGGCCAAGCCCCAACCACCGCACTGCTCAGTCAATACCCAACTGGTACTGCATCCGTTCCAGCGAAACACCCTTGGTCTCGGGGTAATACTTCAAAATCAGGAAGAAGTGGACCACCATCATCGCGGCAAAAAACATGAAAGGGTAAGCGCCGGAAGAACCAGCCATCACAGGAAACACCAGCGAGATAACTGCGTTCGTCACCCAGTGGGCGGAGCTGCCCAGGGCCTGGCCCTTGGACCGCACGCGATTGGGGAATACCTCGCTGACATACACCCAAATCACCGCACCCTGAGATACAGCAAAACAAGCGATGTACGCCATGAGCAGCCACACCAGCCAGTGCAGGTGCCGATGAGTCATAAACACATAGGAGACTGCAGTCAGGCATAATGCCAGGCCCACAGTGCCCGTCAGCAACAATTTTCTTCGTCCGAATTGATCGATCACCGACATCGCCAAAAGGGTAGCTACCAGGTTGGTTGCTCCCACGGCCACTGCTTGCAGAGCGCCAGAGACCTTCGACGCTCCGGCAAGCGCGAAAATATCATTCAGGTAATAGAGAATCGCATTGATCCCCGAAAGTTGGCAGAACATGCCCATAGTAACCGCGAGGAAAATCGGTAACCGGTACTGGCGAGAGAACAAAGGATCAGCCGATGCCGCTCGCTCCTGATGAATCGAAGCGATGATTTCTTTTCGCTCCTCTTCCGGGTTTGGAATACCGGTAAGGCGAAGTACAGACAACGCCTCATCCAGCTTCCCTTGCATCACCAACCACCGCGGGCTGCGTGGAATCGCAAACAGAGCGGCCAGGAAAAGCAGCGCCGGCGCGGCGGAGATACCAAGCTGCCAACGCCATTCCCTGGCCCCCAGCTGCAGGCTGTCGATCCATGCATTTGATACGTAGGCCAGCAAAATGCCCACCACGATGTTGATCTGAAAGCAGCCAACCAGTCGTCCGCGCCATTCCGCTGGAGCTATTTCGGCGATATACATAGGGCCCAGAACCGACGAACCCCCGATGCCCAGCCCGCCGATAAAGCGAAAGAAAATCAGTGCGGACCAATTCCAGGCGAACGCGCATCCCAGTGCAGAGACTACATAAAAAATAGCCATCACCCGCAGACTGTCCCGCCGGCCAAATTTTTGTCCTGGGATGCCGGCCGCGATCGCTCCCACGACGGTGCCCAGCAATGCGCTGGAGACAGTAACTCCAAGCATCGCCGGTGACAGACGATACGTCTGCGTCAATGCATTCGTTGTGCCCGAGATCACTGCGGTGTCAAAACCGAAGAGCAGCCCTCCGAGTGCGCCCACGACGGTGCTCTTTACCACGTGAAAGTTAATGCTCATTGGTCTCCGGTCAGCTTCAATTTGTAAAACCGTACTCCGGAGATGGGATTGTCATTGAACCTTTCCGTCTCCTCAAAACCCAGCGATTGATAGAGTGCACTGGCTTCGGGCATGGCCTCGTCCACCGTGTCGAGCACCAGCGCCTGGTATCCTCGGGTCCGTGTCCAGTCGATGGCGGCGATCACCAACCCGCGTCCCACGCCGTACCCACGGAATTGGGGCTCTACCCACAACCGTTTCAGCTCGGCGGCGCGGGTGCCATCGTTCAGTATCCGCGGCGTGAGCGCAGCGCAACCTGCTACCTGGCCCTTGATCTGCGCCAGCAGCAGGTCTGCGTCTGCGTCTGCATATTTGCCCGGCAACCCGCGGAGCTGCGCCTCATAATCGGCAAAGCACATACCCGCGGCCGCAACAGGAGATGCGGCGAGGTGCCGTCCGTAATTCGTCAGCAACCTGAGCGCCTGCTCTGTGTCTTCCGGCCAACGCGCCGGCTCAATTTCGTAGTTGCCCCTCGCCTCTGCCATACGCACACCCAAGCTTATACAATCGGAGCCATGAAAATATCGGCGCGTAATCAATTGCGAGGCAAGGTAGAGGCGATTGTTCTTGGAGTAGTTACTGCGAAGGTGACGGTCCGCGTGGGTGAAAATCTCATCGAGAGCGTCATCACCCGGCAAAGCGTAGAGGATCTCAGTATCAAGGTTGGAGACGAGGTCACCGCAGTCATCAAGTCAACCGAAATCATGCTCATGGTCGATTAGCCTCTCCATTCAGGGCAAAAGCGTGCAGAACAGTTTCGGAGTGCTGACTGCGGATGGGTTGCGACCTAACCGCCGGCCACCGCCGCAATCACCAGAAACGGCTCAGCTTCGTGAACCACTGCTTGAGGCAGCGGAGCATCCGGCGATTCATGGGACAGATCTTCCGCGCAGGCGAAAAATCTTAGGAACGGCCGACGCTGCTGGGTGACATGATCACGGATCGTTCCCCGTAGCATGGGGTAGCAAGCCTCCAGTGCGTCGAGGACTGAGCGCTGCGTGATTGGACCCTCAACGTTGAGCCTTACCTCCCCGTCCACCTGGGCCAGTGTTCGCAGGTGCCCCGGCAGCAGGACGCGGATCATGACAGAGTCTGTACCTCGACCGAGAGAACCGCGGGGAGATCGCGCACAATGGAAGCCCAGTTGTCTCCAGCATCAGGTGACGCGTAGACTTGGCCTCCGGTCGTGCCAAAGTAAACTCCACAGGTGTCGAGCGAATCGACGGCCATGGCATCGCGTAGTACGTTCACGTAACAGTCACGTTGCGGAAGACCCTTCGTCAACGGCTCCCACTCGTTCCCGCCCGTCGGGCTGCGGTACACGCGAAGTTTTCCATCGAGCGGGTAATGTTCCCGGTCGCTCTTGATCGGCACCACCTAAATCGTTTCCGGCTGGTGGGCGTGGACATCGATCGCGAAGCCGAAGTCCGTAGGTAGGTTTCCGCTCACCTCCTGCCAGGACTCGCCGGCATTATCGCTGCGCATCACGTCCCAGTGCTTCTGCATGAAGAGCACGTCGGGCCGCGAAGGATGCATCGCGATGTGGTGAACACAGTGCCCGACCTCAGCTGTCGGGTCCGGAATGTGTTCGGATTTGGGCCCGCGGTTGATAGCTTGCCAGGATTCGCCGCCATCGTCTGTGCGGAAAGCGCCCGCCGACGAGATGGCGATGAACATCCGGCCCCGGTTGGTGGGATCGAGGAGAATCGTATGCAGGCACATTCCACCTCCGCCCGGCTGCCAGTGAGGGCCCGACCCATGGCTGCGAAGACCGGCGAGCTCCTGCCAGCCCTTTCCGCCGTCCGTGGAACGGAACAGCGCGGCATCTTCGACCCCCGCATATACTGTTTCCGCATCGGTGAGTGACGGTTCAAGATGCCACACCCGCTTGAACTCCCAGGGATGCGGTGTGCCGTCGTACCACTGGTGGGTGCCGGCGATCCCTTCGTAGACAAAGTTGTTATCCATTGCCTGCCACGTTTTGCCGCCGTCGTCGGACCGTTGGATCAATTGTCCGAACCAGCCAGTCGACTGGGATGCGTAGAGCCGATTTGGATCCACCGGCGACCCCTTGAGGTGGTAAATCTCCCAGCCTGCAAAATGGGGACCACTCACCTCCCATTGTTCCCGCTTGCCGTCCGAAGTCAGAATAAACGCGCCCTTGCGCGTGCCGACTAATACCCGCACCTTGCTCATCCATCCCCCTTAGGATCAGTTCACTGCCATTGCCAGTCCCCAGATCCAGGAAGCAGCGGGGTGGAATCGCGTTCTTTCCACCGGCGCCGAACTTCTGCCAAAACCTGTTCGCGGTTGTTTGCCATGGTCTCAATCACTGCACAGGGTGCCTGCGTCTCCTCGTGCTGCGATCCCCATATCAACAGCTCCAGCAGTGCCGGCGCCAGATCGATCCCTTTTGCAGTCAGCCGGTAATTCGCTCTTCTGCGATCGTTCTCGACTGGTTCGGCGAGGATGATCCCCGCCGCTTCCAGCTTCCGCAGACGATCGGCCAGCACGTTGGTGGCAATTCCTTCGCCTGCCTGGTGAAATTCCTTGAATGTCCGATAGCCGCGGACCATGAGATCCCGAACGATTAACAGCGACCAACTGTCGCCGAACACCTCGAGAGAAACGCTTACTGGGCATGCGGAACGTCGCCTCGAGTTGGGCTTCCCAGGCACGCGAAAAAGAGTAAATAAAGTTACTTGTGAATTGCAAGTAACCTTTCATCCGCAAAAAACGGCTGGTCAATGGTTAACCGAACCTGATAGTATCCCGCCCATTAGTTTGCGACCCGTACATTAGGATTTCAAAAACAAAATGCTGTTTCTTTCTGGAGGCTTCAATGCAAGAGCAAAAAACGTCCCACCGCGCGGCTATGGCTTTTCGCTGGCTCGCCCTGTTCTCCTTTGGGTGCCTTGTATTGGTAGGAAGCCATCTTTACGCTCAGGCCGTTAGCGGCACCATTCTCGGCACCGTGACCGACCCGGGAGGTGCGGCGGTAACGAACGCACAAGTCACCATTGTGCTCACAGGTCAGCAAACCACCTACAACTCCGTCACCAATGACAGCGGAAACTTCACCGAGCCGAACCTTCCCTCCGGCACCTACAGCGTGACGGTCGGGGCGCCTGGATTCAAGCGGGAAACCCGCGAGAACATCTCCGTCATCACCAACACCACCACCCGCGTCGACGTCAGCCTGGCAACGGGCAGCGTAGACCAAACGTTGATCGTCACCTCTGCGCCGCCGCTGCTACAGACCGACCGCGCTGACATCTCCACCAACCTCGAGCAGCGCCAGATCGCCAACCTTCCGCTAAGCAGCGGCAACAGCTACCAGTCGCTGCTCAACACCGTCCCCGGCATGGCGCCGATCGTCTTCAACAACTCGCAGTTCTTCAACGCCAACAATGATCTGTCGGTGAATGCAAACGGCCAGTCATCGTACGTGAACCTGTACCAGATTGAAGGGATCGACGACGATCAGCGTACCGGCATTCACACCATCCTTGTGCTGCCGGCCGCTGCCCTCGCCAACGTCGACATCACCACCAACAACTTCGAGGCTGAATTTGGCCGCGCCGTCGGGACGGTCGTCAACCTCACGCTGAAGTCCGGGACCAATAGCTTCCATGGTTCGGTCTTCCAGAACATGGAGAACAACGGCGTCAACGCGCGCAACTTCTTTGCCGTCGGTCCCAACGGACGACTGGTGTACAACTACACCGGTGCTTCCATCGGCGGCCCAATCCTCAAAGACAAGCTCTTCTTCTTCGGCGACTTCCTTCGCGTCTCCGACCACGAAGAAACCACCTTCAACACCAACATCCCGTTCTACAACGTCCAGGGGGGCAACCTGAACCTCTCCGGCTACAGCGGCCAGGTCTATGACCCCAACACCGGAGACGTCGCAGATTGCCAGGGTGGACCCACGCCGGCAAACTGCGGCCAGGGGCGAACGCTTTTTGCCGGCAACATCATTCCGCTCTCGAACCCGGGCGTCAGCCCGATCGCCGTCACGGTATTCCAGCAACTGGATGCGCTCGCTCGCAACCCCAAGACGAACCTGGCCTCCGCCAAGTACCTCGCCGGAACCACGACCAACAACTTCTCCGCCAACCTGCCCTTCCACAAGGACGCGTGGAACTACGACATCAAGTCCGACTACAGCATTACCGAGAAGGACCACCTGAGCGGTCGCTTCAGCCATCAGCAGATCAACACCTTCCAGGCGCCGGTCTTCGGTTCCTTCCTCGGTGGTCCGGCGGGCAGCGGTGGCTTTGAGGCTAGCGGTACCGCGGCAGCCTACAGCACCGGCTTCAACTACGACCACGTCTTCTCGCCCACCCTGTTCACCGAGGGGCGCGTTGGCGTTGCCCATCTACGCAACTCGGCACAGCAGACGGACTACGGCAAAAACGATGCACGTACGCTGGGTATCCCGGGGAACGGCCCTAACGGCACCAATAACACCCTTACCAGCAGCGGCCAGGTCGCCTTCCAGGTCAGCAACTTCGCCAACAACGGCGAAAACGGCACGGGCAACCCCCTCATCGGCTACTCGCAGTCGCTGCCATGGCTGCGTGCTGAATCCAACATCGACTTCGCGAACAACTGGACCAAGGTGATCGGCAACCATGCATTGAAGTTCGGGGCCGATATCCGCCGCGTTCGCGACGACCTTTTGCAGGGCAACAACAACGCTGCGGCAGGAACCTTCTACTTCAGCGAAAACCAGACCTCCGCCCCGGGCGCCACCAAGACCGGTCAAGCCAACGATATCGCCAGCGTGCTTTTCGACGTCCCTTACAACGTCGGCCAGGACACCAACAGCACCTTCCCCTGCTACCGGCAGACGTGGCTCTTCTTCTTCGTGGCAGACAAGTGGCAGGCCACGCCGAAGCTGACCGTCGATCTCGGCTTGCGCTACGAGCTATATCCACCGGCAACGCCGCGCCTGCCCGGTGGTTTTGTGAGCTACAACCCGGCCAACAACCAACTGGTGCTCGCCGGTGAAGATGGCAACCCCTCCAACATCGGTATGCAGACCAGCTACCGCAACGTGGCGCCGCGCCTCGGCGTCTCCTACCGGGCTACGCCGAACACCGTGGTCCGTGGCGGCTTCGGTATTAGTTACGTCCCATTCGTCGACAACACCTACGCCTACAACTATCCAATTAAGACCAGCACCTCCTACACCATCACGCCCACCTACGGCTTTGCGCTCAACCCGGCGGGTGGCGTGGTGAATTTCGTGACCGGCGTCCCGGCAACACCGACCGTTGCTTTCGGTTCCAACGGAACGCTCACTGAAAGTGCTGCCAACGGCACCATCGGCCTGGCCAACCTGTATATCCCGCTCAACTTCAAGAACGCCTACGTCTCATCGTGGAACGCCGTCGTGCAGCAGGCGTTGCCTTTCGACAGCTCCTTCCAGATCGCGTATGTGGCCAACCATGGCACGCGGATCGACGTCGCGCAGAACATCAACCTGCCCAGCATCTATGGTCAGAGCGCAAGCTATGATCCCCTCAAGTTGGCCTTCGGTAAGACGGCTGCGGTCACACAGTACTTCCTCGGCACCTCCACCAACTACCAGTCGCTGCAGGCGCAACTCGTTCACCGCTTCAGCAAGGGTCTCGCCTTCAACTCGGCGTTCACCTGGGGTAAGGCGGAAGGCTACGTCACCGGTGGTCAGGACGGCGGTCTGCTCTTCTACGCCGGCCCGCGGCACCGCAACTACTCCGTGCTGGACTTCGACCGCAAGCAGAACTACTCGCAGACCGTCATTTATGACCTCCCTGCTGGTCGTAACCACCAATACTTCAACCAGGGTCCTCTGCTCTATGCCCTGGGTGGATGGCGTGTCTCAGGGGTCATCCAGGCGGTCACTGGCCTACCCTTCACCGTTACCAGCACGAGCGCAACCACCGGCACCACGCAGACGGGCGACCTGGTCGCGCCTTTCCAGGTGACGCACAACGTGAACGGCGCGGGCACCGCAACCTGGTTCAACCCAGCCAGCTTTGCAGCGCCGGCGAAATGCACAGCGTACTCAGCCGCCAACCCGGTTGCTTGCGTGCTCGGCAATTCGGGCCGCAATCAGTTTCGCGGGCCGGCGTACGTCTCTGACAACGTGTCCCTCTCCAAGGCCTTCCCGATTTATCGCGAGGCGAACCTGGAAGCCCGCTTCGACGCCTTCAACATGACCAACACACCGGCCTTCGGCCTGCCCACCACTGCGATTGGATCGAACCTCGGTAAGATCACCTCGACCCTCGGCAGCGGGGTCGGCAACGTCAACGGTGTCGGCGGCCCGCGCGTTCTGCAGGCCTCTGTCAAAGTCACGTTCTAAAGCTACCGCGAGGAGTCACCCACTGCTATTCGCCGAGGAACGGAGCCTGACGCAGCTGGGCTGAAGTGATGCTGCAAGACCAGGGCCAGGGCGCCCCGCAGGCGGGCCATGCCACAGTCGGCCGCGGTAATGATGCGAGGCAGCTTCGCCCCCAGGGTCTTCGGTATTTCTTCCGCGAGGACGCCCGAGAAGTAAGGCCACACGGCCACGATATCGCCGGCAAACAACACTACCTCCGGAGACAAGCCGGCCAGGATGGTGTTGAGCCCGCGTGCGAGTTGTGCGAACTGGTTGCGCATGGCAGCCACTGCTTCAGGCTTCTGATCCTCGGCATCAATCAGCAGGTGACGATAAGTGAAGGAAGCAGGAACCTTTCCTTTCAACTTGCGGTAATAGCGAAGAGCAGCCTGGTTGGAAGCTACGGTCTCCCAACAGCCGCGGTTGCCGCATCCGCAAAGAAGCCCCGCAGCGTCGACCTGCATGTGGCCAAACTCACCTGCCATTCCGTTCCAACCAGAAATAAGATGTCCGCCGGCCAGGATGCCGGTGCCAATTCCCTCTGAAACGTTAATCGCCACCGCGTCCTGCACCCCAGAGAGGCTGCCGAACCAACGCTCCGCGAGAATGATGAGATTGGCCGCATTCTCGATCTCCACCGGCAGCCCGGTTCCCTCCGCGATCGCTTTCCGGATGTCGAACCGTCCCCAGCGAAGATTGGGCGCGAACGTCAATTGCCCGGTGACCCGGTCGACCCGGCCCGGAACGCTGATACCTATTCCCTGAACCGCCTTCTTGGGTTCGGTATGAGACACGCGTTTGATGGCAGCCAGTAGTTGAGCGATGGACCGTTGCGGTTCAGAGGAAATAGGGACGTTTTCCTGCACTAGAAATCTGCCGCTGAAGTCTGAAACCGCAACGATTGCGTTGCCCGGGTGCAGGTCTAAAATCACTACCCCCAGCTCGTTGTTGACTCCCAGCATCATCGGCCGGCGGCCGTGTTTACTGAACCCAGTTTCCCCTTCGCAAATCCAGCGGCTTTCCAGCAGTTCTTCTACGATGGCGGAGACAGTGCTCTTCTGCAGTCCGGAAAGGCGGGCGAGATCGGCACGCGAGACCGCTCCGGCGAGACGAATCAATTCCAGGACGATGGTTCGGTTGGTATCCCGTGCGGTCTCGCTGCTCGCGGCCTGAATCGCCAATCGAGGAACATGCGCCAGCTGGCGGAGTGCACGTTCATTCATGGAGCCAGACTCATGGGTTCGCCCACACATTTTAACCCATGTCCGATTAGGTCAAATGCAATCAACCACGCGTCGGCAGCACGCTGCGAAATACAGAGCATATCTCCACCCGCGACGGAAAGGGATGGGCGGCGTAATCTTCCTCGCTCATTCGCAATTCCTCGCGCCACATCTTGTGCCAGAATCTGCTGCCTTCGAGCATCGGTTCAAGATCCGGTTGGATGTACACGATGAAGACTGGGCGCGGCTCGTGCATCAGCGCTGCTTCGAGATTGACCAGAACACTGGCGAATACCGGAGCCTCAAACGGATTCCAAAGGTAGATGACCAATGGCCCGGCAGGGAAAATGAACTCAGTCGCATCCCCTTCCATGGAGCGCACGTTCCCGCATCGCTGTGCCAACCCTCGACACCTCGCGATATTGTCGACCGCGATCGCGTGCAGTTTCGGGGATAACTCCACCCCGACAATGGCATGAAACGGGTACTCGGAGGCGATCAACAGCGCCCGTCCCTTGCCTGCGCCCAAATCGATGAACGTGTGTTCTTCGAAGTCCAGTTGCAGACGATCGAGAATTTGCCGCAGAACGGAAGGAGCTACCCCGAAGTATCCAGCGTTGTATAGGTCCTTTTGTTTGCCGCTGGAAAGGTCCTCGGCAGGAATGAGTTCGCTGGTATCCACTCCGAATTGCCGGTCGAAGGGGTGCACCTCAGCGTACTTTTTTGGCGCATCGAACGGTCTTGAACCAGGTTGCAAACTTTTCCTCAGCAGGATCGCGGCAGTAGAGAGTACGCCCCGTTGCGCAAGAGACTTGCGCAGCCTGTGCCGGATCCGCTTCAGATTGAAATTCTTCCGCCCCATCTCTCTTGCTGAGGGTACCTCATCGAATAAGGGACAAAACGCCAGATTCGGCGAACAGTCTCTATAATCGGCCCCATGCCCTCTCCTGTCCTTGCCGTCGCTCGCCCGGCCCTGGTGGGGCCCCCAGGGTCTGGCTGCGCGTCAGAATATTCGGTGCAGGTCTTGCGTGGGGCTCCGGCGATGGAGGGCATCGGACCTGAAGTGGAAGAACTGCGCCAGCGCACTGGGCAAAGTGACAATCCTCTCCTTTGTCTCGATTTCTTCCTGGGCCGTGTGCGGCTCTTCCCCCACAATGAGCCGGTGCTGCTTCTGGTTCGCTCTCAAGGACGCCTGGAAGGCATAGTCTATCTCTACGAGAAAACGGTTTGCGGTGTCCGAACCGGATATCTGCGAGGCTTCGACCATCTGACTGGCGAGAGCAGCCTCATTGCCCAGGAAAAAGTCCGCGCCTCGCTTTTGCAAATCGCAGTCCACCAGCTTTTCGTTCAAACCAGGGCGCGCGTCGCCTGGGCAACTGTTTGCCAGGGTGCGGAAGAGTCCTTTACCGCCCAGGACCAAGTCCTGCCTCATCTGCGGGTAGAAGCCAGCAGCCTGTCTCGCGAGCATCGGCTCAAGCTCAGCGAAACTTTCGACGCAACCTTGAGCCGCTTCGGCGCCCATACCAGGAGAAACCTTCGCTACTACCGTCGCCGCGCCGAAAAAGACTTGAACGCAACGTTCCACTCAGAGCTGGGTCAGCAAGAGAGCCAGGAAGCTTTAGAGCACTTGAAGAAGGGCTGCTTCCAGCCGTTCCCCGACTCCGTGGCCGATTGGTGGAAGATGGATGGACTGCTGCGCACCCGGCCCGGATACTTTGCCATGGGTTTGCGCGCCAACGGAGAGTGGATTAGTTACCTGGTTGGTATCCGAAGCGGCAAACTGACCTACGTCCTGATGCAGATCAACCACAATGGTTTTGGCCGCTATTCTCTTTCCACGGTGATGCGCTCCTATTTTTTCGAACATGAGATCTCGCGCGGCCAGAGTGAGATTAAATTCGTGAACGGGACTTGTGCCCTGTTTCAACGCTGCTGTGAGCTCGATACCTGCGTCACCGTGTCGGCGCGGCGCGGCCTCACTGCCCTGGTCATCTTTAATTGGATCGCCCCCTGGTACAACGCCCCGGACCACGCCTTGAATATGCGACGGTGGAGCACAAGGCCAGAAAACCTTGCGGGGCCTGTCACCGGACCCGGCGTGTAGCACCCTCCGAATGGTTGAGTTTCTGCTCCACCCCATGCACGATGACACTCTATCCAGTCCTCAGGTAGCGTCATTCTGTCTCGAGCCGGCGCAACGGCGACCTCCGCGCATGAACCGGGTGGCCCAGGTCTCGCTTTTGAGACCTGGGTTTTCCCCGGTAACGTAAGCTAGCGTGGATGAGTCGCGCACGGATTTTGGGCTGTATGGGTAACCGGGACCGTTGGAGGTTAGGTGTGGCGGGTGGGCTCGCATTGTTGCTGAGTGGGTGCCATTCCACCGGCCTGCCAAAGACCGGCACCGCCGCATACCTGGATGAGGTGACAGCTTTCTATGTGGGCTTGGCCGCGCTCGAAGTAGGCGACGATGTGCGGGCCGACGGCACTCTCGAGCGAGCTACCCAGCTCGCCCCGGGAGAGCCGGCCGGGTGGGCGAACTGGGGCGTCCTCGCATTGCGCCAGGGAAATTTCGAGCCCGCCGCGCAAAGGCTGGGGCAAGCGCAAAAGCTGGCCCCCGGCAATGATCAAATCCACTACCTGCTCGGGGTGCTCGAAAGCAAACGAGGCAATCCCTCGCAAGCCATCGTCGAGTTGCGCAAAGCAGTGCAGCTTGATCCGCACGATACGCGTGCCATGTACCTGTTGGCGCAAGAGCTTGAGCGCCAGGGCGATGCCAGTGGCGAGGCCGAGTTTCAACAATTACTGCAAAGCATTCTCGCCCAGCAGCCGGACAACCCCGCTGTTCTGCTGGAACTGGGACGGGTGGCGGCCAAGCGCGGCGATGCGGCGACGCTCGATTCCGTTGTGGCCCAAATTGCCTCCCACGCCGCAACTTGGCCCCCCGAAGTGCAACCGCAATGGACCGCGCTGCAGTCTGCGGCTGCAGGACCCGATCCCCGGGCGGCCGCCGTTCGCATTGCCTTCCTTCGCAACTCCTTGATGCGTCTCCCTGATTTCCGTCAGAGCTTGAGCATGATCCAGCCTGCTGCAGGCAGCGAGGCGCTCCCCTTCAGGCAATTCCTGCTGCTGCCCACTCCAAGGTTCACTCCTCCTCCAGCCGACACAGCAATCACTTTCCGCACGCAACCAACTTCCTCCGAAGGTAGTTCGTGGAGCTGGATCGGAGCTATTTCGCTGAGCGGGGCCGGCGCGCCGGTGATCGCCGTAGGAAACAGTCACACCGTGAAGCTGGCCACTGGCGCGGAATTTCCTTTTCCCGGCGGATCCGCCGAACTTCAGCCCGAGTCGATCTTGCCGGTCGATTTCAATTACGACTTCAAAACCGACCTCGTCCTGGCTGGCGAAGGGGGTGTGCGCTTCCTGCGCCAGGAAAGTCCATCCTCCTTTACCGATGTAACCGTGCAGACCAGGCTGCCGGCGCTGGTGTTGCATGCCGCCTACACCGGGGCCTGGGCGATCGATGTGGAAGCCGATGGCGATATGGATATCTTGCTCGGCACACCCCAGGGAACTCCGGTAGTCCTGAGAAACAATGGGGATGGATCCTTCACCGTGATCCATCCGTTTACCGGGATCTCGGGCCTGCGCGGATTTGCCTGGGTAGATCTGGATAGCGACGGCAATCCTGACGCCGTCATAATCGACGGTTCGAGCCAGCTGCATTTTCTTCATAACGACAGAGGTGGAGTGTTTCGCGAGCTCGCGCTGCCCGGCAACCTGCCGCACGTGAGGGCGGTGACGGTGGCCGACGTGGGTGCGGGAACGTTGGCCGTGATTGCCGTAGAAGAAACGGGCGCACTCGTCGCCATCACCCACACCAACGGCGCACAGGGTTGGAACGTAGCCCAATTGGGAACCATGCCTCGACTCGCCAAAGAAATGCGCTTGCGTGCGGCGGACGTTGATAACAACGGAGTCGTCGATTTGTTGGTGACGCCGGTTGCGCTCGATCCCGGGGATTCACCAGGAGCTTGGTTGTGGCTGGGCAATGGTGGGCAGAAGTTCACCCTGATGCCCACGCCGTTCGGTTCCGAAAGAGTGTTTGACATCGCTGACCTGAACGGGGATGGAAGGCTTGATCTGCTGGGGCTTTCCGCAGCCGGGCAGGCACAGCAGGCCATTAACCAGGGAAGCAAAAAGTATCAGTGGCAGATTCTTCGGCCGCGGGCACGCGTGGCCACTGGGGACCAGCGTATAAACTCCTTCGGCATCGGTGGGGAAATGGAGCTGCGCGCCGGTCTGCTGGTGCAGAAGCAGTCCATTACCACACCCCAATTGCATTTCGGCTTGGGGGAACAGTCCACCGCCGATGTGGTGAAGATCTTGTGGCCGAATGGCATGGAAAACGCCGAGTTCGCGCTGAAGGCAGATCAGGAAGTGCTGACCGAGCAGCGCCTGAAAGGCTCCTGCCCCTTTCTCTTTGCCTGGAATGGCAAACAGATCAACTTCGTGAAAGACGCAGTACCCTGGGGTTCGGCCATCGGTCTCGAAATCGATTCCGTCGGATCATCAAGAATAGCGGCCACAGAAGAGTGGTACAAAATCGGCCGTGACCAACTCGTGCCGCACGACGGCTATTACGATCTCAGGCTCACCGGCGAGCTATGGGAAACCTACTACTACGACTACCTCAAGTTGATGGTGGTCGACCATCCAGCGGGCACTGAGATTTTTACCGATGAACGGTTTGTGGTTCCCGCAGTCAAGCCGGCCATTGCCGCCGTCGCCACGCCGCACGCCATCCTGAAGGCCGTCGATGATCAAGGCACCGATGTGACCCAGCTGGTCAGCAAACTCGATGGCCAGTACCTTGATACCTTTGGCCGTGGACAGTACCAGGGCCTCACCCGCGACCACTATGTTGAGGCTGACCTCGGGAACGACCTGCCTCAAAGCGGACCGTTGTGGCTCATTGCCAAGGGATGGCTGCATCCCACAGACTCCTCAGTAAACGTCGCGATCAGCCAGGGACACCACGAAAAAGCGCGTGCTCTGAGCCTGGAAGTTCCGGATGGGCACGGAGGCTGGCGTACTGCCCGCGCCAACCTGGGTTTCCCGGCAGGCCGAAAGAAAACCTGCCTGATCAACCTCGACCACGTTTTTCTGCCCGGCACGCCGCACAAAGTGCGCCTGCGAACCAACCTGGAGATTTACTGGGATTCGATCGAATGGGCGCAGGGCCTGCCCAATGCACAGCTCAAGGTTACGCAATTGGATCCATCGCTGGCTGATCTTCACTACCGCGGCTATTCGATCGTCCACCAGGCAAACGCTTCTTCTCCTGAGCTACCCGATTACAATCGCATCGCCGCCAGCAAGCAGATCTGGCGCGACCTCGAAGGCTACTACACGCGTTACGGCGATGTCCGCGGACTGCTGGCCTCGGTCGATGACCGCTACGTGATCATGAACGCCGGTGACGAGATCATCTTGCGTTTTCCAGAACAGGCCGCACCGCCGGCGGGATGGGTGCGGGATTACGTAATCGCCGGCGATGGGTGGATCAAGGACGGCGACTACAACACCGTTTACTCCCGAACCGTGCAGCCTTTGCCCTATCACGCAAAGAGCGAGTACAACCAGGCTCCGGGCAATCTCGAAGATGAGTGGGTGTACCGTCAACATCCAGAAGACTGGCAAAACTACCACACCCGCTACGTAAGCGGCTCAAGCCAATGAAGCCAAGTCGCACCACCCGGGTTGTCGTGACCGTCTTGTTTATCGGGATGCTGGCCACCCCACTCGCCATCAGGCAGCTATCCGCGCGGCGGCAAGCGGCTCAGTCCAAACTCGACGAGAGCCAGGCACTGGCCCGCTACGGCTTTCATCTGCAGGAGGTTTCGCAACAAGCCGGCGTGGCTTTCGTTCACCAAGCCCCAACGTTAGACGCCAAGCTGGATGGAATCATGCCTGAGGTAGCATCGATGGGTGCTTCCGTATCGATCGTTGACTTCGACCGCGACGGTTGGCCCGATCTGTATGTCACCAACAGCAAGACCGGCAGTCTGAATTGTCTTTACCGCAACATGCACGACGGCACATTCAAAGAGGTCGCCGGGCCGATGGGGCTGGCGGACGTCAACCAGCCAGGCACTGGGGTCTCCATGGGAGCGGTCTGGGGAGACTACGACAATGACGGCTACGAAGATCTGTTTTTGATCAAGTGGGGCAGGCCCGAGCTCTTCCACAACGACCACGGCCGCGGCTTTACCAGAGTCACTGAGACAGCCGGCCTGCCGCTCTGGATCAACGCCAACACCGCAGTCTGGCTCGACTACGACGGCGATGGACTACTCGATTTGTTCGTAGGCGGTTACTACTCCGAAAAGCTGGACCTATGGCATTTGCGCGACACGCGCATGATGCCGGAAAGTTTTGAGTACGCAAAAAACGGCGGCCGAAAGTTCTTGTTTCACAACCTCGGCAATGGCAGGTTTGAGGAGGTCAGCGAAAAGGTTGGGATCCAAAGTAACCGCTGGGCTCTGGCCGCTTCTGCGGCGGACTTGCGGGGCACCGGGCGCCCCGATCTCTTCATCGCCAATGATTACGGGGTCTCTGAGTTGTTCCTGAATGAGGGCGGACATTTTCAAGAAGCAGGCCAGGCGACGGGCGTCGGATTCGCCCCCAAGAGCGGCATGAACGTTGCTTACGGCGACATCTTGAATCAAGGTAAGTATGCCATCTACGTCTCCAACATCTCCGAAGAAGGTGTGCTGATCCAGGGAAATAATCTCTGGGTTCCTCGCGAAGGAGATGCCAGCTTGAAGTACGAGAACCTGGCCCGGGATATGGGCGTGGAATTGGGGGGCTGGAGCTTCGGCGCACAATTTGGAGACCTGAATAACGATGGCTATCTCGACCTCTACCTCACCAACGGATACGTTTCCCTGAACCGGAGCAAGAGCTATTGGTACGACTTTTCTCGCGTGGCGGGTGGCAACAGCAAGATCATTGGAGATGCAGCCAATTGGCCGGCCATGGATGGCCGCAGCTTATCCGGCTACCAGCAAAAGAAAGTATGGATCAACGATGGAGCCGCTAAATTTGTCGACGTAGCCCAGGCGGTCGGTGCGACCGATATCTACGACGGGCGATCGGTCGTCATGGCTGACTTGTGGAATCGCGGAGTTCTCGATGTAGTGGTGGCCAACCAGCGTGGCCCGCTGCTGATTTACAAGAACACGGTGAGCCCAGAGAACGAGTGGCTGGAATTGGCGCTCGTCGGCGCCAGCAGCAACCGCAGCGCGATCGGCGCGCAAGTCACTCTTTACTGGAACGGCCAGCATCAGCTGCAACAGGTTTCCGGTGGAAGTGGATTTGCCGCCCAGAACGATCGCCGGCTGCATTTCGGACTGGGGAAGAATCCGCAAATCGAGAAGGCTGTGATCCGCTGGCCTTCGGGGAAAACCCAAACCGTTGAGAATCTCGTGCCCGGAAAGCTCTACAATGTCACGGAGGCTGAATGAGTTCCCAGGTGAGTATCGGGCAACCGGCGAAGCTTGAGGTGGCATGGAAGCGATTCTTCAGCCCATCCAACCGCTATCTTTCCCCGCTGCTCATCTCCTGCGTTTTGCTGGTAGGCCAGCTCTCCTACGGCATCCTGGAGAGTTACACCCGTACGTTGCTAGCCATTGCCACCAGCCTGGTCGCAGAGATTGTCTTGTCGCGTATTTATTTTGGCAAATGGCCCATCCTGGTCAGTGCCTATATCAGCGGCATCAGCGTAGGGATCCTGGTGCGCTCCCCGGCCTTCTGGCCCTATGCGCTTTGCGCATTGATTTCGATCACGTCGAAATACGTGCTCCGCGTCCACGACCGGCACATTTGGAACCCGTCCAATTTCGGCATCGTCGCCATGTTCATTCTTGCTTCGGGCTCGGTGGCGGGATTGAGCATTCAGTGGGGCAACTTTATCTGGCCGATGATTGTGATCTGGACGTTGGGCTCGGCCATCATCTGGCGCTTGCGCCGTTTCCATATAAGCGCCACCTATGTCGCGTCCTTCCTCGGGTTCGCCTTGCTGCGTAGCTGGATCACAGGCGATCCGTGGCGTTCAGAAATTTCTCCCATTACCGGGCCCATGTATCAGCTATTCATCTTTTTTATGATCACTGATCCTAAGACCACCGTGCGTTCGAAGACGGGCCAGATCCTGACGATCATTGCTGTGGCTGCGGTCGAAATGGTTTTGCGTCTTCACCAGGTAGTTTATGCGCCGTTCTATGCCCTTTTCGTGGTGGGGCCGACCGCCATGCTGCTGGAGATGTGGTTGGAATCGCGCCGTGCCCGCCTTCTGGTAGCGCATGCCTAAGAGCAAGCCAGGCCTCTGCATTGTTGTTTTTCTGCTGTGCAGCTTTTCTGCTGGAGCCGCTTCGCCGCCGCGTCCTTCCGGGCCGATTCGTTTTGTCGATGCCACGGCTGCGTCTGGCATTTCCTTTCGTCATCACAGCGGCGCCTTTGGAAAGAAATACCTTCCCGAGACCATGGGCAGCGGCGTCTGCGTGCTGGACTACGATAACGACGGATTCCAGGACATTCTTTTTGTGAATTCCATGGACTGGCCGGGTCATGGCTCCGGGAAGTATTACCCCGCCCTCTACCACAACAACGGAGACGGAACCTTCACTGATCGCACCCAGCAGGCGGGCTTAGCCGTCGAGATGTATGGCATGGGTTGCGCCGTTGGCGACTATGACAACGACGGCAAAGACGACATCTACATCACCGCGCTAGGTTCCAGCCACTTGTTCCGGAATCTTGGCGACGGCCGCTTCGCCGATGTGACGGCTCGGGCGAAGGTGGCAGACAGCGGGTTTCCCAGCGGCGCCGTATGGTTCGACTACGACAATGATGGCAAGCTGGACTTGTTTGTGGCCCATTACGTGGATTGGTCGATCGAGAAAGATCAGTTCTGCTCCCTCGACACCAAAAATAAATCCTATTGCACTCCACAGGTTTACAAGGGGGAGAGTGCCAGGCTTTACCACAATCGAGGCGACGGAACCTTTGAAGATGTCACCAGGCACGCAGGGTTATTGGATGCGACCAGCAAATCACTCGGCATAGCGCTGCTCGATTACGACGACGACGGCTGGCTCGATTTGTTAGTGACCAATGACACCCAGCCGAATAAGCTGTATCGCAACAATCACAATGGCACTTTCACCGACGTTGCGGTGCCGGCAGGCGTGGCTTACAGCGACGCGGGCGCTACTCGTGCGGGCATGGGCGTGGATAACGGCGACTATGAGAACTCCGGTCATCCCGGCCTGGTGATTGGCAACTTTACCAATGAGGGCATGGCCTTGTACCACACCGACGGCTCAGGTTTGTATTCCTCCACTTCGGAGGCGACCGGTATGGATCGCTGGTCGTTGCAGTCGCTCACCTTCAGCGCTTTTTTCTTTGACTACGATTTGGACGGACTGCTGGATGTGCTCGCGGTTAATGGGCATGTAGCCGACGATATCAGCGTGACGCAGCCGCATCTGAAGTATGCGGAGCCGGCGTTGCTATTTCGCAACCAGGGAAAAGGGCTGTTTGAAAACATGTCAACCAAATTGGGTCCAGCGTTGGAGCGGCCAATCGTAGGCCGAGGGGCCGCTTACGGGGATTTTGACAATGACGGCGATCTGGACCTGGTAATCACGGAAGGCAATGGCCCGGCACGGTTGCTGCGCAACGACAATGGCAATCAGAACGACATGTTGCGGGTAAAGCTGGTTGGCACCAGTGCAAACCGCGACGGCATTGGGGCGAAGCTAACGCTCAGGGTCGACAAAAATCTCCAACTGCTTCGAATGGTAAAAACAGGTTCAGGATATTTTTCGCAAAGCGAGTTGCCGGTGACATTTGGGTTAGGCAAACCTGACCCAGGGAGAAGAATGCGGCTCACCATCGAGTGGCCTGGCGGCCACAAAGACACCGTGGAAAACATTGCGCCCGATCAAGCCATCACCGTGCAGCAGGGCAAGGGGATCATCGCCGCCCATGCGATCGTATTTCAGAGAGCGAAGGAATTTCCAAGAAGGGACCGCTGAACCCGGATTTCCTACTTCGCGCTGCAAGCGAAGACCACGTGTGCGGCTCTCCGTAAAGAGAGCCGCATGCAGATTATCAGCGCCACGGCTCTCGACAGGAAATCCGGGGGAGCGCAGTGGAGAGATCTGCGGTTTCTCTCCCCTTCGACCAGAACCCTGACCTCTCCAGCATCGCAACAATCTCCGCCGTATCAACCCCTAACTTAAAACTCGCCTCCAGCAGATCCTCAGCGCGCACGGGATACTGATTATGAAGAGCAGGGTCACCGAATCGGCCCAGGTTGAAAGGCTCAATCACACGCAGCACTTCCTCTGTAAACGCCCGCGTCTCCTCACCATCACCCAGCCTATGCGCTCGTTCGAGCAAGGCTGAAGCAGACGGCAACAAAAGCCCGGGCGCTAATCCAGGTTTTCCCAGCCTATACGCGGCCTCAGAGAAGCTGACCGCAGCAAAATACAAAAGCGATACAGCAGTAAAAGCCGAAAAGTTTCCCATTGTTGCGTATAAGGCGCCGATTAATCGGCTCACAGACAGCAAGTCACATTCCGTTTGCGCCGCGTAGCTCTGCAGTTGCGCAGAAAGCTCAGCCGAATCGAAACCTTGCTGGAGGATCTGTGCCAGTCGTTCTATACCCTGCAAAGTGAGCGTAAACCCGGTAGACAGCAGCGGGTCAACAAATCCGGCGGCTGAGGGTAACATAGCCCATCGCTTGCCGGCGATCGTGCGGCCACGAAAACTCGTGGCCGGCATGTGCCGAAATGGTTGGCAAGGCACCGCGTGTTCGAACTGTGATCGCAGAGCAGGCAAACGGCCCAAAAGCCGCCGCCATGCTGGTTCTCCTTCGCTGAGTCGCAACTCTGCAGCTACGGCCTGAGTGGCGGCAACGCCAGCGCTGGTGACTCCATTATTGAATCGAAGCACCCACACCCATCCGCCATCAAATACGTGGTGCACAGCCGCCTCATCGACAGGGTAGGGAAACGTGTCTCCGGAGCCTGCCGTACGCGCAACCCCGGTGAAGTGGCTATACGAGCTTTCCGTCAGCGGCATACCAGGCAAAGCAGATTCCGGCAGCTGCAAACTGCGGTGCAAGAACCCGCGAGGTCCTGTGGCATCAATCAGCAGCCTCGCCCTCAATCGGAATGGCTTATCGCCTGCCCGCCCACCAACAACAGCTTCCTCTTCCGTAAAAAACAAATCCTCAATGCGTACACATTCGAAGTACTCGACGCCAAGACTCTGCGCTTCGATCACCAGAAAGTGGTCCACTTCTTCCCGGTACCAATGGGTGTCCGCAACCTCATCGCGCGGGCTCGCGGCCACCAGCAATCGCTCCGCTTGGCAGAAAAAACTGAACCCGCGCTTCAACCCGCAAGCGATCTGCGGATAAGCCCCTTGCCAGCTTCCCCATTTCGCAAGTGGCGCCAGCCGCGGTAGATCATAGCTCGCGCTAATTCTCTCCAACAACAGATTGCTAAGCGGAGTAGTAGATTCCCCAATCGCCATCCGAGGATGCCTGCCTTGTTCGAGCAGAACAACCGACAGCCCAAGCCGGCGAGCAACCATCGCCATCACGCTCCCGCCGAAGCCGGAGCCAACAATCACCAGGTCAACTTGCACCCAAGCACCGCGCGCAAGAAATTTTATCGAGGAACACTTGCTGCAGGTTCATCTGCCGCAACCGTGCGAAGCGCTGTGGATGACAGTAAGCGCACCGCTCGCGCACTCCCCAAAGGTCGGCGAAGACTCTGCCCGCCTTGAGGCTCAAACCGTACTCCATTGCCGCCTCCAGCGTTTCCAACGCGGGAGGTTCAAACTGACCGCTCGCCATCAGTTCTTCCATGGCGCCGTTCCCGCCGCGTGTGGGGATCAGGACCGCGGCCGTTGCCCCTTGCTCCATGGCGAAATCCAAAGAGCGTTCTGCCCATGGGAGCGCCTCGGCTGCCGGCAAGTAAGGAGGCTGCACCAGAATAAAGACCCGAAGGTCAATCCCATTCCGGCGAAGGAACTTGGCCGCAGTCGAGAACTGATCAAGTGTCATCCGCTTGTTCAACCTGCGCAGAACTTCAGGATGTGCTGTCTCCAGCCCCATCGCAACCTCAAGTCTGCAGTCAAGCAGGTCGCGAAAGCCCAGGCAAGCGTTCCCGGTAAGCGCGGGGTGATTCTCCACGATCAAACGATCGAAGCGCATGGCGCGCTGTGCAATCGCCGCGTAATCTTCGGCGGGAATCGCATGGGGATCGAAAAAACTGCCACTGTTATACAGCTTGAGTTGGCTCGCCGCCGGCAGCTTGAGTAGCGCGTGGTCGATTTGTGCCGGGATCGCACCAACCGGCACGCTTTCGGCGAGTGTGTTGCGCCACAAATCGCACATCACGCAACGAAACGGACATTCTTTATTAGTAATAAACACGGTGGCAACCGGCACCACGACCCCTTTGGCCGATCGCTCTTCTTCTACGAAATACTCATAAGGCAGATACGGATCAAGTTTCTCCCGCGCCGGGCGGCGAGCAACGATCCACGCATCAACGTCAGAACTCATGGATACAAAGACAGAAATTTCTGGCGATACTCCGCCTCGCGAAAAGGGAGCTTTGAGTGCAGCGTTTCCTCGGCAACTGCACCATGTTGGAAGCGCCGCTTGGAGAACACCGGCATATCGAACCCGGTAACCGCCTTGACCCCACGCGATACGATTTCGCCTTTGAGGGGATACAACCGTTCTACCTCGTAGTTGGTGAGAGCGATGAACGGGATAGCTTCCGCGACCGCGATGACTCGAGGCTGCGTATAGGGGCTGAAGCCAGAAAAGCCAAAGTGATGCGCCGGAGCGTAGGTTCTGCTGTACGAGCGGCTCAGTCCTCCGCTATACGTCAACGAATGCTTGATTTTGCCCACGCCCCAACCCTCCTGGTAGAGCAGGGGATTGTTGATGACGCTGCGAATAGTGAGTTCAGGGTTCTGCTCGATTGGGTAGTCCTTGAGGTTTTCGTCCCCGCCGTCCCCGTCTATCAGGTACTGCCAATCAGGATAGCGTTGACGCAATCCCCGGCATAAAGCCATGGCCATGGTTGCTGATTCAACGTCCAGCGCCTTATAGTCTTCGATGACCCGAATCGTCTCATCCACGTCCAGCGACGATGCATCCGCAGCGATTGGTTCCAGGAATAGTCCCAGGCCGAGTGCATCCAGGAAGGCGCGAGCCTGGCCAACATCCGGACCATCCCCCAAGTCGAGCACGAAGGCCTTCAGTCGCGACGGATTCATCCCCAGCTTGAGCATCACGTGGTAAGCGGTCACGAAGACGCTGCCGCTGTCAATGCCGCCAGAAAAACAGACACCGATTGGCTCCCGTGCAGGCACGCGGGGCAGCCACTGCGCCAACTCCTCGGCCAGCGCGCCAATATATTCTGCGCCGATCTGATCGAGGTCGGTGCTCATCCCGCCTGGGGCAGGGGTAAAGAAACGGGTATAGACCGGGTCGGGATCAGGGCAACCGACCAGCTGTAGCGTCACCACGTGGTGAGCGGGGACCATCCTGGTATAGCTGGGGTGGAACTGCGCATCAAGCCCCTCAGCCTTCAGCCAGTTGTAAATGGTATCGATGCGCGCCGCCACAATCAGCACCGGACCTTGCTGGCGCTTGGCGAGAAAGTAGCGTAGCGGGCGGTCGAGCGAGCGGGCCATCTTGACCGTCTTGCCTTCGCGGGCAACCAACGCAAACGAACCCGTGATTGCGGCGACCGCCTCTGCAGATCCGTGCAGTACGGCCTTTCGTGCGTCCTCGACGGAGAGGTTATAGATCTGGTTCGCGTCCGCCGCTGTAAGATCAACCACGCGCTCGATATATTGCCCGTGCATGATGTCCTCGCGTTTCAGAATAGCGCATCTTGAACCTGACCTCTCCTCAGCCAAAAGGTTGATGTGGATTTCATCCCTTATGCGGTTGACCAACGTGTTCTCTGCAAGCAACCTTACACAAACACCATGACACGAAAAATTTTCGCATTATTATTTCTTCTGGCGGCCACCAACACCACTCTCCTTTCCCAGGACAATTTCTTTGCCAAATGGGAATCGCGAACCAGCGCCACCCAGGCCAGGCAGCCTTCCTGGCCGCCGTCGCTGATCTCACCCTATCCAATGTTGATCCAGGTTTTTCGCGCTGACTTTACTCGCCAGATTACGCCCGCGCTCACTTCCACCTGGAACTACGGGGCTAGTCGAGGGCTGAACCTGGTCCCCGGCTTCCACAGCGAAGTTGACGTGTACTACGCCCCTTACATACAGCACAATACGCCCAAAGCCAAAGACGGTTTTGGAGATGTCGGTTTTCTCTACAAGTACCGCATCCTCTCCAGAAATGAAAAGGATGGAAACTACATGTTGAGCGCGCAGCTCACCGCGACCATCCCCACCGGCAGCCACAGTAACGGCAGCCCTGATTCCTCTGTCTCGCCGACTCTTCTTTCGGGCAAAGGCTTTGGCAAGTTCAATGTGATTTCTTGTCTGGGAGGCACTCTGCCCACGGAAGAAACCAACAAGGTCGGCCGCACCATCGCGTGGAATACCACGGCGCAGTACCACGTCTCGAAATATGTCTGGCCTGAGCTGGAATCGAACGCCACCTATTTCTTTGCCGGGAAGAACGGCGGCAAGAAGCAGAATTTCGTAACTCCTGGGATCGTCTTCAGCAAGTTCAAGTTGCGTCCCAGCGATGAGACAAGCCGGGTGGGGGTTGCGTTCGGCGCCGGCATGCAGATTGCGACCTCGCAATTCCACACCTATAACCACGAGCTCGCCTTCACTTCGAGACTCGTCTTCTGACCGGTTGTTCAGCAGCCACTCTCCCTGGAAGCACCGCCCTCCCCTTTGTCATCTCGACCGGAGCGCAGCGCAGTGGAGAGATCTGCGGTTCAGCGATCCTTTCGTGGAAATATTTTCGACAAGGCGCCGGTACTCACACACCCTCTTTAAGCCAGCGCCCGGGAAGACGGTTGCGCCCACTTGCAAACCCGGTAAAGCAGGTACTCACCCATGCGCACCAAATCCAGCAAGCAACTATACAAAATTGTCTTGATCGCCCCATGCGGTCGAAACCGCGAATAAATTGAGTTAAGACTCCACGCCGGCACCGTATAAACATCACCCGCTTGCAAAACGCCGATTCGGTTCCTGATCGGGGCCTCGTAAATGACCCGCTCGATCCCGCGATTGAAGAACATCGCCAGGCCGAGCACCCGCCGGCTGTACATCGAAGCGCCCATGACGGAAATCTTGCGCCGATGGCGAGACTCGATAATGAGGCGAGATGCCTCGGATGCATGTCTCAGCGCCGCGGTCACTCCGTTCGCCGTCATCGGATCCACCATGGCCGCCGCTTCTCCTGCAATCATCCAATTCGGTCCTGCGACCCTGCCATGCATGCGGCAAACAAACGAGGTGACAAACGGGGAAACCTCGGAACGCAAAAGATTCTCAAAGCGCGGGAACCGGCCCAGCTGCGCTCTGAGGATATCTTCCACCGTTTGTCCCTCTTGACGTCGGGCCTTGATCGTTTCGCCTGTGGCGACATATCCCACGCTGATGGTGCAGGGATTGATCGGTATCTCCCACACCCACTCCATGTAGCTTGGCTTGACTCCCTCCGCGTACAGCGTGGTGCCTTCGCTCGGCGTGGTAACAGGGAAGTAGCCCCAGATAGCAACTTTTCTCGGGCCGGACTCATACGCCGGCAGACGAAATGCCCGCGCAAACAAGCTTGCCGCGGCGCCCGAAGCGTCGAGAAACCAAGGCGACGAAATTCTATCGCCGAGCTGTGTTCTCAGCCACGCGACTCGTTTCCCCTCCGTTTCCACGGCAACGACTTTATCCCGAATAAAGGTGACACCCTGGTTGACAACCATCGTGCGCAGCAGTTGATTGAGTTGGTTCCGGTCCACATGCAGCGTGCGCAGCTCTACGTTGAAAGGTGGCTTCCCCAACCATTCCCCGGGAATATACTCACGGTCGCACCCATCGCCTAATTTGAGGGTCACATGACGCTTGTAAGTCGCTATCTTTTCCGCGACCAGCTGTTCCATGCTCAGTCCAAGAACCTGTAACAACGCGGGTGCGGACCAATCCAGCGACTCGCCAACCGAACTGGCATCGGCTACGTCAGGCTCGATGCACAAAACTCGCAGGCCTGCTTTGGAGAGATGAATCGATGCAGCCATGCCTGCCAGGCCGCCGCCTATTACTGTTACGTCATGCATCGTGCGCATGCCACAGCATACTGGGGGCGCGGCTTCGAACGCCAGCCTCCTCCACCTTTTGATCGAGGTGAACTTCGCCCAAGGGCGCTAGAATGCGACTGCTACCCCTCGGAGCTCGATTCAGGGAACTCACAATGTCGAAAGGCTTGATGGTCCGTCTCCGCCCCATTGCGCTCGTTGCGGGCCTGCTGCTTCTGTGGCAATTTGCCGTTACTCGCAATCCCATCCATCTTTTGCCGACTCCCTGGGAAGTCGTCCGGGGAATTGGAGATCTTCTTGAACACGGCCTGTTGCTCAAGTACATCGTCGCCTCGCTTTTCCGCATCACCTGGGGTTTTATCCTGGCCGTTGTTCTGGCTGTGCCTTTGGGGCTGGTGATCGGGTGGAACCGCAGGGCAGACATGGCCTTCAACCCGTTGATTCAGATCCTGCGGCCTATCTCCCCGCTGGCCTGGATACCGATTGCCATTCTCTGGTTCGGTGTCGGCGACCTCGCGGCCATCTTTCTCATTTTCCTGGGCTGTTTTTTCCCTTTGCTGTTGACCGCCATGAATGCGGTGCGCAGCATTCCCTCGGTATACATCAATGCCGGGCGCAACTTCGGCCTGGGTACCGCGGCCCTGGTTTCTCGTGTGCTCTTTCCCGCCGTCATTCCCCAACTGATCATTGGTATGCGGATCACCTTGGGAGTCGGCTGGCTGGTGGTCGTCGCGGCGGAAATGATCGCCGTCAGCTCCGGGCTAGGGTTCCTGATTGTGGACGCTCGTAACGCCGGCAACCGATATGACCTGGTCGTTGCAGGCATGGTGATCATCGGCCTCATCGGCCTCTTACTCGATTTGGGAATGCGCTCGTTGGAGCAAGTGAAGTCGCTGCGCTGGAGCTATTCGGAGGACTAGTTGCAAGAAGCAAAGTTGAAGGCCGAGCATGTCCACACTGTGTTCACTCGCGATGGCAAAACAACGCCAGTGCTCGAAGACATCAGCCTGGAAGTTGCCGATGGAGAATTTGTTTGTCTGCTCGGTCCCTCGGGCTGCGGCAAATCGACGCTGCTCAGCACCATGGCCGGTTTCCTCTCCCCCACCAGCGGAGAGATCAGGATCGATGGGGAAGTGGTACGCGGTCCCGATCCCCGGCGCATTTTTGTCTTTCAGGAGCGCGGTGTCTTTCCCTGGCTGACCGTCGAGGGAAATATTGCCTTCGGCCTCTTCCATCTCACTGCTGCGGAAAGAAAGCAGCGGGTCACGCACTACATCAGGATGGTCGGCCTTGAAGGCTTTGAGAAAGCCTATCCACCCGCGCTTTCCGGCGGCATGAAACAACGGCTCGAAGTGGCGCGCGCTTTGGCCGTGAACCCTGACATGCTTTTTCTCGATGAGCCCTTCGGTGCTCTTGACTCCATCACCCGCCTGGTCATGCGCGCTGAACTGCTGCGCATCTGGGAAGCCGAGCGCAAGACAATTATCTTTGTCACTCACGACATCGATGAGGCGGTGCAGCTTGCAGACCGCGTGGTGGTGATGAGCGCCCGCCCGGCTACCGTTCAGCAAATCGTCAAGATCGATATACCCCACCCGCGTGATATCAGCTCTGCGCGCTATCTCCAACTGCGCGACGGCATCTTCCAGCAGATTGGTCTGGCCCACAAGATATGAACTCGCTCGCAGAGCCAAAAAAGTGGGAGAAGTTCTTCTGGCCGCTGCTGGCCAGCGCTTTGGTTCTCGCGCTCTGGCATTACTCCGTCGCCCGGACGGCAACCAAGATTTTTCCCTCGCCTCAGAACGTGGGCAAAGGAATTGCCGAGCTGTTCCGCAAGCAAGTGCTATGGAGAGACATCATTGATTCCCTGCGGCGCGTAGCCATCGGGTTCGGCGCCGCTGCCGTCGTCGGCATCCCGCTTGGATTGACGCTGGGCTGGTATCCATCCGCCAACCGGGTGGTGAATCCGGTGCTGCAGATTCTTCGCCCCATCAGCCCCATCGCCTGGATTCCTGTCGCCATCATCCTGCTCGGTGTGGGCGACCATGCGGCAACTTCGCTCATCTTCCTGGGAGCGTTTTTCCCTATTGTTGTGGCCTGTGTCGATGGCGTCTCAAACGTGCCCTCTGTCTTCCGCCTTGCCGGCCGCAACTTCGGTCTCAGTCCCGTCCGCTTGCTGACCCAAGTTGTCTTTCCCGCCGCGCTGCCGAAAATTATCGTAGGCTTGCGCATCGCGCTCGGCATCGCCTGGCTGGTCGTCGTCGCCGCAGAAATGGTCGCGGTCGATTCCGGCCTAGGGTACCTGGTCATCGATTCGCGCAACTCCGGTAAGCGTTACGACCTCGTGGTTGCCGCCATGCTGATGATCGGACTGATTGGGCTGATCCTCGACACCGCCTTCCGGCGCCTGGAAAAAATCAAGTCGGTTCGATGGGGATTTCGCGATGAGTCTTAAAAATAAAATTGCCCTGGGCGTCTTCGCGTGGCTTGTGCTCATCACTGGACTGCACGCCTGGTTGAACGTGAATTGGGCGGCCGTTCTGAACGATTATCAACCGCCAGAGAAACGGAAAATCACCGTTGCCTATCTCCCTGCCACCTGCCAGCTCACTTGCCCGGTAACGGACTACATTTCCAAGTACTCTCTCTCTGGTGAAATGTTTCTGCCCAGAATGTTTCAGGGTTTTCCTGAGATGAAGGAGGCGCTCATCTCCAACCGCGTGCAGGCAGCCTTCATCGTTGCGCCTCTGGCCATAGCCCTCGCTGCTCAGGGGGTTCCGATCAAAATCGTTTATCTGGGGCATCGCTACGGCAGCGCGGTCGTCGTCCGCAAAGATGGCCCCATCAAGACCGTCGCCGATTTGCGCGGCCGTACCATCGCGATTCCCAGCCGTTTCTCCGATGAACGCTTGCTCGTGTTGCGCGCCATGAGGGTTTGGGGAATCAAGCCCAGCGAAGTCAAGATGGTCGAGATGGCGCCTCCTGATGTTTCGGGCGCCCTCGCGGCCCACGCCATTGATGCCTTTGCGATGGGTGAGCCCTTTCCCTCGCAAGCGGAAATGGGCGGCTTTGGACGGGTCCTCTTTCAAGCCCGGGACTATTGGCCCGACTACATGTCGTGCATTCTGGTGGTGCGCCAGGACCTTATCGACAAGCGTCCCGAGGTGGTCCAGACCCTGGTGGATGGGATTGCCCGTTCGGGTCTTTGGCTCGACACCAGCAAGCCTCACCGTGAGGACGCGGCCGATTTCGTAGGCCGTTTCTATTACAACCAGAAACCTGCTTTGCTGCGCTGGGCGCTAACCAAGCCCATGGACCGGGTCACTTATAGCCCTCTCGCTCCCCGCAAAGCGGACTTCGACATGGTGCGCGATCTGATGATGGAAACCGGAGTCTTGAACAAGAAGATCGAATTCAGCGACTACACAGATACGCGCTTCTCTGACCAGGCCAGTATCCAGACACCCTGGAGATATGAACCCGGCACCGCAACCGCGAGGTAAGGAGACAACGAAATGTTTCGCAGACGATTTCTTCAATTAGCAACCATGGCGAGTGTCGGTGGTCTGGCTCCGCTCGAGGGTCTAGCTGCGGGGGCGAGCAAAACTGTGACTTATATGGTCAAGGGATTCAGCTGCATTACCTGCGCCACCGGTCTCGACACCATGCTGAACCGGCAGAAAGGCATCAACTCCAGCAAATCAACCTATCCGGAGGGCAAAGTGACGGTCGGCTTCGATCCCAGGCAGACAAACGAGCAGGCGATCGTTACCTTCATCAACTCGCTGGGCTTTAAGGTGGGGGGCTGAGATGACCAACGAAAGAGAGTTGGCCGCCATCCTGACCGCGTCCTTGGATCTGATGCAGCCACCAGTGGCGCTTTCCTTTACCGATACAGTTCCTGGCGGCGTGAAGATGCACTCTGGCCGTGTTCCCGCGGGATGCAGCTTCTGGCAAGAGGGTGCGCACGCCGCATTTGCCACCGCCGCCGCCGATCACAGCCTTTGTGCCATAGGCGTTTATACCCACAATCTTCAGCCGTCTCCCGCGCAACAGACTGACCTGATCGATGCTCTCCGGGTGTTCGGCGAACTTGACTACGTCAGACCAGAAGACCTGCCCTTAATTCCGGTTCTGCATTCGCAGCCTGGCTACGTCGTGTATGCGCCTTTGGCCGACGCCCCATTGCCGCCGGACGTAGTGCTTCTGTTCGTGAACGCCAACCAGACACTCGTCCTGTCGGAGGCCACGCAGCAGGTAGAAAATCAAAACCCTCCAGCCATGGGCAGGCCGGCGTGTGCGATCGTTCCCCAGGTCATGAACTCTGGCCGGGCGGCCTTGAGTCTCGGCTGTTGCGGTGCGCGGGCTTATCTTGACGTACTCACCGACGATGTGGCCGTTTTCGCGATTCCCGGAGTCAAGCTCGAGGCCTACGCACGAAGGATCGAAGCCCTGGCCAAAGCAAACGCAATCCTCTCAAACTTCCACCAAATCCGAAGACGCGACATAGCCGCCGGCGGCACGCCATCGGTCAAGGACTCGCTCGCCGCCTTAGTCCCGTAAAGTAACCCGGCCTTGCCGGCACGCGGTGTCCTGTGGAACCCGCGCTTACACTCACACCATCTCTGAACGGGTGCCCCATGTTCGCACCAGCGTACATGGGACGAAAAAGATGGGCGAAGCCCTTCGACCGCTTTCTTTCGACTAAAACCAAAGCCGGGTGCCCCGCATTCCCGATTTCCTGTGGAGCCTCGTGGGTTCTCTGATCCTCATGCGCCTCTCCTGAGAGAAACACCCTCGATTTGCACCTCTCCCGTGAGCCGGCAAAGCCCGTTGGTTGCGGAAAGAGGAAAAAAGACGGACCTTTGATGGGCTTCCCCCGGATTTCCTGTCAACCTTGTTGGCTTCGCGGAACCTCATGCGGCTTTCCTTAATGAAAGCCGCACACGTGGCTCTTTCGAGTGCCTCTAGCAGGAAATCCGGGTCGCCTCAGCTTTCTTAACCCACGTACGCTGGTGCGAACATGGGGCACCCGTTCAGAGTTGGTGCGAGCGCAACAGTGGACTACCAAGACATTCCTTTTCATCCCCGTGGGTCGGCAAAGCCTGTGGGCAACTTTAAAGTTCTTTCCCCGAAAAGCACGATCTATGGAGCAGCCAACATTCCGCCGGCACTCAAAATCCCAAAAAATTCTCTCGATTTTAACCCCCAAACCCAACCCCGCCTCCGCCCTCACCCTACTTCTGAGAGAATCCTTGCATTGGCAAAATTACCCAGGAAAGATCCGAAGTGCTGGTGGGGCATCTAACCCGCTGAGCCCATCAGGGAACGGAGCAAAGCAATGGCAACAGCATTGAAGGTGCAACCTCTCACCCAGCGAGCAGCCTGGAAGGCGCTCGTCGCGCATCACGAAAAAATTCAGAACACCCACCTTCGTTCCCTATTTTCCGACGATCCCCAGCGGGCTTCCCGCTTTACCATCGAGGCGGTCGGCCTCTTCCTCGACTATTCCAAAAACCGCATCACCGAAGAAACCCGCAAACTCCTCCTCCAACTTGCAGAGGAGTCCGGCCTGCGCGAGCGCAGGGACGCAATGTTTCGCGGAGAAAAGATCAACGTCACCGAAAACCGCGCCGTCCTGCACGTAGCCTTGCGAGCCCCAAAAGGGGAAAAGATCATGGTCGATGGCCAGGACGTCGTCCCGGCCGTCCACGCGGTGCTCGACAAGATGGCGGCCTTTTCCAACCGTCTCCGCAGCGGAGAATGGAAAGGCTACACCGGCAAGCGCATTCGCAATGTCATCAACATCGGCATTGGCGGTTCCGACCTGGGACCGGTTATGGCCTATGAGGCTCTCAAAGTCTATAGCGACCGTTCCATGGTCTTCCGCTTTGTCTCTAACGTCGACAGCACTGACTTCGCCGAGGCGGTCATCGATCTAAACCCGGAGGAGACCCTCTTCATCGTTTCTTCCAAGACCTTCACCACGCTCGAGACCATGACCAACGCCCACACCGCGCGCGACTGGGCCCTGGCTGGCCTGAAAGACGAGGCCGCGGTCGCAAAGCATTTCGTCGCTGTGTCCACCAACGCCGCCGAAGTCAAAAAATTCGGCATCGACACCGCCAACATGTTTGAATTCTGGGACTGGGTCGGCGGCCGCTACTCCATGGATTCCGCCATCGGGCTCTCCTCCATGATTGCCATTGGGCCGGACAATTTCCGCGCCATGCTCGACGGCTTCCACCAAATGGACGAGCATTTCCGCACTGCTCCGCTGGAAAGCAATCTCCCTGTCATCCTCGGGCTCTTAACCGTCTGGTACACCGACTTCTTCGATGCCCAAACCATGGCGGTACTGCCCTATGAGCAGTATCTGAAGCGTTTTCCCGCCTACCTCCAGCAGCTCACCATGGAAAGCAACGGGAAGCACGTGACCCTCGACGGCGAGCCGGTCAATTACCAGACCGGCCCCATCTACTGGGGCGAACCGGGAACCAACGGCCAGCACTCGTTCTACCAGTTGATTCACCAGGGCACGCGGCTCATCCCCTGTGACTTTATCGGTTTTATCAAAACCCTCAATCCGCTCGGCAGGCATCACGACATTCTGCTGGCCAATGTGTTTGCCCAGGCCGAGGCCTTGGCCTTCGGTAAGACACCGGAGCAGGTAAAGGCAGAGGGAACGCCCGATTGGCTGGTGCCGCATCGCGTATTCGAGGGCAACCGTCCGTCGAACGTCCTGCTGGCGGAAAAGCTTACCCCCGAGACGCTCGGCAAACTCATAGCCCTTTATGAGCACGCGGTATTTACCCAGGGAAGCATCTGGAACATCGACTCCTTCGATCAGTGGGGCGTGGAACTGGGCAAAGTGCTGGCGCAGCACATCATTGCTGAGATCGAAGCCCCCGGGGAGCCTGCCCTCAAGCACGACCCTTCCACCAACAACCTCATTAGCCGCTACCGCAAGCTCAAGTAAACCGGCACAACGGACGAAGAACACAAAATAAAGAGGAGCAATTCGATGCAATTAGGAATGGTAGGTCTGGGAAGAATGGGCTCCAACATGGTCAAGCGTTTGCTGAACAACGGTCACACCAGCGTGGTGTTCGACCGGTCTTCTCAGGTTGTTCAGGAGTTAGAGAAGCAAAAGGCCGTTGGCGCTTCCTCCCTCGCCGACATGGTCAGCAAGCTTTCCAAACCGCGTGCAATTTGGCTGATGATTCCGGCTGCGGTCGTGGACGATACGATTGCCGAGCTTGCCCCACACCTGGAGTCCGGCGACATTCTGATCGATGGCGGCAATTCGTACTACATCGATGACATCCGCCGCAGTTCTGAACTCGCGCCTAAGGGGATCAAGTATGTAGACGTCGGCACCAGCGGCGGAGTCTGGGGTCTGGAGCGGGGCTACTGTTTGATGATCGGCGGCCCCACCGATGCGGTCGAGCATCTGGAACCGATCTTCAAGACCATCGCTCCCGGTGTCGGCGATATTCCTCGTACCACAGGGCGGGACAAAATAGCCGGCACTGCGGAAGAGGGATACCTGCATTGCGGGCCCAGCGGCGCGGGGCACTTTGTCAAGATGGTGCATAACGGCATGGAGTACGGCATCATGGCCGCTTATGCTGAGGGTCTTAACATCCTGCACCACGCCAACGTTGGCCACAAGACCGGTGACATCGACGCCGAGACCACGCCGTTGCGCGACCCCGAGCATTATCAATATGACTTCAACCTCTCAGACGTGGCCGAGTTATGGCGGCGCGGCAGCGTCATCTCCTCCTGGCTGCTTGACCTGACGGCCGCGGCTCTGACGAAAAGCCCCGCTCTGTCGGAGTTCGCCGGCCACGTGTCTGACTCGGGCGAAGGCCGGTGGACCATCAAGGCAGCCATTGACGAAGGCGTTCCCGCCCCGGTGCTCACGGCATCGCTCTATGAACGCTTCAGTTCGCGCGGCGCGGCCGATTTCGCCGACAAGCTGCTCTCCGCGATGCGCTTTGAGTTTGGCGGGCACATGGAAAAAGTCGCCAAGTAGCGCGCTCAGTGCGCCGGCGCTGTTTCGAGGCCCAGGTCATTAAACTGTTCTGAATACATCTCACTATCCAGCTCGCGCACCTCTGCCGGTGCGCGGGCGAGGATGGCGTTATAAATTTCCCCGGCCTTGGCGCGGGCATTGTCGCCGATAAGCTCTGTGGTGCCGGGTTCTTCGTGCAAGCTGTCGCCATGGAGCAGCGAAGACAGGTTGAGGGCCTGGGCCCGCTGCGCCGCATCCGCCGCGACAATCCATAACACGTTGTCGTGGTTGTGAGGGATCACAGTTGCGCCGCTTACGTTTGCCTGGGACATCATGATGGCGATGACTCCCAGCGGCTGGGTGGCATGAAAACTCACCAGCCAGGCTTTTCCCAGCTCGTTGCGGTCGAAAACAAGCGCCTGCTCCTGGTGATAGTACTTCGCCAAAAGTGCGCCCAGTTCCCGTGCCTGTTCGGTCTGGCAGCCATCGACCATTCCCGAGTTTTCCGCTTGTCCCTTCCACACCCCGACCGCGCTATCTATGCGCGACTGCGGACAAAGCGTGCTCGTCAGGTAACGCACCGCTGCCAGGTAGTGCTGTTGTTCGAACGAGCTGAGTGAGCCCTCCGCGCACGACATGGTCAGAAGACCCTTGGTGCTGGGGCTGACAAAAACGATGCTCTGAGCAAGTAGCCCATGAAACGAGCTAAGGGCAAGGATGCATGCAGCGACCACAATGCTCCTCATCGAGGCGTTCCTCCTGGAATCCGGGCGGTGGGGAATACGGGACGGCAATGAGATGGAAGTTGCAAACAGGGCCGAGGGGCCAAAGAGGGTGTGGGTGAGAACCGGGGAAAGAAACCGCAGGTCCCTCCACTACGCTCCCCCGGATTTCCTGTCGAGATCGGTGGCGTTGATCAATTGCATGCGGCTCTCTCGAGAGCCGCACACGTGGTCGTTGCTAGCAGTA